>Ga0315276_10003140_pt1 | contig 15151 bp, 19 predicted proteins | sample YL17G05_0_MG_FD_204542 | JGI IMG/M metagenome (GOLD analysis project Ga0315276, IMG submission 204542) | Sediment microbial communities from Yellowstone Lake, YNP, Wyoming, USA - YL17G05_0 | ecosystem: Environmental > Aquatic > Freshwater > Lake > Sediment | place: USA: Wyoming | collected...
AATTTGTTTTGATAAAATTAAGCCCTGAGCAGACAATTTACAGGAATTCCCATCGGCGAATATGCGAATTGATTCGTCACCCCATCCTATACTCAGAAGACACTAAAGATTTAAAGATTTGCCCGATAGACGGCTCGAAATTAGTCAGGCGCGAGGGATTGGATGATTTGGAGACAATAAAGATACGGCTTAATGAATATAAAGAAAGGACTTTTCCTTTAGTTGAATTGTTTGAGAAAAATGAGATTATGGCGAAGAAAATAAACGGGGAGCAATCAGTGGCAGACGTGCATAAAGATATTTTAAAGGCAATTAAATAAATGATTGTAATAAAATCAGAAAAAGAGATTGAGATAATGAAGGAAGCCGGCCAGATGCTCTCAAAGATAATGAAGGAATTGGAGAGTGAAGTCAGGCCGGGGGTAACAACAGAATATTTAGACAAGGCTGCCAAGAGCCTTGTTTTGAGTTATGGGGCAAAGCCGGCTTTTGAAAACTATATGGGATTTCCGGCAACATTATGCACTTCTGTAAATGACATGGTTGTCCATGGGGTTCCTAATGAGATTGAATTAAAGGAAGGGGATATTGTTTCTTTGGATTTAGGGTTGGTGTATAACGGATATTATTCAGATATGGCGGTTACGGTTCCTGTCGGAAAGGTAGCTCCGGAGATTTTACGTCTAATAAAAGCAGGCAAGAAGGCTTTAAAAAGAGGTATTAAGAAAGCCAGGTCGGGAGTTACATTCGGAGATATTGGTAATACCATACAAAGGTATGTCGAAGACCAGGGGTTTGGCATTGTTAAAGATTTATGCGGGCATGGAATAGGAAAGAAATTGCATGAGGATCCGCAGATTCCGAATTACGGAAAGCGCGGCAAAGGTCCGGAAATTGTTGAAGGCATGGTATTCTGCCTGGAGCCGATGATTACAATGGGAAAAGGGGATGTGGAGATTGCAAGGGATAATCAGGGGTATAGAACGAAAGATAGGTCACTTTCAGTTCATTTTGAGCACACCATAGCGATAAGCTCGAAAGGAACGATAGTTTTAACTAAGATATAAACGCCTTATTCACTAAGGCGTTTTTAATTTGTTTATTTTTTGGTATAATATATTAATGAAAAAAACAAAAGGGTTCACCCTTGTCGAATTATTAGTCGTTATTTCAATCATAGGCCTTTTAGCTTCCATCGTTTTAGTATCATTAAGCGGAGCAAGGGAATCAGCAAGAATCGCAGCTATAACGCAATTTGCCGCTTCAGTAGATCATGCCCTTATGGATAGATGCGCCGCAGCGCTTAATTTTGAAAATGGGGGAAATGATAATTGCCAGGCATATACAATAACAGATGGCGCATTACAGGGGACTTCAACCGGACCGGACGGAAAAACTGCTTTATCTATTCCTATTCCTGAAACATACAACATTAATATTAGTACTGCGCCGTTTGCAAATAATAATGAAATGGCTGTCAGCTTTTGGGTAAAATTTTCGTTGCAGGCGCCGACTAGTTTTTTTCTTTTTAATACAGGCGAGTTGTCAGCAGGATATTTATCGTATGGGCAATCTTTATTGATAGCCGGGATGCCTCTTGCAGCTGGTAACATAGAAGCCTTGACATTTCCTAATCAAGCCGGAAATTTTTTAGATAATAAATGGCATCATTTTGTTTTTTCCATAAATACAAAAAAAGCGGGCAAGGCATTTGCTGACGGCAAGGATTTGGGAGTAGTAAATTTTGCAGGACCATTAGATTTGTCAAAGATAACAGAAGTACGGCTGTATGCCCAGTATAGTAATGTACAATTTGATAACTTAAGAGTTTTTAACAAAGCGCTTTATTAAATTAGATAATTTTAAATTTTAAAATATAATTATGTATTTATCTATTGTTATTCCGTCATATAACGAAGAAAGAAGATTGCCGAAAACTTTGGTTGAGATGGATAATTATTTAAGCCGTCAAAAATACGATTATGAAATCATAGTTGTAAGCGACGGCTCAAAAGATAATACCGCTTCTGTTGTAAGGAATTTAGAGCATAGGATTGCCGGTTTGAAATTGATAGATAATAAAGAAAATCATGGAAAGGGCTATGTGACAAGACAGGGGCTTTTGGCTGCTAAAGGGGAGATTAGGCTTTTTACCGATGCTGATAATTCTACTTCGATAGACCAGGTTGAAAAGATGATTCCTTTGTTCAAGCAGGGCGCTAATATTGTAATAGGGTCCCGCGATGTCAAAGGCGCGGTTTTAGAGCCCCCTCAGCCGGCTTTTAGGGTATTTGTCGGCAATGTCTTTAACCTTATGGTTCAGGTTGTAGTCGGGCTTTGGGGGATAAAAGATACCCAGTGCGGGTTTAAAGCGCTGTCAGCTGAAGCGGCAGAAAAAATTATGCCTAAATGCAAGATTGATCGCTGGGCTTTTGACCCTGAGATTTTAAAGATAGGAAAGAAGATGGGGTATAAAATTGAAGAAGTGCCGGTAAGATGGGTGAATGATTTGGAAAGCAAAGTAAAGATGTCGTCAACAGGGAAAATGGCTTTGGATTTGTTGAATATTAGGATAAACTTATTAACACGGAAATATAGGTGAATTTATGAAAAAAATAAAAGGGTTTACCCTTATAGAATTGTTAGTAGTTATTGCGGTAATAGGGATTTTGTCTGCTATGGTTTTAATTTCTTTAAGAGATGCTAGAGATAAAGCAGCTATAGCTAATTCTTTGCAATTTGATGCTGCTACCTATCATGCTATGGGATTAGAAATAGCTGGAGAATGGAAGTTTGAAAACAATGTTTTAGACAGTTCCGGAAATGGGAATAACGGAACTATTTTTGGATTACCTTTACCGTTATCATATGAAGCGAATAATGGATCCTATGATCTCGGGCAGGCAGGGCATCTTACCGGAGCAAGTGATTGTTGTATATATGCAAATGTTGGAAGTTGGCTAGGAGTAAGTAATGTTTCATGGACTGTAAGCGCATGGTTTAAGGTTTCCAGCGGAGAAGGGGGGCCTATTGTTGGAATAACAAATACACCGCCAGGAAGTGGCTGGAATATGCCATTTATGTCTGTATCAATAAGCGGTGTATTATATGGTTCAGTTTGGAGCGGATCGGTGGTTTCAGCCAGCACCCGAATAGAATTTAACAAATGGAATTTCGGAGTCGTATCGTTTGATAAAACTTCAGGAATAAAATTGTATTTAAATGGAAAACTTGCTGCCTCAAATCCCGGCGCGAAGACTTATAATGCTTCCGGTGGCGTTGATTATTGGACGACATATATTTCTGGCGCTAAGCCGGGTGATGTGGGTAATGTTGTTTTACCTAATTTTAAAGGATATATCGATCAGGTAAGGATTTATAAGGTTGCTGTGACTGCGAATGAAGTCGGTAGAATTTATGCAGAAAGTTTGTATAGGTTAGGATTAAAGGAATTAGCAAATAAATGAAAATTCTAGGTTCAATATTTAAGAAAAAGAAGGCTAACGAAGCTAAATTTCCTTCGGAGTTGCGATTGGATTTGGTAAGCCAGGATTGGGTTGTTATTGCCACCGGCAGGGCAAGAAGGCCGGAAACATTTAAAAAAGATCCGGTTTCTTCGGTTAGCGAAGAAGATATCGATAAGTGTTTTTTTTGTAATCTTGAAGGTCAGGAAAAGCCGGTTTTAGAATCAAAAAATGTAGTTATTGTTCCAAATAAATATCCGGCATTTCTGCCCCATCCTGATTTGGATGAAACAATAGAGGGAGGAATATACAAGAAGATGAATGCCGTTGGCTTTCATGAAGTTTTAATAACTCGGGACCATAAAAGGCACATGGGACAGTTTTCTAAAGAAGAAATAAAGGAAGTAGTTGATGCTTATCAGTCAAGGTATTTGTCATTGATGAAAGAGAAGTTTGTAAATAATGTCTCAATCTTTCATAATCACGGTAAAACAGCAGGAGCTTCGGTTTCTCATCCCCATTCCCAGATTATCACTACGCCGCTTGTTGATGTTGATTTAAAAAATGCGCTTTTAAAGTCAGAATCATATTCAAAAGATAATAAAGAGTGCGTTTATTGCAAAATGAATGAGTGGGAATTAAAAGTTAAAGAAAGAATAGTTTTTGAAAATGACGGATTTGTAGCCACTTGCCCTTTTGCTTCAAAAATGGCATTTCAGACAATAGTTTCTCCTAAAAAACATTTGTCGTATTTTGAAAAGATTACTGAAGATGAAAAATGGCAGTTTGCGGAAGCTTTTCAAAAAGCTTTGTCTAAGATATGCAAAGGATTGAATAATCCGGATTACAATTTCTATCTCCATACTGCTCCGTGCGACGGCAAGAATCACAATTACTATCATTGGCACTGGACAATACTTCCGAAAACTTCTACTTGGGCGGGGTTTGAAATAGGGACGAGGATAGAGATATCTACAATAGAGCCGGAAAAAGCGGCAGAATATTTAAGAAACCAATAATATATATGAAAAAGATAATAATAGCGAATTGGAAAATGAATCCTAATTCCTTAGAAGAAGCAAAAGATATTTTTGAAGGAATTAAAAGCGGAGCAAAGGGTATAAATGCCGAAGTTGTTGCCTGCCCGCCATTTACTTATCTAGCAGGCTTAAAAGGACTGACGCTTGGCGGACAAAATATTTTTTATGAAGAAAAAGGGGCATATACCGGAGAGATATCAGCGCAGATGTTAAAAAATCTTGGATGCAAGTATGTCCTTATAGGGCATAGCGAAAGGAGAAAGTATTTTAACGAAACAGATGAGGATGTGAATAAAAAGCTGAAGTCAGCTGTAAGTGTCGGATTAATTCCTATTTTCTGCGTAGGAGAAACGGAAGAAGAAAGGAATGCCGGCAAGGCAGAAGAAGTTGTGGAACGTCAAATAAAGATCGGATTAGCCGGAATTGAAAATTGGAAATTGAAAATTGAAAATTTAGTTTTGGCTTATGAGCCGGTCTGGGCAATAGGCACAGGTAATGCCTGTAGCGTTGATGATGCCAAGAAGATGCTTGAGTTTATTAAAAAGATTAAGGATGTTTCCGTTGTTTACGGCGGGAGCGTAAATGGTGAAAATGCAAAAAGCTATATCAAAGAGGCCGGATATGACGGGCTGCTCGTTGGAGGAGCTTCTTTAAGGCCTGAAGAGTTTGTAAAAATAATCAGGGAATCTATATGAAGAGAAAGGGTTTTACCCTTATAGAGTTATTGGTGACTGTATCTTTAATCGGCCTTTTATACTCTATCGTTTTAGTTGTTGTAATCGGCGTAAGAGAAAAAGCCCGCATGGCAGGGATTATAAGCTTTGCTTCGCAAGTCGACCAAGCTTTGATGGCTGATTGCCTGGTGGCAATGGATTTTAATGAAAGTAATTTAAGCAGTTCAAATCTTCCCGTTGATCATTGTTCCGGTTCGGCCGTGGCTGCTACCGGAAATATATCTAGCGATATATTAGGTATTAATGAATCAAAAGGTTTGAAGCTAGACGGGTCAAGCGCGCTTTTAGTGACGCCAAAAGAAAAGCCCGTAAAAGGGATAACAATCAGCGTTTGGGTAAAGACAGGAGAGAAAGATGTTGCCAGGTATATTTCCAATTGGCTTGATGTAGATAAACAAGGTTTTGTATTTATTTATCTAAATGCTTTAAATGAGCTCATAGCAGACATCGGTTCTGCCGGCGCTTCTTACGGACTTAAGGCAGATGGAATCGGCTTGCGGGATGGGAAGATGGCATCATGTTCTGTTTTCGTATAACGGAGAGGCAACTGACGTAGAAAAAGCCGGGAAGCTATATATCGACGGCAATTCCGTAGGCGTAAGAAACATTGATTCCGGATGGGATATGATAAAAGACCTTTCCGGCTTGGCCTCTTATCCGGTTGGCGGGTGTAATTACCTTTCAAGCGGTTCAGTAATAGAATGCGCAGGGGATAAATGGAAAGGATCTATTGATGACTTTAGGGTTTTTGGAGTATTTTTAGAATAAAACAGATATTTGCTTTGGGCCTGAAAACTTGGTAATATGGCCGAATATGTCGCAACGTGTACTAAACGGCCATTTTTACAATCCCACCAAGGGGAATCTGTCTTTAGAGGGGGTATTAGAGGAAATGATAGGATATATGTCTGCTAAACCCGAAAGAAGCTATGAGATAATCGTAGGATGCGATTCTTCTTCAGTAGACAACCCTCATTTTCCCATTGCTGTGGCGATACTTAGGACCGGTGAAGGCGGCCGCTTTTTTCTTAAGAAAATCACTTATCCCGAGGCGATGAACAAGAGGTTCGCTTTGTGGAAGAATAGGATTATTGAAGAAGTTGTTTTATCTTGTGAGATGGCATTGGCGATGAGAGATATCTTTACCAAGAAAATGGAGAGCTTAAAAGGGAATAACTTCCAGTATAATTTCAGGTATATCCATGCAGATATCGGAGAGAACGGCCAAACTCGCGATATGATAAAAGAGCTTACGGGGCTGATCATCGGCAACGGATTTGAGCCCAAGATTAAGCCGGAATCATACGTCGCATCGTCATTAGCGGATAAATACTCATAACTAAAATTTTTAATTAAAATTAAAAATTCTAATATGGATTCAAATGAGATAAGAAAATCATTCTTGGATTTCTTTCTGAAAAAAGAGCATAAGATTGTTCTGTCTTCTTCGCTTTTGCCCACAGATCCTTCGGTTCTTTTTACAACTGCCGGAATGCAGCAATTCAAGCCCTATTACACAGAAGAGAAGTCTCCTTACGGAGATAACGTTGCTACTTGCCAGAAATGCGTCAGGACTTCAGATATTGAGGAAGTGGGAGATGAAAGGCATCTTACGTTTTTTGAAATGCTCGGCAATTTTTCCTTCGGAGGATATTTTAAAAAAGAAGCGATAACCCTGGCTAAAGAATTTCTGGATTCTTTAAAGGTAAAAATCGAATACGTCACTGTTTTTGAAGGGGACAGCGAAGTTCCCAAAGACATTGAGACAATAGGGGTATGGAAAGAATTGGGATTTACCGAGGAAAAAGGCAATCTTCATTTATGCCCTAAAGCGGAAAACTTCTGGGGTCCTACAGGAGACGAAGGCCCGTGCGGTCCGACAACAGAGATTTATGCCGGAGGAATTGAGATCTGGAATATTGTCTTTAACGAATATTACTGCGATAAAAACAAGAAACTGAAGAAATTAGAAAAGCCCGGGGTAGATACCGGAATGGGATTAGAAAGATTAGCTATGGTGATGCAAGGCAAAAAAACCGTTTTTGGAACAGATTTATTTTCTTCTTTGATAGAGGAAATAGAAAAAGAATCAAAGATAGGGTATGAAGATAATCCAAAGATGTTTAGAATTATTGCAGACCATGTCAAAAGCGCGGTTTTTCTGGCCAGCGAAGGGATTATCCCTTCAAATATTGAGCAGGGATATGTTTTAAGGCGGCTGTTAAGGCGGGCGATACGATACGGCAAGCTTCTTAAGATGCCAAAAGGTTTCATTATTGATTTAGCAAAGAAAATAGTGAAAACATATGGGGATAATTATCCGGATTTAAATGAAAAAGAAAAAGAAATTATTAAAGTCATAAAAGAAGAGGACAGGAAGTTTGAGAAAACTTTGGAAAAAGGGATAAAAGAATTGGAAGTTCAAATTACTGAGAATAAATCAAAGGTTTTGTCCGCCAAGACGGTTTTCGATTTATATCAAAGCTATGGATTTCCTTTGGAATTAACCAGCGAATTGGCAAAAGAGCAGGGATTTGAGATAGACGAGCAGGGATTTAATGAGGAACTTAGTAAGCATCAGGAGATATCTAGAGCGGGCGCCTTGAAGAAATTCGGGGGAGTCGGAAAAGAAGCAACCTATGATGCCACAAAGCTTCATACGGCTACTCACTTATTGCAGCAAGCTTTAAGAAAAGTTCTGGGAAATAGCGTCCATCAGATGGGGTCAGACATCAATTCAGAGCGTCTGAGATTTGATTTCTCATACGATAAAAAACTGACTCCAGAAGAGTTAAAAGAAGTTGAAAGCATTGTAAATGAAAAAATACAGGAAGATTTGGAGGTAAAAATGGAAGAGATGGAATACAAAGAGGCGGTAAAAGCTGGCGCTTTGGCATTTTTTAAGCAGAAATATCCGAAAATAGTTTCTGTGTATTCTGTCGGTAAATTCTCAAAAGAGATTTGCGCCGGGCCTCACGTTAAGCGCGCTTCTGAATTGGGAAGGTTTAAAATCAAGAAAGAAGAGTCATCAAGTGCCGGAGTGCGCAGGATAAAAGCGGTCTTAGAAAAATAGCTTTGCAATTTATTTTTCAACAAGGTAAAATTATCTAATGAATTGGATATCTCCTAGAAAAAAAGAAGATTTTTTCCTTGTTTTAGATATCGGCACAAAAGCAATAAAGTCGCTTTTTTGCGTTAAAAAAGAAAACAGGCTGTATATTTTAGCCGGGGCAGTTAAAAACTTTTCCCAGTACGAATCGCACAATTTGCAGCTTATAGAATCGGCAAAGGCAGCTATTTTAGATTCTTTTAAAGGCGGGATAAAGAATATATCTTTTTCCACAATAGATAAAAATACAAAAATTAGCGCCAATAATCAGAAAAAATGGAAAACAATACTCACTTTTTCCCCTGATGTATTTAAGGCGAGGATAGTTTCTAAAAAGATAACAAGGGAAAATCAAAAGAAAAAGATTACGCCAAACGAAGAAAGAAAAATGCTTGAAAATGCGGCCCAAACAGCCAAGAAGGAAGTTTTAAAGGAGTTTTGCTTAAAATCAGGCATACAGCCCCGAGATATTTATTTTGTCTCTTCAAAAGCGTTTGATTTTAAAATAGACGGGTACCCAGTAAATGATACTAAAGGATTTGAGGGGAAGGAAATTGAGATAAAGATAATTTTTACTTTTATTCCTATTTCGTATTACAAAGCGCTGATGGAAATAATGAGCGTTTTAAAAAAAGAAATAAAGATTGTCTCGACTGTTCATTTGGCCGAAGGGCTTTTGGAATTTAAGGGCGTTAAAAACGGATTGTTCATTGATATTGGCGGAAACATCACCCAATATTTCAGAGTGAAAAATGCGCAATTAATCGAATCATCTGAATTTGATTTAGGCGCAAGCAGCTTTTCAGGGTCTCTTGTAAATGACTTGGGTATTGGCGAAGACTCGGCTGAAAATATGCAGGAGCTTTATTCAGATAAGCTCTTAAGCAGGGAATCAAGCGCAAAGGTGAAAGAAATATTTCATATACCTAAGAATAATTGGTATAATAGGCTAATAGAGGAAATTGATAAAAAAGAGGGAAGCGCTTTTTCTCCATTCATTTATCTTTTCGGAGGAGGAGGCGCACTTCCTGAAATACAGGATGTTTTTAAAGAGCGCGCGGAAAGCAGCGGAAAGGATTTATGCATTTCCGGACCGCCTGAGACAGAGCTATTGCTTTTCGATGATTTAAAAGACAGTGCAGAAGATACGACTAAGAAAATAAATAAGACGCAGTGGACACCCGCTGCCTTAATAGCTAATAAATATGCCCAAGAAAATATTTGATATCATTCCGCCCGATCATAAGAAAGAAGCAAGAAAAGAAATATTTGAAGAGAAACCGGTTTTGATTCATAGAGCTGTCAAGAATCCTGATCTGATAAAAGAAATTGCCAGGCAAATAGAAAAAAAAGAATCAGAAAATAGGAAATCGGCAGAAGGTGAAAATCCGAGAAAGCTTAAAAAGCTTTTTAAGGGCTTTTTATTAGTCTGTTTGTTAGTCCTTGTTGTCGGATTTGTAAGCATCATTTCAGGATCACTTACAGCCATAAAGGTGAATATTAAGATATGGCCTAAAGTTGAAAAATTGAATCTGACCAAGGATTTGACTGTCAGTTTGGACCAGAAGGAAATTAGTTTTGAAAAAGGCATTCTGCCAGGCCAGACAGTGAGCAGTTCTAAGTCATTGACAGAGGAATTCCAGGCAACAGGAAAAAAGACAAAAGAAGAGAAAGCCAAAGGGACTATCCATGTGTACAATTCTTTCTCTGACGCTTCGCAGTCATTGATTTCAGGCACCAGATTTGTTTCTTCAGACGGAAAGCTTTTTAAGACAATCTCCAAGCAGACGATTCCGGGAGGGACGTACAAAGGGGGAAAGCTTGTTGCCGGAGAAATAGATATTAGCGTTGAAGCGGCGGAAGTCGGGGAAGGATATAATATAGGGCCGACTACGTTTTCCATACCGGGGTTTGCCGGGACTTCAAAATACACTGCTTTTTACGGCAAGTCATTTTCAGCAATGTCTGGAGGAGCAAAAAAGGAAGTGTCTGTTGCAACTCAGGATGATTTAGACAATGCCGAATCATCGCTTACAGATAGGGCGAAAAAAGAAGGCTTGAATTTGTTGAAATCAACTTTATCAAATAATCTGGTCTTGATAGACGGGGCAGCTGTCTCAGATATTAAAGATAAGGCATTTTCCGTAAAAGCCAATGATGAAGCGGATAAGTTTTCATTGAAAATAACCGTTGACTCGACCGGCCTGGCATTTAAGAAGACAGATATGGAATCTTTTGCTCAGAGCTTGATAAACAGCAGTATTTCAAAAGAGAATAGGATTCAGGACGGCTCAATGCAAATCGGCTATGCATTTAAGTCATTAAAAGACAGGGAAAGCTTAAGTTTAAGCGCGGATATCAGCGCCAAGCAATATTTTGAGATAGATTTGGATAAAATAAAGGGAAGCCTTTTAGGGAAGAGCTTTGAAGAAGTAAAAACATATCTTGTAGATAACCCTTTAAAGATCAGCAAAGTTGAAATAGCTCCTGGTATTTTTTGGCGCAAAAGCGTGCCTAAAAGCCCTGAAAAGGTTGAGATGCAAATGGAGCTGGATAAATAGCTAATAGGGGTTGACTTACTTGCCAAAATTTGGTAAATTCGATAATCGAACATAATCATTTAAATGACAGATAACAAGAATTTTAGCCGAAAAAACGGCATGGTTGTAGAAGCGCTGCCGAGCGCCACCTTCAAAATCCAATTAGAAGACGGAGGCGAAATACTCGGACATCTTGCCGGACGGCTTAGAATAAACAGGATTAAAATTCTTCCCGGAGACAAAGTTACGGTGGAGATAAGCCCGTACGATGAAAAGAAAGGAAGGATAGTATATAGGGGAAGATAAATGTAAAACAGCAGTAAAATGCAAATGATTCGCATTATTTGCATTTTGTTTATTTATGAAAGTTCAACCATCAGTAAGAAAAATCTGCATGCATTGCAAAATAGTCCGGAGGAAACGCCGGGTTTATGTTATATGCAAAAATCCGAAGCATAAGCAGCGCCAGGGAGCCTAGCCTTTGCTTCGCAAAGGAATTTCTAAATCCAAATTTCTAATTTCTAAACAATAATTGAGATAATATAATTTTATGCCAAGAATAGCCGGAATAAACATACCTGAAAACAAGCAAATAGAAGTGTCTTTGACATATATCTACGGAATAGGCCGGCCTTTGAGCAGGAAGATTTTAAAGGAAGCGGATATCAGCATTACAAAGAAAGCTTCTGAATTGACTTCAGAAGAAGTGAATAAATTAAAGGGAATTATTGAAAAAAGCCATAGGACTGAAGGAGATTTGAGAAGGGATATAATGACGAATATCAAGAGATTGAAGGAAATCGGGTCTTGGAGAGGGTCAAGGCATATAAAAGGACTGCCGGTAAGAGGCCAGACATCAAGGGTGAATAACAGGACAGTAAGGGGCAATGTCAGAAAAACAGTCGGTTCGGGCAGAAAAGAAGCACCTGGTCCGAAATAAATAATAATATAATATTATATTGTTATATAATAAACAATAATATGGGAAAGAAACGCATCATACAAGAAAGTTCAGAGCAATTGATAAAACAGAAAGAGCAAATTGATTCTGAAGTAAAAAAAGAGCTGAAAGTTACTTCTGCTTCAGCGGGAAAAAACGGCAGAATATATATTTCCTCTTCTTACAATAATACAATAATCACCTTAACTGATTCTAAAGGGAATGTTTTGACTTGGGCCAGCGCCGGATCAATAGGGTTCAAGGGTTCGAAGAAATCGACTCCTTTTGCCGCTTCCAAGGTTGCAGAAGCGATTTGCAATGCTTCAGGGAAATTAAGAATCGGAGAAGTGGAGGTTTTTACAAAAGGCATAGGTTCCGGGAGGGATTCTGCCTTGAGATCGTTAGCTACCCATGGGTTGTCAATATTATCAATCAAAGATGTGACGCCAGTTCCGCACAACGGCTGCCGTCCGCCGAAAGTTCGCAGAGTTTAATTTTATGATTCAATCAAAGTGTAAAATTTGCAGGCGTGTTGGAACCAAGCTTTTCCTAAAAGGGGATAAGTGTATTTCCGCTAAATGCCTTATGATAAAAAAGCCCTATGCTCCCGGTCCGAGATCAAAGAGGCCGAACAGGTCTTCTTCTGAGTATGCGAAAGAATTAAGGGAAAAGCAGCGCCTGAAGAATTGGTATAATTTAAGAGACAGGCAGTTTAGAAATTATGTCGATGCTGTTATGGAAAAACGTGGCCAAGTCCAGGATGCCGGAAACTTGCTTATTCAGAAATTAGAAAGCAGATTGGATAATGTTGTCTACAGATTAGGGTTTGCCGCATCCCGTTCGCAGGCAAAGCAGATGACAACCCACGGGCATTTCCTGGTGAACGGAAAGAAAGTGGATGTGCCATCATGTCAGATTAAAAAAGGAGACGTAGTTTCACTTCGGCCCAGTTCGAAAGCCAAGCCGCTATTTGCAAATATTACAGCGATTTTAAAAAAGAGCACTCCTCCTTTATGGCTTAAGCTGGATCCAGCGAAATTGGAAGGAAAAGTAATAGGCGAGCCGAACTTGGAGGAAGTGTCGCCTCCGGCTGAGATATCGTCAATATTCGAATTTTATTCAAGATAAAATTTTATTTGAATTTTATTCAAGATAAATTAAACAAAGGAAATGGCGAAAGGCTTTATTTTAAAAGAATAAAGACCGCTGCCTTCCTTAAAAAAGCATGATTATTTTACCGAAACAACCGAAAATTATCGGGGAGAAAGACAATTGGGCCCGCTTTGAAATAGAGGGGCTTTATCCCGGATACGGAGTGACCGTAGGCAACAGCTTGCGCAGAGTTTTGCTTTCTTCGCTAGAGGGAGCTGCTGTTACTCAGGTTAAAATAAAAGGAGTATCCCATGAGTTTTCAACCATGGATGGAGTGATGGAAGATGTCATTACTATTATAATGAATTTAAAGCAGATGAGATTCAAGCTTTTCGGAGACGAACCTCAGAAAGCTACTTTGAAAGTCAAAGGGGAAAAAGAAGTGACTGGCTCTGATTTCGAGTTTCCAAGCCAGATCGAATTGATGAATAAGAACTGCCATATCGCGACTTTAACGGGCAAGAAAGTTGAATTTGAAATGGAGATACAAGTTGAAAAAGGCATCGGCTATGAGACAATTGAAATGAGAAAAGAAAGGGAAAAATTGGAAATAGGGGTCTTGCCTGTGGATGCGATTTACACTCCGGTCAAGCGTGTAAGTTTCAAAGTTGAGAATATGCGCGTAGGAGAGCGCACTGATTTTGACAGATTGATATTAGACGTTGAAACTGACGGGACAGTGGATGCTAAAAAAGCATTTGTCGATTCAGTGGATATCATATTAGCCCATTTCAATCTGATAGGCGAAACATTTAAAGAGCAGGTCCAGGCTGAAGTTGTAAAAGAAGCGGAAAAGATTGAAAGCAAAGGAAAAACTGCAAAAACAAAAGCTAAAAAGAAACCTAAAAAGGCGTCTAAGAAATAATATGTGGAAGCAGAAGAAAGGGAGAAAATTTTCAAGAAAAACCGACCAGAGGAAAGCACTCCTGCGCTCTTTGGTCGAAGCTTTGTTTATCAAGGAAAAGATAAGGACGACTGAAGCCAAAGCGAAAGAAACCGCCATATTGGCCGAAAAGCTTATGACCCAAGCCAAGAAAGGAGATCTTTCTGCAAACAGGTATTTGGCTACGTATTTTAATAAAGATTTGGTTAAAAAGATAATGAAAGAAACTGCGCCGAGATTCAAGGAAAGGAAGGGCGGGTATACAAGAGTGACTAAATTAGAGCCTAGAAAAACAGATGCCGCCAGAATGGCAATAGTGGAACTTATCAAGTAATTTGAAATTTGAAATTTACAATTTGAAATCAATTTGAAAGGTTTAAAAATTTAATTATTAAAAATTGATTAAAAATTTCAAATTAAAAATTAAAAATTATGATCGTTAGAGAAACCCATATAATAGATGTGAAAGACAAGGTTTTAGGAAGAATATCCACCAGTATAGCGATTTTACTTAGAGGAAAGCATAAAGCCAGCTATTTATCCCGCCAGGATTGCGGAGATTTTGTCGTTATTAAAAACGGAAAGAATATACGGATGACGGGAAAGAAAGTAAGGAATAAAATATATTACCATCATACTGGATATTTAGGGGGAATAAGGGCTGTGCCTTTTTACAGGGCTTTTGAAAATGATTACAGGAAAGTCATTAAAAATGCTGTATACGGGATGCTTCCTAAAAACAGGCTGAGGGCAAAGCAGATTAAAAGATTAAAAGTTGAATAAATATATGGTGAAGAAAGTTGTCAAAAAAACAGTAAAAAAAGAAGCAGTTGTTCCGGAGAAAATTGAAATTATTGAAGAAATCAAGCCAATCATTGAAGACGAAGATGATTTTGTATTTAAAATACCGGAGAAATCAGATAGATATTACGAGGCAACCGGCAAGAGAAAGACCGCTATCGCCCGCGTACGGCTTTCCACAGAAGGTGAAAAAACAATAGTTGTAAACGAGAAGCCGTTTGACAAGTATTTCTCAACTAAGGAAATGCAGGACATTGCTTTTTCGCCTTTGGTGAAAATGAAAGCCGTCGGGCATTTTAGAGTCACAGTTCTTGCCAGCGGAGGAGGGATTCATGCCCAAGCTGAAGCGGTAAGACACGGCATCTCCCGCACTTTAGTAAAATACAATGCAGATTTTAGGAAAAGATTAAGACGCGCAGGATTTTTAACAAGGGATCCGAGAGCCAGAGAGAGAAAGAAATTCGGATTGAAACGTGCCAGACGCGGTC
>Ga0315276_10003141_pt1 | contig 15150 bp, 16 predicted proteins | sample YL17G05_0_MG_FD_204542 | JGI IMG/M metagenome (GOLD analysis project Ga0315276, IMG submission 204542) | Sediment microbial communities from Yellowstone Lake, YNP, Wyoming, USA - YL17G05_0 | ecosystem: Environmental > Aquatic > Freshwater > Lake > Sediment | place: USA: Wyoming | collected...
AACACGGAGAATAATTTCATAGTTAAAAAACAAAATAAGCACAATCTTTTCTCTGTGTCCTCGGGTAATAAATTCGGCAGCTAGAATATTGTATTGTTTTCACTTAACGAGGGCACAGAGCAAAGCGGAGAAAAGGAGTTTATCTTCTTGTTTTATCTCAAATTTCCTCTGTGCCCTCCGTGGTAAATCGCTTTTTTTGGGTATCAGTCACTTGGAACCTACTTTAGATTTTCGGAATGGGCGTTCCGTATTATTCATTGGCCATGAAGGGGGGGATGCAAAGAGCAACGGCAACGGTCCTTGGGAGGGGGTAAACCATTAGGCGGAGGTAAAGAATCTTTTTGGCTGGATCAGAAGAAGGGAGGAAAGCTGCGATGGCAAATAAGGGTATAGATTGGTCTTCGCTGTGGAAAAAGGACGAATGGCTCGCCGTCTGGATCGGTTTTCTGATCATCGTCTTCTCTCTGGTGGGCCTCCAGTTGACGGGCGTGAAGTTCAAATGGACAACCGACGGGGAATTCGCCTCTTTTGTGAGCGAACGGATGCCCGTGGTGGAAAAGCTGGCCAAGGAGGCCGGGAATAAGGGTGAACAGGCCTTTCAGGAACAAGCCCTGGCCCTGAAAGCCGCCATGGAATCCGGGAGCCGGAAAACGGTCGGGGAAGCGCTCAAGAAAATAGAGGAAGCGGCCAAAGGCGTCAAGGATGAAGGCCTCAAGAAAAAAGTGGGCCCATTTGTTCGCAATGTTCGCGGGGAGATGGGGAACCTCCTGGACAAAGTCTTTGCGGGTGGCAACCTCCTGGCGGCTTTTTACATCCTGATTTTTTTCTGGATTCTGGCCACGATCGGGGCCGCTTTCATGGGCTTGGAAGTAGGGAAATTCGCCGCGGGGTTCCCGGTCATCTTCATCATCGCCTTCATCGCTCAGTTCCTGGCCGGAAATTACACGATTTTTTACTATGGGCTCGAGTATGTTCTCTGGTGCCTTTTGATCGGTTTGATCATCAGCAACGTGTTCGGAACCCCCAAATGGCTCTTGGCTGCCGCCCGGACCGAGTATTACATCAAGATTGGTCTGGTGATTCTGGGATCGGGGATCTTGTTTGGAGAGATCATCCAGGCTGGAGGCTACGGAATCATCCAGGGGCTTCTGGTCGTCGGAGTCGTCTGGTACGCTTGCTACTGGTTGGCCCGGAAACTGAAAGTGGATGAGGAGTTTTCGGCGATTCTGGCCAGCGGCGTTTCCATCTGTGGTGTCTCGGCGGCTATCGCCACTGCTGGCGCGGTGAAAGGGGACCCGAAGAAGCTGAGCTACGTTACCTCGATCATTCTCGTCTGCGCCGTACCCATGATGGTCATTATGCCCTGGATTATCAAAGCGACCAGTATGGATCACGTGGTAGGTGGAGCCTGGATGGGAGGGACCCTAGACACCAGCGGCTCCGTGGTGGCTGCCGGCGCCCTGGTGAGTGAAGCGGCTATGAAGATCGGGGTCATCGTGAAAATGTCCCAGAACGTCCTCATTGGTTTTGTCGCCTTTATTTTGGCGATCGTTTGGACCTTTAAAAAGGCTGCTCCGGGGCAAAAGCCGGGTGCGATTGAGATCTGGTTCCGTTTTCCCAAATTCGTCCTGGGATTTATGATCGCCTCCCTCATTTTCTCTTTTCTCCTGGATCCCAAGACGGTCAACGCGGTCAAGGGGCAACTGGGAGGATTGAGAACTTGGTGGTTCGCCTTGGCCTTTACCTGTATTGGGCTCGAGACTCGTTTTGCCGATTTGTTCAAGATGGGTGGCGGAAGGCCGGCAGTTGCCTTCCTGGGAGCGCAGATCTTTAACATTATCTGGACTCTCCTCCTGGCCTACCTCATCTTTGGTGGTATACTATTTCCGGCCCCAAAACTCTGAGATTAAGAAAGACCAAATCCCGATGGGGGTGACCCACCGGGGTTGAAATCCCAAGTGGCGGGTTTTTATTTAGGTGAACGGGAAGGGGGGAGGCTGGCCTCTCCCCTTATTCGTCACAGACTTTGCCATAGACCTCTCTGCCACCCCTCAAGCAAAAAACCATTGACTTTTCCAGGAAGTTGGATAAACTATCTCGTCAATTTGGAAAAGGACGGTTTGTTGCTGAAAATTTGTGGGTTGAAAGGGAATTCATGGAAAAGGAGAGGGTTCTTAAACGCCGTTTATTGTTTCTCTCAATCGCGGCGTTGAGCGGGCTGGCCTGCTATTCCACTACCTGGGCTGCCGGGTCCATTGACCTCGGGTGGCTGGGTTCTATCGACTTTACCTGGGACTTCTGCGCCGGATTTCTCAGCATCGTCCTCATCGACCTGGTCCTGGCGGGAGACAATGCAGTGGTAATCGCCCTTGCGGTCAAAAACCTCAGGGGCAAGCAGCGGAGGACCGGAATTATCTTCGGAGCGGGGGCAGCCGTGGCCCTACGGGTAGTCCTTACTTTCTTTGTGGCCCAGCTCCTGCAGATCAGCTTCATCAAATTTTTCGGAGGAATCTTAATCCTATGGATTGCCGTAAAACTCTTTATCGAAGGTGTCCCGGAAGACAGATTTCAAAAGGAAGCAACCACTTTCCTTCAGGCCATCCGGGTCATCGTCATCGCCGACATCATCATGAGCACGGATAATATCCTGGCCGTAGCCGGCGCCTGCAAAGGCAATTTCTTCCTCCTTCTCTTCGGGCTGGCCCTGAGCATCCCCTTTGTCGTCTTCACCAGCGCTCTCCTTTCCAGGTTGATGGATAAATTTCCCATCATCGTCTGGATCGGCGCCGCGGTGCTGGGCCGGGTTGGAGGAGAGATGATCATGACCGATCCCTTCATTGTCAAACTCATTGAACCCGGCAAAGTGCTCCAGTATAGCGTTGAGGCGATCGGAGCAATCGGGGTCATCGTGGGGGGGAAACTGTTTATGCGCTGGAAGATCTCCCGGCAAGAGAAGGCACGGGTCAAAGATCGTCAACCGGCCAGTTAGTAGATTTTGGAAAGTTCCTTCGGCCCTATGGGCTATTTTTCAGTGAAGCATAAAAAGAAGCGCTCCCGGTCTCGTCGGGAGCGCTTCTTTCATAGTCGGCCCGCGTCCCACGACCTCACGACCTTGCCCCCGGGCCGCTAAACTCAAAAGCGAGGGAAGGCAGGAAAACCCTTGACTTCAAAAGTTTTAGTAAGTGATAATAAAAATGGGAATTTGGCTCGACGATTGTGGTTATGTTGGTTTAAAGCCATCGCTATCCAATAATCGGGATGGTGTTTTGTTTTCCCGCTTTAGCGACAACGGTTCTAACTGGGTCCCTTTCTAACTGACCCGATGTTCACCGGTGATTATACCGCCAAGGATTTTTCCCGCAGCATAGCGGAAAAGGGATTGTCTTTTGAACATGGTGGGGAAAAGACCATGATGGGCTCTCTCATGTTCTCGGGATCTATAAAATCCTGTTTCAAAGGAGGTCACCGAACTCTCGGAAGGTCTTTAATTCTTTAGAACGACTCATGTAAATGTTTTGAGTGGTGGATTAAATAGAGATGGAGGAAAAGAAGATGTCGAAAACAGAAACCCCCCTTTTGGATGACCTGGAGAAGGGAAAATGGCCGAGCTTCGTAAAGGATATGAAGCAGGCCGCACAGAAGAAAGTGATGGCGAAAGACCTCTTGCGCCAGCTCGAGAAGTCCTTCGGGGATAAGATCGGGCATTGGAAGCACGGGGGAATTGTGGGAGTCAAAGGGTATGGTGGGGGAGTCATCGGCAGGTACTCGGACCGGCCGGACCTGTTCCCGGGCGTTGAAATGTTTCATACCTTGCGAGTCAATCAGCCGACGGGCTGGTTTTACTCGACCCAAGCCCTGCGGACGCTCTGCGACATCTGGGACAAACACGGGAGCGGACTGACCAACATGCATGGCTCAACCGGGGACATTATCCTCTTGGGGACTACGACGGACCACCTGCAGTCGTGCTTTGACGACCTTTCCGAGGCTGGCTATGACCTGGGAGGATCGGGCTCAGCGCTGCGCACCCCGAGCGCCTGCGTGGGGCCGGCCCGGTGCGAGTGGGCCTGTATCGACAGCCTGGATATTTGCTACAAGTTAACCATGCACTTCCAGGACCAGATTCATCGCCCCATGTTCCCTTATAAGTTCAAGATCAAAGTCTCCGCCTGTGCCAACGACTGCGTGGCTTCCATCGCCCGCTCGGACTTTGCCATCATCGGCACATGGAAAGGGAAGATCCAGATCGACCCGAAGGAAGTCCGCACCTATGCCGCCTCCGGCCTGGATATCCGGGCCGAAGTCACCGACCTCTGCCCGACGAAGTGCATGTCCTGGGACGAGGAACAGAAGGAGTTAAAGATCGAGGACGCCGACTGCACCCGCTGCATGCATTGCATCAACATGATGCCCAAGGCCCTCCGCCAGGGGAAGGAAAAGGGGGCCACCCTGCTGATCGGCGGCAAAGCGCCCATCGTGGAAGGGGCGCTCCTTTCCTGGGTGCTCGTACCCTTCATGAAACTGGAGCCCCCGTACCAGGAATTGAAGGACCTGCTCGCCAAGATCATGGACTGGTGGGACGAAAACGGGAAGATGAGGGAGAGAATCGGGGAACTGATCAAGCGCCTGGGGATGCGGACTTTTTTGCGGGCCGTGGGTCTGCCGGCCGTTCCGCAAATGGTCAAGACCCCGCGGACCAACCCGTATGTGTTCTTCTGGCCCGAAGAGATTAAAAAGGAGGTAAAGTGAGATGGGAAAGACAGACATTGGCCCTCCCGATTACAAAAAATACCTTCCCCCGGTGATCCAGAAAAATTATGGCAAGTGGAAATACCATGAAATTCTCAAACCGGGCCTGTTGAAGCACGTGGGAGAATCCGGCGAGGAGCTCTACACCGTGCGGGCCGGATCGCCCCGCCTCCTGAGCACCGATCATATCCGCGAAATCTGCGAGCTCGCCGACAAGTACTGCGACGGGTACTTGCGTTTCACCAGCCGCCACAACATCGAATTCCTCCTATCGGACCCGAGGAAGGTAGAGCCGCTACTGGCCGAGCTGAAAAATAAGAACTATCCCGTCGGCGGAACGGGGCATTCGATCACTAACATCGTCCACACTCAGGGCTGGGTTCATTGCCACACGCCGGCCACGGACGCCTCCGGTCCGGTGAAGGCCGTCATGGACGAACTCTACGAGTATTTCGTTACCATGAAGCTGCCCTCGCAAGTGCGCATCGCCCTGGCCTGCTGCTTGAACATGTGCGGGGCCGTGCACTGCTCGGACATCGCCATCCTGGGAATCCACCGCACGGTGCCCAAGCCGGATCATGCCCGGGTGATGAATATTTGCGAGATTCCCACCACGGTGGCGTCCTGTCCCACCGGAGCGATCCGGCCGGACCCGAAGACCAAGAGTGTCGTCATCAATGGCGATAAGTGTATGTACTGCGGCAACTGCTACACGGTATGTCCGGCCCTGCCCATTGCGGACCCGGAAAATGACGGGATATCCATCTGGGTCGGGGGCAAAGTTTCCAATGCCCGGACGCCCCCCATGTTTTCCAAGCTGGTGATCCCGTTCCTTCCGAACAACCCCCCCCGATGGCCGGAGGTGGTGAGCGCGGTCAAGAATATCGTGGAGGTTTACGTCAAGCATGCCCGCCAGCATGAGCGAGTGGGCGAGTGGATCAACCGCATCGGATGGGAAAGGTTTTTCACCCTGACCGGCATAGAATTTACCGATAAGCATATCGATGATTTTACGATGGCCACGGACACGTTCCGGTCGACCACTCAATTTAAATGGGGGTGAGAAGTGAGTGAAGAGCTGAAAAAGCAGATTATGGACCTGGTGACGAATGCCAAGAGAATGCTCTCGGCCAGGGATATTGCCCGGTCCAGGGGGATCGAGGCCGATCCGGCGGTGATCAAAAAGCTGATTACCGAGCTGGTCAACGAGGGAAAATTGGAATATACCTCCTATGGAGGAGCCACCTTCATGAAGATCGCTGGGAAAGAATGACCGGTTGTTGTCCTCGGTTGGTTGTGGCTGCGTTGCGCGGGGGAGCGGGGAAAACGACCGTCTCCCTCAGCATGGCCGCGGCTTGGAAGAAGCGCGGCCGAAAAGTGCTTCCTTTCAAGAAGGGGCCGGATTACATCGATGCCGCCTGGCTTTCCCTGGCAGCCGGACAACCCTGCTACAACCTGGATACTTTTCTGATGGGGCGCCAGCGGGTCCTTCGGTCTTTCTTCCAGAAGGGCACTCCGGGTTCCCTCTCGCTGGTCGAGGGAAATCGGGGCCTTTATGACGGCATGGATGTGGAGGGGAGCCACAGCACGGCGGAACTGGCCAAGCTCCTCCGGGCGCCGGTCGTCCTGGTGATCGACTGCGACAAAGTGACCCGGACGGCGGCAGCGATGATTCTGGGATGTCAGCGATTCGACCCGGACGTGGAAATCAAGGGCGTAATCTTGAACCGTGTCGCCGGCAGTCGCCATGAGAAGATTCTGCAAATGGCCGTCGAGCAATCCTGTAATCTTCCCATCCTGGGCGCTGTGCCGCGGATGGAAGATTTCCCGTTTCCGGAAAGACACCTGGGGTTAACCCCTCCGCAAGAACATTTGGGGGTTCAGAAGGCGTTGGCCAGGGCGCTGGAGATTGCTGAGAAATACCTGGACTTGGCCCGCCTCTTGGAGATCGCCGGACAGGCTTCTCCCTTCCAACCCGGTATAGAAGAAGAAAAGCCTCTAAGGACGAAAATTAGAAAAATTGCGGGGCCGCCCACGATCGGAGTGGTCAAGGATTCGGCATTCCAGTTCTATTACCCCGAGAATTTACAGGGTCTTTCTGACGCGGGGGCGAGAGTGGTGGAAGTAAGCGCCATCCAGGAGCGAGAGCTCCCTCCGGTGGATGCGCTTTACATCGGTGGGGGATTCCCGGAAACTCACGCCCGGCCCCTGGCTGAAAATGTCCGTTTCCGCAATTCGCTGCGGGAAGCGGTAGAAAATGGGCTGCCTGTCTATGCGGAATGCGGAGGGTTCATGTACCTGGGGGAAAGCCTGACCATCGATGGGTGCAGTTATCCCATGGTGGGAGCTTTGCCCGTCGCCTTCAGGATGGAGAAGCGCCCCCAAGGGCATGGGTACACCCTGCTGGAAGTGGAAAAGGAGAACCCCTTTTTTACAGTGGGAAGTGTATTGAAAGGCCATGAGTTTCACTACTCCCGCATTCTCCGGCTGGGAGAGGGCGAGGCTTACTTGGCGTACCGGGTGAAGCGGGGCGTGGGCATCGATGGGGCCAGGGACGGGCTCTGTCGCAAGAATGTTCTGGCCACCTACTCACACCTCCACGCTCTGGGAACTGAGGGCTGGGCGGAAGCGCTCGTGGCCAGGGCAATGCTGTACCATGTCCGGGCGATTCCCAGGCTGGTGGCCGTTTGAGACACCCCCTCCCAACCCTCCCCCCTCGAGGGGGAGGGACAGGGTGGGGGGGATGACCAATTGAAAATCTTTTAAGGAGGATTAGAGGATGCCCGCAATCGAGTTGGCCGGGAAGACTTACGACGTGGATGAAGATGGTTTCCTTCAGCAGTTGGACAAATGGAACGAGGAATTTGCCCAGGGGTATGCCAAAGAAGAGGGAATCGAAGGAACTCTGACGGAAGAGCACTGGAAAGTGATCAACTACCTGAGAAATTATTACCAGCAGTTCGGCGTCGCCCCGATGATCCGCAAACTCTGCAAGGAAACCGGGTTTGACCTGAAGAAGATCTACCAGCTCTTTCCATCAGGCCCGGCCAAAGGCGCCTGCAAACTGGCCGGTTTGTCGAAGCCCACGGGTTGTGTCTGAAAATCGAAACCGGCTGGGCAATGGAGGCGGGGATCTTCGTCGCCTTTCCGTATCGGGGCAGCTTGATTGTATAGGAATTTTCTTTTTTATCATTCCCCCGCCCTCTCCCCCGTTTGCGGGGGAGAGGGGAAGGGTGAGGGGGCTTAACTGGATTTCGTTTCGGCAAGCGTTTCCCGGATGGAGAATGAGGAGTATTTTTTGCTTTGGGAGTAAAAGACCTTCTTTCGCAGAATCGATCGGCCATCGTACAGAGATGGTTTGACCGGATCGCAAAAACCTACCCCGCCAACAGCCAGAAATTTATCAAGGAACAAAAAGATCGGTTTGCCAACCCGGTGGGTTCCACGATCCGCCAGGGAATCGAAGGTCTCTATGAAGAACTCCTCCGGGATATGGATACGGGAAAGGTTAGGGAATATCTCGACCCGATAGTCCGGATCCAGGCCGTCCAGGATTTTTCCCCCTCTGAGGCGCTCTCTTTCATCCCCTCGCTCAAAGGGATTATCAGAGAAGAACTGAAAAGAGAGATGCAGGAGAGGCGCGTTTTGGAAGAGCTGTCTGAAATTGAAACCCGAATCGACCGGCTCACCCTTCTGGCCTTTGACCGTTACATGAGATGCCGGGAGAAGATTTACGAGATCAGGATGCAGGAGATGCGCGCCCAGTCCGCCGGGGTAATGGAGAGGATTCAAGGGGGTGAGGCAAGACGGGTAGGGACCCCAGGTCCTCCAAAAGTCACTGGAGATTCAGAGGAATGAGAGGGGAAAAAGAAACATGAATCTCGGGTTCTCCCTTCTGGCGGTTGCCATTTTGGTTTTGATCGCCGTCCTCGGGGTTGGCCTCGCCGGGTTATATACGACTTTTGGAGTTGTCATTCCCTATGCCGCCTTTGCCATCTTCCTGGTTGGCGCAGTCTATCGCGTCTTGGAATGGGCCGGCACGCCGGTCCCTTTCCGTATTCCCACGACCTGCGGGCAGCAGAAGTCCCTTCCATGGATCAAGGCCAATCTTCTTGAAAGCCCGCACAATACAGCCGGCGTCATCGGCCGGATGGCCCTCGAGGTCCTCCTCTTCCGTTCTCTTTTCCGGAACACCAAAGTGGAATTGAGGGGAGAGCGGCCCCTTTATGGGGGAGCGAAGTGGCTCTGGTTGGCCGGGCTGATTTTTCATTGGTCCTTTTTCTTTATCGTCCTCAGACATTTGCGTTTTTTCTTCGAGCCGGTCCCTTTGCCCGTGAATATGCTGGCCAGCCTTGACGGGCTTTTTGAAACCGGGGTTCCCACTCTTTATCTGACCGACGTCGCCATTTTGCTCGGTGTTTCCTACCTCTTCTTGCGACGGGTGGTCATCCCGCAGATGCGTTACCTCTCCCTTCCCTCGGACTACTTTCCCCTCTTTTTGATTATGGCCGTAGCCCTGTCCGGGATTCTTACTCGTTACTTTTACAAGGTGGATCTTTTGGGAGTGAAGGAGCTTTCCCTCGGCTGGATCCGCTTTCATCCGTCCGTCCCGGGAGGGGTCGGACTTTCTTTTTACGTCCATATTTTCCTGGTCAGCGTGCTTCTGGCGTATTTCCCCATGAGCAAACTGATGCACATGGGGGGAGTCTTCCTCAGTCCAACGAGGAACCTGGCCAATAACAGCCGCAGGCGCAGACACATCAACCCCTGGAACTACCCGGTCAAGGTCCACACCTACGAGGAGTATGAAGATGAGTTTCGGGAAAAGATGAAGGCAGCCGAATTGCCCGTGGAAAAGGAGTAAAGGTGTCCCCGGCGAAAGTCCCCAAATCCGATGAGCTGCTGAAGATCAGCTACCAACCTCCTGGAAAAGGATGGATGGATACCCCGGTTACGTTCCGGCCGGGCACCTGGTGCTACAGTGCAGCCCCCAAGAATCTTAAAGCCCTCGGCCTGCCCAACCCCAGGGAATGGCAGCCGACGGATGAAGACTGGAAACTCCCGGAAAACTGGAAAGAGATCATCCTGGAAGGGTTCAGGGACCGTCTGAACAAATACCGTTCTTTCCGGCTTTTCCTGGATATCTGCGTCCGCTGCGGGGCCTGCGCCGACAAATGCCATTTCTTCATCGGCTCCGGAGACCCGAAGAACATGCCCGTCCTGCGCGCGGAACTCCTGCGGTCGGTCTACCGGAGGTATTTCACGGCATCCGGAAAGCTTCTGGGAAAGCTGGCCGGCGCCCGCGAGCTCACCCCCAGCGTCCTGAAAGAGTGGTTTTATTATTTTTACCAGTGCACCGAATGCCGCCGCTGTTCGGTCTTCTGCCCTTACGGGATCGATCAGGCGGAAATTACTATGCTGGGCCGGGAGCTCCTCAACCTGGTGGGCTGCAACATCAACTGGGTTATCGAGCCGGCGGCGAATTGTTTCCGGACGGGAAATCACCTCGGCATACAACCCCACGGGGTCAAAGACTCGCTGGAATTTTTGGCCGGGGATGTCGAGGAGCGAACGGGAGTCAAAGTGGAGGTCCCCATCAATCGGAAGGGGGCCGAGGTCCTCTTTGTCACCCCTTCAGGAGATTTCTTTGCGGACCCGGGAACGTACACCTGCATGGGTTATCTCATGCTCTTCCACGAGATCGGTCTCGATTACACCTGGTCCACCTATGCCTCGGAGGGGGGAAATTTTGGCCTTTTCACTTCTCACGAGATGATCAAGAGACTGAACGCCAAGATCTACGCTGAGGCGAAGCGGCTGGGCGTCAAGTGGATTCTCGGGGGAGAATGCGGCCACATGTGGCGCGTCCTGCACCAGTACATGGACACCATGAACGGCCCGGCTGATTTCCTGGAGGAACCGGTTTCTCCGATTACGGGGACGAAGTTTGAGAACGCCGCCTCCACCAAGATGGTCCATATCACGGAGTTTACCGCTGACCTCATCCGGCACAACAAGTTGAAGCTGGAGCCCAGGCGTAATGATCACCTGAAAGTGACCTTCCACGACTCCTGCAACCCTTCGAGGGCCATGGGCCTTTTTGAAGAGCCCCGCTACGTCATCCAGAACGTGTGCAACCATTTTTATGAGATGCCGGAGAACACCATCCGGGAGCAAACCTTCTGCTGCGGGGGAGGGGCCGGCCTGGGTACCGACGAAAACATGGAGATGAGGCTTCGGGGAGGACTTCCCCGGGCCAACGCCGTCAAGTATGTTCACGAGAAACATGGGGTAAATCGGGTAGCCTGCATCTGTGCGATCGACCGGGCCACGCTTCCGCCCCTTTTTGAATACTGGGTTCCCGGCGTGGGGGTCACAGGAGTTCATGAGCTGTTGGCCAATGCCCTGGTGATGAAAGGCGAAAAAGAAAGGACCACAGATCTGCGCGGAGAGCCTCTGGAGGAAATGGGGGGAGAATGAAGATCTATGACGCCGGAAAGGTCTTCACCGGTTTGGCCCTCTTTATCGTTTTCCTGACCGCTCCGATTTGGCTCAGCGGGGGGAAATCCGCATCCCCCCCGGAGATCAGGGTCGACACGCCGGTAATCCAGAGGCTGGTGGAAAAACGCTGCATAGAGCCGACGGCCTATATGAAAGCCAACCACATGGAGCTGCTGGATACCTGGAGGCAGGCGGTTGTCCGCGAGGGTGAGCCGCTTTATGTAGCCTCCGACGGGAAAAAATACCGGATGAGTCTATCCGGTACATGCCTGCATTGCCACTCGAACAAGGATCAATTCTGTGACCGGTGCCACAACTATGAGGGTGTAAAGCCGGCGTGCTGGAGTTGTCATGTTGTCCCCCAGGAGCTGAAGGGATGAAGAGTACGCGGAGGACATTCCTGAAAATCGCCGGGCTTTCCCTGCTGGGGATTGGCACGAAGCCCGTATTGGACGCCTTTGCTGCCGGGGAAGAGGCGAAAATCATCAAGGCCCCCGAAGCCCTGAAGGCCAAGAGATGGGCGATGGTCATCAACTTGAAGAAAAAGTGTCCGGAAGAGTGCAGAGACTGCGTCGAGGCCTGTCACACCATCCACAATGTCCCTGAATTTGGAAATTCCAAGGATGAGATCAAGTGGATATGGAATGAACCCTATGGGGATGTTTTCCCGGACCAGGAAAACAAATATATCGGCGGGGGAATTCAAGAAAGGCCGGTGATTGTCCTCTGCAACCATTGCGACAATCCTCCTTGCGTAAGGGTTTGCCCCACCAAGGCGACCTTCAAGAGAGCGGACGGCATCGTCATGATGGATTACCATCGCTGCATCGGGTGCCGGTTCTGTGTGGCCGGATGCCCCTTCGGGGCCAGGTCCATGAACTTTCGGGACCCCCGTACCTTCATAAGGAAAATCACCCCGAACTTTTCCACCCGGACGAAGGGAGTGGTGGAGAAGTGCAATTTCTGTGAAGAGAGGCTGGCGGTGGGTCTTCTGCCTGCATGCGTGGAGGCTTGCCGGGAGCGGATGGCCTTCGGAGACCTGACGGACCCTGGATCGGAGGTCCGCAAGCTGCTCGAGGCCAACTTCACGATCCGGCGCAAACCGCACCTGGGGACTCAGCCCCAGGTTTATTATATCGTGTGAGGTAAGGATGCTGGAAAAGGCGCTGAGCGGAGGGAGAAAATACTGGGCTTGGGTGACCTTCCTGGTTGTCGTCATCGGGGTAGGCTTCAGCTTTTACCTTCGCCAGCTGGATTATGGGTTAGGCATCACGGGCATGAGCCGGAATGTCACCTGGGCGCTCTACATCGCTCAATTTACCTTTCTGGTCGGTGTGGCTGCTTCGGCTGTGATGCTGGTTCTGCCTTATTACCTCCACAACTACAAAGCCTTCGGCAGGGTCACGATCCTTGGGGAATTCCTGGCGGTCTCCGCCGTACTGATGTGCCTCACCTTTATCATCGTGGACCTCGGCCAGCCGGCCCGGGCCTTCAACATACTCATTTACCCGACCCCCAGCTCCATCCTTTTCTGGGATATGATCGTGCTGAACGGCTATCTCCTTTTAAACATATTGATCGGGTGGACGGTTCTTTCATCGGAGCGAAAATCCATCCCCCCGCCGGGTTGGGTCAAACCGTTGATCTACATTTCTATCCCCTGGGCCATCAGCATTCATACCGTGACTGCTTTCATCTATGCCGGGCTTCCGGGCAGAAGTTTCTGGCTGACGGCCATCATGGCGCCCCGCTTTCTGGCCTCGGCTTTTGCTTCCGGGCCGGCCCTCTTAATCCTCCTTTGTCTGATTCTTAGGAAATTTGCCCGTTTCCATACCGAAAAAGAGCCGATCCAGACGCTGGCCAAGATTGTCACTTACTCTCTGGTGATCAGTATCTTTTTCGTGGTGATGGAGATCTTTACGGTTTTCTACAGTCAGGTACCGGAGCATATGCAATCCTTTAAATATCTCTTCGTAGGCTTGCACGGGCATTATGCGATGGTGCCCTGGATGTGGTCTGCGGTCGTGTTGGCCGGGATTGCCCTGGTTATTTTGATCAACCCCCGGACGCGAAAGAATGAAACGCTTCTAGCGATTTCCTGCGCCGCAGTATTCATTTCCCTGTGGATCGAGAAGGGATTGGGCCTGGTCGTTACCGGTTTCATTCCTTCGCCCTTGGAAAAGATCACGGAATACAGCCCGACAGGGCCGGAGATCCTCATCACGGTCGGGGTTTGGGCGATGGGCCTTTTGGTTCTCACCATCCTTTACAAAGTCGCGCTATCGGTCAAGGTGGAGATGGAAGGGTAAAAGTAGGGAGGGGGATCATGCCCACGGTGGAATACGCAGGCATCCAGGTAGATGTAGACGAAGAAGGATACCTGGTCAATTTCGCTGACTGGAATGAGAAAGTCGCCTGCGCTCTGGCCGAGCAGGAAGGAATCCTGGACCAGTGCCCGCTGACTGAAGAGAGGATGATCATCCTGAAATTTTTGAGGGGGTACTACAAGAATTTCAACTCTTTCCCGATCGTCCAGGCGGTATGTAAAAATGTCCATCAACCGAAAGACTGCCTGAAGGAGCAGTTTATCGATCCGATCCAGGCCTGGAAAATCGCCGGCCTTCCGAAACCCACGACCGAAGTATTCGCCCACATAAAACATAAGTCTACATAAGACCCGCCACACACGCCGCAAAATCGAGATGCCTGAAAAGGCCAACCCTTCATCGCGATATCTTCTCCCCCTTGAGAGGCTGTGTCGTAAAGGGAAAACGGCACCCGTCATCTCGCGAAAGGGGGATTCCTGTAGGGGCGGTTCGCGAACCGCCCTTACACCTCCACAGGGGAGGGTGAGGGTGAAATAAATGGTGTCCCTAAGAATTCCTGCCCGAAACCCATTGCGAGATATTTCCAGGAAAATTTTAGGTGGACACTTTATTTATTTAGGTGTACACTTCAATCAAGGTTTTGTTCGATCAAGGGAGGAAGAGGGCTATGGAGATAAATGTGAAAGAGGCCCGGAGTAAATTCAGTTCGATCCTCAATCAGGTAGAGGAAGGAGACGAAGTGATCATTCGTCGCCGGGGAAAGGAAATCGCCCGTCTTGTGCCGCCCATAGGCAAGGGAAAACGTTTACCGGCCTTAAAAAAATTCCGGGGCGCGATTCGAGCGAAGGGGAAACCTTTGAGCGCGGTTGTAAAACGCGGAAGGGCTGAGGAGCGTTACTGATGTTTTACATCGATACGAGCGTGATCGTGGCCTATTATTATCCGGAACCGTTGAGCGAAAAGGCGGAGGCCTTTCTTATGACCCATACGCGCCCGGCAATCAGCACCTTGACCGAGGTCGAAATGGTTTCGGCGCTCTCCAGGAAGATTCGAGAGGGCGGGCTGTCCCGCAAGGAGGCCGGCTGCATCGTCGCCAAATTTCTCGGCCATGTGGATGGCCACTATTACACCCACCTATCTGTTGAACCGCATCATTATCGATTGGCCAGAGACTGGATTGGGCTTTTCCAAACAAACTTAAAAACGCTTGATGCTTTACATTTAGCAATTGCCCATGCGGAAGGTCTGACCGTCGTAACCGCCGATCAGGGACTTGCAGAATCAGCCAAAGCCCTCGCGCTGGATGTCGTGGTGCTGAAAAAATAGGACTTTGCCGAATGCTTGCCTCTCGCCCCATGGAATTCACTCTTATCTTCATGCACAGCCAAAGAATTCAGTATAGTGCCCCCCGAATTCCCCCACTGCAAATATTTAGAATTTTCCCTCTCCCTTGAGAGACTGTGTTGTAATGGAAAAAAGGAGCCGTCATTCCCGCGAAGCTTGTCCCCGCGAAAGCGGGGAGCGGGAATCCAGTCGGGGCGGTTCGCGAACCGCCCCCTCGCCCCGCCTCCGC
>Ga0315276_10003142_pt1 | contig 15150 bp, 10 predicted proteins | sample YL17G05_0_MG_FD_204542 | JGI IMG/M metagenome (GOLD analysis project Ga0315276, IMG submission 204542) | Sediment microbial communities from Yellowstone Lake, YNP, Wyoming, USA - YL17G05_0 | ecosystem: Environmental > Aquatic > Freshwater > Lake > Sediment | place: USA: Wyoming | collected...
ACCGATGCTTTCCAAAAGATCGTTGTTCTCACAGTCGTGGTCAAGGATCGTATACTGATCAACGACCTCCTGACCATACATCTCCACCTTCTCCTCCTGGGTGCTCGCTCGATGCATCCCCGTTGCCACAATAATCTTGATGTTCTCTTTCTGAATGCCCGAGGATTCCAGGCGCCTTAACAAGGGACGCAGGATCCCGCTTTCTCCTTTGTAAGGAACTGGCCTCGTGATGTCTGACACGGCAATGGCCGCTGACATCTCCCCAGGCGGCTTTCCTTTCCTTCGAACGATCTCCTCCAAAGGAGGACTGCTGATAGGATTTAAGAAAGCCTCTTCAAACGCTTTTTGAGAATCTGGCAAGACAGGGACATCCTTCATGGTCAGCCCAACACAGCCTGGGGGAACCAACACCTCTATCGCATTTCTGCCGAATTCCACCAAGACCTTCTTCCAATCCTTCGTATCGATTTTTTTCATACGCTTTAATGTGCCAGGGCTTATCATCTAACCTCTCACCCCCACCTCCGTCCTCCCCCATCAAGGGGGAGGAGATGAAAGAGACATTACGGAATCAAACTTAAATCTCCTGTAAAGGCTGCTTCCAGGACCGGTCTCATCAAGCGATCCACGTCCCCCTTTTCTGCGTCCATTGGAGTCGGCATATTTTGGAGTTTACTCTTCAATTGGGGATTCTTTGCCGCCTTGAGCATCCTATCAATATGTTCCTGGGTAGCCCCTGCCTCTTTCAAAGTCGTTGGGAAGTTTAAATCCTTTGCAAAAGCAATCATCCCGTTCGCCACAGCCAACCCCAGATTCCTTCCACTCAAGTTTTTTATCTCCCCTTTGATATAACCTGCTTCCTTAAAGATCGCACCAACGATCTTGAGTTGGTCTTGAATCACTGGAGCAAAGAGGAGGGTATAATAGGGGTTCAATAAAGCACATGCCCTTCCATGGGTAAGGATATCGATCAGGGAGAAACTTCCGAGATGGGGGCCACTCGTTCCTCCCAGCATGATCGAATACCCGCCCAAATCCGTCCCGAGTCCAAGGCCAATCCTTCCCTCCAGATCCTTCCTATCCTTTTTGACCCTCTGTAGGCCATCGACAATCAATCGGATGCATAATCCAGCAACCTCTTTCACCTTCTCATAAGCCGGGCCACTTGTCCCCATGAAGACTTCCCAGGCGTGGGCAATCCCATCGAGACCTCCATCCAGAGTCAGGTTGACCGGTGAATCGAGTGTGATCTTAAAATCGAACACCGATGCAGGAGGAACAATGGCTTCATCCACAATCAATTTCTTCTGACCGGTAACAGGGTCCGTGATATTCGAATACTTGGTCAGGTGGGCTCCAGAACTGCCAGCAGTCTGAACACCAACCACAGGCATCACCGACCTCCCTGTTTCCTCTCTCATCTTCGTAACGAGTCCCGTTCCGAAATAGGGCTCGATCGAATCGGCGTCACCCCAACTGGCTCTTAAAATCTCCATTACCTCTGCAGGAGAGTAAGTGTTAAGAACCGCTGCGGCCTTGGCTGCATCTATCGTGCTTCCGCCTCCCAGAGCCACGATCACTTCCGATTTTGCACGGGCCACCTGAAGGCTGATCCGATACACATCCTCCCGGGGGGCATTGGGTCTTGCCCCATTGATCGTTTCAAAGACCACGCCATTCGCCTTCAGGCTGGCCCTCACCTGCTCAAGAGGCTTCTCAATCCAAGCCTGACCTAATTCGGTGACGACCAGGGTTGCCTTCTTCCCATATTTTCGAGCATATTTCCCTGTCACATCCAAAACCTCTTCACCAAAGGTATAAGAATCACCTTTCCAATCTCTTAAAACCTTCTTTGCTCGATCGATACTCTCCTTAATCATCATTATTCCTCCTCAATCCTATTCTTTGTCCTGCCTACCGCTAACAGGCGACGGACTTGTTTAGTAAAGATGAATGCGCAACCCTCTTATATTGTAATCAACCTTACTATGAAATTTCAAACCCTGTCAAGATGTTCAAAAACTGAACTACCCTCGCCTCAAAGGCGAGGGATTCTGAAATCTGGTCGACTTCAAGTCGACTTCCTTTCAGGTTCCTGTCTCCTTGTCATTCCTGCGGAAGCAGGAATCCAGAAATAAGTGACGCAAAATAGCAAAAAACCTGGATACCTGCTTTCTCGAGTATGACCAAAGGGTGGATTCTGCTTTGAGGTTCGTTCATGTTCGGTCTGCTCACATTTCGCCTATTTTTACTTCGCCTCATGGCGAGGGGTTTCCACCATCCCCGAACGAGACACTAAAAAAGGGATAAGGTGATCACCTTATCCCTTCAATTTTTTTGGAGGCGCCAACCGGATTTGAACCGGTGAATACCTAATTAGCGTTGCCTGGCACCAATTTTTTCCTTGCAAACTGTATTGAATTTCATATCTCGGCAATGTCCACTAATAGTATTTGTTTGCTCCTTTCGCCTTATGATGAGAAGTATTTTATTGACTTTTGTATTTTAATGTATTATTAATAAATTGCTTAGTAAGCAATTTACTCATAATAGAATGAAAATGAAGAAACCAGAGCTAGGTCCGTTGGAGATGCAATTTTTTGCCTATGCCCAGATGAGGAAGAAGGTACTGGTGCGCACGGGAGAACTCACTGATGTCCTTGGAATCAATCCAAAACAGGAGCGTGAGTTATTGAGCCGCATGTCCAGGAAGGGATTAATCACCCGGTTAAAACGTGGGGTTTATCTGGTGCCCCCGAGGGTGCCTCCTGGAGGAACGTATGGGGTTGATGAATACTTAATTTTGGAAAAACTCATGGAGGTCCTGAAAGGCCGCTATCAAATCAGCGGACCAAATGCCTTCAATTATTATGGATTCAGTGAACAGATTCCGAACCGAGTGTACGTATACAATAATCGCATTTATGGCGATCGTACGATTGGTAGCCGCCAGTTTTCATTTATTAAGACTGATGATAGCCGCCTCGGAGATACTATTGCTCTTAAGACGGGGACAGGATCTAAGGGGATTATGGCTTCCAAAACAAGGGCACTACTGGATGCCGTTTATGATTGGTCACGATTTAATACCATTCCCAAAGCATATCAATGGATTGCTGAGGAAATGAAGAAAGACAAACATTTCGTCAAAGATTTGGTTAAGATGGCGGTTAAATACGGAAATCAAGGAACTTGCCGCAGACTGGGATACTTATTTCGGAATTTAGATGTTGATCGAAAGTACCTTAACAGTCTAAGACGAAAGCTCCGACCGTCGAAATCGCTTTTCCCCTGGGTACCAACGGGTCCGGCCAGGGGATCTGTAAACAAAGATTGGGGACTTATCATTAATGCAGAACCGAAATTCTTATCAGATCTCCGCCCATGAAGATGATGACTTTTTCAAAGAGGCCGTTCTCTATACGGCGAGCACAACCGGATTTACTTCCGAATTGATTGAAAAGGATTACTTTTGTTCTGTCCTTTTATCTTACCTTGATGCAAATGAGAGTCCTCTAATATTTAGGGGCGGCACCTGTCTTAGCAAAATCTACGGGGAATTCTATAGACTCAGCGAGGATCTTGATTTTACAATGTCGGTGCCCTTCGACGCACCTCGGAGCCTCAGGCGAAGGAAAATTGAACCTGTAAAAGAAGTCGTTGGGCGAATTTCCGACACCCTATCAATATTCTCTTTATCACAAAACCTAACCGGTCGTAACAACTCTACCCAGTACATCGCCCAGGTCCAATATCGATCTTGTATCAAGCCAGCATCGGCAACAATTAAACTTGAAATAGGATTGCGTGAAGAACTTTTAACCATTCCAAAAAGGGGATTAGTGAAAACTTTACTTTTCAACCCATTTTCACGGAAACCAGTTGTCCCAGAATTCAGTGTGATGTGCCTGTCCCTCGATGAGGCCTATGCTGAAAAAATACGGGCGGCATTAACACGCACAGAACTTGCAATTAGAGATTTTTATGACATCGATTATGCGGTTAGAAAAATGGGGATTGATTTAAATGAGGAAAGACTCCTTGATTTGGTTAGGAAAAAATTGGCTGTTCCGGGAAATGATCCCGTGGATCTTGAGCTGTCCCGAAAACAAATGCTGAAGGCCCAATTGAATACAGAGTTAAAACCCATTCTCCGTGAACAGGATTTTCGACAATTTGACTTGGATCGAGCATTCAACCTTGTTGTGGAGGTTAGATCAAAGGTCCCGCAAACCAGATGACTTCCCAAACTTTCCGATCCCTCATTCATCACGCAAAAGGGAGCAATTTCTTTTGATATGATAACACCCGTAATTAAAAAAGGGATAAGGTAATTACCTTATCCCTTTCATTTTCATTGGAGGCGGCAACCGGATTTGAACCGGTGAATAACGGTTTTGCAGACCGTCGCCTTACCACTTGGCTATGCCGCCTTTGGAGCGGGAAACGGGATTTGAACCCGCGACTTCAACCTTGGCAAGGTTGCACTCTACCGCTGAGTTATTCCCGCACCTCGATCCTGTCGGTCTTTAAAAATTACAAGATTTGGGATTCGATGTCAATAGGGAAAAAGAAAAATTGGGGGATTGGGCGATTGGGGAATTAGGGGATTAAAGAGTTGCTGGATTGTGAATAAAGGGAAAGATCTTCAGACCATGATGGTTTTTAAAAAGTCCTTGAAATAATTGATCCCGGAGATCACAGCGATTCCCATCGCAACCCAAAGGAGAACCATCCCCACCTGGTGAAAGTCAATGGAGAAAAGATTTCCGTCGAAGATGAGAAAAGAGATAGAAACCACCTCAAAAACCGTCTTGTATTTTCCCAAAGCGCTGGCAGAGATGACAATATCCTGAGAGACAGCAATCCCTCTCAGCCCTGTCACCGCGATTTCCCTTCCAACGATCACAATGACCATCCAGAAAGGAATCCCCCTCGCCGGGATGAGTGCGATTAGAGCGGTGACGATCAGGAGTTTATCAGCGAGGGGATCCAGAAATTTGCCCAGTGTGGTCACCATCCCACGACGCCTGGCAAGATACCCATCGAGCGTATCGGTCCCTGCCACGAATAGAAAAAGGAGAGCGGTGATGATTTTATAGGTTTGGCCTGATGTAAAGAGCAAGAGGAGTATGATGGGAATCGCCGCGATTCGAATGATGGTCACCCCGTTAGGGAGGTTCAATATTTTCTGGCGATTCACTTTTTCCATGAAGGACACTTCGATTTCAGATTGTGGATTGATAAATCTCAAATCCAAAATCTTAAATCTAAAATCGGGCCGAGGGCTAGGGCCTATAGGACTGATAATAGTTCAATACTTTCCGGACGTAATCCACCGTCTCCCGGTAAGGTGGGATGGAGCGTAATTCAGAAACGAGGTTCTCACCCGCGTTATAGGCGGCCAAGGAAAGTCGGAGATCATTATTAAAAAGGGATAGAAGATATTTAAAATAACGTACTCCGCCCTCGATATTCTCTCTGGGATTAAAAACATTCGATACATTCCATCGAACGGCAGTCTCTGGCATCAGTTGCATCAACCCCCTTGCCCCCTTTCTCGAAATGGCAAATGGGTTGAATCCAGATTCTGCCCGGATGATCGCTTTAATCAAAGCAAAATCAACCTGATATTTCTTGGAAAATTCAGAAATCAAGGAGTCATAAAGGTTCAAATCTTTCGTAGAAATGAAGGAGGCAGGTCGGTTCAGTTCTCCAACATCCTCATTGCTCTCCCGCATATAAAGTTTAAATTTGGAGTCTCTCGGACAGTTCGTGAAATGGATCACTCCATCCTGATCTTCATAGCGGTAAATCCCTGCTGAGGAAAGGGTGGTCATGAATAATAGGCAGAAAAACAAAAATAGAGCGGTTAAATATTTCATCAGATTCCAATCACGAATACAAAAATTGGTAAAAAAATTACCATAATTTCCCAAATCTGTCAATAAAAATCTGCCCATTAGAAATTTATTAAATTAAAAAATCCATTAAATTTTGGTAAGTTACCAAAATTATAGACTCATGGCCTATCATAAGGGCAATAGGTTAATTAAGCAATCTCTATGCCTTTTTCTCCATTTTTATAAAGAAATCCCTAGCCAAAAATATCTGAAATTTCCCCCCTCACCCTTCCCATCTCCCCCATGAGACTGTGTCGTAATGATGAGGGAGGGTAGATTCCGGCGGAACAGGCAATCAGGCTCCTCAGCTTTGGAATAATGTGTTGGAAAGGATTATCGGTGGGGTGTCCCGCTCTGGGTTTTTATAAACTTACCGATCGGTAAATTCTTCTTGACACGAGAGCCCGCCTATGTTAATTACCGGTAGGTAAACCCCGTCAGAAAGTCTCCTACTTTCTAACGGGAAGGTTTACACGGCGCTTTAAACCCCGTGTTCGCTGAAAAACAAATAGACATCATTCCCGCTGCAAGCCCCGATAGAAGAGAAGCTTCACACGGGGCAAGCAGCGGGGCTTTCTAACGGGGTAAACAAAATTGGAGGAAGGGGAGATGAAAGAAACCAGGACAAAGCCTACCTCGTCAGATGTGGCCGTCCGTGACCGACTTCTCGCAGGCGCCGCAGAACTGTTTACCCGAAAGGGCTATAATGGGACAACGGTCCGTGAGATTGTGGCCTTCGCCGGGGTCACCAAACCGGTCCTCTATTACTACTTCCGAAACAAGGAAGGAATCTATATCGAGTTGATCCGGGCGGCTTTTGTAAAATTTGATGCCCTCCTGGATGAAACCCGCAAGGAGCGAGGAAAATCGATTGAGAGATTGCTTCGATTCTCCGATCGGGTATTCGCCCTTTTTATGGAAAACATAAAGGTGGCAAGGCTCATGTACTCGATCTATTATGGGCCCCCTCAGGGGGCGCCATTTTTTGACTTTGACGCCCTTCATCTCCGTCTCCAAGAGGCTGTCAGGTCTTTGATTAAGAAGGGAATCCGGCAGGGAGAATTACCAAAAGGAAATGTGGAGGACAGGGTGTGGATCATTCTTGGAGCCGTAAACATGGCCATGGAGGTTAATCTCTCTCATCCGGAAAGGGCCATAGATCGGAAAGGATTTGTCCGGATTCTTAATCTCATCTTACGGGGATTTCAACAGGAGGGAAGAAGATGATGATCCGTTCTATCTCCGGAGTTTGGCTGCTCATGCTATGGATCGGCTTGTCAGGATGCTCTGGCAAGGGAGAAAGCAAGGACCCAGGCGGAAAGACGACAGGCCGTCCCCCTGTGGCGGTGGAGGTGATCAAGGCGGCCACCGCAGATTTCACAGAGGGCATTGATGTCGTGGGGTCACTCTCTCCTAAATTCGGGGCAGACGTCAAATCCGAGTATGTAGGAATCGTTACCGACGTCTATGTGAACGAATGGGTCAGGGTGAAGAAGGGGACCCCTTTGGCCAAAATCGATACGCGTGAAATGGAGATTCTCCTTCAGAAAGCCAAAGCAGCGGTGGAGATGAGCAAGGCCAATCTTCTTCAAGCAGAGGTCGCAGGAAACCGAGCCAATCGAGAATACGACCGCCTGCTTAAGCTCAAGGAGGTCGGACTGGTGACGCAACAGAACCTCGATGATGGCCTGACCGAGAAAGAGGCAGCGGCTGCTCGGATCGGAGCAGCCAAAGCACAATTGAAGGCCGCTGAAGAGGATCTCCAGTACACCGAGACACGACTTTCCAAAACGATCATTCGCTCACCGATGGACGGCGTTGTTTCCCTTCGTGGGGTCAATGTGGGAGACCTTGTCGGAGAGATGGGCTCGCCAAAGGTGATGTTTCGCATCATTGACCCCAGAATTCTCGATCTGACCGTAACCGTCCCTTCGGGAGAAATGGCATCCGTCCATGTGGGCCAACCCCTGACATTTTCGACGGATGCCCTCCCTAGAAAAACTTACACTGGAAAGGTGATGTTTATCAACCCAGTGGTGAATGAGTCAGATCGGGCGGTGAAGGTAACTGCCGAGGTTGAAAACGTTTCAGAGCAATTGAAGGGCGGCCTTTATGTGAAGGGTAAGATCATCACAGGAAAGCGAACGGGCGTTCTTAGAGTTCCTCGGACTGCCCTCCTCTCCTGGGATGTTGCTGGAAAGAAAGGAGACCTTTTTGTCGTGAAGGGAGAAATTGCAAACCGGAGAACCGTCCAAACAGGGAGTATGATAGGAGATTTTGTGGAAGTGACCTCGGGGCTCGCCCCAGACGAACCGGTCGTCGTCCGTGGCGGATTCAACCTTAAGGACGGTGATCGGGTCAACGTTACCCGGGTGAATGGAGGGTAAGAAGATGGTTCTTTCCGATCTCTCGATCAAACGACCTATCTTCGCCTCGGTAATGATGCTGGCATTGGTCACCTTGGGAATCTTCTCTTATCGGCGTTTAGCCATAGATATGTATCCCGATGTGGAGATCCCGGTCCTCTCTGTCGTCACGAAATACCCCGGTGCGTCGCCCGAGACAGTGGAAAGGGAGGTGACGAAGCGGATTGAGGAGGCCGTCACTCCCATCTCGGGTGTCAAACATGTAATGTCCACCTCTCGAGAAAGCGTCTCCACAGTGGTCGTCGAATTCAATCTGGAGGTCAAAATCAATGAGGCATCCCAGGAGGCACGTGCAAAGGTCAATGCCATCCGAGGCGATCTGCCTCAGGGAATCGAAGAACCGATCATCCAGAAGCTTGACTTCTCTGCAATACCCATCGTCTCTCTCGCCGTCCGTTCAGATATCCTCTCGCCCAAGGACCTGACCACCTTGGTCGAGAAGAAGGTGAAGCGCCGCTTCGAAAACATCTCCGGCGTGGGAAAGGTCGATCTGGTCGGCAAATCGAAGCGTGAAGTGAATGTCAATATCAACCCATCCCGACTGGAGGCTCTCGGAATGGGCGTGGATGAGGTGATCTTGGGCCTTCAGTCAGAAAACGTCAACACCCCTCTCGGAAGGCTCAACCGAGGTGTTTCTGAATACCCTCTGCGGGTATCCGGGAAGCCTGAAGTGGTGGATCGATTCAAAACAATGGTCATCGGGCAGCGCAACGGCCGGCCTGTGATGCTTTCAGAGGTGGCCGAGGTCAGAGACGGGATTGAGGAACAGCGGTCCCTGGCCTTTGTGAACGGAGTGCAGGCGGTCTCCCTTGACATCCTCAAGCAGTCAGGAGCCAATACCGTGGGGGCTGTGGAGCTGGTGAAGAAGGAAATTGCAAGACTTCAGACAGAACTTCCTCCCGGGACGAAAATCGAGATGGTGCGTGACGGATCGATCATGATCCGTGATTCTGTCAGAGATGTTCAGGAAACACTCATCCTCGGCGGCATCCTAACCATCTTCATCGTCTTTCTTTTCCTCAATTCGTGGCGGTCCACGGTGATTACAGGCCTAACCCTTCCGATCTCTATCATCTCTTCCTTCATTGTCATGAATTTCATAGGAATGACCCTCAATGTAATGACCTTGATGGCCCTCTCCCTCGCCATTGGGCTCCTCATCGATGACGCCATCGTCGTTCGTGAAAACATTGTGCGCCACCTCGAGCGTGGAGAGGATCACTTCAAAGCGGCTCGACAAGGGACAAGTGAAATCGGTCTGGCCGTCCTGGCAACCACATTCTCCATTGTCGCGGTCTTCGTCCCGGTAGCCTTCATGAAGGGAGTGATCGGCCGGTTTTTCTTCCATTTCGGGATCACCGTCACCTTTGCGGTTATCATCTCCCTTTTTGTCTCCTTCACCCTCGACCCGATGCTCTCTTCCCGTTGGTACGACCCGGATATCGAGAGAAAGGGAAAAAGACATATCGTCGCCCGAGTTCTCGACCATTTCAATGACTGGTTCGACCGAACCGCAGATCTTTACCGCATCATCATCGCCTGGACTCTGAAACACCGGAAAACGGTCCTTTTGATCGCCGTCCTCTCACTTCTGGCCGGTCTTGCTGTCTTCAGATTCTTTCTCCAGAGCGAATTCATCCCCCAATTCGACCAGGGAGAATTTCAGATCAACTTCACGACCGCGCCGGATGCCTCCATTGATGAGACGCGGGGAAGAGTTCGTGCTGTTTTGAGTTCGCTAAAAGGTATTCCTGAGGTTAAACGTACCTATGCCACGATCGGAGCAGGAGACCAGGGAACCGTCCGTGACGCGATGGTCTATGTCAAGCTGATAGACCGCAAGGAGAGGAAGCGCCAACAGAAGGCGATTCAGGAGGAGGCCCGTAACCGTCTTCAAAACATCCCTGGCATTCTACCGTCCATTACAGAAGCCGGGAGGATGGACACTCAGAAGCCCCTTCTCGTTAATGTCAGAGGAGACGATATTACCCTTCTCAAAAAATATGCTGCCGCATTAAAAGAAAAGATGTACCAGATCCCGGGAATCGTCGATATTGACGTCACCCTGGAGCAGGACATCCCAGAGTTCCGCCTGACTGTAGACCGGGAGCGGGCTGTTGACGCTGGAATCATGACAGCCCACATCGTTCGGACGGTAGGGGCGTTGGTGGGTGGACAGGCGGTCACCACCTACGAAGATGAGGATGGCGATGCGGTGAATGTCCGCGTCAGACTCCCGGACTCTCTCAGGCAAGATCCATCACATGTTGTAAAGCTCAGATTGGCCGTTCAAAAACCGGGGAATAGTCCAGCACTCATTCCTCTGGGCGAACTGGTCTCCTACTCTATGACACCTACTCCCTCGGAAATCGGCCGGCAGGACCTGACTCGCCAGGTCGTGATTTCCGCGAACCTCGACCGCCTTCCTCTTGGGACAGCAACAGAAAAGGTAGGCAAAGCTGCCTCCCAAGTCAAGATGGCACCCGGGTACCGTGTGGTGCTTTCTGGAGAAGCTGAACACATGGCTGAGACATTCGGATACCTGGCAGAGGCTCTCATCTTGGCTATCATCTTTGTCTACCTCATCCTGGCAGCCCAGTTCGAATCCTTCATCGACCCCCTCTCGATCATGCTTTCTCTGCCTCTTTCCCTCATCGGAATGGCAGGCATGCTTCTCGCCACAGGAGATACGATCAATATCATGTCTCTCATCGGCCTCATCATGCTGATGGGACTGGTGACCAAGAATGCTATCCTGCTCGTCGACTTCACCAAGGTTCTTCGCTCTCGTGGGATGGAACGGACGGAGGCAATTATCACAGCTGGCCGGACGAGGTTGCGGCCGATCATGATGACCACCCTCGCGATGATCTTCGGAATGGTCCCCCTTGCCCTCGCCCTCGGGGCTGGGGCGGAGATGCGGGCTCCCATGGCAAGGGCCGTCATCGGCGGACTGATCACTTCGACCTTCCTCACCTTGCTCGTTGTGCCGGTGATGTACTCGGTTCTTGACGATTTTGGCGGGTGGATCCGCCGTCGCTGGAAAGGCAAACCCCGTTAGAAATGACGGGGCTTTTACCCCGCCCTTTCTATCAAGGAATGAAATTTACATTGATGGCATCCCCGCCATAAATGGCGGGGCTTTCTAACGGGGTAAAAAGGAGGTTTAAGGAATGAAGAGAACCATTACCATCTCAACTTGGGGGAGGCGCCTCCTCTTCATCACCGCCCTCCTCCTAATCAGCTCCCTGGGCACCTTTCCCTTCCCCGTAGCCATGGGAGAAGAAAAAGGGGGACAGATTTTGACGCTGGAAGAGATTCTTCAAATCACAGCAGAAAAAAACAGAGACATTCAGAAGGCTCGTGAATACCGGAACCTGATAAAAGGCCGATACGTTGAGGAACGCGCAGCCACCCTGCCCCAGTTTATCATCACAGCCCATGCCTCCAACTCGAGGGACGAAAGCCAGAAAGCTTTTGGGATAGGCTTCCCTTTGCGGAGCAACACCCGCTCTGTTGAACTGGGACTCTCACAGGCTCTTTTTACATGGGGGCAGGTTGGTGCTGCCATCCGTGCCGCAAAGGTTGGGATGGCAACAGCCGACGACCAGTTACGAATCTTTCAGCAGGCTGCGTTCCGGGATGTCTCCGCATCCTTCTACGATATTCTCTTAGTAAGGGATCTGAATGCAATTACGATCCAAAATTTGGAACAGAAGATCCGTCACCACGATGAGGCAAAGAAAAAGTATTCTGCAGGAGTGGCCACCGATTACGATGTTCTGGTCGGAAGGGTGGCGGTCGAGAATGCAAGACCTGATGTGATCCGAACGGAAAACCTCATCCGTATCTCGAGGGAAAACCTCCAGTTTCTTCTGGGCTTTGAGCAGGAAGTGGATGTCAAGGGTAGTCTGGAAGCCACCATTGCATCTTATCCAGAGTATGAGACCGCAGTGGAGCTGGCAATGAAAAACCGGCCGGAGCTCTCTGACCTTCGACACCGGATAGAAGTGGCGAATGAATTGGTGAAGATCGCCAATGCGGGAGACAAACCGCGCCTCGATCTTAAGGCGGGATACGGTTTTCGGGACCTTGATGTAGGCCAGGACCATCATGCGAATGGTTCTGCTTGGTCGGCAGGTCTCTTTGTCACCTACCCTATCTTTGATGGCCTGCGCACGCGCGGAAGGGTTTCCCAGGCCAGAAGCAATGTTGCAACGCTTAAAATTGAGGAAGCCAAACTACTCGACTCCATCAAACTGGAAGTGCGCGATGCATGCAACGCTGTGAGAGAAGCAGGGGAGATTGTGAAAGCCCTTTCCAGCACTGTCGGACAAGCTGAACGGCTTCTTTATATGGCTGAAAAGGGGTATGAATACGGAGTCAAAACCAAACTGGATGTGGATGATGCAGGATTAAATCTCGTGCAGGCAAAGGGGAATCTCGCACGGGCAAAACGAGATTATCTTGTGGCCTCTGTCAACCTCGAAAGGGCGAAAGGAGCACTCGGGGAAAGGGAAGAAACCCAAACCTTAAAACCTAAAGCTCAAAAGTAAAAGCAGACAGGAACATTCCTGTCTTCAAAAAAGTAGAGGCGATCACATAGGATTGCTTCTACAAGAAAACAAATTTTACATGACAGTTTTATCACCCGCGAACCATGAAAATTGATAATCCCTCCTCACCCCCCTTTAGTAAAGGGGGGCGGGGGGGATTTTCAGTAAAGGGGCGTTGGCGGAATTTGAAATTTGAAATTGAAGTCCTACGGAAACATCCTTCCCATCGATCGTTCCAACTGCGCCTTGGCGACGTTGAAATCGCTCAATGCCCCATAATAATTGGTTTGGGCCTGGCCCAGTAAAGTAACGGCAATGATCACATCGGTTTGTGTCGCCACCTGGTATTTATATCTCTCTTCGTTCATCCTTAAATTTTCTTCAGCCTGCTCAGTTGCCTTCTCCGCAACTTTTATATTCTTTTCGGCCACCCCCACATTAAGATAGTCATCCTTCACCTCTAATGTAATTGAATCGATGAGCTGAGTTTTTAAATCTTCGGCCTGGGTGACCTTCACCTTGCTCTCCCCCACTTGGTAGGCAACCTTTCCCCAGTCGCCAAAGGTCATGGTCACAAGACCTCCGATATTCCAATTCCACGGCTCCCTAAATCTTGTGCCATCCACCCAGGGTTCATCGCCGAACCGGGAATAGGTTCCAGAAAGGCCTACGGTTGGGAAAAATGAACTCTTTGCAATCTTGACCCCCTCCTTGGCCTGACTGATATTCAACTCGGCACTCTTTATCTCCGGTCTCTGCCGGAAGGCCTCTCCAAGACAATCTTCGAATCGAAGATCAGAGGGTTTATATTCGAGGATATCGACCACACTCAAAGGTTCATTGATATCCCTTCTGAGCAATATATTGAATGCCGCCTTGGCCGTTGCCACATCATTCTCCGCCTTAACTTGTCCCTGAATAGCATTGGCCAAACTCACCTCTCCCTGAAGGACGTCATTTTTGGGAACAATTCCAACTTCAAAGAAGGCCTTCGTCACTTCCAGTTGGGCCGCGAATTGTTTCACCTGCTGTTGGGCTACGATCAGGAATTTCTCGGCCCTTAAAATAATCAAGTACCCCACGCGTACTTGAAGGACGATATCCCTTTTCACCGTCTCGACATTCGTCTTTGAAAGATCCACCCCTAACGCTTCTAAACGGTAATTGGCGGAAATCACCCCCCCTGCATAGAGAGGCTGGTTGATGGTGGTGCTGAAATTATAGTTATCTGCTGTCCCAGTCGGAACCTGTACCTGTGTAAGTTCTACAGACGTTCCAGAAATTTTAGGGCGAATAGTTGTGGCACGGGGTGTCTCATTGAGGCGCGTATAAGAATATTGTCCTGTCCATCTCGGCAGAAAACCGGTCATTGCTGCCTTTCGCCTGAATTCAGACCCTGCAACCCCCTCTATGGCGGAGTGGAGCTTCAGATTTCGCTCCAGGGCAATTTTTATGCTCTCTTCAAGGGTCAGAGGTTTCTGAGGCTCTTGCGCCAACACAGAACCTCCGAAGAGAAAAATAAACAAGATGAACCCAATGAGCCATCTCATTCTCATTAATCTATCTCCTCCTTTCCATTCGCTGAGTTCCTCCTAAAAGCATCTCCAAAATCGTGTCCTTCTTTGAAATGAGTCGTCCTTCATCATCTTCTCAAAACGATTCCTCATTCGGGGAATGAAACGCTCGCGATGAATTAAATGGGGTTTCGGAAATACCTATTCATTATGTAAACCCCGTTAGAAGGTGTTCGACTTTCCAACGGGAGGCCTCACACGGGGCCTTAAACCCCATGTTCCCTCTAAAAAGAATTTTATCTTCACCCCGTAAGAGACCAGAGGTCTTACGGGGTTCACCCCCGCTGTAAGCAGCGGGGCTTTCTAACGGGGTAAACCAAGATTCATTCTTAAAACAAAGAAAAGAAGTTGTCAATTTAAAATTGAATCATGTCCCCTGTTCTTTTCCTTTCTCCATCTCCATTAGACTGAGCTCCTCTTCTGGGGGATCCAGATCTTTCCTTTCTCGATCAGATGGATGATCTCCCATCCTTTTCCAATCAACTTTCCAGCCCGCCAAAGGGGGTGAGGAGATAAAATTAACTCGGCTTCTCCAATAATTTTTTAAAACGATGGGCATCTTCGTACATACGGATATTGTTAAACATCAGGTAGGCATGAGGGTGGGTTTTCCCCATCTCAACTAATTCCTTCATTTCTGCCTCTGAATAAGTATAACGATAACCCATTCTCCCGTGTAATCGGAGATATA
>Ga0315276_10003143_pt1 | contig 15148 bp, 13 predicted proteins | sample YL17G05_0_MG_FD_204542 | JGI IMG/M metagenome (GOLD analysis project Ga0315276, IMG submission 204542) | Sediment microbial communities from Yellowstone Lake, YNP, Wyoming, USA - YL17G05_0 | ecosystem: Environmental > Aquatic > Freshwater > Lake > Sediment | place: USA: Wyoming | collected...
CCCTACGTCTTTTAATGTCATACAGGGTGATGAATTCCAGTTTGTTTTGGCAGAAGCTTTAAATGCCTATGAAATCATGGTTTTTTACCGTGCCTTGCTTGCTCTATCAGACTTAACGCCTCTTCTTAGTTTTCGTTCGTCCATTGGCATTGGCGAAATTGCCGTTGAGAGCAAGAAGGGTTCTTACTCCCAGGATGGGCAGGCTTTTCATCGGTCAAGGTTTGGGATCAATTTCTTCCGGAGCAACAAGGTGAAAGGGAAAAGGAGAACCAAAATTGTAACAGGAGACGCCAATTTCGATCATACCCTCGATACGATTCTTATGTACCAGGATCTTTTGGAAGAAAAATGGACTCGTGCTCAATGGGAGGCAGTCCGCTGGCGATTTGTTCTGTCCACTTACGAAGAAATCGCGAGCAGATTGGGGATAGCTTATCAAAACGTCCAGAAACGATTGAAGGCCGCAAACTGGGATGAATTTAGCCGAGGGCTCGAATTTATGGAGCAATCCTTAAAGACACACCTTCAAAAGGGTGTAACATCCATTTTCACCCCAGAAAGGGTGTAAACAAGGAGGAAGGCGTGATTTTCTGGAAACTGTTCCTTGCGCATCTGCTGACGGACTTTGTCTTCCAGCCTGATTCCATTGCCCGGGAAAAAACGAAACCTAAGGTCCTCCTCTTGCACTGCCTGATCTTTTTTCTTCTCTCTATGCTGTTGTTCTTGCCTTCCTTCTCCATCCAAATAGTCTGGGCTCTATGCGCGCTTTCGGCATTTCATGGGGTAATTGATCACATAAAACTCTTATTAGATAAGGGCCATCGCCCATTGTCATGGGTCCTCTTTCTCATGGATCAATTACTTCATCTTCTGGGCATTGGGGCGACCATTTTTCTCCTGGACCGAGGATTTTTTTCTCCTGTGATCGAGAAGGCGGCTCGCTATTGGCTAAACCCTTCGACCTTTCTCGTCCTCTCCTTTTTTGTCCTGATCATCTTTGGAAGCAGCTTTTTCATCGTCATCGTCTGCAAGGGGTTTGAAAAATCATTGGATTCTACCCATAGACCTGAAATTTTAAAGGCAGGGCGTTATATTGGCATTCTGGAGAGAAGCCTCCTTTTGATCGCAGTTCTAATGAATAGGCCTGAACTGGTTGGGTATCTCTTTGCGGCTAAATCGATTGTCCGTTATCCGGAAATGAAGAGAGAAGCTAATTTTGCAGAATATTATTTGATTGGAACGTTGACAAGCATCTCCATTGCCTTCTTCGGAGGCCTTCTGCTTAAGCATCTTCTGGGATGGTAGCCTGTAAAAACAAGTCGGACAGTAAATTACTGCAAAAGGTCTAACTTTGGGCTAAACAGTTAAAAGCATTATCACAGCATCTCAGGAAAAATATGACAGATGCTGAAAATAGGGTGTGGTCAAAATTGAGACGAAAGTAATTGAAGGGGTATCCGTTTTACCGTTGATTTATAAAATCTCCCCTCACCCCTCTTTGCTAAAGAGGGGGAGAAAAAAGGCAGAAATGACCCACTCGATTACGCGAAGAGCCGGAATTTGTTTGAGATTTAGAATTTGGGATTTGGGGCTTTAACCGAGGACGCTCAGGATCTCCGGCTCTCCATCGGCGACGGCGATCGTATGTTCGAAATGGGCAGAACGTTTTCCATCGGCGGTCACGACGGTCCAGGCATCTGAAAGGACCCTGACTTCATAGGTTCCCTCATTCACCATCGGTTCGAGAGCAAAAACCATTCCTTTCTCGAGCCTCGGGCCTTGATGAGGTGACCCGAAATTGGGAATCTGAGGGTCCTCGTGAAGGTTCTTTCCGATCCCATGGCCCACAAAATCCCTCACCACAGAGAACCCCTGAGACTCTACCCATTGCTGGATTGAAAAGGAGATGTCGAAGAGACGGTTTCCAACCTTTGCCTTCTCGATCCCTATATGGAGAGCTCTCTCTGTCACCTCGAGAAGCCTCTGGGCCGCTTGATCAACAACCCCCACTGGAAGGGTAACGGCCGCATCCCCAAAGTACCCGTTGAGGTTGACGCCTACATCGATACTGACGATATCCCCTTCCTTCAATCGACGCTGGTTGGGAATCCCATGGACGACCTCTTCGTTCATGGAGATACAAAGGGTTGCAGGAAATCCCCGGTAGCCTTTAAAAGCCGGGATGGCTCCCTTCGACCGGATATAGTCTTCAGCCATCTGGTCAAGTTCCCGGGTAGTCATTCCTGGAACAACCTCTCCCCGAATCTTCTGGAGGACCCCGGCCACAATGGCATTTGCTTTCCTCAATTGTTCAATCTCTCTGGGGGATCGGATATGAATCATTGCTCCATGCTTCCCTTAAATAATATGGGATTATAATGCATTTGAAGCCTTAAAATGTCAATGATACAATATTCTGTTTCTTATTGACTTTTCATCCCTATCCAGTAAAATGAGACTAACACCATTTCACGAGGTCATGGGCAGCCGGTGTAACTCAGAACGGGTTTTTTGCCATAAATATCAAGGAGCGTTCGATGATTCCAAGATATACCCGGCCAGAGATGGGAAGGATCTGGACGGAACAGAGAAGGCTCGAAACCTGGCTCGAAATCGAACTCTTAGCGTGCGAGGCCCTGGCTGAATTAGGCGAAATCCCACGAGAAGCCGTAAGAGAGATCCGGGAGAAGGCCTCTTTTGATGTTGAACGGGTCAATGAGATAGAGAAACTGACCAAGCATGATGTCATCGCCTTTCTGACCAGCGTGGGAGAATATATCGGTCCTTTATCAAAATACCTCCACTATGGACTTACCTCGTCCGACATTCTCGACACCTCCCTCGCCCTTCTCTTGAAAGAGGCCTCAGACCTTATTCTCCAGGACATCCATCAACTCCTGGCGGTGCTCCAGGAGAAGGCCTATCACTATAAAGAAACCCTCATGATCGGCCGTTCCCATGGGGTCCATGCAGAACCCATTACCTTCGGCCTGAAGATGGCCCTCTGGTATGATGAGATGAAACGGAATCTCCTCAGGATGGAGAGGGCGAAAGAATCGATCAGCGTTGGGAAAATCTCCGGGGCGGTCGGAACCTTTGCCCATATCCCTCCCTTTGTCGAAGAATATGTTTGCAGACACCTCGGGCTAAAGCCGGCGCTCATCTCCACCCAGATCGTTCAGAGAGACCACCATGCCGAATTCTTTACCACCCTTGCCGTGATCGCCTCTTCCATCGAAAAGTTTGCCGTAGAGCTAAGGCATCTTCAACGGACGGAGGTTCTTGAGGCTGAGGAATACTTCTCCAAGGGCCAAAAAGGGTCTTCTTCCATGCCTCACAAACGGAATCCCGTCTCCGCAGAAAACCTCTCCGGCCTGTCGCGTCTGGTGCGATCCTATAGCATTGCCTCTCTCGAAGATGTTCCTCTCTGGCACGAGCGGGACATCAGCCACTCCTCGGTGGAGAGGGTGATTGCGCCTGATGCAACGATTCTGATCGATTATATGCTCGCCCGCTTCACCTCCGTCGTCAAAAACCTCCTCGTTTACCCGGAGAATATGAAAGCCAATCTCGAAAAGATGGGCGGCCTTATCTTTTCAGAAGCCATCCTTCTTTTGCTGACACGGAAGGGCCTCTCACGGGAGGAATCCTACGCAGTGGTCCAGAGAAATGCCATGAGCGTTTGGGAGAAGGGAGGCGATTTCAAAACCTTTCTCTCCCAGGACGAAACCATCCAACGTCTTCTCACACCGAAAGAACTGGAAGCGGCCTTCGACATCCGGGCCCCTCTCAACCATATCGATGTGATCTATCAAAGAGTCTTTGAGGAATGTTCCAAATGAAGAGGGACCCAAAGTCGTCTTCCAAGCTGAGAGAAATCTTTGGAATCAAAGAACCCTCCGGAGGCGGGAAGAAACCCTTTTTTAAAAAGACCCATTTCACAATCTGGTACTTTCTGATTGCCTTTCTCGTCATTCTCCTTATCCAGAATTACTTTGTTACAAAAAAGGCGGAGGATGTCATCCCTTATAGCGAGTTTAAAGAGGCCATCCGTGCAGAAAAGGTCAAAGACATCACGATCACTGACGAGGCCATTAATGGAGTGAGGGAGACGGACAAGGGCCCTCGAAGGTTCCAGACCATCCGGGTGGTTGATCCGGATCTGGTGAAAGATCTGGATGCCCACAACGTCAAATATACGGGTAAGATCGATAGCAAATGGCTGACCAACATCCTTTCCTGGATTCTCCCTCTTGTTTTCTTCTTCTTTATCTGGCGAGTCCTCTTCTCCCGGATCGGGCCCGAAACGGGCGTTATGTCCTTTGGCAAAAGCCGTGCAAAAATCTATGCCGAGAAAGAGAAGAAGATCACCTTTGTCGATGTGGCTGGCATCGATGAAGCCAAAGAAGAGTTGAAGGAGGTTGTCGAGTTTCTCAAGAATCCGGGCAAATTCCAGCGCCTCGGCGGAAAGATTCCGAAGGGGGTCCTCCTCGTGGGGACCCCAGGAACAGGGAAAACCCTGCTGGCCCGTGCCGTGGCTGGAGAGGCCAGCGTTCCCTTCTTCTCCATCAGCGGTTCTGACTTTGTGGAGATGTTTGTCGGTGTCGGAGCCGCAAGGGTCCGGGACCTCTTTGGCCAGGCCCAGAATCAGGCTCCCTGTATCGTCTTTATCGACGAGCTCGATGCCCTGGGAAAGGCCCGGGGGGTCAATCCCATGGGTCGTCATGACGAACAGGAGCAGACCCTGAACCAACTCCTCGCGGAGATGGATGGGTTCGACGCCAATGTAGGCGTCATCATCATGGCGGCCACGAACCGGCCCGAAATCTTGGACCCTGCCCTTCTTCGGCCTGGAAGGTTCGATCGGCATGTGGTGGTGGATCGTCCGGACCTCAAAGGCCGAGAGGAAATCTTAAATATCCACGCCCGGAACGTCAAACTCTCTCCAGAAATGGACCTGAAGGTGATTGCCTCCAGAACGCCTGGTTTCGTGGGTGCCGATCTTGCCAATATTGTGAATGAGGCGGCTCTGCTTGCGGCCCGCAAGAATAAGGAATCGGTGGAGACGGTCGATTTCGAAGAGGCCATCGACCGTGTGGTTGCAGGTCTCGAAAAAAAGAACCGGCTCATGTCCAAGAAAGAAAAAGAAATCGTGGCCTTTCATGAATCGGGCCATGCCATTGTCGCATCCTTCCTACCCAATGCCGATCCTATCCGCCGCATCTCCATTATCCCGAGAGGGATTGCCGCCCTGGGGTATACGCTCCAACTCCCCACTGAGGACCGCTATCTCATGACCAAGAGCGAGCTCCTCGACCGCCTGGCCATTCTGCTGGGAGGGAGGGTCGCTGAAGAGATTATCTTCGGAGAGATCTCCACCGGCGCCCATAATGATCTTCAACGGTCCACGGACATTGCCACGAGCATGGTCAAAGAGTATGGAATGAGTGAAACGCTGGGCTATGTCACCTTCGAGAAGGAGAAACAGCCCCTCTTTTTGCCCTCCTCCTTTTTCTCTTCAAAGGAATATAGTGAGGATACGGCAAGGCAGATCGATGCGGAGGTGAAAAAGATCGTTGACGAAACCTATGGGCGGGCGAAAGGAATCCTCACCTCTCAGAAGGATAAATTAAAAGAGCTTGCCCAGCTCCTGCTTGAAAAGGAGGTCGTGGAGGAGGCTGATCTCAAAAAGATCGTCCACCCTCCATCCCTGAATCCATGACCAAAAGGATCCTGAAACATCTCCGGACAAAGATCTTCACAGGCATACTGGTGGTCCTGCCGCTGGGGATCACCTTCCTCGTCTTAAAATTCGTCTTCAATACCCTCGATAATATCCTCGGCCCCCTGATGCCTGAGATCAATGTCGCTCTCTTCCATCGAAGCTTCCTGCTTCCCGGGTTAGGGATTATCGGGTTCTTCTTATTGCTCTATCTGTTCGGAGCCATTGCCAGCAATGTCCTGGGCCACAAACTGGTTGGTCTGGGAGACCGCCTCTTCACGACCATCCCGATTGTTAAAAACATCTATACCTCGTCGAAACAACTGACGGATGCCTTTTCGGCCACACGAAGAGGCGCTTTCCGCCAGGCTGTGTTCGTAGAATTTCCAATGGAAGGGAACTTTACCCTCGGGTTCATCACCAATGAAATCAAGGATCTCAACCAGCAGGAGAGAGTGGCTGTCTTTATCCCGACGGCTTTCGTTCCTCCCATGGGGTTCCTCCTCTTTCTCCCAAGGGAAAAGATCCTCCCCTCTAATATGACCATTGAAGACGCTATTAAAGCGATCATGTCCGTGGGAATCGTCACCCCTTCAACCCTCTCGGTTCCCTTATCTCGCCCATCCTCTGAATCGGATTCGAAGAGGGAGTCCGTTGAAAACTTTAAAGGAGTGCAGTATCTTAATTCCAAAAGCGAAGGAGGTTCTTAACCATGGAGGGAATTACTCTTCTCATTGCAGTGGTTGCCCTTGTCCTTTCCATCCTGGCCTACCAGCGGACCGGGGGAACGGCGGAACTGAAGCGTCATTTCGATTCAACGACCTCTTCAGGGGATCTCAAAAGCCAGGTGGAGGCCCTGACCGCCATTGTCGATTCCTTGAGAAATAAGACGGCGGATACCCTCGACCGCCTTGAGAAAACGATCCGCAAAACCGAAAAAGGCGATTAATTTCAACTTCAAATGAATGCCAAAGATCAAGACTAATATGTCAAATGGTTGCGTCAGGTTTGAGGCCCATCCCGTTTGATATTTGAAATTTGGGGTTTATTTGACAGTTGACATTGGTTTTCAAGGGTGTCCATGACGGAGACCGTCAAGATCATCGCAAATTGGCTCACCACTTCTGGAATCAAGATCCTCGGGATCGTGATCGCCCTTATGGTCCTTTCTCAGATGTCCCGACGGATCGTGAAATGGATGGAGCGATTCGTTCCAGAGAAGGATTCCCTTCAGGGGTCAGAGGCAAAGAAGAGAGCCCATACGTTAGGGAATACCCTTCGCCATACCCTCCTCTTCCTCCTCACCTTCATTGCCATCCTCATGATCCTGGGGGAACTGGGAATCCAGTTGGGTCCCCTGTTGGCCACGGCAGGGATTGGCGCCCTGGCCATCGGGGTTGGGGCTCAGAGCCTGGTCAAGGATGTGATCAGCGGTTTCTTCATCATCCTTGAAAACCAGTACCGGATTGGGGATGCGATTGAGGTCGCAGGCGTTTCGGGTCTCGTTGAATCGGTCAGTTTAAGAAAAACAGTCCTTCGAGACCTTGAAGGAAGAGTTCATACGATCCCGAACGGTGCCATCAAGATCGTAAGCAACCTTTCCAAAGAATGGGCCCGATCGGTTTTGGATGTGAATGTCTCTTACCGAGAGAACATTGATCAGGTCATCGACCTTCTCTCTGAGATCGGGCAGGAACTGGGGTCAGAAGAACCTTACCAGAGCGCCACCCTGGAGCCTCTGCAAATTCTTGGAGTGGAGCGTTTCGGTGAATCTCATCTTTCCATTCGAATCATGGTGAAAACAGCTCCCTTAAAGCAGTGGGAGGTGGGAAGGGAATTGCGAAGAAGGATCAAAAATCGATTTGATGAAAAAGGCATTCAAATCCCCTACCCCCACCGCATCCTGGTCTGGGGCGAAAAGGACTCAAAAGAACAATGACCATTGCGAAATCGAAAAAGTTTTCATTCTGGCGCTGAGTGAAACGAAGGTATTATGCGCTTCATTAACCCTTTTGCAGTGACCATTTCCCATTGATCATTTTGCACTTTTCATTTTGCATAGGAGTTACATATGGACAAATCTCTTCGTGTCCTCTTCGTCACTTCCGAGGCAGTCCCTTTTGCCAAGACAGGAGGTCTGGCCGATGTGGCAGGCGCTCTTCCTAAATTCCTTCAGGGACTGGGATGTGACTTAAGAGTGGTGATGCCCTATTACCGCATGGTCAGAAAATCCGGTATCCCCATTCAATCCTTGGGACAGTCCCTGGAGGTCACCCTCGGGAACGAAACCCTTCAGGCAGACCTTTATCAGGGCCAGTTAGCTGAAGGTCTTCCCATCTATTTCATCGGCCGCGAGGAATTCTTCGACCGGGAATACCTCTATGGCACACCGAAAGGCGATTACTTCGATAACGCGGAACGCTTCACCTTCTTTACAAAAGCTGCGCTCGCCCTTTGTCGGTGGATGGCGTTCTCACCGGACATCATCCACCACCATGAATGGCAAACGGGATTGATCCCGGCCTATCTCGAGTCGACCGATAGGGAGGACCCCCTGTTTTCTCAAACCGCCGTGGTGTTCACCATTCACAACATAGCCTATCAGGGATTGTTTAAGGCAGAAAAACTCTGGCTCACAGGGCTCCCCCAGGAAATGTACAACCCCGAAGGAATCGAGTTTTGGGAAAGGATCAACTTCATGAAGGCAGGCATTGTCTATGCCGATGTGATTAACACCGTGAGCCGGAGGTATAGCGAAGAAATCCAGACGCCGGAGTATGGCTATGGATTGGAGGGGATCTTGAGGAAGCGAAGTCAGGACCTCTACGGCATTCTCAATGGCGTGGATTATCAGGACTGGGATCCTTCTCAGGATACGCACCTCGCCGCCCAGTACAGTCCGGAGAACCTTTCTGGAAAGAGGGTATGTAAAAAGGACCTCTTGAAGGAATTTAATCTTCCTTCCTCTCTCGAGAACGTTCCCGTCTTAGGAGTGATCTCTCGTCTGGCCGATCAGAAAGGATTCGATCTGTTAGCCGAGATTATCGAAGACCTCTTCTGTCTCGATATCGGCTTCGTCCTACTGGGCACGGGGGAACAGAAATACCATGATCTCTTTACCCGGATTGGCCGCAAATATCCTCAAAAGGCAGGGATCCGGATTGCCTACGATGATCGATTGGCCCACAAGATCGAGGCCGGAGCAGACCTCTTCCTGATGCCCTCCAAATATGAGCCCTGTGGCCTCAACCAGATCTACAGCCTCAAGTATGGGACCATTCCCGTCGTTCGCGCAACCGGAGGGCTCGAGGATACCATCGCCCCTTATGACCCCGAAACAGGAAAAGGAAATGGGTTTAAGTTCATCCATTACGATGCCAGGGAATTTCTCCAACAGATCAAGGCAGCCATCCATACCTACCATCAACCCAATCATTGGGAACGAATTCTCCGGAATGCCATGACTGCGGACTTTTCCTGGCAGAGATCGGCTGAATCCTATGTCGATCTCTACCGGAAAGCGTTGGAGAAAAGAGGAAGAACCCAAAGGTGATTGCAAATCATAAAATTATCATTTTGCAATGATCCTTGAACCTGTAACTTTTGCTTAGATCTGGTGAGAGAGGGGAGGGCAGGTATGGGGAAAGGAATATCTACATTAGGGATCCGGGGGGCAATCGTCCTCTGTTTCATCTTGCTTCCTGTCTTTCTAGAGGCAAAACCCATTCCCCTTAAGAATATTGGCCACCCAAGACTCCTCGAAACCGGAGAGTTTGCGGGACTCACCGATCACCCCTCGATTCGAATCATTGATATGCGGACTTCCCTTCTCGACTACCTGAAGGGTCATCTCCCGAATGCCGTTTATCTCTCTTTCGAGGTTCTTCGGGTCCCCCGAAATGGCATCCCAGCCCAGGCCCCTGATCGGATCTACCTTGAAAAGATCCTGGGAGAATTCCTAAGCGTCTCAAACGATATGTGGGTTGTCCTCTACTCTGAAAAATCGAATCCCAATGCCGCCTACCTCGCATGGACTCTCGACTTTTTAGGCCATAAAAAGGTCCTCCTCCTGAACGGGGGTTGGGAGAAATGGATCTTGGAAAAGCATCCCACGACCCAGGAATATCCCGCCCTCTCTTCGAAAAAATTCTTTGGAAAGGTCATCCGAGAAACGATGGCTGAAAAGAAATGGGTTTACGATCGGTTGAACCAGAGAGGGGCTGTCATTGTCGATGCCCGGCCGCCCAGGCAGTACAGTGGCGAAGAGGGCGAGGAGATCCGGCGAGGCCATATTCCCGGAGCCAAAAATATCTTCTGGGAAACAACCCTCGAAGGAGAAGAGGCAAAGATCTGGAAGAAAAAAGAGGATTTAGAGAAACTCTTCATGGAATCGGGAGTCACAAAAGACAAAGAAATCATCGTCCATTGTCGCACAGGGGGAGAGGCGAGCCACGTCTATTTTACCTTAAAACAGGTCCTGGGATTCCCAAAGGTCCGCCTCTATCGGGGCTCCTGGGTGGAATGGTCTGCGGATAAGAGTATGCCGGTTAAGACTGGCATTGAGCCTTAAACGTACACTTAATGCTTGACAAAGTTGCCCCTTCTATGCCATTTTTAATGCGACTTTGGTCTCTTCTCAGCAGTTGAATCTCTCAGGAAGGAGTCCTTGTTTGATGCGTAAGATTCTATTACTGGGAATGATCTTGATCCTCTCCTCAGCATGCCTGCCCCATTTGAACCTCCTTCCAGAAAAGAACCGGCCAGAGCCCACGGCAACCGAAGAACCTTTTTCTCTCTTTACCCCATCCGAATTGGAGACCCTCTTTGCCTGTGACCCTCCACCCCCCCGAACCGAAGATCTTCCGTCCTCTTCTGCCCAAACCCTTAATGGAGTCAGCCTCGGCCGTCTCGAACTCTCCATCAGCGATGAATCCAATGATGATTTTAACCTCGAAATCCTTTCCGGAAGCCTCCCCAAGAAGGAGCCGGGTTTCGATATCCCGATTGTGATCAACGAGAAGGTCGAACATTTCATCCAGTATTTTCAGACCACAGCTAAAAACCGATTCGCCAACTGGCTTGCCCGATCGGAAAAGTACATCCCCTTCATGAGAAATGTCCTTAAGGAAAAGGGCCTTCCGGAAGATCTCGTCTACATGGCCCTCATCGAGAGTGGATTCAATCCCTATGCCTATTCGAGAAGCAAGGCTTCAGGACCCTGGCAATTTATTTATCTGACCGGCAAACGGTACGGCCTGAAGGTGAACGGGTGGGTGGATGAGAGACGGGATCCTGAAAAGTCGACGATCGCTGCTGCAAAATATCTCAAGGACCTCTATGATATGTTTGAATGCTGGTACCTTGCAGCCGCCGGTTACAATGCAGGGGAATTCAAGATCGTCAGAGCCATGAAGCGCTACCGGACAGAAGATTTTTGGGAGCTTTCCAAATATCCCTTCCTGAAACAGGAAACGAAGGACTATGTCCCTCAGATGATTGCGGCGGCCCTCATCGCAAAGGATCCGGAGGCCTATGGATTTATAGGGATCGAGTATCAGGAACCTCTCCGCTATGATAAGGTTCAGGTTCCTCCCCTGATGGACTTACAGGTCATTGCCAAGGCGGCTGAGACACCGATTGAAGAGATCAAGGATCTCAATCCTGAATTGTCGCGGTGGTGTATCCCCCCGGATGATCCCGGTTACGAAATCAGGATTCCTTATGGAAAGAGAGAGATCTTCCTTAAAAATCTTGAAGCCCTTCAACCCATCGAAAAGGTCCGGTTCAAAACCCACATTGTGAAAAAAGGAGAGACTGTTCAGTGGATCGCCCGTCTCTACCATGTCGAGGTAGATCCTTTGCTTGAAATCAATCGACTGAAAAAGGGGAGCCCTCTTTCCTCGGGGATGAATCTCCTCATTCCTATCCCCAAGTCTCAACAGGAACCGAAACCCGTCCTCGTAGCCAAGAAAAAGGTTGAGGCGGAAAACCGAAGTCCTAAGCCTCAAGGGACAACCTATACGATCAAGAAAGGGGATACCCTTTGGAGTATTTCATCGGAGCTTGGCATTAACATCGGCGCCCTGAGCCGCTGGAATAATCTTCATCCGGAAAAGAAATTGATGCCTGGGGACAAGCTTAAGATCCGACTCGGTGGCTCCACCGACAGCCTCGATGAACCTCCCGGAGGCAAGAAGGAGAAGGAAATCATTTACGTGGTGAAGCAAGGGGATTCCCTCTGGAATATCGCCAAAAAATATAACATCACCGTTTCAGATATCCGGGCCTGGAATCATCTCAACGGAAAAGATCAGATTCATCCTGATTATCGATTGAAAATACGGGTAGGAGGGGTGAAGTCCTCCGTTCTGAATTGATCCGGTCTCCTCTTGTTAAACCCAACTTTCCTTCTCTGTAACCCCTTCGCCTCTCCCCAAGAATCTTCTCATCGATCCTCACTGGGATCTCGGAATCTTCCCTCCTCAAGGGTTGTGAAATAAAATTCTCTAATAAAATCATGGAATTATCCTCTTTTTCTTATCCATTATGCAAAGAGAGAAAATGTGTCGAGATAATTTTGCAAAGCCTCCCCATTTTTAGCTTGACAAACCCGTTTTTTTTATGTATACAGTATACACTTTTTAGGTTTTTCAAAACATTTGCCGCTTTGACATCATTTGTTTAAACCATTGAACAAAATAGTCACAGGCCGTCACTTCTGTAGAACAAAAAAAGCAAAGGCTGACGATTCGTCAAAAATGGAAAGGAGGGGATAGGATTCTGAGAGGTTTATCTTTTGCGGCCTAACTCAATTATAAGGAGGGTGAGTATGTTACCAGGAACAAAAAAGTATCCGCATATCTTTAGTCCGATTAAAATTGGCAAGATTGAGATCAAAAACCGGATCAAGTACGCCTCCACGGAAACCAACTTTAACTATCGGGACGGTTACGTTTCAGATAAAGAGGTGGGATATATGGAGGCTCAGGCCAGAGGAGGGGCCGGCATTGTCACCTCTCAGGGCGCCTTTACAGAACCCACAGGCGAGGGAAAGGGCTACGTGGGGATGATGGCTATCTGGGATGATAAATTCATTCCAGGGCTTAAAAAGATTGCCGACGTGATTAAGAAACATGACGCGGTCGCCTGTTTGCAACTCATGCACTGCGGTCGGGTCGGAGGGATCGAGCTTCCCTATACGGCAGGCCCTTCCAATGTTCCTCAAAAGCTCCCCATCTTCCGTCCCCCAAAGGAGATGACCAAGCAGGAGGTTCATCAATGCATCCAGGAGCATATTGATGGCGCAGTAAGGGCGGTCCAAGCAGGCTTTCAGATCATTGAGGTGTCGGGCATCGTTGGTTATCTTATCTCCAATTTCATCTCTTCTTATACGAACAAACGAACCGATGAATACGGCGGGGACATCCATGGAAGAAGCCGGTTCATGAAGGAAATCATCGAAGGGATTCGGAAGGCCATCCCCTCGGACGCGGCGATTGGAATTCGTCTCTGTGGTGAGGAACTTCTCGATGACCGGGGTGGCAATAAACCCGAGGAAAGCCTTGAGTCGATCAAGATCGCGGAGAAGGCGGGCTGCGACTACCTGAGCGTCACCGCCGGATGGCAGGAATCCCCTGTATCGGTCATCTCCCGGGATGTTCCCATGGGGAACTGGCTCTACATCGCGGAGCGGATGAAGAAGAATGTCAAAATCCCTGTCAGCATGGCGTATCGCCTCTTCGTTCCCGAGATTCCTGAAAAGGCCATGGCCGATGGGAAGCTCGATCTGTGGGAGATGTGCCGGCCGATGATTGCCGACCCGTTCCTGCCCAAGAAGATTATGGAGGATCGTCAGCAGGATATCATCCCCTGCATCGCCTGCAATGTCTGCCTGGCCCGTTTATTCAGGGATACGGAGCTCTGCTGCACGGTTCGTCCATCGCTGGGTCATGAGACCGAGGTGGAATGGGGCTTCTACGGTTTCCAGAAATCGAAGACGAAGAAAAAGGTCATTGTCATTGGGTCGGGTATTGCAGGGCTTCAGGCAGCAGCCATTGCCGCGGAAAAGGGTCATGATGTCATCGTCTATGAAAAGAACGATCATGTCGGCGGGCAGTTCTCGGCTGCGGCCCATGGGCCCTTGGGAGACAATGAATTCCAGCGGATGGTTGACTACCTGAAGGCCCAGTGCGATAAGCATGGCGCCAAGATCGTTCTTAAGACCGCGGTCACGAAAGAGCTTCTTGAGAAGGAAAAGGCTGACTCCGTGATTATTGCCACAGGCGCCACACCGGATCAATCGATTCCGGGGAGTGATAAACCCCATGTCGTTTCCTTGTTCGACGTTCTGGAGGGGAAGGTGAAGCTGGGTGAGAAAGTGGTCATTGTGGGGGGGTCGGGGGTAGCCATTTCCACAGCCCTCTATATCATGGACAAAGGAAAGCATACGGTTTCCATTGTTGACAAGCCCAAGAAGTTCGGGACAGACGTCAATCCGTCCTATATCTGGAGATACATGAAGAAGATGAAGGAGGGCGGTGTCGCCCAGGTGACGCAGAGCCTTGTGAAGGAGATCCGGGATAAAGAGGTGGTGGTGGAAGGCCCTGACAAAAAAGAGAGTGCGATCCCTGCGGACTCCGTTGTCCTTGCCAACCTGGTGCCCGATAAGGCGGTAGGATATGGAAAGTATGCGAGAGAGGTCTATATGATCGGCGATTGCATTCAGGTGCGCAGGGGAACGGCAGCGATTCGAGACGGTTATAAGATGGGGATGAGAGTCGACTTCTTGCCTTATCAGACCTATCATAGGATCAAGCATTAAGACCGCCGTTTCTCGTGTTCTGTGGGTTGTGAATCGTGGAAAGCACGAGTCTCGAGATGCGAATGACGAATCATGAATGACGAAACTTACGAATAAAAGGAGAAGCCTATGGTACCCCATGTTGTTGTTTCCAAATGCACGGGTTGCGGAACCTGTGTGAAGGAATGTCCGGATCAGATCATTGGTCTGGTCAAGAATAAGGCGGCCATTCTCACCGATCTCTGTGTGGAGTGTGGCATTTGTGCCTTTGTCTGTCCCTTTGTTGCCATGGTCAATGAGCTTCCGAACGGAGGTTATGAGACCGGGAATATTCTCCACTTCTCAAGACGATAACGAAACCTTTGAGATCTGAGAGGATCGGCGTTCAGAGGGAATGCTCATTTTTTCTCTAGGGTGAATCTTCGGGGAGGGTGAACCCCTCCCCGAGCAAAAGATAGGAGGAATCGTATGAAGGTAAATAAAATCGACCATATTTGTATTGCAGTGAAAGACCTGGAGGCGGCGCGAAAGGTTTGGGAGCCGATCCTTGGAAAATCGAAACCCGATGATCCTTACATCGATGAACCCGAAAAGATCAACGTCGCGAGATACTGGCTGGGTGAAGT
>Ga0315276_10003144_pt1 | contig 15145 bp, 12 predicted proteins | sample YL17G05_0_MG_FD_204542 | JGI IMG/M metagenome (GOLD analysis project Ga0315276, IMG submission 204542) | Sediment microbial communities from Yellowstone Lake, YNP, Wyoming, USA - YL17G05_0 | ecosystem: Environmental > Aquatic > Freshwater > Lake > Sediment | place: USA: Wyoming | collected...
GCTCCAGGCCGTCGCCGCCCACGAGCTGGCCCACATCGCCCGGGGCGACGCCTTCTACCTGACGCTCGTCTGCTCGCTGGCCAACCTCTTCGAGAAATTCAAGGACGCCCTGGAGCCCGAACCGGACGACCGGTCGGACTGCGGCGGGCGGCGCGGAAGCGGCGGCTTTCCGCCCATCCTCTTCTACGCCGCGGTGGCCATGTCGGCCCTGGTCATGCGCCTGCTGAGCACGCTCGTCAGCCGGGAGCGGGAGCTCCTGGCCGACGCCGCGGCCGTCGAGCTCTGCCGGGCCCCGGAGTCGCTCGCCAGGATCATCTACAAGGCCCAGGTCAAGAACTCGTTCGTCGGCGATTTCACGTCGAGCTACGCCCCCCTCTTCATCGTCCGGCCCGACTCCCGGGACACTCCGGACAGCCTCGCGGGCAGGATCTTCAGCTCGCATCCGCCGCTCATGAAGCGGCTCGGCGCCCTGGCGGCAATGGTCCGGAAGAAGCCCGAGGCCATCATCAACGCCGTCTGGGAGGAAGAGCGGGCGAGAGACGAGGCCCGCGGCGTCCTTCATTCCTACGAGGAGACCCGGAAAGAACAGCTCGAGCTTTTTCCGGAGACGGCCGCCTCGCCCCTCCCCGGTGACGAAGCCCGGATATGGCTCCTCGCTTCGGCGGCCGAAGAGCGGTGGGAGGGGCCGTTCACGCTGGCCGAACTCGTCTGCCGGCCGCGCTTCTCCCCCATCATGCGGATCAAGAACACCCAGGAGGGCATCGAGGCCCTGGCCCGCGAATTCCCGCAGGTCCGGGTCGCCCTGCACAACCTGGCCCGGAAAAAGCCCCTGAGGCCCGGCCGCGAGAACCTCTGCCCGCGCTGCCGCGTCCCCCTGGCCGAGGCGGTCTACGAGGGAGTCGGTCTCAGGGTCTGCCGGCGCTGCCGGGGCCGGCTCGTGGACATGGCCTCGGTCGACCGCGTCGTCGCCCGGAGGGAGTTCGATTTTTCAGAGCCGCTGAGGCAAAAAGCGCGGGATTTCCGAGAACGCGTGCTCCTCAATCCCCTCAAGCGTCAGAAGGCCCAGGCCGCGCTCGGCGCGGACGTCCCCTGCCCGAGCTGCGGCTACAGGATGGTCCCCCGGCCCTACAACTACCAGTATTTCGTCCCGGTGGACAAGTGCCTGTCCTGCTCGAGGATCTGGTTCGATTCCGACGAGCTCGAGATCCTCCAGATCCTCATTGAGGAGCGGAAGGCGAAGTCCTGACCCCGCCTCAGTTGAAGATCTTTTCCAGCTCCTGGTAGCGGGTGTGGAGCTTCAGGACGGCCTCTTCGATCGCCTCCCCCTTGGCCTTGGGGCCGAGGGCGGCCAGGGCCGAGGCGGCCTTGACGAGCTCGGCGGCCGCGGCCTTGAACGACTCGGCCTTCGGCTCGAGGCGCGTCGAGAGCTTGGCCAGGGTCACGGCTTCGGCCTTGGCCTTGAGCTCGGGCGCGGCGGTCCGGATGTTGTCCCACTTCTTGTCGGGAAGGTCCTTGTGATAGACGACGTAGAGGACCTTGTGGAAATCGTCCATCTCTTTCAGGACGGGCTGGAGGAGGCGGACGAGCATTTCGTACTTGGCGTGGAGGAGCTCGGCGGCGTCGAGCATGGCCTTGTCGTCGGCGCCCTTGGCCGCGGCGTTGTAGGCCTCGACGGACTTGCGGAACTCGGCCAGGCCGGCGTCGTACTTGGCCTGCTTGTCGCGGAGGATGCCCGGAAGCTGGGCGGCGAAGACCTTGGCCGCGAGCTCGTTGACCTGGGGCGCCAGGCTCTTGAGCATGGCGATGTCCTTATCCGGATAGGCCGTGTGCCAGATGGGGTAGATGACCTCGTGGAACGCCGCAAGTTCGGGGACGGCGTTCTCGGTCTCCTGGGCGATCGCGGGGACGGCAACCGCCGCGAGAGCGATCAGGCAAACGGCGAGAGATCGGTTCAATTTCATAAAGGCCTCCTGAGGATGGACTAAGAACAAGGATTATAGCGGAAAACGCCTAGATTTTGAATTCCCCGGTGTCGATCCACTCCTTTTTCAGGACGGACCAGAAATCCTCGGCCAGCCCCTTGAGGACATAGGCGTAGGGGAGCCAGCCATAGCCCTTCTCGCCCCAGCCGGTCCCCCAGGAGTTCCGGATGAGGAGGGCGCCTTTGGCCGTTTCGCCGCCGGACGCGTTCTTGATCGCCAGCGCGTCGTCGTAGCCCATGGCCACGACGGCGTGCCCGCCTTCGATCCGCTCCCGGCCGACCGGGAACGGGATGCGGCCGGTCTCGGCCGCTTGTTCGACAGAGCTGTAGACGGTGAAGCCGAACATGGCCGGGTGCCCCGCGGCGAGATAGCTCTTGAGCCGTTCCAGGACGGCGGGCCCGGCCTCCCCAGCCGGGTCGTGGCGATAATACATCAGCGTCTTGTAGTTCTGGGCGAAGGCGTAGCAGAAGGCGGGCGGCTCCTTGTCGAAGCCCTCCCCGGCGTCGGTGTAGGGCCAGTACTCCTCGGGCGGGACACCGAAAAGGACCATGGCCCCCATGGTCAGCCTCAGGTAGGCCCCCGTGTCCCCCTTCATCTTCATGAGGTTGCGGGTCACCTTATAAAGGAAGAGGCGGGATGATTCGACGTGACGCCCGAACGACTTGCGCTCGTAATACTCGATGACCCCGGCGCCCGCCTGGGCCGTGCACGAGCCGAGGCCGCCCTGGTCTTCGACGGGCGAAGCCCACTCGCGGAGGTCGACGGCGGCCGGGAGCGGAGCGCGGGGCTTGCGGCCGCCGCGGACGGCGCCGGAGACCGGGAGGCCCGTCGGGGCCAGGATGTCCCGGACGATCTTCGTTTCCCCGGTGTAGTCCCGAAAATCCGGGAAATCCGGGATCCAGCCGAGGCCGTGCTTTTTTAAGTCTGTCATTTTTCCCTCCTTCGGCTTCTTCAGCCAATCCTTGTATTGAATACGAAAAACTCTCGATCGCGTTCGTGCCGGCGCTCTCTTCGCTTTGTCTTCCCGATTTCCAGCCCTATTCTCCTAAAATGACTACGGCTTGGCGGACAGCGGGAGGAATCCATACCTTGTAACGGTGTTCGCGAAGGAGGCCGCGGATAATGGGGCTGAGGGTATCGTCGAAGGGAGCGGCAGGGAGCGGAGTCTTCGTAGCGACCAGCAGAATTGTGGCGGAGTACCCGAAGCTGCAATTCTGGTAAATATCTGAAAAGAAATTTCTTTCAGTGGACTTGCTTAAGATATTTCCTAAAAGCGCGGCTACGAGCCGCTCTGCCGCGCTTTTATCGGTCGCTCCGCGGACTCCGCTCCCTGCCGCTCCTCCCATCGAATCCGGACCGGGAAGGCGTGAAGAATCACCGCAGCGAACGGAGACGATGCCCGAGGCCCTTCCGCGACCGACTGAAGCAACGTCCGGGCTGGCAAAAAGCCCGTTCACCCCGGAGATGGGGGGGAAATCATCCCCGGAATCACCTAAAAGGGTGATTGACCCGGGCTGGGGGTGAGGAAAAAATGGTTGCATGCGAACGACAGCGCCGTCCGTAACGTATTCCGGCAGGGCGTTTCCCGGCAAGGACAGGACGTCCGGAGGCGGCAGGAAGCCTTAAGGGAATGGGAATGAAAAAGATCCTCGTCATCGATTATGACCAGAGCGCCCTGGCCTCCCTCCAAGGGATCCTGATCAAGGAGGGATATCAGGTCGTCACCGCGGGCGACGGCCAGGCGGGCTGGGAAAAATTCAACAGGGAATCCCCGGACCTCGTCCTGATGGAGGCCATGCTCCCCAAGGTCCACGGCTTCGAGCTCTGTCAGCGGATCACCTCGGAACGGAACTCCCAGACTCCCGTCTTCATCATGACAGGCGTCTACAAGGACCGCGTCTACAGGACGGAAGCCCTGCGAACCTACGGGGCGGCCGAGTACTTCGAGAAGCCCCTCAAGATGGCCGAACTCCTGGCCTCGGTCATGGCCGTCCTCGGAAAGCCCGAAAAAAAGCCCGACGCGGAAGCGGCCCCGGCCAGTCCGGCCAAGCCGGCCAGCCCGGAGCCCGCGGCGGCCGACCCCCACAAGATCCCTAAGCCCAAGCCCGCGGAAGAGGAATTCGCCTGGTCGGCCGACCTGGATAAGTTGCGCCGGGAGATGCCGAAGACCACGGTCCGGGCGCCGAGCCGCCATGAACCGTCCATCGAAGCCCGGCTCGACACGATCGCCAACGAGATCGCGAGGTCGTCCGGCGCCGAGCCTTCGCCGCATCACAAGGCCGTCGAAGACAAGCCGCAGGACCGCGCGGAACACAAGGGCAACGGGAACGGCAACGGAAACGTCGACATCGACCAGTTCCTCAAGTCCGCGCTGGCCGGCCTCGACCTCAGCAAAGAAAAGGTCAAGGTGCCCAAAACGGCCCCCCTGCCGCCACCTCCGCCCACCGAAAAGCCCCACCCGGCGCCGCCGCCGGTCATCGCCAAACCGAAACCGATCCCGCCCCCTCCTCCCGCCGTCGCGGAGAAGCCGCGGCCGGCCCCGATCGCGCCTCCAGCCGCCGCGTTCTCCCCGCCTGTGGCGCCGCCGTCGCCGACGGTCACGTTGACGCCGGGAGACCCGGGATCCGATTCTTCGCCTTTCTTCACCCCCGAAAAGAAGACAACGGAAAAGCCCGCGGAAAGGCCCCGGCCCCCGATTCCGCCTCCCGCTCCGAAGCCTTTCAAGCCGGAAGAAAGGCCTGAGCCGGCCAAACCGGGAACGAAGGCCCGGGAAGCCGAAGTCCTCTCGTCGTCGCAGATCTTCTCCGAGATCTGCCAGGGCAAGCCCAAGAAGGCGATCTCCCCGCTTCTCGCGGTCACTGCCGGCATCGCCGTCATCGCCGTGGTCGGATTCTTCATCCTCCGGCCGAAGCGGACCGCCGCGCCGAACGACGACGCGCTGAGATCTCTGCAGACGGTCACCCAGACGAACGTCGCCGAGAAGCCGGCCGAGGAGGTCGTCCCGCCGCCCGAAGTCAAGCCCAAACCCGCGGCCCCCAAGCCGAAGGTGGTAACCCAGACCTCCGTCGCCGATATCGGCCCCAGCAGCGAGGACGCGATCCTCCTTCCGGTCGCGCCCGCGGCCGCGCCGTCCACGATCGGAAGCGCTCCCGCCCCCGGAAGCGGCCAGGGCAAGAACGCCGCGGGGTCGGGAGCGGTCCAGGCCGACCCGCCCCCCGTCAAGACGGAAGGGAGCGCCCCCCCGGCCAAAACCGAAGAGAACCTGAACCAGGGCACGGCGGGCGACGGCGGGACGACCGCAAACCCGGCGGCGGCGGACGCGACGCCGGCGAAGCCCCCCGTCAACGAGGGCGACCTCGTCGACCTGGCCTCGGTCACCGAACCGCCCTTGACGCTGAAAACCGTCGACCCCGCCTATCCACCGTCGGCCCAGCGGCTCGGCGTGGAGGGGTCGATCACGATCAACGCCCTCATCGATGAAAAAGGCATCGTCATCGACACGGGCATCCTCAAGGGGATCCAGGACGACAAGGGCCTGGGCAAGGCCGCCGAGGCGGCCGTTCGAAAATGGAAGTTCCGGCCGGCCAAGAAGGACGGGGTCAACGTCAAGGTCTGGAAGCCGTTCGTCATCGTCTTCAAGGCGGCCGCCAAGATCGGCTGAGAAGATGGAAAAGCATATTCAATCCGACGATAGGAGTTTCACATGGGCCTGAGCAAGGAACAAGAAGACCTGTACAAAAAGACGATGGCCGAGGTCAAGCACCAGCTGGAACACCTCGACGAGGAAGTCGAGAAGGAACTCCAGAAGGTCCGGAAGCGGCTGGCCGAGCTGCAAGACTCGAAAAAATCGCTGAAGATGGTCTACGAAGGGACGGCCAAGCTTCTCGGGATCGAACTCGAGTCCGAAGAGGAGGCCAGCGACGAGGCCTCCTCCATCACCAAGATGTGAGGGCCCCGCCGTCGCCCGCGGCCGGACGGCCCGCCCCTCCACCCCCCGGACACCCCCGCTCTCCCGTAAAACAGCGCATAACCTCCCCCCCGTTGACGCCCCGGGGGTGTTCTGGTATAAACTGGTTTTTTAAATGTTCATCCTTCTCGGTATTTTCGTCGGATTGCTGGCGGCCGTGCCGCTCGGCCCGGTCAATGTCTTCGTCGTCTCCCAGGCGCTCAAGCGCGATTTTTTCCACGGCCTCCTCGCCGGCCTGACGGCGGCCGCGCTCGACACGGCCTTCTGCTTCGTCGCCCTGGCCGGGTTCTTCCAGATCAAGCTCAACCTGCCCCCCTACGCGATGTCCGTCCTGAAGGTCGTGGCCGCGATCATCATCTTGGTGCTCAGCGGCAAGCTGATCCACGATTCCCGGACGTTTTCCATCCCGCGAGACGGCGACAAGATGCCCTCGGCGGCGCCCAAGCCGATCCTCGGCGTCCTGCTTCTCTACGTGACCAATCCGACGCTCTACATGTTCTGGGTCGCCGTGGCCGGCGCGGTGACCGGGCATCACCTCGTCCAGTTCGGCGCCTGGACGGCCGTCGCCTTCGCCGCGGCGGTCGGTGTGGGCTCCATGCTCTGGTATCTTTCGCTCGTCCGCTTCGTCTCCCGCCGGCAGGGCCGGATCAAGCCCGAGACCTTCCGCAAGATCCTTTTCTACCTTGGCCTGGCGCTCGCGGCCTTCGCCATCTATACCCTGGGCACGGTCTTCATCTAGCCTGATCTATTCATATAAATGCCAATGTGTTACCTAGCTTCTGCGATATCTGTAGGATCTCCAGCTTGCCGCTTATTAATCGGATTTCCGAAAGCTTCTCCAGAAAGATTGGCATTTTACCCTCCGGGCGAGCCGATCCGGCCGCATCTGCTGTGTTGCGAAGGGTTCGCAGTACTAGGAGTACAGCTTCACCCTCCGCGCCTTGCATCTGCTGCCGCCTCGACTCGTGAATAGATCAGGCTAGCGCCCGATGACCAAGCGAGGGCGGGTCGAAAGAACCTACGCCTTCGAGGTCCCCGACCGCATCCCCTTCGTCCCCGCCGTCTACGAACACAAGGCCCGCCTCATCGGGCGCCTGCCCTCCGAGGTCTGCCGCAGCCTCGAACTCCTCCTCGAATCCCTGGACAAGGAGCTCGAGGTCTACGACCCCGACATGCTCGTCGTCGGCATCGACGTCTACAACGTCGAAGCCGAGGCCGCCGGCTGCGAGGTCCGCTATTTCGACCGTTCGTCCGACGTCCCGGCCGTCGCCGCCCCGATCCTCGACGGGCCGGGCGACATCCGCAAGCTCGGCGTCCCCGACCCGGCCCGGGACGGCCGGATGCCGCTTTTCGTCGAAGCGGCCGCCCGTCTCCACAAGGACAAAGGGCGGGACATGATCGTCCGGGGCGCCCTGACGGGGCCCTTCTCCCTCGCCTGCGCCCTGGCCGGGACCGAGGCGGTCCTCGTGGCCAGCGTGGAAGACCCGGGCTTCGTCAGGGACCTCCTGAGCTTCTCGGCCCGGGTAGCGGCCGTCTTCGGCCGGGCTTTTCTCGAGAAGGGCGTCGAACCCGTCCTTTTCGACTCCAAGGCCACCCCGGCCGCCGCCTCTCCCAGGGTTTTCCGGGACTTCGTCCTCCCCGCCTACCGCGACATCCTCGTCCCGGCGCTCTATGAGGCGGGGGCTCGGCACACGCCCCTCATCATCGGCGGCGACACGACCCCCATCCTCGAGGACCTCCTCCGGACCGGGGCGGCCCAGCTTCTGTGCGACGCGGGGTCGGACCTGGCGCTTTTCGCAAAAAGGTGCCGGGAGGAAAGACGCGCCCTGCGGGCCAACGTCGACTCGCGGCTCGTCCACCGGGGACGGCCGGAAGAGATCAAGGCCGAGGGGCTTCGGGTCCTCAGGGCGGCGGCGGGCCAACCCGGACTCCTGTTCGGGTGCGGCGTCGTCGCCTACGACTGCGACCCGGAGAACGTCCTCGCCCTGCGCGATGCCCGCGACGAATTCTGCGGATCTCAGCCGCGCGGCTGAGGCCGGGCCGGGACAACCTGGGCGGCCCGGGCCAGCGCCTGTCCCTGCCGCCGGACGAGGTCTTCCACTTTCTTCGCGTCGACCGCGGCCGTCGTGCCGATGCCGGTGGTGCAGACCGCGCCGCAGGCCGATGCATAAAAAAGGATGTCCAGCCAATCGCCGGGGGAGAACCGCTCGGGGAGCTTCCCTCGTTCGATAGCCCTATAGGTCCTGAGGATGAGCCCGGCCGAGAAAGCGTCGCCCGCTCCGGTCGGGTCCTTGACCAGGACGGAGAACGCGGGGACCCGGATGAGCGCTCCGGGCACGTTGGCCAGGGCGCCCTCTCCCCCCAGGGTGAGGAAGACGGCCTTCGCCCCCAGCCGTCGGATCTTGTCCGCGGCCTTCCCCGGCTCGGTTTCGCCGACGAGAGACTCGGCTTCGTCGGCGTTGCAGTGGAAGAAGTCGGTCCAGGGCAGGGCCTTGCGCAGGAAACCCCAAGACTTCTTGTAGGGGCTGACGACGTCGACGAAAGTCAGGGCGCCGAGCTTGTTCGCCCGCCGCAGAACTTCGGCCAGGCCCGCGTCGAACCGGCCGAGCAGCCCGACCCCGCCCGCATAGTAGATGAGCGGCTTATGCTTTTCGAGGAGCGCGAGTACCGGGGCGGCCGACATCTCGACGTTGGCCCCGGGGTCGGCGTGGTAGCGGCGGTCTTCTCCCCGAGCGACGAGGATGAGGTCGAGGGACGTCGGGGCATGCTCGGCGATGACGGGCTCGACCCGGAGCCCCTGCTGCTTCAGGCCGCGGACGAGAAAATCGCCGAACAGGTCCCGACCCGCCGGAAAGACGACGCGCAGGCGGGACTTCGGGAAGCCGAGCCGGGCCAGGTCCACCGAGACGTTGCAGGCGTGGCCTCCGAGGGACGTTCGGACCGAGCAGAACGCGAGCTCGCCCGGGCGGGCCAGGCGCTCGAGGCCGCTCCCGATCATGTCGACGACGGCGATTCCGCTGATGAGGACCACGCGCCCATTTTATTCGATTCAGACTCCAGTTCCAAGGTATTCCAGATAAAGATCGGGAAGGATCGGGGACACGTACCGGAGGTACGGCAGAGAGCGCGCCTCCGGAACATGTCCCCGTTCGCAGTGAACCTCTGGACCTATCCTATCGTATAATGGGTGAGGAGGCGCGAAGATGACAAAATTTCTGCTCTGGCTCATCCTGTTCGTGATCTGCTGGCCGATCGCCCTCCTGGCGCTCCTGCTTTTTCCGATCGTCTGGCTCCTGCTCATCCCCTTCCGGCTCCTCGGCATCACGGTCAGCGCCGTCCTCGACCTGTTCAAGGCCGTCATCACGCTCCCGGCGCGACTCCTCCGCGGGCCGTCCAGGACCTGAGCCCGGCCGGCCGGTGTTTGCATTCCGGCCCTCCCTCTCCATATAATGTCCGTCTCCATGGAAGTCCAGGAACATTTCTATTCGGACGACCCCTCACGCGGCCCGGTCGACGGCATTACGACCCTCGGCGGCGTCGATTATTTCTTTCTCGGCAACGGCCTCATCCAGGCCGCGGTCCAGGTCACTCCGGCCAAGGGCGCGACCCCCGTCGGGCTTCTCGTCATGGACCCCGAGCGCCTGGGACCCAAGCGGGCCGCCCTGACCTTCGACAGCGGATCCGGGATACGGGCAACGGCTCTCTCTCTCCTCGCGGCCGGCGCCGTCCGCTCGGCCCGCGGAGCGTCGGTCCGGGCGCGCTGGATCCCGGGGGTGCCCGACCCGCGCGTCGAGATAACCTGGAGGAGCGGCCCTTTCCGCGTCACCGAGCTCTTCTTCTGCCCGGACATGGGCTCGGCGAGGCTCCTGCGCCGGGTCACGGTCACCAGGAACGCGGCCGGCGGATCCTCCGTTCGCCTGAAGACCGGGGTCGGAGGCAAGGCCGTCGAAACCTCCCTCGCCTTCCGGGGCGAAAGCACTAAGACGGCCGTCTTCGAATACCGGATCGCCAAACGGGAAGGACGGCCATCCTGCGTCGTTCGGCTCGGCGCCGATCCGGGCGCAGAGCCCGCATCCAGCGCTTATTGGAAAGGCACGGCCATCTGCCGGTTCTCCGACCCTCTCCTCGACCGTTTCTTCGCCGCCTCGAAGTTCCAGCTCAGGGCCGCGGTCTCGTCGTCGGGCCGGCTCGACGGCAGCATCTGGCAGTACAACCTCGAGTGGGTCCGCGACCAGGCGCTCATCGCCCTGGCCCTGACCATGTCCGGGCAGTCCGCAACGGCCCGGACGATCCTCGACCGCCTTCTCTCCGAGTTCGTCAGCGACGAGGGCGCGACCATGGACTCAAGCCGGTTCCGGCCCTGGGAGGAGAGCGAGTTCGACCAGAACGGCGTCCTCCTCTTCGCCCTGGAGTCCTACGCCAATTGGACCGGAGACAGGGAGCTCGTCCTCGAGCGCTGGGATAAGATCGAAAAAGCGGCCGCCTTCCCCCTCCGCCGGCGTTTCCGCCACGGGCCGTCCGGACTGCTTGTCAACCGGCGCGAGTTCTGGGAGCGGCACGAGGCCCACGGCGTCCGGATGGGGATGGAGCTCGCCCACCAGCTCTTCGTGGCCATGGGCCTCCAGTCGGCCGGCCGGATGGCCCGCCTCGTCGGCAAGACAGGCAAGGCCGATGCCTGGGCCGCGGCCGCAACCCGGCTTCGCGAGACCATGCTGCGGGACGCGAAATATTCCCTCGTCGAAGCGGGGACGTTCATCAAGCGGCGCGGCGTCGCCGGAGATGTCCAGGAAGAGATCCGGCCACTCTCCGATTCCTCCCTGCCGCGCCAGGCCCCCCTCTTCGAGGCGGGCCGGCACCTGCTCAACCCGGACTCCTCGGCGGCGCTCCCCGTCGCTTGGGAGTTCATCGACCCAGCCGGCCGGCTCGCCCGGCGGACGCTCGCGTCGATGGAAACCCTGTGGAACCAGCGCTGGCCGGGCGGCGGCTACGGCCGCTATCACGTCACGTCGGAACCGGACTCTCCCGGCCCCTGGCCTTTCCCTTCGCTCTTCATCGCCCGGGCCGCTTTCGAGGCCGGGGACGACGCCGCGACGCGCCGTGTCCTCGACTGGCTCGGCCGGGTCCCCGGCGGGCGCGCGGCCGCCTGGTTCGAATTCTACGGGCCGCGGCCCGTGCCGCCCTATCCCCAGGTCGGGGTCATCCCCTGGACGTGGGCCGAGCTCGTCTTCCTCTTCGTCCACCACATGCTCGGCGTGAGGCCCGGAGCGGACGCCCTCAGCCTTCGGCCGCGGTTCCTCCGCGGGCTCACCCGGATGGATGTCGACCTGCCCCTGCGGGGCGGCCGGCTGGAATTGGCCGTCCGGAAGGCGCGCCGGGGCGAACAGCCCGGGTATAGGGTCGGCTCGCGCAAGATCCCCTTCCACCCCTACGGCCTCGGGCTCGAGCTGCCCGAAAAATTCGACCGCATCGCAGTCCGCTGCATCCTGCCCTGAGAAAGGACGCGCATGGCCAAGAGAAAGATCCATCTCGTTTCGAACGCCCACCTTGACCCGGTCTGGCTCTGGGAATGGCAGGAGGGAGCGGGCGAGGCCCTGTCCACGTTCCGCCAGGCGGCCGAATTCTGCGAGAAGCACGAGGGTTTCATCTTCTGCCACAACGAGGCCGTGCTTTACCAATGGGTCGAGGAATACGAGCCGGCCCTGTTCCGGAGGATCCGCAAGCTCGTCCGGGAGAAAAAGTGGCATATCATGGGCGGCTGGTACGTCCAACCCGATTGCAACATGCCCAGCGGCGAATCGTTCGTCCGCCAGGTCCTCCTCGGCCGGCGCTATTTTTCGGAAAAATTCGGCGTCGAGCCGCGGACGGCGGTCAACCTCGACCCCTTCGGCCACACCAGGGGCCTCGTCCAGATCCTGGCCAAGAGCGGCTATACCGCCTATCTCTGCTGCCGTCCGGGCGATAAAGAATGTCCCTTGCCCCAGGACGAATTCGTCTGGGTGGGATACGACGGCTCCGAGGTCCTGGGGAACCGCGCCTCGGCCCACTACTGCTCGGTCGGCGGCAAAGAGCGGGAGCGGCTCGAAAAGTGGCTCGCCGAGCACCCCGGGGGCGACCTGGCCATCCACCTCTGGGGCATCGGCGACCACGGCGGCGGGCCGTCGCGGAAGGACCTCCGGGACCTCGCCGCCCTGATGGCCGAGCGCCGGGACCTCGAGCTCGTGCACTCGACGCCGGACGCCTACTTCGCGGAGCTCGAGGCCAAGCGCCCGTCCCTCCCCCGCCGCGAAAAGGACCTCAACCCCTGGGCCGTCGGCTGCTACACGTCGATGTCCAGGGTCAAGCAGGGGCACCGCCGGCTCGAGAACGAGCTCTTCTCGGCCGAGAAGATGGTCACGACCGCCTGGCTCCAGGGCCTCATGCCCTATCCGCAAGACGCGTTGGAAGAGGTCTGCCGCGATCTGGCTTTCATCGAATTCCACGACATCCTGCCCGGCTCGGCCATCCCGGCCGGCGAAGAAGGGGCCGTCCGGATGCTCGGCCACGGCCTGGAGATCCTGTCCCGGCTCAAGGCCAAGGCCTTTTTCGCCCTGGCTTCGGGCGAGCCCAAGGCGGCCGCGGACGAGATCCCCATCTTCGTCTTCAACCCCCACTCCTACCCCGTCCGGACGCTTGTCGAGTGCGAGTTCGAGCCCTGGGAGCCGAACTTCGAGAAGACCTTCTGGAACCCGAGGATCTATGCGCGGGGCCGCGCGCTCCCGTCGCAGGCCGAAAAAGAGGAGAGCAACCTCAGCGTCGAATGGCGCAAGCGCGTCGTTTTCGAGGCCGAGCTCGCGCCCGGCCGCCTGAGCAGGTTCGCCTGCCGCCTCGAAAGGACGGCGGAAAAGCCCCGGCCGGCGGCCGGGGAAAAGGACGGCTCCATCACCGTCGCGACGGCCGATCTCGTCGCCTCGGTCAACGCCCGGACCGGTCTCCTCGACATCTACCGGGCCGCGGGCGTCGAATACCTCGAGCCCGGCGGGTTCAAGCCTCTCGTCATCAAGGACAACGCCGACCCCTGGGGCATGAAGGTCCGGAGCTTCCGGACGCTCGAAGGTCGCTTCAGCCTGGCCACGCCGGAGGAAGCGGCCCGCTTCTCCGGGATCCGGGAAGGCGGGACGAGTCCCGTCCGCGTCATCGAAGACGGCGAGGTCCGCACGGTCGTCGAATCGATCCTCTCGTACGGGGCGTCGCGGATCGCCCTCCGCTATAAGATCCCCAAGCGGGGGACGGAAGTCGAGGTCGAGGTCCGCGTCTTCTGGGCCGAGCGGGACCGGATGCTCAAGCTCGGATTGCCGTCCAAGCTCCGGGCGCCGCGGTTCATGGGACAGGTGGCTTACGGGGCGGACGAGTTGCCATCCAACGGAGACGAGGCCGTCGCCCAGAAGTGGCTGGCCCTCGTCTCGGAAACGGACGGGGCGGCCATGACCGTCGTGAACGACGGCGTCCACGGCTCGGACTGGAGCGGCGGCGAACTTCGCCTGTCCCTCCTGCGCTCGCCGGCCTACGCCGCGGACACCTGGGAGGACCGGCTCGCCGTCGCCCGGGACAGGTTCATCCCGCGTCAGGACACGGGAGAAAGGGTCTTCCGTTTCTGGCTCAACGGCGGCCCGCTCGGCGAACGCATGGAGACGATCGACCGGGAGGCCCTGGCCCGCAACGAAGCGCCCTACGTCCTCGCTTATTTTCCGCCGGGCGGAAAGAAAAGGGCGCTCCCGGGAGCCGTGGTCGAAGGCCGGGCCGTCGAAGTCACGGCGTTCAAGAAAAGCGAGGCCGGCGACGACATCGTCGTCAGGCTGTTCGAGCCGACGGGAAAGGCGCGGACGGCCGTGGTCAAGCTCCCGGCTTTCGGGGCGAGCGCCAAAGTCCGGTTAAAGGGCTTCGAGCTCCGGACGCTGCGCTTCGGCCGGCGCACCGGGAAGTTTTCGGAAACCGACCTCCTCGAACGGAGGCCGGGCAAGGCATGACCTCCAAGGAGAGGGTTTACGCCGCCCTGGAAGGCCGGATCCCCGACAAGGTCCCCTACGCGGAGTTCGCCGTCGACTTCGACACGGTCGAGAGGATCCTCGGCCGCGAAACCTACCTCCGGGCCAAGGCCGAATCCCAGATCGCCTTCTGGGAGGGCCGGGACGACGAGGTCGCCCAAAGCTGGCTCGAGGACCACATCGAGCTCCACAAAAAGCTCGGGCTCGACATCGTCACCTTCCCCATGGCCACCTGGGAGATGCCGCCGCCGGGCGACGAACCGCCGCCGCGTCGGATCGACGCCAACACCTGGGAGGACCGCCGCGGCCGGGTCTACAAGCTGTCGGACGCGACCCGGGACATCACCTGCGTTTACGATCCTGTCCGGGACGCCCGGGTCTTCACGGCGGCCGAGTTCGAGAAGGAGCCGGAGCCGCCCCGGCGCGACGAGCGGTCCTGGAAGATCCTCGACGCCGTCGTTCAGGAGTTCAAGGCGGAGAAGTTCATCTGCGGCCCGTCGGGAGGGTCGGTCGGCATCGTCCTCCTCGGCGGCATGGAACGGGGCCTGCTCGAGCTCGCCGCGAACCCGGACGCCGTCCGGGCGGCGACGGCTTATCTCGTCCGGCAGCAGAACTTGGCCGACGCGGCCTTCATCCACCCCGACTCCGACGCCGTCATGTGGGCCGAGGACCTCGGCCACAAGACGGGCCCGCTCATCGGGCCGGCCATGTTCCGGGACTTCTTCCTCGAGGCCAACAAGGAGCGGGTCCGGAACGTCAAGGGCAAGTTCGGCAAGAAGATCCTCAAGCACTGCTGCGGCAACATCAACCTGCTCCTCGATCTCTTCATCGACATCGGCTTCGACGCCTACCAGTCCATCCAGCCGACGGCGGGCATGGACATCTGCCGGCTCAAGAAAGACTACGGCGACAGGATCGCGCTCTGGGGCGGCGTCGCCGTCGAGCACCTGGTCGGGGGGACGCCCGAAGAGGTCCGGGCCGACGTCCGGCGGGCCATGGCCTGCGCCAAGCCGGGCGGACGGTTCATCCTCGGCGCGAGCCACAGCGTCGCCGTGGGCACCCGGTATGACAATTTCCTGGCCATGCTGGACGAGCACGCGAAACTATGTCAGTATTAACCGGAAAGAGCCGATGATGCCCGCACCCGTTTCCTTGGTCCTGGTCGGGATCGGAGG
>Ga0315276_10003145_pt1 | contig 15145 bp, 12 predicted proteins | sample YL17G05_0_MG_FD_204542 | JGI IMG/M metagenome (GOLD analysis project Ga0315276, IMG submission 204542) | Sediment microbial communities from Yellowstone Lake, YNP, Wyoming, USA - YL17G05_0 | ecosystem: Environmental > Aquatic > Freshwater > Lake > Sediment | place: USA: Wyoming | collected...
GCATTTTGAATGTTCGTGTTGTGTGGCCGTAGCAAATTAGCTGGCGGCTTCGACAGACCGGACAGACAATTTCGTTGGGGTGAATCGAACCGTAAAAGACCGTTTTGCCCTCAAAAAACACTGCGTATGTGTTGCACCGAATGGACTCCAAACGTATGATACAAAATACTTGTGGACATAGCTTTATACTCCGATAGGTGGTTTTAAATTTTTCCACCTATCATAAGGCTATGTCTTTTTTTTGCAACCTAACCTACTCATTTACCGGAAGAGCCAAATTTTGCCCATCTTAACAAAAAGAAGACTGACAGTAATATCCTCCCGCAGGACAGAAAGTCCTAAAGTATCAGCCAAATCACCCGAAAATAGACTGGAGAGGTATTTTTGATTAGCAGAGACGGTCTGTATGGGCAAAAACCAGTTGTTAAATACAAAAAGCCCTGGAAGTCCTTCTACCGGGCAACCGGCGAAATATCAGTCCCTGCAAATAGCAACCTCACAAACTGATGCCAAATCACAGGCCATAAAATTATCAGCCGAAGCTTTAACAGCCTTTTGTAAGGATATTTCACATACGTTCGGGGTCGAGATTAACTGTGAACAGCCGCATATTTGCGTAAAAACTACAAGCGAGCTTAAAAACTACTTCGGAGAACTTGCTGCTGTAAACGTTATCAAGGCTGAAGGCACTATGAACAACGGGACATTCCAGTCAGTCTTCAGCAAAGAGGGGCTTTTCACCCTCAGCGGCATCATTATTGTGCTGCCGAGACAGAAAATTCTGGAAAACAGGAATTTCGGCACACTAAAAAAGGCTAATGAGATAAGCGATACCATAACAAAAGTCGGTAATATCCTGGTTAACGCATTTAATAATGTCCTTCGCGGAGACTCAAAAAGCCCCAACTGTTTTGTGCAAACCAACTGCTTCATTGGCAACCCCTGGGGAGAACCAAAGAAAAATATAGGTTTGGACCCCAACGAAGAACTCGTATGCGTGCTTTTCACGATGAGAATAATCTCATACCCGCCATTCAAATGCGCTGTAATCTTTCCAAAAACGATTTTTATCGGCTCCTACGAGGCATTGGAAATGGTTAAAGCAGAGTCTGAAAAAAGAACCAAAGCCGAAGCGGATATAAGAACTAAGGAGCGGGCTGAAAGAGGAGCCAGAGAACAGGCTGAGACAGAGGCTAAGGCCAGAGCGCAAGCAGAAATGAGAGCTGATGCAGAAACCAAAGCCAGAATAGAAGCCGAAAAAACAGCGGCGAACGAAGCCAAAGCCAGAGCAGAGGCTGAAGCGAAAGCCGAGGCAGAGGCCAGGGCAAGAATACAAGCAGAGGCAAAGGCTGATAAGGAAATCAAGGCCAGAATGGAAGCTGAAAAAACAGCCATTCACGAAGCCAAAGCCAGAGCCGAAGCTGAGAGGCAAATCAAGATTGAGACTGAAAGAAGGGTCAAAGCAGAAGCTGATATAAAGGCTAAGGAGCAGACTGAAAGAAAAGTTAGAGAACAAGTCGAGGCAGAGAGCAGGGCCAGAGCGCAAGCAGAAATGAAAGCTGAAGCAGAAACCAGGGCTCGAATGGAAGCTGAAAAAACGGCAGAGCAAGAGACCAAAGCAAGGGCAGAGGCTGAAGCGAAAATCGAGGCGGAGGGCAGAGCAAAAGCACAGGCAGAGATAAGAGCAGTCAGGGAAACCAAGGCCCGAATAGAAGCAGAAAAAACAGCCGAGAAGGAGGCTAAAACCAGAATTGAGGCTGAAGCAAAAGCTGATGCGGAAGCCAAAGCCAGAGCCGAAGCTGAGAGGCAAATCAAGATTGAGACTGAAAGAAGGGCCAAAGCAGAAGCTGATATAAGGGCTAAGGAGCAGGCTGAAAGAAAAGTTAGAGAACAAGTCAAGGCAGAGAGCAGGGCCAGAGCGCAAGCAGAAATGAAAGCTGAAGCAGAAACCAGGGCTCGAATGGAAGCAGAAAAAACGGCAGAGCAAGAGGCCAAAGCAAGGGCAGAGGCTGAAGCAAAAGCCGAGGCAGAGGCCAGGGCAAGAATACAAGCAGAGGCAAAGGCTGATAAGGAAATCAAGGCCAGAATAGAAGCTGAAAAAATAGCAGCGCAAGAAGCCAAAGCAAGGGCAGAGGCTGAAGCAAGAGCTGATGAAGAGACCAAGGCCAGAGTAGAGGCAGAGGCAAAAGCTGTTTCAGAATCAAAAGCAAGGGTCGAAGCTGAGGAAAGAGCCGAAGCGGAGGCGTGGGCCAGGGCACAGGCGGAAACGAAAGCTGATGCAGAAACCTGGGCTCGAATGAAAGCCGAAAAAATGACCGAGAAAAAAGTTAAAGCCCAAGCAGAAGCTGAAGCAAAAGCTGATGCGGAAACCAAAGCCAGAATAGAGGCTGAAAGAATGGCTATGCGCGAGGCACAGGCCAGAGCAGAGGCTGAGAGGCAAATCAAAATCGAGGCTGAAAAATGTGCCAAGGCCGAATCTGAAGTGAGAGATAAAGCTGAGACAGAAGAAAAAATCAGGGTTGAGGCATGGTTAAAGGAGAGAATCGAAGCTAGGGCGGAGAAAAAAGCCAGAGCAGAAGCCAGTGCCCAGAAAAAGGCAAGAAAGAAGGCAGAAAAAAGAGTAAGGGTTGAGGCAAATGAAAAGGTTAGAGCCGATGTTTCAATAAAAGCTGAGGCGTATGTAATGAGTAGATACGCCGAAGAAAAGGCGAAACTCGAATTCGAGGAAAAAAACGTCTTAGAAACCAAACCTCAAGGGCATACTGATATTGAAATCACAAGAGAAAAACAGGTTCAGGCAAAAGAAAAAGCTGGCGTTTTGGCTAATCTGAAAACTGAAATTAAAGTTTCCGCAAAAAAGAAGGCGATTTCGATAATAAAGATTATCCCTGACTATAAAAACTTAAAGAAGTGTTGGCCCTTCCAATTTTATACCAGGGTAAAAAATGTGATGCTCAAAAGCAATAAAAAGCAGGTTTTTGCAGATATAGAGGGTTTGATTTTGTCACCTGGCGCTGCGAGAAAGTCACTTGCTATGCCCGGGGATGATGACATTTTTACCTTGCCTCTGCCCCCCGAGGATGCAGAGCCGACAACGTCATTATGTGCGGAAGATATTATGCAAAGAAACGTGGTCTGGGGCAGAGGGGACTACAGTATTCAGCAGGCCCTCGACAAAATGCAGGAGTATAACGCAAATTATATGCTGGTAGGAGAAAATAAATCGGTGGAAGGCATCGTGTCGAAGTCGGACATGACAGGAAATATAAGTCCCTATCTTAGGCCTGAATTTGCGAGGTGGCGGCGGCCTTTAGACGATGCCACGCTCCATATCAAAATCAAATGGGTGATGAGCAAACCCGTTCAGGTTGTAAAGTTTGATACTCCTCTTGCGGTAATAATGGAAAATATGCGTCGGTTCGGCAGGCGTGCGCTGCCGGTGGCCGATGGACACGGCAATATAGAAGGGCTGGTTACCGTATTTGATGTTTTCAAATCGCTGATTAGCAACGGCCCCGACAACCTGTCAACAGCGCGAATACCCGCCGAAACGGCAGCAGTCTTATAAGTCATCCGGCTGTAAGCCGTCCTCTAATCTTCTTGCAAAATCAATTCTATGGGTGTAGATTATTCGCAGATTTTGATGATTTGGAGAGGTGTCCGAGCGGCTGAAGGAGCCGGTTTCGAAAACCGGTGTGCTCTTTTGAGAGTACCGCGGGTTCGAATCCCGCCCTCTCCGTTATTCTCGTCGTGCGCAGAGCATAATGTGTATTGCGTAAAAATACGAGGCGTAAAATGCGGGTGGCGTTGGGACAATTTAATGCGGTTGTGGGCGACCTGAAAGGCAACGCCGAAAAGATGCGCAATGTATACGCACAGGCAATTGCCGGCGGTGCGGACGTGGTGGTATTTCCGGAACTGGCTGTGTGCGGGTATCCGCCGGAAGATTTGCTGCTTAAGAAGCATTTTCTTGAGGATTGCAGGACAACGGTCGAAAAGTTTGCCGGCGACTGCCAGGAAAAAACCGTTATAGTCGGCTTTCCTGATACTTCCGGGGACAATTGCTATAACAGCGCCGCTATTCTGCAGAAAGGCGCGATAGCAAAGCTTTACAGGAAGGTTTTGCTGCCAAATTACGGCGTGTTCGATGAACAGCGGTATTTTAAGGCCGGTGTCGAGCCGGTAATAATAGAAATAGGCGGTCTTAATCTTGCCGTTTCAATCTGCCGCGACATCTGGGACGCTGAATGGATGGGCGATTTTCTCGAAAACGCCGGCAGGATTGATATGATTCTGAACCTTTCGGCATCGCCGTTTCACCTGGGCAAAACCGAACAGCGAAAGGAAGTAATCAGTGAGTGTGCGAAAAAATTCAACTGTGCTGTGGCCTATTGCAATCTTGTCGGGGGGCAGGATGAGCTTGTTTTCGACGGGAGGAGTATGTTTGCCGATTCGACGGGCGATATAACAGCAACAGCCAGGGCGTTTGAAGAGGATGTATTGATTGCCAATGTCAGGCAGACAGGCAAAAAAACGGTCAAGGTCAAGCCGACACAGCCTGCAGCACCGCAACCGGCTGACGAGACCGAGGAAGCTTATCAGGCCCTTGTATTGGGGACAAGAGATTACGGCAGAAAAAATGGTTTCAAGAAAGTTCTGCTGGGTTTGAGCGGAGGCATTGACTCATCGGTTGTTGCCGCTATTGCCACTGTCGCATTGGGAAAAGACAACGTGCTTGGCATCACAATGCCGTCGAGATTCAACAGCCGAGAGACAATAAGCGATGCAGAAAGACTGGCTAAAAATCTGGGCATCGGTTTTCTGACTATCCCGATTGAGCCGATACTAAAACAATTCGACTGTTCGATGCAATCGGCGCCGGGATGGGACAGCAAAGGCATTGCATACGAAAATTTACAGGCCCGAATCCGCGGCACAATCCTGATGTCGCTTAGCAATCAATCCGGGGCACTTGTGCTGACTACCGGCAACAAGAGCGAAACGGCTGTCGGCTATTCAACGCTTTACGGAGACACTGCGGGGGGATTTGCGGTGATAAAAGATGTGCCGAAGACGCTTGTTTACAGGCTGGCTGAATACATAAACAAAACGGCAGGAAGGCAGATTATACCCGCTGATGTAATTAACAGAGCGCCGACCGCGGAGCTGCGGCCCAATCAGAAAGACATCGATTCGCTGCCGGATTATGACCTTTTAGACAAAATCCTGAAGGGCTACGTTGAGGAGGATAAATCAGCACAGCAGCTTATCAAGGAAGGCCTGCCCCCTAACGAGGTTCACAAGGTCATTCGTATGGTTGACCGAAATGAATACAAAAGAAGGCAGTCGCCGCCGGGGGTAAAGATTACGCCAAAGGCGTTCGGCAAAGACTGGAGACTGCCGATTACAAACCGCTACAATTCCTGCGAAGGAACGACGTAGGTTTTTCAGACCATAGGTTTACCGTTTGCCGGCGAGAGCTTCGGCGACAGTTTTCCCGAATTTAGCTGCGGCCTCTGGGCCGCTGCCGGTTATGATAAGGCCATCCTGCTCAACGGCAGAACCTGTAAATTTTGCACCGCTTTCCGTAAGTTTTGCCCGTTCCGACATAAAACTCGTGACTTTAACGCCTTTAAGCACGCCTGCATTGGCCAGAACCGTGGGCGCTATGCAGATTGCTGCAAGAATTTTCTTTTTGTCCTTCGCCTGACGGGCAATATCCAATGCAATTTTGTTGTCGAAATATTCTCTTGCCCCTGAACCGCCCACAAAGATTACGGCATCATAATCATTCAGGTCAATATTTTTCACAAGCATTTCCGCAACGGCTTTTCCGCCAAGCATACCCTTTATAGTCCCTGTCTTTGTGCTTGCTATGGTGGTTTTGACCGCTGCTTTTTCGAGAGCAGATTTGGTTTCAAAAAGTTCCTCATCCCGAAAATTTTCGCTTGCGATAATCAGCACGGCTTTTTTTGGTTTTGCACTATCCATTTTATCAGTCTCCTTTTCTCCTTTGGTTTTTTGTAAGGCCGGCTGTTTCGCCGGATAACCGACGCAGATTATGTAAAGCGGCTCCAAATTCGCAGGCAGGTTGCAGACCTTTGCGACCTGAGGTATTTCAAAAGCCCCTACCGTTACCGAGCCAAGCCCCAGAGCAACCGCCTGCAACTGGATATTCTGGGCGATATGGCCGGCTTCAAGAAGCATATATCTTTCAGCCCTATCGGCATATTTGGCGGCGAGTTTTTCCGCTGAGCCGGCGATAATTATATCACAGGGGGCATCGGCAACCACCTTCTGCCGCAAGGCCGCCTCTCTCAGCCTGTTACGAATATCCTCATTCTGAACTTCTTCCAGATTGTGTCGAAAGGGGTTGTAAATAAATAAGCCATCCGGGGTGGCGAAGTATAAATTTATCGGGTAAATAGCCCCTGCCGACGGCGCCGTTCTAAGACCTCTTTGCTTTTCTGTGATACCCTGGCCGGCCCAGGCCAACTGGCCGATTTGTGCGAGATTGAGCGTCTTGTCGGTGAACTGGCGGACGCTGCGGCGCATAGTCAATGCCTGTTCCAAACTGACTGTGCCTGTCAAATTCGGCTCAGGAAGCTGAATCTTTTTTGGTGGTGGTTCGTCCCGGCCAAAACAAATAACCGTGGCTAAAAAGATTGTGAAAATTATAAGGCGTTTCATTTTTCAAACCTCCCGATAAGTTTCTGAAAAACAGTCTGCAACATATCGTCTGATATTATACATCTCCAAAAATCAACAAACAGCTTTTTTGTCTGATTTTTGCGAACTGCCGGTTACACTGCAAGGCGGTTTTTGATAGAATTAAAGGCGGCGATGGTAAAAATCGACAATATTAGGGTATAGAGTTTAGGAAACAGAAGAAAATGATTTTATTCAACCGACAAAGGCTGACTATAATACCGCTGCTGCTATATTGGCCTACAATTTTCATCCTCACCCACATATCTATTCCCCCGTTGTCGGGCGTTGAAATCCGGACGTCCGACAAGACTCTGCACTACTTTGCCTACCTGATTCTGGTCTTTCTAATATGGCTTGCAATCAGTCCCGGTAAAAAGGTGAATTGGCGCAGAGCCGCTGTCTGGTGGATACTCCTTGCGGTGGTTTGGTATGGCGTCGCCGATGAATGGCTTCAGGGTTATGTGGGGCGTAATCCGGATGTGAGGGATTTTTTAGCCGACCTGGCAGGAGTGATTACGGGCCTGATTTTGCTTTCAATCTTCCCATTCTGGCCTGTGTCTCTGGTACTGACAGGGTCGGCAATATTTGTTTTAACAAATTTTATGAAGGTAAATTCAGTCGATGAATGGCTGCTGCTGAATCTGGCCTTTCACTTGTCTGCTTACATTCTCTTTAGTCTGCTGTGGCTTCAATATATGAATTATCTTGGTTTGATAAAGGCCCCCCGGTTCGGATGGGTAATCGGTGCGTTTGCTTTGCCGGGCGGTTTTCTGGCAACGATAGAACTATTCTCTGTTATAACCGGCAATGATTTTAGACCCGTTGAAGTAATTGTTGCTTTGGGAGGCATCACGATTGTTGTTGTTGCGAATTTCCTTGCAGCGAAACTTCAGCGAGAATCCAAGGCTTTTTAAAAGGCTTGTAGAGGGGGTCGCCTACCAAAATCAACTGCCACGAATTAAAAGGTGCGGTGCGATAATATGCCTCAACGAGGCAGTAACCATCGAGCAATTCAGAAAAAAACTCTTTCGGCTGCGGAAAAGAATGAATATAAGGCTCAGCCACCGCTCCCAGTGTTGCGGTTATGCCATGCCTGAGCATAGCCGGACACCATTGGGTGCTGTTTGGGTCGCGAAGGTCGACCGCCTCGACGCTCGAAATGTGATACCCTACCGCACCATCAATGAAACTAAAGGCATCCACATATTTTTTCACGCTGTACCAGCCGCAGTACAGGGCGGTAGAAGGACACTGTCCCGGGGCAAAAAGGGCTTCCGTCTTTTCTTCAACTACCGGCATTTTTGCCCGGGTTCTTATCATTTCCGCCAAATCGCGCAGCGACCGGTCAAAAGAGCCGAACGAATAAGGCTTCTTATCATCCGCAATGCCGCGTGAATCTATATAAGCAATTCCGTTTAACCCCGTTTTTTCCGCAATTATAGACTTGTCGATAAGGCCTTTTGCTATTTTAAAACCCGGGCCATCGATACGGCAGACCATAAGCGATTTGAAATCCCAGTAAGGCATCTTATACGTCAGCTTATTCGGCCGCCATCGATACAATTCATAATCGCCGAACAGCACCATTGACAGTTCGCTGTCTACCGAGGCATTTGTTTCCTCACCGTTGATAAGGCTGATTTCCGACTGAATCCGGGTTACTCGGCGATTGATTTCCTCAATTTGCTTCGATGAGTCTGATGAGCCGTTTTGCTCCAACTGTTTAATCTTGGTTTTTTCCTGTTCAAGCAGGTCTTTTAGTCGCCGCAGCCTGTGTTCCTGCCCCTTTAACGGCCCACGCCCTGTTACCTTGATTGGGACACCATAAGTTGTAAGCAGACACTTAATTTTGGCTATGAACTCGCTGCTGAGCAATTTTTTAAGAATCGGGGAGGCAAGATTCTTGTCATAGTCATCTCTGACGATTGTATCGTTCAAGTTCGCTCCCAAAGGCAGAGCAAGAATATTAGTTTTCGGCACAGCTCTTTTTTCGCAGTAGTAATGGGCAATTGCGAGTGATTCAGGGGAGTCTTTATTTGCTATGATGAGTATTTCGTTCGGCTCTAAAGCGAAAGCAGCCGAAGCCCACAAAAAAAGTGCAGTTAGTGAAGTGATGAGAAATTTATGTACGGTTGGAGTCCTGTCCCCGGGTAAATTCGGTCTGTGAATATCTTTTTTCATATATATTTTTTCGCTTAAAGACCTGAGCAATTGTCGCCAGGATTATTTTTATGTCCAGCCAAAACCCGGCTGTTTCCACATATTTGACATCAAGCTCAAGTTTCTCCTCGCGTGTTAGTTCACCACGACCTGATATTTGCGCCAGTCCTGTCAGGCCGGGCTTGACCAGCAGACGCTTTTTTTGTCGTTCATTCCACTCAGCCATTTGCGCCATATATAATGGCCGAGGGCCAACAATGCTCATATCGCCCTTTAGCACGTTAAACAGTTGCGGCAGTTCATCAAGGGAATACTCACGGAGGAATTTGCCTACTCTTGTTAATCGCGGGTCATTATCAGCCTTTGGGCTTGGTCCGAAGGGGTCTATATCGGCTTTCATCGTGCGGAACTTATAAAACGTAAACGGCCTGCCGGTTTTCCCTGCTCTTTCCTGTTTGAAAATCGCCGGCCTTTTGCTCGTCAGCTTTATCGCTAAAGCTATAAAAACAAAAACCGGCAGGAGAATTACCGCTGCCGGCAGTGACAAAATTATATCAAACAATCTTTTCATTTTATCTCTGCAACATATATGTTGCTTTTAACTCCGTGACTATTTATCTCGGAATGAAATTGAAAACCGCATTTTTTATATAATTTGTTGGCAGCCTCATTATCTGCGGCCACTAACACTTTAACTTTATCAATGCCACGTTTTCGGCATTCTTCAAAACCAGCATCGACAAGTTGTTTTGCAATTCCTTTGCCCCTGCCTTCTGGTGCGACTACTATCGATAAAAGTTCAGCGTCCGGCAAATCCATCTTTTTCATTTTTGAAGGATAAAAAATATTATCCCAAACCTTTTTTAACACCTTAAAAGAAAACATCTTTCTAATAAGAACAAAGGCAAATTTGAATCCTTTTCTCAATGCTACATATTTATAAAGCCTTGAAAGACTATTTGAAAAGGCGACAAAACCCAATACGTTGTCATCTTCAATAGCAACAAAACCAAAACTATTTTTGTCCTCTGCGATAGCTTCATATAACGCTGCTACAAACTCCTGTCCCAAAGAGCTTATAAATCCGGTTGGAATGCCTGAAATATGGAGTTGAGCAGTTTGGTTTGAATGGGATTTATTTAATAAAACTATTTGCTGCATTTTGCTTTTTCTAATAAAGTTTGCCGGTGTTCAACTATTGCCCGTACCACATCTTTTCTATCAAATTTCTGTTTAACTCTTTCCCTTCCTTTGCAACCCATCTGTTTTCTCATCTCCGGATTAGATATAAGATTCCGTAGCGGTTCAATTAAAGCTTCGCTGCTCCTGGGCTCAACAAGCAAACCGGTCTGGTTATTCACAACTGCTTCACGATTTCCCATGATGTCTGTGGCAACTACAGGTAGTTCCATAGCTTGGGCCTCTAATGGTGACTGTGGAAAACCTTCGCGATAACTGGGGAGACAGAAAATATCTATAGCTGCATAATAAGGAAGCAATGTTTTTTGTCTGCCCAAAGCTCGGATTTTGGGGTGAGTTCTGAGAACTTCTTCAGTTTCCGGCTTCAACCAGTCTTTAACTTCCTGATTCCCAATCACTAAAAGAAAAACATTATTCAACTGTTGGGCTATCTGTCTAAAAGCAGCTACTATTTCGTTAATACCTTTATCGCCTGTCAGTCTGCTAAACACACCAATAATAACAGCATCTTGGGGCACTTTTAGCGCATTTCTAATTTGAGCACGATAGTGTTTGTAGTTATCAGGATTGTATTCTTCCAAATCAACTCCACATGCACTTCCATTTAATATAATCTCGCACTTGGATCTCCTGACAATGCCATCCTGCTCAGCAACGTCTACCATCTCATATGAATTTGGCAGGATATGGGTGCTCAGAAGACAAGTTATCTTTTCAACTAACTTCAGTATTGTTCTTTTAATACCGCTTTGTCCTTGGTAATACAAACCCCATAACAAATAAACTCTGGCAGGCACACGAGCCAAAAAAGAGGCAACAGAAGCCAGCATCGCTGCTTTCGGAGTACTATACTGAACGAGGTCAAATTTTTCCTTATAGAAAATTTTTAATAAACGACAGATTACCTTGAGGTCCTTAAAGGGGCTGATTACCCTCGTTAAATCAACAGGAATAAATACAGTTTCGACCGGTAACCAATTTCTCAAATCAGGGTCATCCGCGCATATAACAGTCGTATTTATGCCAGCTTGCCTGAGTGCCTCAAATTGGCCTTCGTAGAAAGCCTTTATCGTGTCGGAAATAGTAGCCAATACGGCTATTTTGTACTTCAATGGTTTTAAAGCTTTTTTATTCCCTTGGGAATACATCCTTCAAACATTGCCTGTATGCTTTGAGACAGGCTTATTTTGGGCCGCCACCCACAGTGATTCATTATTTTTTGATAGCTGCCATACATAACCGAAACATCTGCCTGTCCCCTCAAAAGAGTAGCATCAACCTCAACCTTAATGGGAGCACCGCAGCACTTTATCATCTCTTGAAGTAAATCATAAATCTTCGTCGGTTTACCGGAACACAAATTAAACATCTCGCCTCCGGCCGGTTTTCGGCATAGCATCCAGACAGCTTCCACGGCGTCGCGCACGTCCAGAAAATCACGCGAACTGTCAAGATTCCCGACCTTAATAACTTTTGAACCCTCGACAACAGCCTTTTGTAATCGCTTAGCGAAAGCCCCGGGAGCCAGTCTGGCAGTGACTCCTTTACCTATCAACTGAAAAGGTCTTATTACCATCGTACCAATTTTGTAAACATCGTGGTAATACAAGGCTACTTGGCTTGCAAGTTTTTTGCTCATTCCGTAATGCGTGACAGGACTACAAAGCGTCTGCTCATCAACAGGCAACTGACCCGGCTCAATGCGACCGTATTCTGCAGCAGAACCGGCGATAATCACAACAGCATCGGGGGCATACTTACGCACCGCTTCAAGCAGAGCAATTACGGAAAGAACATTAACTTTATATACATCAAAAGCGGTCTCGTCCCCGTAAGTGCCGGCCAAATGAATAACATAGTCGGGCATGGACTGCTTGACTAAATTTTCGACAGCTTCGGCGCAAAGCATATCCGTCACAACAAATTTGTTGCAACAGACTTTATCGGGTTTGAAAATGTCAGTCCCTGTTACTTCGATAGTTTCACCGAGACCGACAAGGTACTCACATGTAAATCTGCCCCAAAAACCCGCAGCGCCTGTAACAAGTATCTGTTTTGGCATCAATCGATGTCCCGCAAGTATTTTTTTCTTGAGCGCTCAAATTCCACCATTGCCTGTTCATAATCATCCATCCGACCGATATCGAGCCACTCACATTCGCTTCTGAATGTCAAAACTGCTTTACCGGCCTTTTTCAGATTCATCATCAGCATAGGTATGTCAAGATATTCCCCCTTTGGAATGAACTGCAAAACAGATTTGTTGAATACGTTCACTCCCATACTGACCAGATACTTAAATTGCGGCTTTTCCTTATATGCAAGCAACTCGCCCCTATCGCCGACCTCGAGCACACCGAAGTCGATCTTTACCTCACGTGGAAACACTCCGATGGTAGCTGTTGCACCGGAATGGATGTGACCGTTCACCATCGCAGCGTAATCAATCGTAGTAAGAAGGTCGCCATTCATAACCAGGAAAGTATCAGTGAGTTCTTCAACCAGTGAGATAGAACCGGCTGTCCCCAGCGGCTTGTCTTCCATACAATAGTTAATTTCAAGGCCGATTGCAGAACCATCTCCGAAAAATGTCCGTATCAAATCTGCAAGATGATTCACTGATAAAGTTATCTTTTCAAAACCGAATGATTTAAGCTGTCGAAGTACTACTTCCAATATTGGCATCTCACCTATAGGCATAAGCGGTTTGGGAAACACCGCCGTGTATGGTTTTAACCTTGTGCCTTTACCGCCAGCAAGGATAACCGCTCTGATATTTTTCATATTTTCCATCGCCACTTTCGATTTAATCTCAAGTTTCAAACCGTATAGTCATCCGGTCGATAAATATGTATATTTTTTTTAATCCATTCTATAGTTTCGTTTAAGCCCTGCTCCAGCGAATAGTTAGGAAACCATCCACATTCTCTGGCAAGAGAATTATTACTTATCAGCCGCATAACCTCACTATTTTCCGGTCTTATACGAGAGCTGTCCAGTTCAATAGACATATCCTCTTTGCCCAGTAATTGCAGGATTTTTCGAATAACTGCTCCAACAGTGTATCCCTCACCAACCCCAAGATTTACGACTTTGCCAACCACCTTATCACAAAGTCCGACTTCGATAAAACCCGCCGCAGTATCTTTAACAAATGTTAAATCACGGATTGGCTCAAGTGAGCCCATTTGAATTTTATCCTGCGTAATCGCCTGAATTATAGCAGTAGGTATAAAAGCCCTTGCGGATTGCCGCGGTCCGAATGTATTAAACGGCCTGACCGTAACAACGGGAAGGCCGAAGCTTCTGTAATAAGATTCTACCATTTTATCCGCACCTATTTTGCTTGCAGAGTAGGGTGATTGTCCCTGCATTGGGTGTTTCTCATCAATCGGAACATCCTGTGCAGTGCCGTATGTCTCACTTGTCGAGGTATGCACAAGGCGAGGAGTATTTTCATCAAGACAGGCCTGAAGCACATTCACCGTTCCCTGTATATTCACCGCAACATAATCATTCGGTGCCACGTAACTGTACGGGATTCCAATAAGAGCGGCCAAATGAAAAACGTAATCACATCCCCGAACTGCCTTCCTGACAAAAAAGGGGTCTCGCACATCGCCTGCAATCACCTCGATGCTTTTCTGCGATTCTGCAGGCAGATCACTGAGCATTCCCCAATCTCCCCGACCGTTGTATTTAACAAATGCTCTGACGTCGGCTCCCTTTTCCAGCAGTGCCTCAACAAGGTGCGAACCAATAAAACCGCCTGCCCCTGTCACAAGTACCTTTTTACCTTTCAATATAACAGCCATTTTTGTACCTTATAATTCTATAAGACATCAAACCTACAGTTTTTCTTCGATGATGCAGCACTTACTACAACTTTTACTTGAATTAAACTGCAATTGGTAGTAGTTTGCAAGTTCTTTAACCATTCGCTCAATCGAAAATTTCTCTATCACACGCTGACGTCCACTTCGCCCCATCCGGCTGCGTTTCTCCGGATCGGCCCCCATTTTTACCAATGCCTCCGTCAACGCCTCAACATCCTTAGGCGGTACGAGCAGACCTGTGACGCCATCAACGACAAGCTCAGGAATGCCGCTGACTGTGGTCGAGACTACCGGCAGTTCCATGCTCATCGCCTCAATAAGACTTATGGGCAAACCTTCGAACAAGGACGGCAGCACCGCAACATCAGCCGCCTCATAAATATCACGAATATCGAGGCGATGTCCGGCAAAAATCACAGCTTTCTCGACGTCCAAATCTCTGCACGACTTTTGGAGCTGCCCCTTAAGGAAATCAGTACCCACCAGCAAAAATCGCATATTAGGATTTACTTTGAGCACTCTTGGAACTGCTTCAATCAGAAACGGATGTCCCTTCTGATACCTAAGATTCGCCACCATAACGCACAAAATAGTTTGCTCGTCGCAGTCGAACTCCTCACGCAAACGCCGACGAATTTGACTATCATGCCGACGTGTCCATGCTCTAACATCTATACCGTCATATATTACATTAATCTTTGGTGCCGGATGTTTTTCGATATCAACGAGTCTTCGTTTACAAGCCTCAGAATTAGGTATCCATCCTGTAACAGTCCATCTGGTTATACGGTCGAGCCAAACATGATACCATTTGCGCCAATCATGTGTGTCTAATGTCCCGGTCAAAACAACAGGCACCCCCGCAATTTTTGCAGCCAATCGACCGATAAGTTCTGCACGAGAGCCATAAATCTCAACTATATCGGGCTGCTCCCTCCTAAAAAATCTCACCAATGTCGGTACACTGCCGAGCAGAAATTTGCCCGGCGTCGGCAAACAATGACATCTGACACTACATCGGTCCCACAGTTCGTAACATTTAGATTCGCTTCGTAAATTGACCACCCGTATATCAAAGAGCGATCTATCAAAACGGGGGACAAGATTCGACAACATCTTCTCAATGCCACCAATGCCAGGATTGCTCAAGAGATGAAAAACCTTGAGTGGTTTAGATAAATGCCCTTGGGTATTTTGCACACAAGTTCCAATCAAAACAAAACAACCACCTTATTTTT
>Ga0315276_10003146_pt1 | contig 15142 bp, 15 predicted proteins | sample YL17G05_0_MG_FD_204542 | JGI IMG/M metagenome (GOLD analysis project Ga0315276, IMG submission 204542) | Sediment microbial communities from Yellowstone Lake, YNP, Wyoming, USA - YL17G05_0 | ecosystem: Environmental > Aquatic > Freshwater > Lake > Sediment | place: USA: Wyoming | collected...
AGATTATTTACATCATAAATAAACAAAGTATTCTATCAAGATTATTTACATCATAAATAAACAAAGTATTCTATCAAGATTATTTACATCATAAATAAAAGTAAATAAATGTAAACGTTTACATCATAGTAGTTAATATGGATACAATTTGTTTAGATTTTTCGCTTTCCTTTTCCATTTTATGTTTATAATCATAACAAGTTCGTAATTCATTTTTGATTTGATTTAGTTGACTTTCAAGATGTTCAATTGAATTTTGATGTTTAGAAATTAGTTTTTTAGTTCCTGATAAAAATTTTCCGTGTAAAAACATTAATTCTTCTGTTTGAATTTGTTCAGTACAACAAGGGCATTTTCTACTATCAAAATATTCAGAATCAATAACTGGAAAATCGTAGATATCCTTGAAATGAGATTCTGCCAAGCATTTGATATGAAAAATATGATTACAAGATAAAATCAAATAATTTTTAGATGTATTATCCGAACAAATTTTACAAGTAAAATTTTCTTGATTGGAATTTTTTACTGGATGTCTATCATCTGTATGTCTATCATCTGTATGTCTATCATCTGTATGCCTATCACATGGACGTCTATCACCTGTATACCTATCATCTGTATACCTATCACCTGGTTTTTCAAGGTACATTTCTCTTAGAACAGCTACTTTTTGGTTTTGGTTTTGGTATTCAACACTACTGCGATCGCTATCACTTTCATAAAGATTTTGCATTTTATTATTGTCACAATATTAATAATAAAATCAATTTTTTATAACTTTACTCAAGTTAGTTTTCATTAATATGAAAGTTATATTCAAATTTTGGTAGAATAGTGGTTGAAATGACTATGCCACAGTATTCTTGTGGTGTTTCCGAATAATCAATATAACTATAAAGGTTTAAGCGTATAGCTTCTATAATTAATAATTTAAATATTTGTCTAAATTCTTCACCGTGTCCTTGTATAGCAAATCCATTTTTATCGTAATTACATAAATGTCCCAATTCGTGTAAAATTACATACATTAATAAATTAATATCATATACATTTTCAACGCGATCTCTTGTCCTTAAACATATATGCATATCCTTTTTATCAATTGTATATGTAGTATATCTATCATCTACAGCTCCTTCTGATAATATATAAGAATTGTAATTTTCAGCTAATTTTTTAATAAAATAATTTTTACCAGGATCTTTTTCATATTTTATTTTTAAATGATCTACTAATTTTGTAATACGCTTATTTATTTCAGCCAATGTATTTGCAGATTCTTTTAAATAAGTGTCACCTTTTGTATTTCCCCTTCTAATTATATATTTTCTTTTGTCTAAATCTGATTCTATATACAAAGTTTCATTGTACGTAGTAACTATATTTATTGTAAAATATAATACCAATACAAATGCTATTAATATTAATATCATATCCATTATTAATAACACTGAAAAAAAATTTTACTCAAAAATTTCTAAATTAATCAATTATTGTTGTTGTGGCTGTTGTGGTTTAGATTCGATAGCATCCTTGCAAACCGGGCATAACTTACAATCTGGTTGTTGAGAGCTTTGTGTATTATCTAACATTATTTTATCTGCATTCTTTTGTAAAAAATGTCTATAATGCTGAGAATTCATAATTTTGTATTTATTTTGAATAGTATTATTCATTTCGCAATTAGGATTATAATCTGTGAATACTCGCGCATCACTCATAGCAAATTTAGGCATTGTCTGTGTATTATATATTATAAAGAGATAAAAAATTTAAGATTTTTAATTTTTATTTATTAAAAATTGATCATAATTATTTTGATCAGAAATAATATCCCTAAAAACACCATTACCCCCACTGCTTTGACCTATATTTAATTCTAAACCATTATCTTCAACCAATTCTTCATTTTGCATAACAAATTGTTGTTGTGGTTGCTGCTGTGGTGGTTGTGGTGGTGGTGGTGGTGGTGGTTGTGATTGTGATTGTGATTGTGATTGTGGTTGTTGCATAGGATTTTGACTTTCAGAATTCATATTAAACAATGATGTTAATAATTCTGGTGTTAGTAAAGAAACATTATTACTTGATGGTAAACTTGTAAATGATGAAATACGAGATAATCCAATATTCATAGGTGACATACTTGACATAGGTGACATACTTGACATAGGTGTAGATTGTAGATTAGATGGTAGATTAGATTGACGTTTTAAATGATCATTAATTAAAAGTAATTCGTTGTCTAATATTTTAAATGTTTTTGAAACATCATTTTTATAAGATTGTAAATCTTTAATTCTAGATTTCATTTTTTGATTTTCTGTATAAGATTGTTCAAATTTATTGTGTAATTTAGTGTATTCATTTTCTGATTCTCTAAATTTATTAAAATAATACCAAGATATAATACCAAAAACAACACATATAATAATAGATAGTTGATTTGGCATAGTTTAAATTAATATTACATTATAATAAAATATACATTACTTAACGTAAAATCGTATAAAAATTGTAAAATAATTATTGTAATAAATGATGATTGATATTGTAAATAATTATTGATATTGTAAAATACATAAAATATTATCTATATAAATTTGTTCATGTCTTTTGATTAAAGAACTAGTAACACTTCTACTCCTTTTGATATAATCACTTACTTCTGAAACACTACTCCACGTATTGATAGTTTCTTGAGTAGAACTATCAATTTGTAAGATTTGTTTTGCATTTTTTGGTTTGTAATGTTTTACAGGTTCTGGTTGATCATTTGATTTCAAACTAAAGCCCAACCAACCACCAAGACGACCGTCCTTTCCATTTGATTCATCTCCAGTTCTTAGTCTAATAAATTGTATATCTAAATAGTTTTTTAATTTCTCTTTAATAACATTTGTAAATGGATTACTATACCAGTTTTCGAATTCTAGGAAAAAGTCTTGCATTGTAATTCTATAACCAGGAGCTCTTTGGCATTTTTCATATAAAAAATTTTCTATAACATTATTCTCATTTTGTGGTTTTTGAAATTCAAAAAGTGATTGTTTTAGTTTTAAACCATTAAAATGTTGAGTTAATTTAGATGTACTAACTAATTGATTATGTCGTTTAATAGATGTGGTATAATGTAATTTTACATAATCAATTAGCTTTTTTAGTTGACTATGTTTTGCAGTTTTAGACCAGATTTTATATTGGTTTTTAACAGTTATATAACTTATAGATGTATCGGAATCTTCATTTTCACAATTGTCAGTCAAAAATTTTTCAAAATTATTAATGTCATTTGCTGTAAATTGGATTGTTGTAAAAATATCATTTGTAATAGTAGGTGAGGCTATATTAATATTGTTTTCATTTAAATTAGTAGAATGCTTAATGGTATCTATAAAATCAGTGGTGTCATTAATCAAATGTTGATTTTCAAAATTAATATCGTTTTCCAATAATAATTTTGCATAATCTATACTATTTTTAATAATATCATAAGAACAATTGAACCACTCACGTCTATTCGCGCACCTGTATTTATTGAGTAAAAAATGTACAACACGTTCTAATAAAACACAGTCTACACATTTAATCTGTAATAAAATCCCTTTGTAACTTGCAGTTTTATGAATAGCATCTCTACTGTTTGCATTCTTTGTTCTACCAACTTTATATAAATCTAAATTGTCAATTGTCGAATGAAAAATATATACACTTTCACCCAACTCAAATTTGTTAGTTTTTCTAGTCAATAAATTAATTTTGTCTTGTTTTTCCTGGTTTTCTAATTCCAAAAGTTGCAATTGATTTTGAGTATTTTTCTTTTCTGTTTCTAAAAGTAATTTTTGTTCATCGAATTCTTCTTTCATTAATTGATTATATATCATTTCTAGTCTTATATAATAATCATGAATCTTATCTGCATTTTCTGTGTTAGCTTTTAAACATAACTTTTTAAATGTATTTATATTCAACATAATTGTTTCTTGGTTATACCCACCTTCGTTTTTGCGCTCATCCCAACGGATGAGCGTGATTTTATAGTCTTTTTCCTCAGTAAAATTATGTTTTAGTAGTCTCTTTGCATTGGCCTTGTTAGAAAATCCTATAAATTTCCATACATTATCTAAATTGATAATGAAATCATTAATTGGATGATAATGTAAGAATAAAAACAAATTACATACATATAATCTTTGTTCATCTTCTGAGAAATGATGTTTTAATTTCTCTACTAATTTAGTTTTATCATATATATCTATAGTGCTAGTTTGTATAAGAGTTTTAATATCAACGGGTGTTTTAATATCAACGGGTGTTTTAATAATGTCCATCTTAATTTGTATATTCTTTTGTTTTTAAATAAATTTAATTAAATAAACGAAACTTAATTAAATAATTCAATTGTAATATTTTAATAAAATATATAAAGTCCAGATTCTTGTAATAGTTAATGATTACAAAGTGTTGGATCTGATGTTATTAGTATACGTAAATGGTTTATAAGGTGTTTTTTTACCAGTATAATAAAAATTAGAACAAACATAATCATCTTTCATTTCTAATAGATCATCATACACCTTTTTTACAACTCTTTTTTTATCTGTGTCATATGGTCTAATTATAGACATACATTCTTCGTAATTAAACCATCCTATATTTTGAACTTCTCCTGTCTGTATTTTATTCTTGTAATCTATTTTTGGAGGAGGTACTTGGTCTTTCATTTTAACCAAGTAATAAATATGTCTATATCTGACACCATTTGTACCAGTAAATTCTTCGTGAATAGTAGGATAATTTTTGATAAAATCATAACAAGATTTACCATAACCTGTTTCTTCATAAAATTCTCTTTCTGCACAAACAATATTTGTTTCCTTCATATTTCTTCTACCTTTGGGAAATCCAAATTCTTGAAATCGAAAACTTGCTTTTGATTGATTAATTAATTCTGGAATGTTTAGTTTTTTAAATCTTTTATGAGCAAATTCATATTCATTTTTAAAACATTTGCTATCGTGATTTACCCATAAAGCTCCCCAGATTTCATCAAATGATTTTGTTAATAAATTATTTTTTTCTGTATCAGTCATTTCATTTAGAAAAATTGGCAAAATATTATTTAATTCATTTTCATTTTCTGGGTATTTACCTCTTACAAAATCTGTAAATCCCATCGTATCCTTTCTTTGAATCATCAAAAATTTTGTTTTTGGATAACTTTTGTTATTATAAAAATTGTTATTGGATAGTATTTCTTGTAGTTTATCGTTTGTATCATACATTTCATCTTGTTTTGATTCAACTATTTTAAAAGCAATAATCCCAAAACTTGTAATTGGACCATTACAATCCTTTACAACGTGACCTTTTTCACCACAATTTACACAATAAATGTTTCTATATTTTAATTTGTTTGGTGACCTTTTTTTGCAGTAATTGTAATAAGACAACTCTTTTTCATCTAAATACACAAAAGTATCAGATTCTACATTGTTTTTAATATCGTTTTCATATGGGTTTTGGTTTTTATTATTTATTTCTCTATTCGACTTGTCATTATTTTTTGAATCTTTTTTGTCAAACATAACATCAATATCGTTAATCTTGTTAAATAAATTAAATTCGGCTTTTAAATTCGCTTTTTTTTATTTTAAAAGACGTTTGAAAATTATATTTTTAGTTATATATATTGTATATATGATTGATTTGTATCTGTTTAATACCATAGTTAATACAATTTGGTACATTTTTACAATATTATTTGTTTTGTATCGTTTTACGTCGTTTTTTAGTTATATTTACAATTTTGTTAGATTTTGTGGTAAATTATTTGTTGGTGTAAATTATGTATATAATCAAACTAAAATGTATATTAGGCGAAGAAGTGGGTATATTAATTTAAATAGCGATGATATAGAAGCACAAACTGAATTTCTATTACCTGATCAAAATACAAAACACAAGACAATATTTGAAACATTTAAAGCGAGTATTGTTAAAAAATATAATAATTATTATTATATGATATTTGGAAAACAAAATACACCTACACCTACACCTACAAACATTATACCATTAGTAGAAACAACCACGTCATCACATAATAATTTACGTTCTTTCACAAGACATTCAGAACAAGATTTATTTGATAAACATATAAATGAATTGTGTGCTAATAATAGTTCTATAGAATTTGATAATTATATAACCTCAAATAAACCTAACGTGTCTAATAACGTGTCTAATAACGTGTCTAATAACGTGTCTAATAACGTGTCTAATGAATCTAACAATATGTTTAAGACAGTAGATTTGACTACAAATACTGACAGTTTTTTAAACAATAATTATTTTAAAAATTTTTATGAACCAGTTGTAAATAAACCATACAATGTTCAAGATAGTAATATATTATTCGAGTCCACTTTTATGACTAATCAATTTAAAAATGTTAAAGACGAAACTTATCCAAAAGACAATTGTAATTTATCACAAAGTTTTCCAAGAAGTAACTTGTCACAAAATTTAAATATAATTCGAGAAGAAGAACAAGAAAGTCAAGAAGAAAGCCAACAAGAAAGTCAAGAAGAAAATGGTAAAATTGTATTTCATATTAATAGTGAATGGGGTGAGAAATTCCCTAGTGAATATCAGCAAAAATACAAAGATACCAATGACGTAGATGACAACGACGACACGTATAAAAATACAATTCTTAAAAATCCTTATATATAAATTAAGTTTAATTGTAAAATGTAAAAAATTTATCTAAAATGTCGAAGTTTATCTAAAATGTCGAAGTTTATCTAAAATGTCTAAGTTCTTCTTTAGTAATTTGATATATATTGTCATATGCATTATTATAATGTTTTAGTTTTTCATAAACCATATCTATATATTTTTTCTTGACCTTTTCATTTTTCCATTCCCAATCTTGGTATAAAATTCTTGGTACAAATGTAACTTCCAAGTAACGTTGGTATTTAATGTCAAAATATAGTGTATCATCGCTATCATCGCTATCATCGCTATCATCACTGTCGTTGTTATCGTTATCGTCGTCATTGTTATCGTCGTCATTGTTATCGTTGTTATCGTTGTTATCGTTGTTATCGTTGTTATCATCGTTATGTTCTGGGAAATAACATCGTTTTTTATTTAGTTCTACGAAATCTACACCACTAGAATGTTCTATTTTTAATCTTTTAATTATATAATAATCGCAACCCATTATATAAATAATTTATCCAAGTATTTTTTTCAATTTATTTTACATGTTTTCAAATGTAGTAGTCATTTCGTCTACAATGTTTTCCAATGTTTTGTAATTTTTAAAATTACCTTGTATAATAACATCAAAGTTTTCAACACATTCTATATCAGAATAATAATGAAAATTTATCGCCAACATTCTTGGATAATCCAAGTTATCAAATTTCCAAGTAATATTAGTATCTCTTTGCATACGTTGATGAAATTCACTCATTAAATTTTTAAACCCATTTGCTATATTATTTAAACCATTTACATTTGTAAATTTTGTTTCACCTGTATTAGTTATTATACATATATAATATTGATATAAAGACAACATCAATTGGTAAAAATCTTTATAATCCCTTTTTAAAATATGTTTACTAGATTCATTACATTGCTCTCTAAATGTCGAACTACTATTACATAATCCTCTAATTTCATTAGGATCATTTCTTTCTAATATTTCTTGAATCAATTCATTAGGTAATCTTTCCATATCGTTTTTATATATCGTCTTTATATATATCTTTATAATAAATTTAAATTTTATTTTAATTTAAATTTTAATTAAAATTTATTCATCATCTGAATTATCATCTAATTCTGGTGTTTTAACTCTCCATCCGTTTATTTTCGGTATATTCTTTTTATCGAGACGAAATTCTGTACATAAAGCATTTTCTAATTGTTTTGCAAATGCAGTAAATTTACCAAAAGTATTTCGTATTGTAAAATCGGATTTGTAGATTTCTTTAAGTTGATCTTTTGAAATATAATCGGCTTTTTCACCAACAACTATATTTTCATCTATAAATTGTTTAATAATATTATTATCGTTTTCATATTTCTTTGTAACTTGTAATACAGGTAATGGTGGTGGTAATCCATTCTCTTTGTAAAGTTTATAATAATCTAATAATATAGACATAAAAACACATTGGTAAGCCTCTAATTTTGATTTAAGTTCCTTGTCTATTTTAAATTCATAAATACCATTTTTTATATTTTCTTGATTTGGTTCATCGACAAAACGTGATACGAATTCTGTTATTTTTAAACGTCTTATGACACCACCATCTAAATCACTTATACTAGGTATCTTATTACAAGCCATAAAAAATTTAGAACACGGTTTAAATTCAATTTGAGAACTATTTAATTCTCTAGTTGATATACGATCACCTCCAGTCAACGCCTTCATTACATCTGCTTGTATTTGATCATTTGAACCAGGTTCTTGCATAATAACACAACGTTTATGTTGAATACTTGCTAATGCACTATTAGCCGAATTTGCAGATTCTCTTTTACCCGTAATTAATGAAACTGGACTAATACAACCATATTCTCCAAGTGCTTTTAAATGCAAATCCATAATAGTAGATTTACCATTACCACCAGTATTATTTTTACCAGACCATATGTAAAAATTTTCATCTCGTGTATGACCATCCAAACAAGACGCTAATGATCTTAATGTAAAATCTCTAACAGATCGTTCTGGTAAAATTTTACAAATTAAATCCATTAATTCAATGTACAAATGATGTTCTGGTGGATAATGAATATATTCATAACCAGTAGTTAAAGAAATATAATCACTAGATCTTCCTTTTCTAAATTCCATTTCTTTTAAATCATACACCCCATTTTCAAAACCTACAAGATCTTTGTCTTGGTCAATAATTTTATTAAAGTTTGAATTATAAAATTCTAGTTCTAAACAGTTTAATTTTATACCACTTCCTAATTTTTGTAAAATATTATGATAATTTTTAATAATTTCTTCACTTGCACCTTCCTTTATCAATTGACGTCTATACTTTTCAATTTTTGTAAATACTTCGTTGATAGTCAATACACGCAAATTATAACTCTTGTTTTCTTTTTTCCAACGAATACCGTTGAAATAATACCATTCGTTCTTTTCTGGTGAACTACATACAAAATTTTCACCATATAACCTATAAATTAATTTACTTAACACATTGTCAAAAGGACGTAGATATTTAATATCGTGATTCGGAATTTCCTTTGATAATTCATTAAATTCTTCTAAATTATCTATCCTAGAAAGATGAATTAAATTATTTATCGTATATATATACTCACTATTCTGAAATGAATCCCAAGCTATACCAGAATGACTTTCATCATAGTTTTCCCATTTTGATGAAAAATAATGCCATAAATCAATGTATTCTCTATTTATAGATGACAATATATAACCAATATTTAACCATTTTGATCTATCTGACCATCTTTCTGGATCCAAAATATCAAGGTATTTTCTTACAACTTCCTTATCTGAATAAATATCTTCATCATTATTCATCAAATGAACTTTTTTAGAATTGTCTTTTTTCTTTTCTGATTTATAATTAAAAAGAATACTATCTGGCTCAATATTTGTAATACACGTTTTCAAAAACATCTCAAATGTAGTTTCATCTGGAGATACTATTGTTTCATTTAATTCTGATAAAAACGAATATGTATCCAGCAAATATAATGGTCTATTTTGACCACATTTTGTTGAAAGTAAAGTTCTAAAACATATTGGAGCATACACTTTTGTATCAATTATTTTTTTTTCAAATAACTCACGAAATTTAGGTTTAATTTGTTCTTCTAAATACACTTGAATACTTTTAGCTTTTGGAAAATGAATACCGTCAAATATAATGTGATAACTTTTTTTTTCTATATCAGGATATGATTTTAAAATATAAACACCTTTTATATCTGGTAATAATTGCCTTATCGTATTTATTATATTTATTATATCAGTTTTATGTTTCATAGCATCACCATCATCCATTTTTTGAACACGACGTTTCAAATCATTTGTATCTATTTGTTCCAATTTTTTATCATAATCAATGTATAACTTCATTGATTGATTTGCACTCCAACTTTCATAATAATGAGCTTTATTTGCACCACGTTCTTTAATCGTATTCCATATATTTTGATAACTATCAGCTATAAAAATTTTAGATGAAGAGCTATTTAGATCCCTTTGAAAAAATGCTAAATTCTTTGTTTCACAATATTTTATACATTCCGCCTTTTGACCCTTAGAAAATTCCATTCCGTCTTGATCACGGCGTTCTAAATCACGGCGTTCTAAATCACGGCGTTCTAAATCAGCCATTGTTTCTCTTATTACTTGAAAACATATAAAGTTTTATTTTTAAGTAATATAAAAAATAATATAACATTTAAATACTTTTATTTCTTATTTAGTTTTGATTTTCTTTACTTTTGATTTTCTATAGTTAATTCATTAGAAGATTTTGCAGTCATTTCTTTAGGACCACTTGCATTATTTATACTATTTGCTTGAGCAGCTAATTTTGTATCAAAATTAGAAATACCGTTTAAATCATACATAATTATTTGTTTATTTTTAATTTTTTCTTGTTTAATTTCTTCTGGGTTTGATTTACCAGAAAACAAAATAATTATTATTATTAAAATTAAAACAACAACTGCTACTCCAATGTATATATATGTAGTTTGATCAAATTCCATTTTATATAATAAATATCTAAAAAAAATTACATTAATAACTAAATTACATATTTTAAAGACTATTATATTTAAATAGTCTTTAAATTTATATTATCAAATGATAAGGATCGGAGAATCGAACTCCGGTGACGAATGTATCAGAATCGCATATTAGCCACTATACGAATCTTGTTTGTTTTATTTAAATTAGATATATAAATGCTCCATGTCAGGCTCGAACTGACGACCTCCGCATAACTCATTATGAGTGTTGGATTTTAACCAACTATTTCATATTTTCAAATATAAGTACGGCGCTCTAACCAACTGAGCTAATGGAGCTTTTTAAGTATTTTAATGTCTTACTTATGACAATACGCTCCCGGGTGGGCTTGAACCACCAACCTTTCGATTAACAGTCGAACGCGCTAACCAATTGCGCCACGGAAGCTTTAAATAGTTTAATGTCATATTTAGGACTTTGCCCTCACTGTGAATTGAACACAGGACCTCTTGTTTACAAGACAAGCGCTATACCTCTTAGCTATAAGGGCGTTCGTCACCAGCAGGATTCGAACCTGCGCGCTCAAAGAACAATAGCTTAGCAGGCTACCGCGTTAACCACTCCGCCATAGTGACATTTAAATAGTTTCAAGTCATATTTAGGACAGCGAATGTAATAAACTTTTATGATTATTACTCTTATATAATTCTATACATTTATTATATTTCTTATATACTTTATATTGTTTTTTATTTTTAAATACGTTTTTGTTTATTTTATTTTTTATAATTTTAATCGCCTTTACTTACCTTTAATCGTCTTTACTTACCTTTAATCGCCTTTACTTGCCTTTACTTACCTTTTAACTTACCTTTACTTACCTTTACTTACCTTTACTTACCTTTACTTACCTTTACTTACCTTTACTTACCTTTACTTACCTTTTTTTAAATGTTTTTTTAAATGTTTTTAGATGTTTTTAGATGTTTTAAGCTTGAACTCCTCTCTTAGTACGTCCCTTAGCTTTTGGTGGAGGAGGAGCTACTACAACTTCTTCTTCTTCTTCTTCTTCTTCTTCAAGTTCTTCTTCTTCTTCTTCAACAACTTCTTCTTCAACAACTTCTTCTTCTTCAACAACTTCTTCTTCAACAACTTCTTCTTCAGCTGCTTCAAGAGATTCTTCGTCGAGACTAAGAGCTTTAGTAGCTTTAGTAGCTTCAACTACACCACCATCAGTATCAAGATCATCGGGTTGAGAATCTTCATCAATCATAGCATAAGTAGTGATGCTTTGTTGATTCTTTGAAACTTTTCCTTGGACAAGCTTCCATTTTGCCGATACCTTTGTAGTAATACTAAGATAGACAAGTTCAAGTACACAAATAATTTGACTACCCTTTGGTACAACACTGTCAAAATTTGATTCGTTAAGATCAAGTGCAGTTTTGCTGTCATCAAATAATAAAACAGGAGTCTTAAAACGCTTGTTGCTTAAAAATCTACCAGTAAAATTTTCAGAATCAGATTCACGTTCACGATCCAACTTTGCTCTAACTCTTGAAGGGTAGTCAAGAATAGCACCATCTTTATCAGTAGGTACTTTTACAGAAGGGGCATAATAAGCATCTTCAATAGTTTCCATAGAAACCTTTTGCTTACCAAGCCATTCCTTACTTTTCGCCATAATAGTTTGTTTTACCAATTCATCAAATTGTTCAAGCTTATTATGAAAATCACGAATTTCAAGTGAATTCTTATCTTCTTTATCTTCGCCACCAAAAGATAATTCCAATTCAAAAGAATCATCCTTATTATCAGTGGCATCCTTTTTACGCCAACGCTTAATACCATTTGGTACATACATTTTTGGTGTTTGAACCATAATTTTACCGCCATTGTAATTTACATATACCATTTTTCTTCCGTGGTTGTCAGTTTTAACATCAGAGAATGAAACTTTGTTCAAGTCAAGGTTGATTGCTTTAATAATAGACATTTTTAATATTTGTTTTGTTGTTGTTGTTATAATTGATATTAATTTATATTTTTAAATCCTTTTTCAATTTTTTCTTAAATTCTTTTTTTAAATTAAATTGTAACTTTTTTAGATTACTATTTAATTTTTTTATATAAATGGAAGTGCTGAAGTTATATTGACTAAATTATAACCAATTCCTATACCTGCACCAAGACGAGAGCCTGAACCGACTTTTTCAGAGAATAAATCAAGAACAAAGAAACTGACTGATGCAATTGCTGCTATGACTATAATTTCATTTATTTTTGTTCTTCTATTAGGAATTACATATGCTGCGATTGCAACTGCCAAACCTTCAATTAGATATATCACTAAATTATGAATTGTTAATTGTGTTTTTACTGCTGTTAATAAGGATACCACTTCTGTTTTTACGTCTTCCATATTTATATTATCTACATTTAAAAAAAATATATTATAATAAAATACATTAATTTTTTATTAGTTCGTTGCTTTTTTAATTTAAAAATTTGTATAATATTAACTCTATATATGTCACTTTCAATTAGTAAAACAGAGGCTCGTGAACAAAGAAATGAACAAACGGGTGAACAAAGAGATGAACAAAGAGATGAACAAAGAGATGAACAAAGAGATGAACAAAGAGATGAACAAAGAGATGAACAAAGGGGTAGAATTAAAGGAGATTTGGACATTGATACTAAACTAAGTTTATTAATGAAATCCCTGACTGATTTTTATAGAAATTCAATTTACATTGAACAAATTCGTAGTATTATAGATCAAAATAGTATTATTTCATTAAGAATATTAGATTGGTTTATTACTAATTATTCAAAAAAACATCGTACTATTATTTCAAACAATAATAATAAAAATAATAACAATAATAAATCAATTGATGTATATCAAAATTATAAACTGCAACTAAAGTCCTTTAGTAAAAAACAATTTGACCCTTTTTGTCGTAAGAATAAGATCATTTTTTATTACAATGACGAAGATTACATAGAAACGTCTTGTGGTCAATTATGTTTCTTTAGATGGTGCTTTGAAAATGATATACTTAATTACGTAAAGACTAATTTAAACACCATAGAACAAGATATGAAAAATTCATTGAAAAGTAAAAAGTCAAATAAAGACGATTCTGCTCAAAAACGTCAACCATTAAGCATTTCTGCCTCGAGAAGTGTGTCTAGACAAAATGTAAAATACACTGTAAAATTTGATTAGCTTTACAAAACTTTGCAATTTTTTACAAAACTTTGCAATTTTTTACAAAACTTTGCAATTTTTTACAAATTTTAATTTAAAGTTAAAATTTATATAATATTATAAACAATGGAAATGCAAAAACTTGATATAGTAAATTTAATAGATAATAATCCTATAATAAAGTTGTCAGAAAAATATCAAAACAATTTCCTTACAAAACTTAAAGAAAAATTCACAGAAACTGAACAAAGACTATTTGTATCAAGTTTTTATTGTTATCTTAACTACAATTCTAAAACAGATTTTGTTATAGATATGAGTGATGTATGGAAATGGTTAGGATTTAGTAGAAAAGAAGAATGTAAAAGAGTTTTAACAAAACATTTTACACAAAATATTCTTCAGTAAAATCCTTACTAAGGATTTTACTGAAGAAAATAAGGCTCCGCAAGTTGGCGGAGCAGCTTTTCCTACTAAGAATTTAGGCGGTGCAGGTTAAAATCAAACATCCATTCGTAGAAAAAACAATGATGTATTTATTAAAACGACATCTTACATTCTTAAATAACGATACATTTGATGGATCACTTGATAATGTTAAATTAATATTTCAAATAATTTCTAAATTAGAAGAACTACTAATAAACAATGACCTGTATAATATAAATAATAAATTGTTTGGTGAATTAGTTCAAAATGTTGAATTAAATGATCCAGAAGTGCCATTTGTTAGAAAAGCAAAGAGATCAATTGACCAAATTGAAAAGGATACTGGAAATGATACTGGAAATGATACTGGAAATGTAATAGCTACTTATCCAAGCATCGAAGCAGCTGGAAGAGCTTTAAATTTAACAACGGGAACTGCCGTTGGTATAGCATTGAGAAATAAGAGTATATGTCAAGGTTATTTGTGGCGCTACAGTGGTGTAAGTAAAGAAGATCAAATGTTAGATCAACCTGTTATTAAAATAAACTGTAACACAGGTGAACGGACAAACTATCCAAATATAGCTCCAAATATAGCAGCAGCGGCTAAAGCTGCTAAAATATCACCACCAGGTCTCAGAAATCGTATTATAACTGATGTTCATACCAATAATTACCATTGGGTTTTTGATAAAACAGCTACTCATTATACA
>Ga0315276_10003148_pt1 | contig 15139 bp, 12 predicted proteins | sample YL17G05_0_MG_FD_204542 | JGI IMG/M metagenome (GOLD analysis project Ga0315276, IMG submission 204542) | Sediment microbial communities from Yellowstone Lake, YNP, Wyoming, USA - YL17G05_0 | ecosystem: Environmental > Aquatic > Freshwater > Lake > Sediment | place: USA: Wyoming | collected...
GATGCCCAGGAACAGGGCGACCAGGTCCTTGCCGATCTGGTGCATGTCGCCCCGGGCGGTCCCCACGATCACGGTGCCCTTGCCCACCCGAGCCGGCCCCTTGGCGAGCTCGGGGCCGAACACCTCCATGATCGAGTTCATGCCGTCGGCGGCGAACAGCACCTCGGGCAGGAAGATCTCCATGCACTCGAAGCGCCGGCCGACTTCCTCCATCTCGGCAGCCAGAACGTCGATGACGGCCTTCAGGTCGGCTCCCTGTGCCACCAGGTCGCGGGCGAGGACGGTGCAGGTATCGCTGTCGCCCTCCGCCATCGCCTCTTTCAACTGGTCAATGGTCTCCATGTCGTCTGCTCCTCCTGGAAGATAGTCTGTGTCTTGGCGTCGATATCTTGGCGTCGATGTCTCGGGCGTCGATGTCTTACGCGCCGGGGCCCGGGAAGGCCGCGACGAGTTGCTCTACCCGTGCGGCAAGGGCCGGAGACAGGGGCGGCACCTCGTGCGTGGCTAGCAGGTGCAAAGCTTTGCGCCGAGCGCGCTCCGCCAGGTCCTGGCTGCCTTCGGCCTCCCACTTGTCGCGGCCGTAGCGGTTGAGGATGGTGGGGCGCCACTGGGCGTCGCGCATGTGACGGTAGGTGTGCTCGCTGGTCATGAAGTGGCCTCCGGGGCCGGTCTCGGCGATGGCGTCGATCCCCAGGGTCTCCCGGGAGACCTCGATGCCCCGGAGCAGGCGGCGGTTCATGGCGATGAACTCATCCACCAGCACGATCTCCTCCAGACTGCCGGTCATCCCGAAGTCGAGGTAGCCCACGTCGTGCGCCAGGTTGGAGCCCGCCTGCATCGCGAGGAAGGTGATCTGGGTGGCCTCCATGCCCGCCTGCGCGTCGAGCGCCTGGCTGTCCGACGTGCCCGCGTTCCCCCAATTGGGGATATCGAGCCACTTGGCCATCTCCACCAGGGCCATGTACCCGTGCAGGTAGCCGAGATCGTTGTACGACGACTGCGCCGTCACCAAGTCGAGCACGGCAGACCCGACCCCCAACAGGAAGGGCGCCCCCGGCTGCCGCAGCTGGTGTATGACCAAACCGAAGAGGCTCTCGGCGAGGCCTTGGGCGATGTGGCCGGCTACGGTGATGGGGGCGGTGGCTCCGGCGAGAGGGGCGGGCGAGTAGATGGAGGGCACCCCGGCGTCCGCGCAGAGGAGCAGTTTCTCCAGACTCTCGGTCGGATGCTCCAGTGGACTGATCGGCTCGTTGTAGACCACGAAATAGGGCTTCAGCCGGAGCGCGTCCGCCCCCCCGCGCAGCTCCCGGGCGACCGCGATCATGACCGCGAGATCGCCCGCGTTCTCGGCCGTCATCACCAAGGGCTTCCGGGTAGATTCCATCATGGCCTGGAACGAGAGCAGGTACGAGCGGTGCGGGTCCACCTCCTTCGGGTGGGCCGAACTCATGACGAAATCCATATGCGGGAGCGCGTCGCAGAGCCTCGCCGCCCGCCGCACGTCGTCCAGGGTGCTCGGCCGGTGCTCCTTGGTCTCGAGATCGTAGGTGGACATGAGGTCGGAGCCCGTGCCGAAGTAGCTGTTGTAGCCGCCGAGTTCGAGCGCCAGGACGCCGTCGCGGTCGTAGACGTTCACGCAGGCGGGCACGCTGAGCCGCGCCTGCTCGATCAGGTGCCGGGGCATGAGGACCCGCTCGTCCGCGGTCTTCGTGCAACCCGCTTCTATCAGCATCCGCTCGACCTCGGCGTGGTAGACCCGCATGCCGATGGTGGCGCTGATCTCGAGAGCGGCCAGGTAGATGTCGCGTTTCTTCTCGTCGGACAGGAAGGTGAGGCGACCCACCTTCGAGGCGTTGCGTATGTCGCTCATGGCGTGGTGTGCTCCTTGATGATGTCGTCCAGGGTTGCGGACACGGCGGGTTGAAGCGCCGGTGCCCGGTGCTGTGCGAGAAGTTCCTCTATCCGGAGCGCGGCCCCTTCGGCCGACAGGAGGCGCCTCGTCACCTGCTCGATCGCGTCGAGGGCCGGTGTCTCTTCGTCCATCGCTGCCGGACGCATGAAGTCGCGGATCCAGCCGATGACCTCGTTCAAGATCACGATCTGCACCAGGGAGTTCGACATGCCGGACTCCATGTAGCCCACGTCGTGTATGAGGTTGCTGCCGGCAAGGGCCTCCACGAGCAGGGAGAGGGACGCCTCGGCCACCGCCTGCTCGTCCACTACTTTGCTGTCCGAGGCGCCGCCCAGGCCGAAGTGAGGAACGCCGCGGAAATGAGCCATCTCAGCGAACCCCGCCCGCTTCTCCGGTGAGGAGTAGATGCCTACCATGGTGCGCATGTCGAGCTTCTCCGCCGTGCCGCCGGCCTGAGCGATGGGACACCCCTCCCGCACCAGCTGGCTGAGCACCAGGCCTAAGAGCTCGCCCACCCCGGCGACGGCCATGGCGCCGGCTTGGGTCATAGGGCCGTTGGCACCCCGGAACACCACCGGGCTGTAGGCGTGGGGTACGGCCCTCTCCGCCAAGAGCATCAGCTTCTCGACCTCGTCGGCTTCATGGCGGAAGGGATGGGTGACGTTGATGTGGCACAGGCCGCGGGGCTTCTCCCTGAGCGCGTCGGCCCCACCGGCCACGGCCTCCAACATGGCCACCATCATCGGGATGTCGGCCACATTCGGGCTGAGGAAGAGCGTGGGCTTCACCGAGTACGTCAGCATGGTCCGGAACTGCTGGAGGGTGGCCACCTCGGGAGCGAGGTCCCACGGCAGGAACAGGCTCATGAGGAAGTCGATGTTCGGAAGGGCGTCCACCACCAGGGCGCCCTCTCTGACGTCGTCCAAAGTACCCGGCCGGCGGAGGCCGGTACGATGGTCGAGGATGTTCGGGGTCTCCGATCCTACTCCGAAGAAGACGTTCTGTCCCCCGACGGGCATGACCGGTTCACCATCTCTCGAGTGAAGAGTGAAGCTGTCCGGGACCACGGAGAGAGCCCAGACCACGAGCTCTTCGGGGAGGCGCACCCGGGTGCCATCGACAGTCGCCCCGGCCGCCTCGAGCACCTTCCGCGCCCGCTCGTGGTGCACCTCGACTCCCACTCGGGCGAGCAGACGGAGGCTTGCCGTGTGGATCGCCGCACAATCGGCGGGGGTGAGTTTCTGGAAGCGCACCCCTTGTTGCGCGACCAGGACATCCTTCATGGGGTTTCCTTGCGGATCAGCTCTTCACACCGGAACATCGGGCACTCCATGACTACGGACGTGGTTGGGTCCCTAGCGGCCGCCCTATCGGGGGCCGGAGGGCCACCCGCAGGCGCACGGAGAGGATCGGCTACCAGTCTTCGCCGAAGTCCGGGTGCAGGTGAGGTCTCTTGATGGAGAGCGTGAAACCATGATCCATGACGGCCATACCATAGCCACAGTGTGCACAAGTGTCAAGCGCCCACATCATCCGCCGACCACCGGTGACGAAGTCGGCTGCGCAGCAAACCCGCGGGAGGCCATCAATACTGTCCGAAGGCACGGGCTGCCTTGAGCATGACGAGCAGGTTATAGGGCGGGGTGCCCACTGGCACTTCGCATCCCGACATGAGCACGAAGCCCAGAGGTGCGTCCTTACCCTCGAGCACGGCCTCGCGCGCAAGCTCCCACACCTGCTCGGCGGAGCCAAGATGCAGCGCCGTCGGGTCGACGTTGCCCATGACGATGACCTTGTCGCCCACCACGTCGATGGCCCGCCGCAGGCCGACCTCGTGGCCGAAGCTCACCATTCCCGGCTGCCCATCGCGGCCGAACGGCACCGCGCGGAGAGACTCCAGGTTCGCGTTCTGGTCGCCGCACACATGCGTGCTGAAATACGAGATCCCCAGACTCAGCGCCTTCTCGTGCAGTTCGTGCACGTAGGGCAGCGCGAACGTCTGGAACTGCCGCGCCGAGATGAGGCTGTTGGCCTCGCCCGGCATGCCGTCGAAGCCCACGATCACCCGCCCCGGGAACAACCGCACCCACGCGACCACCAGCTCCAGATAGAAGTCGGTGACCAGCCTCACCACGTGGTGAGCGAGAGCCGGCCGTTTGATGAGCCATCGGTAGAAGAGCGATGGCTCCACCACGTTGGCGGCGTCGGTGAAGGGCGTGCCCAGATCGAGGCTCACCGGCAACCCGAGAGCGTCCTGCAGACGGGCGAACTCGAGCATGATGGGCACCGAACCGGCCGACAGCACGTCGTCGGGTAGGCGTAGGCGATCGAGCTCGTCCTCGCTCGTCACCGGATAGCGGGCCACCTTCGGGGCGGCTTCGTATTCTCCGCTGGGCATGCTCACCTGACCGCCGAACTCCCACGAGCCCATCGAAGCATACGCATAGAAGGCGAAGGGATCGTCGGAGCCCAGCAGTTCCTGCAGCCTGAGCCGCCCGTGGAAGCTCCGCGTCGCGTCCTGGTATGCGTCGCAGACGGGCCATCCGCAGAGCGCCATGGGATAGCCGTAGACCCGAGGGACGAACGGCACCCGGTCCGGCCTCGCACCCGGCGTGCGCAGCGCCACCATGCGCTCTCGCGCCGACATCCGGTCCGGCGGAAGGTCCCGCAGATGGGGGACACCGCTCAAGCCCGCGGCGGTGTACCCTTCGGCAGGGCTGCCGGCGTGTTCATCCCGCCCGACCCGATGTGGAACGGCACGCTCAGCACGACCACCCAGGGCACGAGCAAGAGCGCGCCCTTGAGGCGGAACGCGTTCTGGTTGTGCAACGCAGCTTCCCACCAATGTTCCACCACGAACTCGGGGATGATGACGGTCACCACATGGTCGGGGCCGGGACGCAGCGAGCGCACGTACTCGACCGCGGGCCTGACCAATTCCCGGTAGGGAGACTCGATAACCTTCAGTTCAACGGCGGTACCCATGGTCGCCCACGAATCCTCCAGGCGATGCAGTCGCTTGTCGTCGCCCTTGATCGTGACCGCGTGCACGTCGGTCGGGGCGAGAGCGCGGGCAAAGGAGAGAGAACGAGCCGTCAACTCATTCACCTGCGACACGAAGAGAACCACTGTGGTTCGCGGCTCGGACTGCGCCAAGACCCCCAAACGCTCGAGCTGGGACTCATCGGCAGGTTCGAGCATGCCGGCGACCTTATCGTAGTGCCTCCGCACCGAGCTGGAGAAGAGCACTATGACGGGGATGGCGATCACGACGATCCAGGCCCCGTGCACGAACTTGGTCGTCACGATCACCACGGCGACGACGGCCGTCATCGAGGCCCCCAGCCCGTTCAGAAACGCCCGCCGCTTCCAGCCAGGGTCCCGCAGCGTGCGCCAGTGCTGCACCATGCCGGTCTGCGAGAGGGTGAACCCCGTGAACACGCCGACGGCATACAGCGGGATCATCTTGTGCACGCTCGCTTTGAAGATGAATATGAGGGCGATTGCGGCGATCGCCAGACCGATGATCCCGTTCGAGAAAGCCAGGCGGTCACCCCGGTTCATGAACTGGCGGGGCAGATGACCGTGCTCGGCCATGACCGCGGCCAGCCTGGGTAGGCCGTTGAAGCTCGTGTTCGACGCCAATACCAGGATGCCCATCGTGGAGATCTGCAGTGCGTAGTAGAGAAAGCCGCCGCTGCCGTAGACGGAGCGCGCGATCTGGCTCATCACCGTGTCGTCATCTTTGGGGATGATGTCGAGCACGTGGGCCAGGACAGTGGTGCCGATAAAGAGGAACCCCAGGATGCCGGCCATGACCATAAGGGTGGTGGCCGCGTTGCGGCTCTCGGGCTTCTTGAAGACCGGCACTCCATTCGAGATGGCCTCCGTCCCGGTCATGGCCGAACAGCCACCCGAGAAGGCCCGCAGAAACAGCCACAGGCCCATGGGGATGACCCCCTCCACGGGGACCGCAGGCACCGGGTGCAGGTCGCCCATCACCCAGCGGATGCCGCCCACGACGATAAGCCCGCCGCACAGGAACACGAAGGCATACGTGGGCAACGCAAAGATGGCCCCGGACTCCCTCACCCCGCGGAGGTTGACGACGGCCACGAGAACAATCAGTACGACGCAGATCGCGATGCGCCACCCGAAGAGGCCGGGGAAGGCCGACGTGATGGCGGCCACACCCGAGGCCACGCTGACGGCGACGGTCATGACGTAGTCGACCAACAGTGACGCGGCGGCGATCAAGCCGGGCAGGACGCCCAGGTTCTCGCTGGCGACGATATAGGAACCGCCCCCACTGGGGTAGGCGTAGACAGTCTGCCGGTAGGAGATAGCCACTATCACCAGCAGAAACGCGACCAGGGCCGCCGCCCAGATGGAGTACGTCAAGGCCAACGTCCCGGCAAGGATAAGGGCGATGAGGATCTCCTCGGTAGCGTACGCCGTCGACGAGATGGCGTCCGAGGAGAAGACGGCCAGGGCGACCCTCTTGGAGAGGCGTTCGTGCTGTTCTTCGGCGGTGGCCATGGGTCGGCCGATCAGCGTGCGCTTGAGCGAGAACAATACAGACGTCAACGAGCGTTCCTTTCCAAGACAGCACCAAGCCGACGACGACCGACAACGGGCATTCGGAAGCAGCCCTCCTCCCGCACGACCCGGCGGCACAAGCCGTCATGATACCCCTACCGGCCGGTTCTTCAAGCTGTCCGCCATTCGCGAGCGGGCCGACCGCTCTACTCCACCACCGCCAGCTTGTCCCCCGTCGCTACCACCTGCCCGGCGACAACGTCGAGCTCCGCCACCACGCCGTCGACGGGGGAGCGCAGCTGGTTCTCCATCTTCATGGCCTCGAGCACCAGCAGCGGGTCCCCCGCCTTGACCGCGGAGCCCGGCTCCACCAGCACCCGCACCACCCGCCCGGGCATGGGCGCCTGCACCACCTGCCTGCCGGCAAGCAGACGACCGCCCGCGCTGAAGGCGGCCCGCACCCGGCGGTTACGGGCCGCCACGGCATAGTGCTCTCCGCCGATCAGAAGGGTGTAGACATCCCGGTCACGAGAGAAGTGCACTTCGTAGCAGCTGCCGTCGACGATGAACGAGCACACCGATTCCTCCACGATGCGGGCGTCTACCGTCACGGAGCGGCCGTCGATGGTCACGGCGTAGAGGTCGTCGCCCAAGGGCGCTACGTCGGCCACCCGTTCGTCGGCGCCACGCGACAGCACGTACTGAGGCATCGCCCCTCCCTATCCCCAGCGCTCGACAGCCGCGCGACGTCCGGCCTTTCGCCAGGCGACAGAGCCGCCCCCGCCTAGGTCTCCCGGCGCCCCCACCGTACGCAGCGCCGCAGCCTCTTCCTCGATATAGGCGAGCACCGCGGTGGCTATCAGGGCGTGGTCGGCGTCGGGACAGGCGGGCTCCCGGTCGGCGGTGAGAAAGCGATCGTCGATGAAGGTGGTGTCGAACTCGCCCGACAGGAAGTCAGGGTGGCGCAGCACCCGCTGATGGAAGGGGATGTTCGTCTTGATCCCCTCCACCACGTACTCGGAGAGGGCCCGACGCATGCGGCCGATGGCCTCGTCCCGATCACGCCCCCAAGCCGACAGCTTCGAGAGCAACGGATCGTAGTACAGCGGCACCTCGAAGCCTTCGTACACGCCAACATCGTCCCGGATGCCGGGCCCCCCGGGCGCCCGCAACACGGTGATGCGGCCCGGCGAAGGCATGAAGTCCCGGTCGGGGTCCTCCGCGTAGATGCGGCACTCGATCGCCGCCCCCGAGAGCCGCAGATCGTCCTGAGTGAACGGCAACAGCTGCCCCGCCGCCACCTGCAACTGCATCTTCACCAGATCCACCCCGGTGACGAGCTCGGTGACGGCGTGCTCCACCTGCAGACGGGTGTTCATCTCGAGGAAGTAGAAGCGCTCGTGCTCGTCGACCAAGAACTCGACCGTGCCCGCGCCCTCGTAGTGGACGCTCCGGGCCGCCTGCACGGCGGCCTCACCCATCGCCCCGCGGGTCTCCTCGCTGATGAAGGGCGAGGGAGCCTCCTCGATGACCTTCTGGTGCCGCCGCTGAATCGAGCATTCCCGTTCGAACAGATGCACGGTGTTTCCGTGGTGGTCGGCCAACACCTGGATCTCCACGTGGCGTGGCTTCGTGACGTACCGCTCGGCGTAGACAGTGTCGTCGCCGAAGGCCGACAGGGCGAGCGCCCGGGTGGCGGTGAGGGCCTCCAGCAGATCCTCCGGCCGCTCCACCACCTGCATGCCTTTCCCCCCACCTCCGGCCGAGGGCTTCAGCATCACGGGATAGCCGATCTCGGCCACGGCCGCCGCAGCCGCCTCACCTTCGGCAAGGGGCGCCGTGCCGGGCACTATGGGCACCCCGGCCGCCGCCATGGCCGTGCGGGCCGCCACCTTGTCCCCCATGGACTCCATGGCCTCCGGTGACGGACCGATGAAGGTGAGCCCGGCTTCAGCGCACATGCGCGCGAAGCGGTAGTTCTCGGAGAGGAAACCGTAGCCGGGGTGGATTGCCTCCGCGCCCGACTTCTTCGCCACCTCGATGATCTTCTCGGCTACCAGGTAGCTCTCCACCGAGGGAGCGGGGCCGATACTGTAGGCCTCGTCGGCGTAGCGCACGTGCAGGGCGGTGCGGTCGGCATCGGAATACACCACCACCACGGGGATATCGAGCTCCCGGCAGGCGCGGATGATCCTGACCGTGATCTCCCCCCGGTTGGCCACTAGGACCTTCTTGAACATGCGCGTGGGCCTCCTGCGGTTCGGTGCGCGGCGGTCGAGGTCGCCGGCGCGCGCCCCGTGTCAGCGTCGTCGGCGGGTCGGGGCCGCCGCCTACAGTGGTATGTTGCCGTGCTTCTTCTGCGGATTCGTGTCCCGTTTGTCTTTCAGCATCTCGAGGGCGGTGAAGATCTTCTGCCGCGTGCGCCGGGGCAGGATCACCTCGTCCACGTAGCCCAGACCGGCCGCCGAGTAGGGGTTGGCGAAGCGCTCACGATACTCGCCCGCCAGACGAGCCCGCTCGACGCCGGCGTCGGCGGCTCCGGCCAGTTCCTTGCGGAAGATGATGTTGACCGCCCCTTCCGGACCCATGACCGCGATCTCCGCCCAGGGGTAGGCGAAGTTCATGTCGCCCCGGATGTGCTTGGAGCTCATGACGTCGTACGCGCCGCCGTAGGCCTTGCGGGTGATCAACGTGATCTTGGGCACAGTGGCCTCGCAGAAGGCGTAGAGCAGCTTCGAACCCTGGCGGATGATGCCCCCGAGCTCCTGGTCCACACCGGGCAGGAAGCCGGGAACGTCCACGAAGGTGAGAATGGGGATGTTGAAGCAGTCGCAGAAGCGCACGAAGCGGGCCGCTTTCACCGAGGCGTCGATGTCGAGCACCCCGGCCAGCACCATGGGCTGGTTGGCCACGATACCTACGCTCCGCCCCCCCACGCGACCGAAACCCACCACGATGTTCTGGGCGTAGTGCTCCTGTACCTCCAGGAGGACGCCGTGATCGAGGACGGGCCGGATCACATCCCGCATATCGTACGGCTGGTTCGCGTTCAACGGGATGAGCGTGTCGAGTTCTTTGGCCTCGCGCAGCGGGTCGTCGTCGGTGGGCCCGAGGGGCGCATCCTCCAAGTTGTTCTGCGGCATGTAGGCGAGGAGCTCGCGGATGAGCAGCAGGCACTCCTCCTCGGAGTCGGCGGCGAAGTGGGAGACCCCGCTCTTGGTGGAGTGGGTCAGGGCGCCGCCGAGTTCCTCCTTGGTCACCTCCTCGTGGGTGACCGCGCGGATCACGTCCGGCCCGGTGACGAACAGCGAACTCGTGTTCTTCACCATCAGGATGAAGTCGGTCATGGCCGGCGAATACACGGCGCCCCCGGCGCACGGCCCCATGATGGCCGAGATCTGTGGGATGACGCCCGAGACCAGGACGTTCCTCAGAAAGATGTCGGCGTAGCCGGCCAGGCTCATCACGCCTTCTTGGATCCGCGCCCCGCCCGAGTCATTCAGCCCGATCATGGGAGCCCCGTTCTTCTGGGCCAGGTCCATGACCTTGCACACCTTCTGCGCGTAGGCCTCTCCCAACGAACCCCCGAACACGGTGAAATCCTGGGAGAAGGCGAAGGTGAGGCGGCCGTTGATGCGACCGAAGCCGGTGACCACTCCGTCCCCGGGCACCAGCCGCTCGCCCATGCCGAAGTCGTGGCACCGGTGGGTGACGAAACGATCGAGCTCGGTGAAGGTGCCCTCGTCCATGAGCAGCGCAAGCCGTTCCCGGGCGGTCATCTTGCCCGCTTGGTGCTGCTTGTCGATGCGCTCCTGGCCTTCGCCCAGGAGCGCCTCCTCCGTGCGCCGCTCGAGTTCGGCGATGGGATCCCGCTCGGTAGTCATGCCTTCTCTCCCCTATTCCACGACGCCGCGCCCCCTCGGAGGCGATGCGACTCGGAGATCTCTCACACAAGCGACTACCATCCCATCCAGGGGGCTCGTAGTCAACGGGCCGCCGCCGAAACAAACCGCCGCGGTGAGAGCGGCACGATGGCTTCATCCAACAGGGGAGACATGCTAGGTTGGCCGAATGAGCACCGTTCGAAGAGAGCTTTCCAAGACATTCAGGCGATTCTACGCGTCAGAGACCTCGAGCAGCGTTCTTCTCATAGTCTGCACGGTCGTCTCGCTTTCGATTGCCAATTCCGCCTCTGGCACCGACTACCTGCGGTTCTGGCACACGCATATTGGCGAACTCAGCATTGACCATTGGATAAGCGAAGCGCTGATGGCAGTCTTCTTTCTGCTCATTGGGTTGGAACTCGAACGCGAACTGTATAACGGAGAACTGTCGGACTTCAGGAACGCGCTTCTTCCGATCTTCGCGGCAATCGGTGGGATCTGCGTGCCGGCGCTGATCTACTTCGCCTTGAATTCGGGCACGCCGACGCAGGCCGGGATCGGGATCCCGATGGCGACCGACATCGCCTTTTCCTTGGGTGTTCTCGCGCTTTTGGGGAGCCGGATTCCGGCTTCTCTGAAGGTCTTTCTCACCGCGCTGGCCGTGATGGACGATCTGGGCGCAATCATCGTCATCGCTATCTTCTACACCGCGGAGTTCTCGGTCGCCTACCTGGTCGGAGCGGTCGCGGTCTTTGGCGCACTCCTCGTGCTGAATCGCGTCTTCCACGTGATGTCGCTCGTTCCCTATCTCGTCGGCGGCGTGTTGATGTGGTCCTTGATGCGGGAATCCGGCGTCCACGCCACCATCGCCGGGGTCTTGCTGGCGTTTGCGATCCCGTTCTCCGCCAAACAAGACGATGAAGCATCGCCGTCACACCGGCTCGAGCATTTCTTGCAGAAGCCGGTCGCCTTCATAGTCCTTCCGCTCTTTGCACTGGCCAACACCGGCATCGTCCTGGGCTCCGATTGGGCACACAATCTGACGAGTGCCAGCAGTCTGGGCATCATCGGCGGTCTGGTGGTAGGCAAGCCGTTGGGAATCGCGGTCGCCTGCCTCCTGGTCGTCCGCATCGGCATATGTCGGCTTCCGCTAGACTTGGGTTGGCGACACGTATTCGGAGCGGGGCTCTTGGGAGGCATCGGTTTCACGATGTCGACCTTCATCACGAATCTTGCGTTTGCCGGAAACGCCAGACTGATAAACGACTCCAAGGCGGCCATACTGTTGGCCTCGTTGACGGCGGGGGCGATCGGCTTTCTGTGGCTCAGGTTCTTCGGCCGGCCCAGCACGCCGCTCCCCACCGAGAGTTCGCGCAGATGACCCCATCCGCCGACGCCGCCGGGGTGACGATGGACGCCGCCTTCTGGGTGGCTACCGTCATCTTCCTGGTCTCCTACGCCTTCATCATCTCGGAGAAGATCCACAAGACCATCGTGGCCCTCATGGGCGCCTCGTTGCTCCTGATGTTCAAGATCTTGGACCAGGGCGAGGCGTTCCACCTGGAGACGCTCGGGGTCGACTGGAACGTCATCTTCCTGCTGGCCGGCATGATGCTGATTGTCATCCTGATGCGGCCGACAGGGGTATTCGAGTACATCGCCATCAAGAGCGCCCGGGTAGGCAAAGGGGAGCCCTTCCGCATCATGGTGATCTTTGCCGTGGTCACCGCCGTGCTGAGTGCGTTCTTGGACAATGTGACCACCGTGCTTCTCATCGCCCCCGTCACCCTCTTCATCGCCGACGCCTTGGAGGTCGACCCCGTCCCGTTCCTGATCAGCGTGACCCTGGCTTCGAACATCGGAGGCACGGCCACCTTGATCGGCGACCCGCCCAACATCTTGATCGGGTCGCGTGCGGGCATCGATTTCATGCAGTTCATCACCAACCTGGGCCCCGTCGTCGTCATCCTGATGTTCGTCCTGATCGGCATGCTGAAGCTCTTCTTCGGCCGCAGCCTCTCCGTCCGCCCAGAACTCAAGGAGCGCGTGCTCCGGATGGACGAACGCGAAGCCATCAAAGACCCGGTGATGCTCAAGAAGTCATTGGCGGTGCTGGCCATCGTGATCGTAGGATTCACCCTGCACGGGGCGTTGCACTACCAGCCGGCCACGGTGGCCATGTTCGGCGCTTCGCTCCTCCTGCTGATCTCCGGCACCAAGGAACCCCACCGCGTCCTGGCCGAGGTGGAGTGGCCCACCATCTTCTTCTTCATCGGGCTCTTCATCCTCGTGGGGGGGATCGTCAAGGTCGGTCTGATCTCGTGGCTCTCCACCAAGCTGCTCGCCGCCACCGGTGGGAACCTCCTCGCGACCAGCATGGTGGTGGGATGGTTCTCGGCCTTCGCCTCGGCGTTCGTGGACAACATCCCATACACCGCGACCATGATCCCTTTGATCATCGACATGGCCCACCAGTTGTGGCCCGACTTGAGCGGTGCCGCACTGCTCACGAACCCCGACCTCATGCCCATCTGGTGGTCGTTGGCCCTCGGTGCCTGCCTCGGGGGAAACGGCACGGCCATCGGTGCCTCCGCCAACGTCATCGTCGTGGGGATGTCGGAGCGGGCGGGCAAGCCCATCACCTTCTTGCGCTTCATGCTCTACGGCATGCCCATCATGATCGTGACCGTGGCGGTGGCCATGCTGTATGTGTGGTTGCGGTACTACGTGCTGGGGTGACCGGCATCCTTCTTCTCCGTCAGACGCTGGTTGTAGGATGAGCCACAGGATTCCCCGCAGTTGGTGGGAGATACGCCGGAAGCCCGCGAGATGAAGGGCGGAGCCCCGTAGAAGGCCTCGATTGGAAATCGGGTCGGCTCGCCGTTGGAGGGGATGTCATGGCCCTCCTAGCCTGGGTCACCGAGATCGATCCGGAAGTCGTGGCTGTCGACGCGCCGCAGGGTCCGAGCCTGGGCCTGCTTGCCCGGCCAGTCGAAGGAGCCAAGACCTACGCCCGGCAGGTGTGTGATCGGGAAATCCGGAAACGAGGCATGCCCCTCTGCGAGGTCATTCGTCGCGTGGAGCATAACGCAGGTTGGGAGTTGCTCCGGACGAGTTCGTGGATGCGAACCGGGCAGCGCCGACGTCCGCTCTGGCCTGAGGGGACGGGGTCGCCGGCCGCGCCTACTCCCCCCACCCGCGCTGGGCCATGACGCCCAGCACGGCCTCTCGCTCGACCATCCACACCTCGGTCGGCCGCTCGAGAAAACGCTCCACGTCCGCCTTGACGCCGTCCCACGGGGCCTCGCCGAGCCGGCGAACCAAGGCGCTCTTCCACCCCTCAACCTCAGCCGGGGGATACGCCGGCCCGGATTGACGCAACGCGTTGGTGAGCAGCGTCTCATTGGGCTCCGGCCAGGTCGGGTCGCTCAAGTACCAGACCAGATCGTACACGTCGCGACCCTTGAGCCAACCCCGGCAGAGCAGAGCCGCGACTTTGCCCGCGAGCAGCGACGACTTGTCGTGATGCGATAGACGCAGGGTCGCGTGCCGGCGCACGGTGGTCACCTCGAGACCGGCGCCGGTCGGAGGGCGCGTGTCCACCTCGATCTTCACCGAGAGGGTCTTTTCAGCGCGGTCGCTCAGTCCCAACTCATGCTCCAGCCCGGGAAAGCGGATGAACGCCTTGTTGACCACCGTCCGTGTGGACGCTTTGGCCTGCGTCCGGTAGCCCTCCTTCTCGAATCGTGTTCGCGCGGACGCGATCAGGCCGAGGAAGTCGAACTCCGATGAGGGGGTTTCCAGGGCGAAGTGAAGCTCCTCGGAGAAACGCGGAAGGAGGTATAGGAAGCGCAGGGACGTTCCTCCCCTGAACGCCATTGATGCCCACGCGCCGCCCTCCTGCAGACTCTCCAGGATCCTCGCCTGCAGGTACTCCCGCATGATATTCACCGCGTCGCGGGGAGCCGATCTCTCTACTATCTCGCGCAGGTACTCTTTCACAGGTCCTGGTATTCCTCGGCCTCAGTGCGGGCCAGAACGGCCACGTTGCCCGCGAATCGCTCCACCTTGCGGCTGCCGAAGCGCTCGGCCATGGTGGCGAGTCGCTCGAGATCGACGGAGTCAAGCCGTTGCAGGCGCAGTTCCCGTGCGAAGGCGGGCTCACCGGAGCGACTGCGCAGGTAGCTCAGGTCGAGCAGCGCCTTCTCAGGGGCGGCCACGAAAGCGGTCCGGCTCCCGCCGACCGACTGCGTCCGGTACCCCCAAAAGAGGTCTGCTTTGAGATGCTGATACACGAACGTTCCGAAGGGGGTGGTGCGGGCGCCCGGCCTTCCCGTGGCCACCGCCGTAGTGGCGAAGACGGCTTCCGGGATGAGGCCGTGATCGGCGAGCACCGTCTCCAAGCTGACATACGACCCGGGCACCAGGGCGTTCGACACCTCATACGGATGGGGCTCCGCAATGCGGTAGGGTTCGCCCAGCGCATAGAGGCCGCGCCGGACCTGCACGACGGTGCCGTCGGCGGTCCACCGAGACAGCTGCTTCCTGATTTCCTGGAGGCCGGCTCCGGGCGAGAGCAGCATGCCGGTGTTGAAAAGGGGTTCGCGCCCCACCGCCCTCAACAAGTCCGCACGCTTCATAGCAGTAACTTACCATGAATGGGTATTTAGTGCGATGTTCTGACGCAGACCGGACTGCATTGGCGCCGGCGCCGGCTTGAGGGGCTCAGCCCTCGGCGGACGGCAGTTCGTCGAGCGCTTCGGTCACTTTGCCGCGGGGCGTCGCGCCACCTGCCTCCTCGCCA
>Ga0315276_10003151_pt1 | contig 15132 bp, 19 predicted proteins | sample YL17G05_0_MG_FD_204542 | JGI IMG/M metagenome (GOLD analysis project Ga0315276, IMG submission 204542) | Sediment microbial communities from Yellowstone Lake, YNP, Wyoming, USA - YL17G05_0 | ecosystem: Environmental > Aquatic > Freshwater > Lake > Sediment | place: USA: Wyoming | collected...
CATAGGTTTCACCGTCGTTACTGCATCATCGACAACATCAGCCAGTCTCAGACTTTCTGGCCTGATATCCATCTTTCCCGCTTCCACCTTGGAGAGGTCAAGGATATCATTGATGAGGCTCAGCAGGTGCTTACCACTGCTCAAAATGTCTTCCAGACACTGTCTTTGTTGATTATTGATTTCGCCGGCGACACCACCTAGCAACAAGTCAGAGAAGCCGTTGATGGCATTGAGCGGCGTGCGCAGCTCATGAGACATATGAGCCAGAAAAGCAGATTTTGCTTCAGTGGCTGCTCTCAATTGTCTATTGGCTTCAAACAGCAACTTGTTCGATCGTTGCAGGTCATCCACAAGCCTTTTGTTCTGGCGAGAAAGCCTCTGCTGCCTGAGAGCATTGACAATGGTGGTCTTCATTTCATCCATGTTAATGGGTTTAACAAAATAGGCATAGGCTCCCTCATTCACCGCATTGACCGCAGTTTCGATACTGGCATAGCCGGTCATTATTATCACGGCTACGTCAGGATTTATCTCTTTGGCTAACTCCAGAATCGACATTCCTCCGACATCGGGCAATTTTATATCAGCAATGATGACATTAAAGTTGCCATCCTTTATCACTTCCAGGGCTTCGGCTCCCTTTTCCACTCCGGTGACTTCATATCCGGCATCTTCCAGTATTCCGCTCAGGGTTAAGCGTGAGCCAGCTTCATCTTCGACCACCAGAATCCCAGCAGCCTCTTGCATCATTTTTTCTTCTCCCTGGATATACCCTCCACAAGCTCTAACAACTTCTCCATATTAAAAGGCTTATAGATGCAGGTATAAGCGCCCTCGCTTACTGCTTTCCTTACCAAATCCTCTTCAGTATAGCCAGTCATCATAATCACTGTTGCTTCGGGGTCTATCTCTTTGACACGCTCAAAGGTCTCAACGCCATCTATGCCGGGAAGTTTCACATCCAAAAAGATGATATCGTAGTGCTTGCTCTTGACCATCTCAATGGCCTCAGTGCCATCCATTGCGGTAGCTGCCCTGTGGCCCTTGTCCTCGAGTATTGTCTTCAGCGTTTCCCTGTCGCTAAACTTGTCATCCACCACCAGGATAAGAGTTTTCTCATGAAGAACTTCTTCAATGACGGCTATGATTTTATCAACATCAAATGGTTTATAGACAGTCGCATAGGCTCCTTCCTCCAGTGCTTCTTTCAACAAGTCCTCTACTGAATAGGCAGTCATCATAATCACGACTGCTTTGGGATCTATTTTCTTTATTTCTCTGAAGGTTTGAACTCCGTTTATCCCGGGCATTTTTATATCAATAAAAATGACATCAAAGAGGGTTTTCTTCACTGCCTCGATAGCTTGATAACCGTTCTCCACCATGACCACATTATGCCCTTTGTCTTCCAGGATACCCCCCAAAGTCACGCGGATACTCCGAATGTCATCGACCACTAAAATGTTTGTCTTGCTCATGAGTGACCTCCCTATCACTATTTAATTTGCTTTCAAGGGCAGCTTTACGGTAAATGTGGTTCCTTTTCCCGCCCTGCTCTCAACTTCAATGGCTCCCCCATGTCTCTCGATGATCGACTTGCATACTGCCAGTCCTAAGCCAATCCCCTTAGCTCGAGTGGTAAAGAGCGGGTCAAAGATTTTTCCTATCACATCCCCGGAAATTCCACCACCGGTATCAGAGATGGCAACTTCCAGGAATTTGTCTCCCTTCCTGGCATTTATCGTTAGCTTACCTCCTTCAGGCATAGCCTGTATAGCATTTGTAGCTATATTGGCAAATACTTGGCGGATTTGGTTAGCGTCAACCTCAACCTCAGGCAGATTGGCATCCAGCTTATTGATGACCTCTACGTTCTCGGGGACAGCTAAGTAAGAGAGGGCGTCCTCCATGACCTTCCGTATCTTAGTGGGTGAGACAGCAGGCTTGGCCACACGCGAAAAATTTAAAAGGTCATCGATGATTTTGTTAGAAGAGCTTATCTCATCGTCCACGATACCGAGAAATTCTATAATCCTCGGCTCTCTCTTGGCCAATTCACTATTTATTAGCTTCCCTTTTATATAATAGACTGCGTTCTTAATGGCTCCGAGGGGGTTTCTGAGTTCATGTCCGACTCCTCCAGCCAGCTTACCTATGGCGGCCAGCTTTTCGGAGCGAATGAGCTGCTCTTGTGCTTCTCTTAGCTCTTCATTGGCTGTCTGCAGCTCTTCATTAGCTGCCCTTAACTCTTCGTCAGTTGCCCGAAGCTCCTCATTGAACTCCCTGAGCTCTTCTTCACTCTTTTTCAGTGCTTCCTCTGCCCGCATGTGCTCCATAAAAAGCTGTGCATTGGCAATGGCACCGGCAATCTGAGTACTCACTCTTTCAGCCAGCCTCACATCCTTATCCGTATAGGCATAGGGTTTAAAAGATCTCAAAAGTAGCCCCCCCATTAGCTGCCCTTTTGAGAATAAAGGGATATTCATGATCGATCGAAACCCAGCTTGAAAGGTGGATAAAAGCATGGGGAAATGGTCTTTATACTCATTGAAGTCTTCTGTTTGTATGAGAATACTTGACTTTGTACGTACCATCTCGGCATTGCCTGAACCTTCGAGGGGGTAGATCTCCCCAATTTTCCGACCCATAATCCCTTTTCCTGCCATGTAGACATTCATAACAGTGGCCTTTTCAATGTTCATGGTGTTAATCACAATCCGGTCAAAGGGGATAAGCTTCTGCACCTCTGCGGCAAAGCGTTCATAGACCTCTTCGATGTTCAGGGTGGAGCTGATAATTCGGCCAATCTCGGCCATGGTTGCATTCTCTTGAGAGAGTCGCCTGGCCGTTTCCTCACTCTCCCTCGACTCCTCAGTCTTTTTTAAGATTCCTTTCCTTTTTTTCATGACTCGATCTCCCCTTTTAAGAATCGATATAACTCTGATTGGAGGATCCTCCAACCCTTTCCTGCTTTGATGGCCTTGATTCTTCCGAGGCGAATATATTTATAAGGAATGTGGGTTTGGAGATCTTCAAGTACTCCATTGCCTCTTCGGTGCTTAAGACGGCGTCCTTTTGCATGAAAGGCATTCAATTACCTCCAGTTTTTCCCATTTAATAGCAAAAGGTATGCCAGATGGATCGAATAAAAGACCACAGAATTATAACCCACCGACTTTTAAGCACTATTTGATTTCTTGATCCAAGATTCGAACCCGAAACACGCAACAATAAAAGGAAAAATTCACAAAAAATTGAATCATTATGAAAAAATTATCTCAAAAAGTACGCCATGTTTGACAGTCGTAGGTAACCGGTTTTTGAATAATGGTATAATTCTCGAGTGTTAGTATGGTGTCGGTTTTTTGACGTTTGCCTACAGATTTAGGATTTGATATCGACCTTTTGGGTTTTCGGTGGAGAAATTCCCGGAAGAATCAGGATTTAAGGCCTCTCTCAAGAGACTTCTTGGCCAATCAAATCCACCGTCTTCTTCCAGACCGCCTGTGACCGATGCACTTAGGACCGTCTTCCCTTCAGGCTTCGGGAGAAGATTTGATCCAGGGTGAACATAATGCGGCGTTATCCTTTCGCTATTGTCCGGATTGATTAAAGTTTCTCCCAGGAATACCGATAGAAAAATAGGTTTCCCATTCAATTAAGGCATCATCAGATATCACTAATTAAAATGCAACAATTGCTTCAAGCCAAAAAACAAATTCCTTAACTATTCACAACCTTCAGCTAAGTTTTCTGTGGAGAAGGAATATATGGATACGAAGGCTAAAATCTTAGTTGTAGACGATGAGGATCGGAATCTACGTTTGCTGAAGCTCCTTTTGACCTCCTTCGGCTACGGTGTACTCACGGCCAGTAACGGGGAAGAAGCTCTTCAAAAGGTGCATGATATTCCCCCAGACGTGATCTTACTTGACATCATGATGCCCAAAATAGACGGTTTTGAAGTAGCTCGACAATTGAAAAGAGAGGAAAAAACCAAAATCATTCCCATTGTGATGGTGACAGCCCTTAATGAAGTGGAGGATAGAGTAAAGGCCTTGGAAGCGGGGGCCGATGATTTCCTGAACAAGCCTGTTGATAAGACTGAACTTAGAGCCAGAGTACAATCCCTGGTCAAGGTCAAAGCCTGCAACGATCACATGCGGAATTACCAGAAGGAGCTGGAGACAGAGGTTGCCAAAAGAACAAAACAACTGAGGCAGGCCTTTAAAAAACTCAAGGAGGTCTCTCTCGAAAGCATCTGCCACCTCTGTCGGGCAGCTGAGTATAAGGATGAGAATACAGGTGACCATATTAGAAGGATGAGCCACTCCACATCTGCCGTTGCCCGCAAGATGGGCTTGAATAAACAGACTGTGGAGAATCTTCTCTATACAGCCCCTATGCACGATGTGGGCAAGATTGGAATTCCAGATTACATCTTGCTGAAGCCCGGTAAGCTGCATGATAAAGAATGGGAAATTATGAAACAACATACCATCATCGGGGCACAAATCTTGGGGGGTTCTGATGGCAAATTCAATAAATTGGCCCAGACTATTGCTCTCAGCCATCATGAAAAGTGGGATGGCAGCGGCTATCCTAAAGGACTTAAAGGCTCAAAAATACCCTTGGTCGGACGTATCGCAGCCATCGCTGACGTTTTTGATGCTCTGACTTCCAGACGTCCTTATAGGATGAAGCCATTTTCCCTGGAAGAAGCTTTCAATTATATAAAAGAGGAAAGAGGACGACACTTTGACCCAGAGGCAGTGGATGCCTTCTTCGCTGCAACGGATGAAATACTGTTGATCAAAGAAAATATAGAAACGAATGTCAAGGAATTTTGATAGGAACTCGCTTTGGGGTGTTATGAGTTTACTGGGAAGGCAATTGTGTGTCAAGGGAAATTGCGCACAAGATGTTGGGTTTGTTTGGAAGCCGTTTCAGCAAGGGTTTGGGGGATTTCCGGGGTAGACGTCCGGGGAGGCAGCGCGGGGGGGTTCAACGATTTGGCGAGGCCCGTCAGGCGTTTTTGAGGCTCCGGGCACACCGATTCCTTCCTTCCGTATTCCTGATTATTACGACTGAAGGTAAGCATCCCAGGGATAGTGGGGGTGGTGTTTCAGGATGACCTTGGTGACCTCCCGGTAAACAACCTTTGAGGGTTCTTCTAGATACTGCATCCGTTCCTGGGAGAAGGAAGCCCGGATGATGCACCGGGCCAGGTTTTCCATGGACGTCTCCTCTTTCGGTCCGAGGCGGTTGCCACAGAAGACCTGGAATCCGGAATGGCGCCAATTGGAGAGCATGGCGATCAGGTCTCTGGTAATCCTCCGTTTGGCCAGAAGCATTTTGAAGACCCTGTGCCGGAAGATCGCCTCTAGCTTTTTCAGGTCCAGAGGAGGAGCGACTCGGAATATGCCCCTCCCGTAGAAGCATCCGTCCGTTACCAGGACATGGCAGTGGGGGTTGAAGCCGAGGAAGTCGCCAAAGGTCTGAATGGCGATGACGGCGCCGGGGATGGGATTCTGCTCCGGCACAGTTTCCTGAAGAAAGAGCTTCAGGGATTCCCATCTGCAAGGAGCAATACGGCATCGATATCCTCATTCCCAAAGAGCTCTGGTTCTTAATCGACACGAAGAAGGTTCAGGACCCAAGCCAGACCCAGCAGGAATACCATCTGCGTCCCTCAACCGAGGAGCGGTATCGTCAACTCAAGTGCTTTAACGACCTGACCCATTTCACCTCTCGATCCTATTCGCTGGTCGTCAATCAAGTCGTCTTTATCATGCTGGCCTATAACCTCCTCCAGCTCTTCCTGTTGAAGCGAGGACGCAAGGAGCTGAACCAAAAGACCCTGCCTCGTATCCGCCAGCAGCTTCTGCCTTCGGATAACTACATCATAGTCTACTTCCAGAACTACTATGGCCTATTCCGACCGTTCGAACTCGTTGGATTCGGGGTAACGCTCAACGAAGAAGCCCGCAAAAAAATCGCCGCCAAATGCCGCCGGATCGGTCGTGAGTTGAACGGAGTCCTGAAAAACCCTCGGCCTCCGTAACCCTTTGCTAGGGCCTCCAACAACGGCCACGAACCGACCGAATCCTTCCTTCGAAGGGAACAGCCTCACCCGGCCGCCACCCCAACTGTCTTTTTGCCCTCGCTAAGAAAAAACCCATCGCAGAAAAGGCTCTTCCCGCAACATACTTCTGATCCCGTAGCCCACGCCCATGCTCCGCCTGGCAAAACCTATTGGCACCCCCCCAAACCGCTCCTCTACTCCAACCACAGATGCCCATAGTGTCTGAATTGCAAACAAGGCCATCTGAAGGATTGACTTTGGTTGAGAGAGCATTTACCATGGTCGGTAAGGAAATTTCCTTCCGGAGGCCGGGTCAGAAAGGTTCTGGGAATGGGAAAAGTTAAGATTGGGGGCATTATTCAGAGCAGGGAGTTGGCGCAGGTGGGAGTGATGTCCATGCCCAACCAGCCAGGTTTAGCGGGCAAAATCTTCTGCGCCCTAGGGAAAGAAGGAATCAACATCCAATTTATCGTCCAGACGGTAGATCTGCACGGGCGAGGAAACGCGATTTTTTGCATCAATCAGAGGGATTTGCAGGAGACGGCAAAAGTCCTTAACCGGATTCAACCCTTCGTCGGCTCCGAAAAGGTGGTCTACCATTCACCGGTAGGAATCATTTCGATCTTCGGCCCCCATTTTCGGGAAAAACCGTCCATTGCCGGGACGATGTTTTCAGCCTTGGGGGATGCCGGGATCAACATTTTGGCGATCAGCACATCCATATCCACGCTTTCCTGCGTGATTGAGGAGAGACTTCTGCCGCAAGCTGTACAAGCCATCAGCGAGGCTTTCGAGCTACCTTGAGCTTTCTTTTCCCCCTGGCGGAGGGACGGTCAGCGATTTTCTTAGGGGGTTGGGGAGCGGAAGAGACGGCGGGTCTTTGGAGACCTTCTCCCAGCTCCTTGGACCTCCGAGTAGCAGCGATAACGGCATTCATCAGGGCTAAGCGAAACCCCCCTTCTTCCATGGCGTAGAGACCCGCCATGGTTGTGCCCCCCGGGGTGCAGACTTGATCGCGAAGCGTTGCGGGGTGTTTGGCGGTGGCCTGGATTAAATCGGCAGCTCCTAAGACCGTTTGCGTTGTGAGATTTAAGGCCACGTCCTGGGAAAGACCTTCTTTAACTCCTCCCGCGGCCAGAGCTTCGATGACTGCAAAAATGTATGCAGGTCCGCTACCGCTCAGTCCTGTAACCGCGTCCATCTGGGATTCCTTGACAATGGCCGTCATTCCAACTGCCGTAAAGATGGCTTCGGCAGTGGCAAGGTCTTCGGGCCTGGCTTCCGGGGAAGGAGCGAGGGCCGTTGCCCCTTTCTGGATAAGGGCCGGAGTGTTCGGCATGGCCCGAACCATGCGGATGGGGCATTGGAAAAAGGATTGGATGTAATCCAGGGGAACCCCGGCACAAATGGAGATCAGGAGGTGATGGGGTTTTAATAGCGGGCCGATTTCCACGAGGACCTCAGGGACCGATTGGGGTTTAACCGCAAGAATCAACGTGGGCGCAAGAATAACGAGGTCCTTATTGGCTTCGGCCGGAGAAACCCGAAACTTTTCTCGCAGGTACTCTCTCCGATCGGGGCGGGGTTCGAAAAAAAGAATTTCCGCAGCGGAAAGAAGTCCTGACTGGGTGATACCGGCCATTAAAGCTTCCCCCATGTTTCCTCCACCGATGATACCCAATGGCTTTTTCATGCTTTCCTCCTGGAGTTTCCAAAAAAACCGTAAGTTGGGATTCGGAAAAAACAACTTACAACCAACTGGTTTAGTCTTGACTCTTGATAGAGTGCAGTCTACTGAACGGGAAGGGGCAAGTCAACTGCAAATTTAATCCGAGTTCCTTGGGACGACAGGTCCGAGCCCCCTGCCCCAAACTAGTCTTGACTTTTAGGGGTAGACTGCCTACTATGATGAATCAAATTAGAACGTTGGGATTCGGCCCGAATGACTCTCCGAGGCAAATAAAAAGAGGAGGGAGCAAAATGAAGATGACTCCGTTGGATATTCAGCAGCAACAATTCCGGGTGCGGTTCAGGGGATTTGATATGGTCGAGGTGGATAATTTTTTAGACCTCCTGGCCAACGAATTCGAAGAACTGTTGAAGGAAAACAGCCAGATACGGGAAGAAGACCGGCGCAAATTGGAAAGGATTAATCAACTCGAGGCAGGGGAAAAAGAACTACGCGATACATTGGTCGGGGTTCAGCGAATCACCGAGGAGATGAAAAACAATGCCCGGAAAGAAGGAGAGTTAATCATCGAAGAGGCGAAACTGAATGCCCGGAAGATTGTGGAAGCTGCTCAGGCCCAGGCCCTGCAAATTGAGGCGGAAATTAACCAACTCAAACGTCAACGAGCGGAATTCGACGCTTCTTTGCGGGCCACGGTCGAGATGCATTGGAGGCTATTGGAGTCAACCCAAGAGGATACGGCTGAATCTACACCGGCAGAAGAACCATGAAGAAAGAAAGCAACCGGATGGGAGAAAAGATCTTGGATCTTTGGGTTCAACCCCGAGCCTCGCGGAATGAAATCCTGGGATACCGCGATGAATTGCTTCGGGTCCGGGTCACGGCGGCGCCAACGGAAGGGGAGGCGAATCGGCTGTGTCGGGAGGTATTGGCCGAAGCTTTGAAAATACCTCCTTCCCGGGTTGAGATTCTTAGCGGACACCGGGCACGCCGGAAAAGGGTTCGGGTGGAAGGCGTGGAAGCGACCCGCTGGCAGATCTTTGGCAACAAATGGGCAAGAGAGTGATGAACAGAAGCGAGAGTGGTATTGGCCCCGGTCTTTTCCAACGGGACCATGGTTTCCTTTAAGATCAGGGCGGGGTTATTCTAGGACTCTCAGACAATCGTCTATCTTAAGACCTTCGAGACCGCCGGCCAGGGTGTAAAAATACCTTTCCGCAGGATTGCCTGGCCTCATGAAGAAAAGGGAACTCTGGTTCTTTTCTGCTGTTGGGGAAGAAGGAGAAAAAAATCCCATGGAGTTAATCCTCGTCCGCCACGGAGAAACCTCCTGGAATGAAACTCACAAATTCCAGGGCTTTTCGGACATTGAACTCAGTTCCAAGGGAAAGTCTCAGGCTGAATCCTTGGCGGAGTCCTTGAAGGGCCAGGCCCTGGAGGCCATTTACACGAGTCCCTTAATTCGCGCCCAGCAGACCGCCGAGCAAATCGCCCGCTACCATGATTGCCCCGTGATCCTTGATGAAGGGTTGAAAGAATTAAATCAAGGCCAATTAGAGGGTCTGACTGTCGAAGACCTCAGGCAGGGGTATCCGGAGTTTTTGAGAAGATGGATTCAAGAGCCCGAATCAACCCACCTCCCGAAGGGAGAATCCTTAGGAGAACTTCAGCGGAGAGCTTGGGCTGCCATTGAGCACATCCTCCGGAAACATCCAGAAGGTACGGTGGTCGTAGTCGGTCATAGTTTTATGAATCTAACAATCCTTTGCCGGGTTTTGGAAGTTCCTTTGAATTATTTTCGGCGCTTTCGCCAAGACCCGACCGGGAAAAATGTCATTGATTTCTCAGAGCGGGGAGCTGTCCTGCGTTGCCTAAACGATACGTGCCATCTAGCCGGTAATTCTCCAATGAGCTACACGGGTAACCCGGGAAAGGGAGCCAGGATCAGGAAATGAGGAAAAGGGCAAAAAACCTCCCCAGCATGGGGGAAGTCTTGGGGGAGTTCTTTAAGCGGACCGGAATGAACCGGAAGATTCAGGAACAGAGAATCTTGGATTCCTGGGAGAGGGCCGTAGGGGAAGGTGTAGCCGAGAGAACTCAGCCTGTCAGCGTCAAGAATCGAGTGTTACAGGTGAAGGTTGCAAACTCCGTGTGGATGCAAGAATTGCACTTCATGAAAGAGTTGATTATGCAAAAATTACAGCAACAGACCGGAAATAATATTCTGCAAGACCTACGGTTTTTCATCGGAGAAATTGAACCCTCCGGAAGGAAGGACAGAAACAAGAAGAAAGAGGAAGCTCGGATTGACGGGCAGTCGTTGGGTTTAACCGAGGCGGAAAGGGAGCGAATCGACAGAGCACTGTCCGGGATTACCGACCCTGAAATGCGCGAAATACTGGGAAGAATTTATGCCAAAGGATTGGCGGCATGGAAATGTCGATGGCGGAGGTGATCAAGTCGTGAATCCCGCAAGGACTGAAGGGAGGATGGGAGCATGGACGCCCTGTTGATGATCTCAACCACTGGATCGGAGAAAGAAGCCCGCAAGATAGCCAGAAGTCTCGTGGAGGAAAGGTTGGCGGCCTGTGCCAATGTTATTCCCGGGGTACGGTCGTTTTTCTATTGGGAGGGGAGGCTTTGCCAGGAGAAAGAGGCGCTGATCTTGATCAAGACGGTGAATAACAAAGCGAGAAAAATAATGGATAAAATTAAGAAAATACATAGTTATGAGGTTCCGGAGATCATTTTTTTCAGAGTGGATATGGGGGAAAAGAATTATTTAAAATGGGTGAAAAAAATGGTCAAATAAAAATGTTGACAAGTCATTTCAAAAAAGGGTAATATAATCTATTTTGATACTAAATTTATCCATTTGCGGCCATTTGCTGGCGTAGCTCAATCGGTAGAGCAGCTGATTTGTAATCAGCCGGTTGCGGGTTCGAGTCCCATCGCCAGCTCCAAAGAGTTTTCAGTTTTTAACTGTCAGCTTGCTGCTTAGAAAGCTGACAGCTAAAAGCGGATAACCGGCCGGCTGGAGAGGTTCCCGAGTGGCCAAAGGGAACAGACTGTAAATCTGTCGGCGAAGCCTTCGGAGGTTCGAATCCTCCCCTCTCCACCAGAATTTTTGAAAAGCTTCGGTTTTCAAAAATTACCGGTAACCATTAACGGGTAACGCCTAACATATTAAATTTAATAGGACGCAGATTTTCGCAGATAACAACAGATAATTATTTTTTTTCGTTTATCCGGATAATCTGTATTCATCCGTGTCCAAAAAGGAATTTCCTATACAATTAAATTACCTTTCCCTACTGGCAGCTAATGGTTAAAAGTTAAAGGTAATTTTTAAAAGAGAAGATTTCCAAAATTCTAGGCGGGAGTAGCTCAGCTGGCTAGAGCAACAGCCTTCCAAGCTGTGGGTCGCGGGTTCGAATCCCGTTTCCCGCTCCATGCCCACGTAGCTCAGTTGGTAGAGCGCATCCTTGGTAAGGATGAGGTCCACCGGTTCAATCCCGGTCGTGGGCTCCACGTAAAAATTATAGGTTTGCCAAAACCTGGGGCAAAGGAGGGAACATGTCGAAGCGGAAGTTTGAGCGGACGAAGCCGCATGTGAACGTGGGGACGATTGGGCATATAGATCATGGGAAGACGACGTTGACGAGTGCGATCACGAGGTGTTTGGCGACGAGGAAGTTAGCGGAGTATGTGCCGTTTGATCAGATTGACAAGGCGCCGGAGGAGAAGGAGCGGGGGATCACGATCGCGGTGGCGCATGTGGAGTATGAGACGGAGCGGCGGCATTATGCGCATGTGGATTGTCCTGGGCATGCGGATTATATAAAGAATATGATCACGGGTGCGGCGCAGATGGATGGGGCGATATTGGTGGTGGGGGCGGATGATGGGCCGATGCCGCAGACGCGGGAGCACATCTTGTTGGCGCGGCAGGTAGGGGTGCCGTTTGTCGTGGTGTATTTGAACAAGGTGGACATGGTGGATGATCCGGAGTTGATTGAGTTGGTGGAGTTGGAGTTGCGGGAGTTGTTGAGTAAGTATGAGTTTCCTGGGGAGGAGATCCCGATTATTCGGGGGAGTGCGTTGAAGGCGATGCAGCATGGGTGTGGGGATGAGAAGTGTGAGAGTTGTGGGTCGATCTTTGCGTTGATGAAGGCGGTAGATGAGTATATACCGGAGCCGAAGCGGGAGGTGGACAAGCCGTTTTTGATGCCGATTGAGGATGTGTTTTCGATATCTGGGCGAGGGACGGTGGTGACGGGTCGGGTGGAGCGTGGGTTGGTGAAGGTTGGGGATGAGGTAGAGATTGTGGGGATACGGCCTACGTTTAAGACGGTGTGTACTGGGGTGGAGATGTTTCGGAAGATATTGGATCAGGGGCAGGCGGGGGACAATATAGGGGTGTTATTGCGGGGGACGAAGCGGGACGAGGTGGAGCGGGGGCAGGTGGTGGCTCGGCCTGGGAGTATCACGCCGCATACGAAGTTTAAGGGTTCGGTGTATGTGTTGACGAAGGAGGAGGGTGGGCGGCACACGCCGTTTTTTAATGGGTATCGGCCGCAGTTTTATTTTCGGACGACGGATGTGACGGGGGTGGTGACGTTGCCTTCTGGGGTGGAGATGGTGATGCCTGGGGACAGTGTGAATGTTGAGGTGCAGTTGATCACGCCGATTGCGATGGAGAAGGAGTTGCGGTTTGCGATTCGGGAGGGGGGACGGACAGTCGGCGCCGGGGTCATTTCCGATATCATAGAATAATGCCGAACGGCCCATTCCCCGACCCGGAAAAAAATCGAATTTCGTTCCTTGCCGAGCTGAACCTTTGATGCTAGAATCATAAAGGAGAATTTGTGAGAGAGATTGTTACGTTAGCTTGCGGGCAATGCAAGCGCAGAAATTATACAACTACTAAGAACAAGCATTCTACGCCGGACAAGTTGGAGTTCAAGAAATATTGCCGATTCTGTCGCACCCACACTCCTCACAAGGAAACCAAATAGACGAGACGGTAAGAATCTTTGTCCATGGGCTTTTTCTCGTCTTCTCTGCGGTCGCTCAATCGGTCAGCGGAAGGAAACGTGAGATAACAGGCCAGTAGCTCTAACGGCTAGAGCACCGGACTCCAAATCCGGGTGATGGGGGTTCGAATCCCTCCTGGCCTGCCCGGTTAGAATATTTTTCGACCTTTAAAAATAATAAATGGAAAAGATTAAAGAATTTTGGAAGGCGGCGAAGCAATTCTTTCGAGAAGTTCGCGTGGAATTGAAGAAAGTGACCTGGCCTTCGAGGAAAGAAACGATTGCTTCTACCTCCGTGGTCTTGATCACCGTGATTTTGATCGGCTTTTTTCTGGGGATCGTGGACCTGGGGCTCTCGCGTCTGATCAAGATCTTCTTAGATTAAAAAAATAGGATGCTCCTGATGGCCCAAAAATGGTACGTCGTACATACCTACTCCGGGTTTGAGAACAAGGTAAAATCTGTTTTGGAGGAACGGATCAAATCTGCCGGGAAAGAGGAATACTTCTCGGAGGTTATGGTCCCTGCGGAGAAAGTGATCGAGATGATCAAGGGAAAGAAGAAAGCCTCCTCCCGCAAGTTCTTCCCGGGGTACGTCCTGGTAAAAATGGAGCTGAACGACGAAACTTGGCATATCGTCAAAGACACCCCAAAGGTTACCGGGTTCGTTGGCGACCGGGCAAATCCCACAGCCATCCCCGATAAAGAGGTGGAGGGAATCAAGAACCAAATGAGTGAAGGCCTGTTGCGGCCGAAGCATCGCATGACTTTCGAAAAGGGCGACCAAGTCCGGGTAGTGGATGGGCCCTTCTCTAATTTCAATGGATTGGTGGAAGCGGTCAATCCCGAGAAAGGGAAGGTTCGGCTGCTGGTGAGCATTTTTGGGCGTTCCACCCCTGTGGAGTTGGATTTCGCCCAAGTGAAAAAGAATTGAGAAGAGGATCCAGATGGCCAAAAAAGTGATCGGTATGGTGAAGCTACAGATTCCAGCGGGGCAAGGGAATCCTTCCCCGCCCGTCGGTCCAGCTCTTGGGCAGCATGGAGTCAATATCATGGAATTCTGCAAAGCCTTCAACGCCCAGACCAAGAGCCAGGAAGGCACGATCATTCCCGTGGTCATTACCATCTATGCGGACCGTTCGTTCTCCTTCATCACCAAGACGCCCCCGGCCGCTGTATTGTTGAAGAAGGCCGCGGGCATCGTCAAGGGGTCCGGGGAACCCAACCGGACGAAGGTTGGGCAGGTAACCCGCAGCCAGTTGAAGGAAATTGCCCAGACGAAGCTTCCAGACCTGAACGCCGCGAATTTGGAGGCTGCGATTCTGACCATCGCAGGCACGGCGCGGTCGATGGGGATCGAAATCACTGAAGGATGAGGATATGAGCACGCTAGGCAAAAGGTATTTACAGTCGCGAGAAAAAATTGACCGCACCAGTCGCTACGACCTGGACGAAGGGTTGAAATTGCTCAAGGAGACCGGCCGGGCCAAGTTTGACGAAAGTGTGGACATGGCCATACGGCTGGGGGTGAATCCCAAGCATGCGGACCAAATGATTCGAGGCACGCTCGTTCTCCCCCATGGCGTGGGCAAAACGGTAAAAATTTTAGTTTTCGCCAAGGGGGAAAAGGAGAGAGAAGCCCGGGAAGCCGGGGCGGACCTCGTAGGCGCAGAGGACTTGGTGGAGAAAATCACCGGTGGATGGACGGATTTTGACAAAGCCATTGCCACGCCGGATTTGATGGGCATGGTAGGAAAATTGGGGAAAATCCTTGGGCCTCGGGGCTTGATGCCCAACCCGAAGGTGGGAACGGTGACGTTCGATGTGGGCCGAGCGATTAAGGAGCTGAAGGCTGGCCGGGTTGAGTTCAAGGTCGATAAGACCGGAATCGTCCACACCACGGTGGGCAAAATCTCTTTCGACACCGAAAAATTGAAAGAGAATGTTCTGGCCTTGATGGATGTGATCGTCCGGGCCAAGCCGGCCTCGAGCAAGGGAACCTATCTCAAGAGCGTAGCCATTTCAACGACAATGGGTCCGGGAATCAAGCTTGACCCGAACGTCCTGCGAGGGGAAACGAAACAATAATCCTGCCGGGACGGAAGGATAACGTTGGGGATAAGATTCTTGGAGCGGTCAATAAAATCCCGGGTCATTTCTGCATCGGGGGAAAAAATAGGGATGGAGAAGGGAGGTTGAGATTTGAAGCGAGAGGATAAACGCAGAGTTGTTGCCGATCTCAATCAGCGGATGCGTCAAGCCAAGGTGGCTATCCTGACCCGGTTCGTTGGCCTCAACGTGGGAAAAATGACCCAGCTGCG
>Ga0315276_10003152_pt1 | contig 15132 bp, 12 predicted proteins | sample YL17G05_0_MG_FD_204542 | JGI IMG/M metagenome (GOLD analysis project Ga0315276, IMG submission 204542) | Sediment microbial communities from Yellowstone Lake, YNP, Wyoming, USA - YL17G05_0 | ecosystem: Environmental > Aquatic > Freshwater > Lake > Sediment | place: USA: Wyoming | collected...
CGTCCGGTGCGGTACTGGCGGAGTGAAGACGGCGGCACTGAGGCCGCCGCTACCCAAAATGCAGACGGGACGCTTGCGCCACCGCACTGCGCGAACTTCTGCAACTGCGACTCGTCATAGCCGTCAGGAACAAGTTACTGGGAGTAGGTCAATGTGGCATATGAGGAAGGCAGGCAGGGCGCTCGCCCTGAGCATTATCGTCACGGCGCTGCTGGTCGGCGCCGGCATCTGGAGCTGCGCAAGCAAGAGCAGCGGCGGGTCGGCAAGCCTGTCCGACGGCCGAGGCTACCGGACGATCAGCGAGGACCAGATCGGCTCGCTGCCGCCAGAACAGCAAAAGATGTTCAGCGATCCCGGCTGGAACCAGCCGTACGTGTCACCCGCTGCGGACTCGACGACGGAAGCGCCTTCTTATGAGGAGCTGATGGCTGAGACGCAGCAGGCGATGAAGGAAGGGATGGCTGGGAAGGCTGGGAAGGGCAAGGCGGCCGGGCAGCCGGCCAAACCAGCGGCCAATGGCGTGATCGACCAGGCGCTGGCCAAGGCGGGCGTCGACACGGCGAAGCTCAACAGCTGGCTGATCCCCGCGGCCTACGCGCAGGATCACGGCATCGACGAGCGCTACCTGGTGCGCAGCGGCGAGTGCCAGCTGGAAGTAGAGGACTACAAGTCCGCGCTGGGCAAGCTCAAGCAGATCGCCATCGCCAACGGCGGCAGCGTGACGGCCAGCGAGTCCAGCCGCTTAAGCGACGACACGCTGGAGGGCTGGGTCACGCTGCGCGTACCCGGCGCGGCCTTCGGCACCACCTGGGATGGCGTGCTGGAAGTCGGCAAGGTGCTCTCCGAGAAGACCGGCGCCGAGGACGTCAGCCAGCAGTACGTCGGCTACGTCAGCCAGCTCAAGAGCATGGTCGCCGAGCAGGCCGTGCTGCAGAAGATGCTCGACGAGGCGCTGGCCGTGCAGCGCGCGCGCGGGCTGGGCGAGGGCTACAAGATGCTGCTGGAGACGCAGCAGCGGCTGTTCGAGGTCAGCGGGCAGATCCAGAACACCGAGGACTCGCTCAACGCGCTCACCGACCGCATCACGCGCTCGACGATCACCGCGCACCTCAAGGAGACGCGCAAGCTGCCGGCGCAGGCCGCCACGGTTACCGAGGAGTTCGACTGGGGCCTGGGCGCCACCGCCGCCACGGCGTACAAGGCGCTGCTGGTCAAGCTGCGCGGCATCAGCCAGAGCTTCATCTTCTTCGTCATCACCTGCTGGACGTGGCTGATCCCCTGGGCGCTGATCATCTGGCTTGGCGTGTGGGCCTACCGCCGCTGGCTCAAGCCGCACCTGAAGCGCACGTACGGCCAGCCCACCCCCGGCGCCAGCGGCGCGCAGTAGCCGCCTCAGCTCCAGCCGGTGTCGTCGAGGCTGTCGGCGTGACCGTCGCCGGTATCGCCGTCGTCAGGGCGGTGTGGAAGCTGCTGGCCCCATTCCACCTCTTCCGGCGGCGCGAATGCCTGATAGACCTCCTCGGCCTCCACTACGCCGTCGGCCTCCGCTGCCACGGCGGCATCGCTAAAGGTATAGCCCGACAGCGCCTGCGCCAGTGCCTGCCTAAGAGCAGCAGCGTCGAACAGCCCTGCTGCCACCAGGTACGCCGCGCACGGCGCGACTATCAGCCCCATAAACCGCCAGCCCCAGACGCTGGTCTCGTTCGCTTTGAAAAAAGCCGCGAGCGGGGAATTGAAGGAACCGCCGCTTGCTACAAATACAATCGCCAGAGCGAGCAGTGGCAGCGCAACCACGCCAAGGACAATAGCTGCCGTGAGGCGCCACGAAGTCGTCGGCAGGCGGATGCCCTGCCGGCGGCAGACGTACCAGAAACTGGTCAGCAGGTCGCGCAGCCGCGGCTGGAACGTGCGCCGGTTGATGAAGCGGAAATGCTGCTCATAGCTTGACTGCTCATCTCCCAATCCTAACAACGGCATGCTGTCGTAGGCGTCCGACGCGAGCACTGCTCGCAGTGCTCCCTGATCCACCAGAACGCTGACGTACTTCGCGTAAACCTCACGGAAAACGGTGCGGCTGATGTAGATCGCTACTGGCACCCAGAGCGCGGCAAACAGCAGCGCTGCCGCCGGGTAGCGGTACCAGGTGCTGGGCAGCCCTTCGTGGTCAACCCATTGCATGATGTCGCTGGGCTCAAACACAAACAGCAGTCCGCCCGCTGCGGCAGCCAGTGTACTCGCAATATAGCCACCCAGAGCGTGCAGGCCCGCCCAGGTTTGCAGCTCATTCACAAACCGCTGCACCTGCGGCTGCCACCCGCCCTCTTGGCGTGCATACATGCGCGGATTATACGCTGCCCTGTTGCTAATACACGAGGATCACGGCTCAGCTCCAGCCGGTGTCGTCGAGGCTGTCGGCGTGACTAGGGTGCTCACCCTCAGCGGACTCGTCGGGCGGTGCCTCGGCCTCCTCGACGTACTCGTGGACCGCCTCGTCCCAGCCTTCTGGCGCAGGATCGGTGGGATGCGCGCGCGGCACGAGTTCCTCAGCCTCCGTGATCTTGGCTTCTTCCGGGATGCTGCCGCCCTCGGCATACGCTTCGGCGGCGTCGGCCAGCGCCGCGTTGAGCGCGCTGCCCTGGATGCTCTCCAGGATGCACTCGCCGGCGGTGCACGGCATGAGCTGCAGGCCCAGCGTCGGCCAGATCCACGGCGAGGCCAGCACGCGCCCCCAGAAGCCATCGACTGGCATGAAGGTTCCAGCCTGCGGATCGATCAGCACGCTGAGGGCATTAACGCCCAGCGCGAGCAGGCTGAGCGCCAGCAGCAGATTGTTCCACTTGGCCGGCCACGGTGGCAGGCTCAGCCGGCTGCAGACGTAGGTGTAGCTTGTGCGCAGGTCGCGGATGCGGCCGGTGAACGACGCGCGGTGCGCGGGGTGCAGCACCCGCGCCAGCAACGAGTCGTCGCCGGGCGGGATGCCCAGCCGCGGGAAGCGCTGGTAGGCGTCGATGCTGGCCACGGCGTCGATCACGCCGCAGTTGGTCAGGTTGGACAGCACGTAGGCGTGGTAGTCGCCGTAGGCCGCCTGGCGCAGCCTGCCGGCGATCCACGACCAGATGGCCAGCGCCACGCTGCCGCCTGCAACGTACTTCAGCCAGACGGCGCCAAGCCGGGTCAAGTCGCCAGGCGCATACACGGCTGCGCAGCCGCCGGCGAGCGCCGCGGCGAAGGAGAGCATCACGCCAATCCAGCTGCGCGTGTCGCTGTCGCCGCGCAACTGCTGGGCCAGCCCCCACACGTCGCCGCCAGTCAACCACCATTTGCGCGCGGACTTAGGCGTACTAGCCACCTCGCTTTGGCGGGGCTGTCGTAGATTCGGTAATCATCGCCTCTAGCGCGTCAGCCAGCGCCCGGCGCAGCGCCCACTTGGCCGAAGCAGCCAGCACGGTCAGCGCAGCCGTGCCCAGCATCAGCAGCAGGATCATCAGCGTACCGATCAGCATGAGCAACAGCGGCGGCGGCGTAGCGATGCCTGCCGCATAGACGTAAGCCCAGACTCCGATTGCCGCGAACGCGGGAAGCTGCAGCCACTTCAGGCTACCGATCAGCCAGCCCAGGCCGAACTGTACCGGCAGCTGCAGCTTCCTACATACATAAACATAATGAGCAAGCAGTTCGGATACCCGCTCCGCGCTTCGCGGCGAGAGCTTGCGCTGCGCCACTAGCAGACCGCACCATCGGGTGCTGCCGAGCCTGGCAAAGCGCAGTGTTGCGTCATCCGCCAGCACTGCTACCAGCGCGCCGCCGTGCACGAGGTTGAGCCAGCACGCGCGGTAATACCGTTGTTGCGTATAGCGCAGGATCAGCCATGCCGGGACTGCCCAGGTAGCCGCTGCGACGAACACCCACGGGACATACGCCAGCCAGTCGGCAGGTTTGGCGGGATAAGGCAGACCGCAGGTCAGGCCAGCCAACGCTCCGCCGACAGCTGCGGCGGCCAGCGAGATGCCATACCACATCCACAAGGAGACTACTGCGGCCTGTCGCAGATCGCTGATCTTTTCGCTGTCTGTACTGAAATCACCGGTTGCTGGCAGCGTCCCCACAGTCTGATTATACGTTGGCGTGACTTATCATGTTGCGCAATCCACAGAGGTAACAGCCAGATGGACAAGCACGACGGCAGCAAGCACGATGACAACCAGCACGGCCTGGGCACCAGGGCGATCCACGCCGGCTTCATGCGCGACGAGTACGGCAGCGTGATGCCGGCGATCTACCAGACATCCACCTTCGCGTTTGACTCCACCGCGCAGGGCGCCGCGCGCTTCGCCGGCACCGAGCCGGGCTACATCTATACGCGCCTGGGCAACCCGACGATCGAGATGCTGCAGCGCAACGTCGCCGCGCTGGAGGGCGGGGCCAGCGCGCTGGCCTGCAGCTCGGGCATGGCCGCCAGCAACACGCTGTTCTTCGCGCTGCTGTCCGCCGGCGACCACGTCGTGACCAGCGACGCGCTCTACGGCCCGACGCGCGGTGTGCTGGAGCAGCACTGGAGCCGCTTCGGCGTTGAGGGCAGCTTCGTCAACACGGCAGACCTTAACACTGTGCGCGCGGCGATGAAACCAAACACGAAGCTGCTGTTCATCGAGTCGCCGGCCAATCCGACGCTGAAAATCAGCGACATCGCCGGCTGCGCCAGGCTCGCGCACGAGCACGGCGCGCTGCTGGTGGCCGACAACACGTTTATGTCGCCGATCCTGCAGCGGCCCATCGAGCACGGCGCGGACATCGTAGTGCACAGCATCACCAAGTTCCTCAACGGCCACAGCGACGTCGTCGGCGGGATCATCATCTTCCGCGACGCCGCGCTGGCTGCGCGGGTGCGGCCGGTGTGGTACAACCTCGGCGGGACGATGGATCCGCACCAGGCCTGGCTGGTGCTGCGCGGGCTGAAGACGCTGAAGATGCGCGTGCTCACGGCGCAGGCCAACGCACAGCAGCTGGCGGCGATGCTGGCGGCGCATCCCGCCGTGGCCGAGGTGTACTACCCGGCGCACGCCAGCGCCGAGCAGCGCGCGATACACGAGAAGCAGGCCGACGGGCCGGGCAGCCTGATCAGCTTCGAGCTGCGCGGCGGGATGGACGCGGGCAGCAAGCTGATGGAGAGCCTTTCGCTGATGACGCTGGCGGTCAGCCTGGGCGGCGTGGAGACGCTGATCGAGCACCCGGCCAGCATGACGCACCGCGGCATGGCCCCCGAGCAGCGCCTGGCGGCGGGCATCACTGACGGCCTGGTGCGCCTGTCCGTCGGCTGCGAGGACATCGAGGACCTGCTGGCGGACATGCAGCAGGGCCTGGCGCAGCTGTAAAGGCGGAAGTCGAAAGAGCAAAGGCGAGCGGCGAAAGTCGGAAGGCGAAATGCTATACACTGAACCTGCGGCGCAGGATTGCGGAAACTGCCAGTGGCGGCGGCAGCCTGCCGCCGGTGACACCTGTAGCGGCGGCTTCAGCCGCCGTCTTGCTCAGAATATCCTGCCATGCACCAGCAAGCCAGGCAGCAGGGCGGTCGCAAAAGCGATCCACAGCACAACGTGGTAGGGCACAACCCCTACAACAGCCAGCACGAGCATGCCGACCGCGATTATCGACCCACCGAGCCGCAGCCAAGCCTGGGTGGATAGCGGCGTGTGCGGCGGCTGCGTCGCGCCAGCGAAGTCATCGCCACCTGCCGATGCCGCCCGGGCCAGCCAGAAGACGACGCCAGAGCAAATGATCAGTCCCACGACGAGAATCCAGGCCAGCCAGACAGTGATCTGATCCTTGCTCAGCGAACCTTCGCGCCAGGCAAACAGCAGCACGGTCAGGGCCACTGCTATAAGCTGCCCGATCCAGATCGTCGCGTGCAGCATCTGCCTGGCCTGCGGCGGCTCGCTGGTTTCGGCAGGCGCCTGCACCGCCCCACTGGAGCAAGCACACTACCCCCCCGGCGGCCTGCGCGTGATGAACCTGCTGTCCGCCCTGGTGATCATCGTTGTGCTGACCTGGCTGACCCATTAAGGCAATGCGATGCATGAATGGCTTGTACAGACATCCCCCCAGGCCAAGTTGCGGAAAGGAGTCTGGACGTAAATCTGAATGCAACTTGACATCTGATTTTTTGGCGGTACACTTTTGGTAGTGATTCGCTGGGAAGGAGGACAAGTTATATGTTGAGCTATTCTGCCACACGTCGAATTCGCCTGGTAGCTGCCTTGGCAACCGTCGTCGCGTTCTGTTGCCTGATGCCTGCGACAAGAGCTATGGCATACCAGTGTCATGTGCTTCAAATAACTGTCAGTGGGCCATTTCTGGTGCATGGCTACTGCGAATGCCATGTCCTTTGCGCCAACTGGCCCCCAGAAGATTACAATAACTATGAATCATATGTAACATTCGTATGCACAAGTACTACTGTTAGCTGTCAACTCCCATGCACCAGTTTTCACGCGCAGAATTATAAGGATGTTGTATGCGATCTGGATAAATGCGGTGGTTACACTTGTCGTATTCTTCTTGGTGAACCAATTGAATGCGATATATGTTTGGGAAACTAGAAGCTCTCACCAGTTCATGGATGTATAGCAGCCGTGGTTCGCTAGGTCGGCTGCGGTAGTAATGTCAAGCAGGAGGTTAATCAAGTGAAAGTCGTTTCGATTCTCCTTGCATGCGTGCTCGGGGTATTCACATTTGTCATGGCATCGGCCGCCAGCCAGTGGACTCATCCGGTTCATGGACACAAAGCTAATCCCATATTCGATAGCTTATATGGACCCGGCCACGGGTACCCAGCAGATTACAGCATGGGTGATATCACGTTCGATGGGCCCGGCAATCACCCGCCAGCCAGTTCTCTAACGAATGAAGAGAAGTACATCATTGCTGGCTCTGTAACCTCTGACTATGCATCCGATGGTGGCTTGTCGGCGTGGACAAGTACAATCTTCGCCATCGTCGATGCATACTACAGCCAGTTCGGCACCATCCCTGACGTCCTGACGGATGTAGAGATCAGGAAAATAGACGGGATGCAGAGTATCGGCGACAGCAATCTGCGTGAATTCCTGAATCCATTGACTGATCAATGGCCGCGGCTGAAAGCCACGACCGCATCGCCAGGAGATGTGTACATCAGGCCTCTTACCATTGACGAAATGCACCATTACGCTGAGCTGTCGCCAAATCTGAAAGATGACTGGTTTAATGGCCAAAGCGTCAACTCAGAAACAGGAGAGCCTGCGCCTGCTGAGCTTACTTCCCATGTGTATTACATGCGCATCTACGGCTGGAATGGCGTGATCTTCAACAACTTCCAGTATCGGCTAGCCGTGCAGCAGTAGAGCAGCCGGTGTTTCTGGAGCGCTGCCGCCCGTATTGCCAGTAGGGGCGGCAAACTGTGGTCGCCCGTCTTTGGGGGTATTGGTCAAGCAACATGCTTGTCATGCGGTCAAGAACGGGTCGGCACCATGACCAGCCCCGACGAAGCCGGCGGCTGAAGCCGCCGCTACGGCAGGTAGCGGATGGTTCAGCGCACGCCGGCGTACTACCGTTCCGCGTTCCGCGTTTCGCGCTCAGAATTAGTCTTCTCGATGCGCAGCAGCTTGACGCGCGTGCGCAGCACCTTCAGCGCGGTGATCTGCATGTCGCCGAGCTGGATCAGGTCGCCGACCACCGCCGGCCGCCCCAGCCGCTCCATCAGCAGGCCGCCGACCGTCGCCGCCTCGTCGTCGCTGAAGTCGATGCCCGCCAGCTCGGGCAGCTGCTCCAGGCGCGCGCGGCCGGTGACGATGGCGTAATCTTCGCCGCGCTCCAGCACGTCCACGCTGTGATCATGGTCCGTCTCGTCGCGGATGTCGCCCACCAGCTCCTCGAGGATGTCCTCCAGCGTGACGATGCCCGCCGTGCCGCCATGCTCGTCGACCACCACGGCGAGATGCAGCCGCAGCTGGCGAATCTCCGCCAGCGTCTCGACGACGCTCTTGGTCAGCGGGAAGTGCGCCACCTGGCGCAGCTGCGGCGCCACCGGCTCGTTCACCCAGCGCTCCTCGGGGCCGTGGCCGCGCGCCCAGCGCAGGCTGCGGCGCACCAGGTCCTTCAGCAGCAGCGCGCCGATGATCTCGTCCAGGCTGCCGCGGTACACCGGCAGGCGCGTGAAGCCGCTTTGGGTCATCATGTCCAGCGCCGCGCCGACCGTCGCACCCTCCTCGATGGCCACGATGTCCACGCGCGGCGTCATCACGTCGGCGAGGTTCTTCTCCGAGAAGCGGATCGCCTCGCGGGCCACCGCCGCGTCGGTACGGTGCAGCTGCCCGCCGGCCAGCGCCATCGCCAGCACCGTGCCCACCTCGTCGCGGGTCAGCGTGTGCACGTGCCTCTGCTTGCCGCCGGAAAGCAGGTGGACCAGCGGCATGATCAGCACACCCAGCAGCCAGTTCACGGGCGTCAGCAGCCAGACCAGAAACGCCAGCGGGTAGGTGACGAAGCGCGCCATGCGCCAGCTGTTGATCGCCGTCACCGTCTTGGGGATCAGTTCGCCGAACAGCAGCGTCAGCACGGTGATCCCAACGGTGGAGACCGCCAGCGCGCCACCTTCACCCAGCTGCGGCAGCGCGCTTAAGTGCCGCAGCGCCCAGGCGGCGCAAAAGGTGGCCAGCGCCATATTGGCGGCGGTGCTGCCGATCTGGATCGTCATCAGAAAGCGCTCCGGCCGCGAGCGCAGCGCGTGCTGCAGCCTGGCCAGCCGCGAGCCCTGCTGCGCCTCGGTCTGCAGCCGGATCGGATCAAGGGTGAGCAGCGCCAGCTCGCCGCTGGCGAAGAACGCGCAGAGCGCCAGCAACACCGCAACAACGAGAATCAGTTGCAGAATCAGCACGTGACCGCGCTAGCGCGCCTCACCTCCCGAGCGGGGACTTAAGGGAACGTCATCGCCATCCATGAGCTGATTCTAACAGACGTCAGCTGCGCGCCTGGGCGCGCTGGCGCCGGCCCAGCGAACAAGTTTGGATGGGATAAAGTCTCAAATTACAGGTGATTTCCTCTTGACGGCACCGGAGCAGCCGCTGAGAGGTTATAATAAGGTGCCTAATGGCGTACCGGCGCCAGCGGGCCAAGCTGTAGGGGCTGCTTGAGAACGGCTGGATAAGGGGTACACGTGACGCGAACTGGCGACAGCCGCGTCAGCCGAAATATGGCTGGACGGCGACAAACTGGTGGGTTTACGCTCATCGAGCTTGCCGTCGTGGTCGTTATCATCGGACTGCTGGCCGCCATCTCCCTGCCCAATTACATCCGCGCCAAGGAAAAGGCGCGCGAAGCGGAATGCAAAGCCGCGCTGCACAACATCCAGACCAACCTGGAGCGCTGGGCCGTCGACCATGATGGCACCTATCCCGAGTACCTGATCGGCGGCAGCAACACCTCGCTGGTGCTCAGCTACGGCCGCGATGACAAGTCGACGCCGCAGTTCTACGAGACGCCTTTCGAAAAGTGCACCGATCCCATGCTACGCTTCGGCTACGTCAGCAGCTATCCGCACAACCCGTTCGTCTCTCACTCGCAGCCAGTGCAGCTGCTGCAGAAGCACTACGGCGATCCCCTGCGCAGCACCTTCCCCGACGGCCGCCAGTACGGCACGCGCTTTGGCGCGACCTGCGACATCATGGGCCAGGTGCTCTGCGATGCGCGCTGGCTGACTTGGCGCTACTACCCCGGCGACGGCAGCAAGCCCAAGGATATCGATACCTGGAGCAACATCCAGTACGAGTTCTACGACGTCTGGAATGGCAACACCCGCCGTCCCTGGCTGCCCGGCAGTTTCATGTACAAGTCGATGGGCGAAGTGATGGCCACCGTCGACGAATCGTCGCGCCAGACCATTGCGGACGTCGACGGCCGGGCTGCCGTGCTGCCTGAGAGCAACCGCGACACCACCACCTACCCCATCAGCCTGTCGGAATACATGCTGGGCGTTTGGGGCGGAGTGCGCACCAAGGGCATGGACATCCTGGGTGAAGAGCCGCTGGTGCTGTTCACTTTCCACGGCAGCAAGCGCGCCACCGCGAATATCCCGACGTTTGTCTACAACCCGGAGAGCGGGCGCTACGAACTGCCGCCCAAGCCGGCGGATGACTTCTTCGAGCTGCTGGGCATCGCCCCCTGGACGCGCGGGGTCAACCGCAGCCACATCGGCCCGTTGTGGGGCAGCCCCTACGGCCCGTCGGGCGGCACTGACCGTCAGCTTTCGGTGGGTAACGCCAATGGCATGCCCGACGCGATCATCATGACGCTCACCTCTGGCGACGATTAGCTCCGCCACTCATCACCTAACAGCCCGGCAGGCTCCATGGCGCCTGGCGCACGCCAGCACTGAACGCCAGGTCAAGATTAGCCGTCCTGCTCTGTTATAATGACTTGCCCATTCCTGAGTGGGCTGTCCAATGTTAGGAGGAAGAGCCATGCTGATGCGGGCACTAGCAGTGGCGATACTGATCAGCTTGTTTGCGGCGGGTAGCGCGTGGGCGAGCAAATTCGACGGCATGACCGTTGACCAGATCCGCGATAACCCCGATTTCGTCGCTTCCACGCAGAGCATGTCCAGCACCACCAACAGCGGCGATGTTGACGCCGCGCACGTGTACTGGTGGATCGGCTATATCCCTGACGGCGACAAGCGGGTGTACTTCACCAGCTTCGGCGAGCCGCTGACCTGCGTCAAGTGGGAAGAGACCGGCGAGTGGGTGCCCGAGTGGGTTGCCGACGCGCTCAACAAGCTGGTCGACAAAGGCTACATCAAGATCTAGCCTGCGCCGCGATGGTGAGTGCGCTTAACTGCCCTTGCGGCTGGCCTGCGGCGGCGTGATCCCCAGTAGCTTGTACACCGCTTTGGCGTACTCGCTGCGGAAGCCCGTCAGGTAATCGACGAACTCGCCCTTGCCGTTGAACACATACGTCAGCGGCGTGCCCAGGTCGGAAACGCTGTAGGTATCGTCGGTCCGGCGCGCGTGCTGGTCGAACAGCACCTCGAACGTCATGCCCTTGTCCTGCATGTAGTCCAGGCACGTGTCCTTGTCGTCATCGACACAAATCGATATCACGCGCACGCCCAGGCCGTTTTCGTCGCTCTGCTTCTTGAGCTGTTCGACGTAGGGCAGCTCAAGGTTGCACAGCGGACAGTCGGTGAGCCACCACACAAGGACGAACGGCTGGCCGCTTTGCGCCAGATCTTCGAAGGTCAGCCGCCCGGAGTCGTCGGCGTACGGAAGGTCAAAGGCGTACTCCTCCCACGCGGGGTTGCTGGGCGTAGCCTGTTTCTGACTCAACCCCTGCCAGTCGGCGCCGGCAGGCAGCGCGGCCAGAGTCAAGGCCAGGCCGCCAGCAGCCAGCAGCGCCAGCACCCGTGGCATGAGACGCGTCTTCAACATCATCAACCCTCCGCAACTACTAGTCTTGCCGACAGCGACGCCAGGCTGTCGCAGGTCATCAGGCTGGCGTCTTCCCCCGTATCCGTGTAATACCCCTTGCGCAGGCCAACCTGCGTGAAACCAAGGCGCTCGTACAGCCTGATCGCCGCTTGGTTACTCGCCCGCACTTCCAGAATCATATACGTCAAGCCCTCGTTCTCCGCCTGCAGCGCGGTATAGGCGATCAACTGCTCAGCCAGCCGCTGCCCGCGATAGTCGCGCTTGGTGGCGATTGTGCCCACGTGCGCTTCCTCGTAAATGAACCAGCTGCCGATATACGCCGCCAGCTCGCCCGTCGCCACATGCTTTATGACGTAAAACCTGCTGTAAGTGTTGTTCAGCAGGTCCTGTTCGTACATTTCCCGCTTCCAGGGCGTGGGGAAGCTGTAGGCCTCGATTTCCATCAGCTGGTTCAGGTCTGCCAGCTGCATCGGGTAAAGGCGCCATTGTTCGATGTCGAACACGGCGCACATTATATTCCCGCGCAAGCATAATGGCACGCTCTGGGCAGCATTTCCCCGCCTGCCACGCCCGCCGGTAGTTGATCAGTGCACGCCCGCTGCGCAAGGCATCTCGGCACTTCACCATAACTTATTTGACTGCTAAGTGCTGCGCGTAACCCGCGGGCCGGAGCAGCGTCATATGTCTGGGTATAATGTGAGGTCTAAAGCCCTATTTAGACCATTCCGCCTGAGGAGGCTTACATGCGGGCTGCTGTGGGTGAATCGCGCGTACTGTGTGGGCTGCCGATTGTTTCTGTGCTGCTTGCCAGCCTGATTTTACTGCTGCTGGGGTCATGCGGCGGCGGAAGCCTGTCGCTGACCCAGGACAGCGCCGGCGACTGGCCTGGCCATACCTGGGACCAGGCTGTCAGGAGAGGCAGCTTCGCCGCCGTGGCTGTCGATGACAGCGAACGCAATATCGCTGCCCTGACGGACCGCCTGGCGCTCACCGTGGTACCCACTGAAAACGGCCAGCGGGTGACGATCTGCGCCCGCAACATGCCCGCCTCCAGCCACGCATATTTGCATCTGCGCTACGACCCCGAGAGCATGCATCCGCTCAACACCTATGCCGGCCGGCCGATCCGCGAAAGCGTGGTTTGCGCGGGCATTACTTCGCGCCGCGGCGTGGTGGCCATCGGCCTGGCGAGCATCGGCGGTGCGCCCGACCTGTCCGGCGATGTACAGCTGGCGGAAGTGGAATTCAGCAATGGCGCGTTCAGCATGGGCGCCGGCCGTCAGGCCTGCGCGGTGACGGACGCCACGGTCAACAACCTGCGCTTCGACTCGACACAGCTCGATCTGCTTAAGTGGAGCTACCGCTCACCCGGCGACTACGACCAGAACATGGAGGTCAACATCGCCGACGTCACGCCGATTGGAATATACTTCGGGCGCACTACAACCGCCACCGACTGGGCCTCGGCGCAGGTGGCAGATGGCGACAGCAACGGCGAGGTGAACATCGCCGACCTCACCCCCATCGGCGTGCACTTCCTGCAGCGCGTCACCGACTACCGCGCCCAGGCGGGCCCGACGGGCACGGGACCGTTCGGTGGCATCGGCGACGTCCCCTTCAGTGAAGGCGTCGTGCCGGCGGGCGGCGGCTTCAAGCAGTTCAGCTTCATAGTCGACACGCCGATCGAGGGCGCCTGGTACGTCGTCACGGCGCTGGACGGCGCGACAGTGGCCGCCGGCAACAGCAATGCCGCGCAGTACAGCGGCACGGCGCAGTACAACCCGCCGCTCAACCTGACGGCGGTGAGTAACGGCACGAACATCGTGCTCTCGTGGAACGCGCCCTCCGGCTCGCTCCCCGACTCCTACAGTGCGTACATTGGCAGCACTGCTGCTATGTCCGACGCGGTGCTGCTGGACGGCGGCATCAGCGCGACGGCTTACGAGGTCAGCACAACCTTCCCGCCCACCGGCGACTACTACTTCGGCGTCAAGGCGATCTACGGCTCACACCAGAGCGCGTATGCCACCACGCACTTCACCCCCTCGGGAGGCACGGCGCCGGCGAACCTGACGGCGCAGCGGGTCAGCGGCACCCCGGACTTCATCCAGCTGAACTGGGAAGCACCCGGCACCGACACGCCGACCGGCTACAACGCCTATGTCGCCACCGACGATCTGATGTCCGACGCGCTGAAGCTGAATAACAGCGGCCTGATCAGCGGTCTGACCTTCGACGTCTCCCCCTTGTTGTTCAGCCCAGATACGGTGCACTACTTCGGCGTCAAGGCTGACTACGGCGGCACAGAGAGCGATTACTCGAACATCTACTTCTACGACCCGGCCGGCGGCCCGGACACCGATCCGCCGGTGTGGCAGGGCGGCACGGGCATCAAGAGCGTCGCCCCCGATAACGGTTTCGTCACCGTGACGTGGTATCCCGCGATCGACGCCAAGAGCCCGCCGGTAACCTACCTGCTGGCCTACTGCCCCGACACGGAGGAACCGAACTGGGATACCGCAGACACCTTTGACAGCACGCGGCTGACGACCAACATCAGCGGCCTGACCAACAACACGCGCTACAAGTTCGCCGTCCGGGCCGAGGACGCGGTAACTCCCACGCCTAACCGCACGACCAACGAGAACGTGCTCTACGCCACGCCGATGGTGTTCCCGTCTGACGGCGCGCTCAGCGACATCGTCGCCAGTGATGTGGCCAGCGTGCGCATGAGCGGCGAAGAGATGCCGCGCATCGTGGCGGTGAACCATACCACCGAGATCTGGTACTGCCGCTGGATGGGCTCCGCCTGGGATACGCTGGATCTGAACACCGTGCTGCTCAGCCCCGATCGCAAGTACCACCCGCAGGCAGTGGGCGTCGGCAGCGATATTCATATTGTCTACGGCACGCAGAACGGCGTGTTTGAGATCTTCGGCGACAAGGACGCCGCGCCGGCCACCTGGCAGCGCAAGACCATCGTCGGCACCGGGATCAGCGGCGTGACGGGCATCGGTTTTGCGTACTCCGCCGCGGGAGACTACTTCGCCGTGGTTTACGCCACCAAGGTCGGCACCGAGAAGCTGTTCTACAGCGACCGCAATGCCAGCGGCGAGTGGAATACGCCGCTTGCCATCATGGACGGCAGTCCGGAGATCTGGCAGTGCGACCTGGCGATCAACGACAGCAACGGCTCGCAATGGGTCGTCGCCGCCAACGGCAAGGCCGACAGTTCGGGCGATGACCTGAAGTTCTGGTACGGCACGCGCTCGGACCGCCTGGCCTCCTGGACCATTGAGAACACTGGCTACGGCGGTGACGTGATGGTGGTGGAGATCGATCCGACGATCAGCCAGCCCGTCGTCGTCGATGCCGAGGTGCGGATCGCCTCCAGCGGCGGCTACAGCGCACCGGTCAGCGACGCCACGGTGTTCACCTGGGACGGCAGCGCCTGGCAGAAGAACGTGCTGGAGCAGGGCGACTTTATTGTGGAGATGAGCAGCGACTTCACGACAGATACCATCCTCACCGGCCAGGACCCGCAGCTGGTATTCAGCCAGACCGGCAAGGCGGTTGCCCTGTGGAGCAACATCGATGTGCTGTCATGGCTGCTGGATGAGACCACTGACGTGACCGGCGACTGGCGCTTCAGCCAGCGTCCCGAGATCGCCTG
>Ga0315276_10003155_pt1 | contig 15125 bp, 10 predicted proteins | sample YL17G05_0_MG_FD_204542 | JGI IMG/M metagenome (GOLD analysis project Ga0315276, IMG submission 204542) | Sediment microbial communities from Yellowstone Lake, YNP, Wyoming, USA - YL17G05_0 | ecosystem: Environmental > Aquatic > Freshwater > Lake > Sediment | place: USA: Wyoming | collected...
CAAAATGGCCTTGTGCCACTCCGGTTCCTCTATTCCCTTCCAGGTGAAATAGAGATCATAGGTGAGCGTGACATACGCCAGGTACATTCTCTTGCCCTGGACCGCGACGCCGACGTACCAGCCCCTCCCGTCCGCCAGTCCGTTTCCGGAGGCCACCAGTGAAAAATTTTTCAGGTTCTCGTTGTCCGTGCTCCTGTAGTGGCGTATCGGAAGGGTCTGGGAGTTCTGGACATAATTGAGCCTCCCTTCGTCATCGAGAAAGATCATGCTTGGCTGATACAGACTGTCGAACTCGGCCCCCCTGAGCCATTGACCGCCGGTGGTCCTTTTGAGTATCCTGGCACGTTCATGCCCCCCGTATTTTCCTCCCCAATTGACGACCCACATCTCGCCGAGGCTATTTCTGACGATCTTGGGAGCATTGTATCCCCAGCAGGGGGACGCCCACGCGTCGGTCGAATCGATGACGGTGGTTGTGATCAGGGGGAATTTGTCCCCCGCCCGGCCTTCGCCGGTCCCAAGGAATGTGACAGCACATGCAAAGGCAAGAATACTATGGCTGATTCTCTCCATGTCACCCCGATCCTCTCTATTGTGAATTGCCACCGTTGATTCGGAAGTAGTACAAACCGTACCGCGATAGTTTTGTGCCGGGGAGCGATCCCCTGTTATCTTCGAAGATGCCCTGCGTCCCGTGCTTTCCACTCCAGCTGCTCGCGCCGGTCATCAACTGAATGTGGGAGGGATTCGTGAGCACGATGTGAGACGATGATCCAGGGGGTGTACTCCAGGTGACACCATGATCTCTGCTCTGGACGGCCTCCCATGAACCGGGATCACTCCTGTTGCTCAGGTCTTTTCTGATTCCGTCGTCAGGGGGGGCGGATTTGACCACCCGGAGAGCAGTGACCGTTCCCCCTTCGTGCAGGAATAATCCCCCGTCGCTGACCGCGGCGAACGTCCGGGAGGCTGTCCATGTCGTACCACCGACGGGACGGGAGTAGACGAAGACTCCTGTCTCTCCATCGAGCGTGAAGGGAGAATCGTAGATCCTCGGGTTCCTCTCGATGACGCAGTGCATCCAGCCATCCTGCGTCACGGCAAAATCGGACGAATATGCTCCAAACCCCTGCGGTACCCGCACAATGCACTCGGTGGTAAACCGACGGGGATCGGAGAGGGTAAACGTGACCAGCTGGACAGCGTTGTACGAGTTCTTGACTGACCCGTCCGAGGTCTCGTTCACTACGAAGATACCGGTGTCGCCTGAAAATTGGAGCCGGGGACGGGTCCAGGAGTGGTTCCCTTTGACGGCATCGACCGAACCTTTGTGGATCAGAACTGCGGTGTTCCAGCGTGATGCCGACACATGCTTCCAGGTCAGAAAGAGGTCATATGAAAGCGTGATGTATGCCATGTAGACGGTATCGCCGCGCACCCCCGCACCGACATACCACCCTCGTCCGTCTTCCTGGCCGTTTCCTTCGGCGACCGTCTCGAAATTCTCGAGATTCTTCTTGTCGGTGCTCCGGAAGTGGACGAGAGGCTTCGTCTGGGAGTTCTGTATCACGTTGAGGAACCCTTCCCCGTCCACAAAAAGGAGTGAGGGCTGATAGGCCCCCCTGAACGTCCTTCCGCGTTCCCACACTCCCCCAATCGTTCGCTTCAGAATCTGGACATTCGCTTCAGGATACTCACCCGAAAAGAGGGCAACATACGCCTCTCCATTCATCCCTTCGACGATCTTGGGTGCGTTGTGGCCCCAGAGGGGAGAGCACCAGCAGTTGACCGAATCGACGAGTTCCACCTCAACATGAATCCCCGCCTGGCTGGCTTCCCCGCCTCTCTCCGCACAGAGACCTGGCTGCGGAAAGTGCAGCGCCGCTGCAATCCAGCAACCAGCCCACAGACTGTTTTTCATGCCGAACCTGGTCATCTAGTTCTGCTCCGCCTGGGGTATGTACGTGCACCCGAACGAGCTCATCGCGCCCATGTTCCCCATCGAGTCCGTTATCCGCATTTCGACCCTGTTGAGCCCCCTCTCCAAGGTTGCCTCAAAGGAATGACTCTTTGTACGCGTCGCTTTTCCATTCACTGTCACCACATACTCTCTGAAATCGGGGCTGTTTGAAACCATAGTGAACCGGAGGAGGCCCGACCTGACGACCGTAGCCCGGAAATCGATCTGATTCAGATTCCCGTAGAGGTCGGTCACGCGGTTTGTGAATATCGAATGTTCCAGCGACCGGGGTGTTTGCGGATCGTACCAGCAGTAGTAGCCGGTCCATCCCCAATGTGTCCGCCCGTGATTAACCGGAACGGGTGTCGGTTTGGAAAGATAGTTCCCCCGGGGCATGTACCTGAGATAACCCATCACCAGGGGGCCGTAGCCGCCGCAGTAGGGACTCAGCTCGAGGGGGGGATTCCACCACTGGTACGACGTCAGCTTTCCGGAGTTCGCGTTTCCTCCGAGGACCGCAATGACAAGCGAGGTGTCCCGCCGCTCATGTGCCCTGCGCACAAGGTCTTCCCTCGACCAGGAATCTCGATTGATCGTTTCGGCCCCGAAATAGGCTTTCACGAAGAGATTGTGCATCTCAAGAACACTCAGCGGTATTCCCGTCGTCGGGTCAGCAAAATACGTATCGAAATTCGCATCGAGGAATATCCATTTGCCATAGTCGTTCGACCAGACCTCCACGACCTCATGCCCGCCCCAGACAGAATAGTCGACGCTGACAACGCGCGCAGGGAACCCGAAGCTTTGCAGGGCTTGCATCAGCACGATGGCGTAGTGCAGACAGAATCCCCCCTCCACGGTGCCGTTCGCACCCGGCGTCATGATCCGGTTGGCATCCCACTCCATGATGTCCTGTTCGGGTTTGAGAAGATGCCAGTTCCACTGCTTCGCCACCCACCCTTTGATGCGGAGCATCTTCTCAAATTCTGTGCGGGCGTCCCCGACCACCCGGTCAAGTTTCATCCGGGAGCGGAACTTCTTCACACGATCGAATGTGGGCCTCTCGTACTCGAACGGCAAGGAACTGCGGATGAGGGGAAACCGTTTCGAACTGACGGAACGGTACTCCGAAAGATCGCCCGCCCGATCGATCTGGTAGATCGACCGTAGCCGGGCCCCGGCGATCAGCGGCGATCGATCGGAGATCGACGAGGCGCAGCGCAGCCGGAACTGCAGGTAGCGTCCCTTGATATCAGAGATCCCTCCGGTCGAGGATACCCAGCCTGACCAGCCTTTGTCGTCCGGTAAGAGCGTGGGCCCGGTCCTTACCTCCAACCCCACCGAGGTTCCCTCTGGAGTTTCTCGGTCAATGTCGAGCGCGACGTCTTTGATCGTAACGGGCAGCTGCAACGCCTCCACGTTGGAGTTCTCCGCCAGGTCGACAACGGGCGATTCGACCCATCCTTCGGGCTGATACGCTTCCAGATTGAGGCGAATGGAATATTCGCCGTCGGCCTTGCCATTCACCCCGAGATGTCTGTCATCCCATGTTATTCCGCCATCACTGCTGCGGGCGCTCCTGTTGGGGTGGTGGACTCGCGTGGCCGAACCGATCGTGAAGTTCTGATCGAGTGCGACCCATGTCCTGAACCGCGTGTCGGGTTCCTGGACCCGGACGAGGATCTCGTTGTCGCCTTCCTTCAGGAATTCGGCGGGGACAGGGGCATGACTCCAGAAATGCTTCATTTCCCACACAACATCGTGGCCGTTCACCGTGAAGATGACATGACGCCCGTTGTTCGGCGCAGGAGGATTGTCCGGATAGAACATCGCAACGACGTATGCGGCACGGGAAGGGAGTTGTACGAGAACCAGAGTCTTCTTGAGAACTATCCCTTCCTTGAGAATTTCGACCGATGAAGGATCTGCGCTGTACCCGCAGCCGGGCGCATCATCTTCGATAAGGATGTTCCCTTCGAGCCTGATTGCTCCCCCATCGAGAACCATCCGGGAAGAGCAGCCGGCACGGAAGAGCTCACCCGCTTCCCACGTCCGCGCAAGTTCACGCTGGTCCGTAGCCCGCAACGGGTCGCACGACAGAAGCACGATCACAATAATCATCGTCACACGATTCACGACGGCTCCGCTTAAGAGACTTTTTCCGGTTTTCCGGAGGCCAACGACCGGTGGATGGCATCGAGAATCGCGGTGGCGTTCCGCCCATCCCTGGCCGTTACGAACGGCTCCCTTTTCTCGACGATCGCATCGATAAAGCTGTACATACAGGAGGGGAGTGCTCCCACCCACCTGTCAAATACCTTGTAGTTGAGAAGCGTCCTCGGATAGGTGTAGGCTTCCTTCGTCGCCATCTCGATCGCCTCCGCCTTCCGGTCCATAAAAACATGCCCTTCGCTTCCGATGACTTCCATGTAGGAGTCAGGCAGATACGGGCTCTTATTCGAATAGATCCAGGCCGACTCGAACGTAGCAAAAAAACCTGACGTGAACCTAACCTGCGCCTGGATCGCGTCGTATGTGTCGATGCCGCGGGCCTTCAGGACTTTCTTGGCCCCGGTCGCATACACCTCCGACCCCACGGCTCCCGTCCACCAGCACATGAGATCGATGTCATGAGAGGAGAGAAACCAGGCAGACGTGCTCTTGCCCGACCAGGGGAGCCATTCCGTCGGAACCAGGATGGGGTTGTTCTTTTTGGCGAACCCGAGGAGGCATTCACCGATCGCTCCTTTTTGAATGTCGCTGAACACCTTATGATAGACGGAGAGCCACCGGTGGTTGAACGACACCTGGAGAATGAGCCCGCTTTGCTCGACCGCCCGGACAATCTCGTCGGCCTCGGCCACGTCGGTGGTCATCGGTTTCTCCACCAGCACATGCTTCCCTGCCGTGAGTGCGTCCAGGACCGGGGTGCGATGAGCCCAATCGGGAGTGTTGATATGAACCGCGTCGATCTGCTCTCTGCTGAGGAGGTCGACATGGTTTCCGTAGACCCCGGGGATGCTAAATTCGGCCGCGACCTTCCCGGCCTTTTCGAGATCGTTGTCACACACGGCGACAACCTCGACACCGGGGTGCCGCTGCCATACCATGATGGCGTTCTTCCCCATGATCCCCGTACCGATAACCGCAATGCGAGTTCTCACGTGAAACCCTTCCGTGCTGAAGAGAAATCGATTAAGAGAACGGCGTAAGAGAAAGCTGACGCGGGCCAACGGCCTTGCGGGGCGACCCCGGAGGGTCGCCCTGCAATGTAACAATTGGCCGCAACATAAGAACAGATGTTACTTGATCAGAAGCATTCTCTTCGCGTCGACGAAATTACCCGAGCGGATCTGGTACAGATACACGCCGCTCGCGAGGCGCGAAGCATCGAACGTGACGCGATACCGTCCCGCTGGCTTGTAGCCGGATTCAACCGTCGCCACTTCCTCGCCCAACACGTTCACGATCTTGAGCGTGACCTCGCCGGCCTGTTTGAGGGTGTACTCAATGGTCGTCGACGGGTTGAAGGGGTTCGGGTAGTTCTGGCTAAGGCTGTAGGACGTCGGGATGGCCGTATCGGTCACCTCGACACCGGTGGTCGAGATCCTGACTTCATCGCTCTTGACGCTCAGGTTCCCGTGGATGTCCTCGGCCTTGATCGCATAGTATGACGGTGTGACGCCGGCAACAACCTGATCGACATACGCGGTGTCCGTCGTCGTCGCATAGGCGGTTGCGTTGTCCGGGATGTTCGGGCTGTCGCTCTTATAGATGACATAGTGCTTGAGATCGCTCTCCTTGTTCGGTTTCCAGCTCAGGCGTGCATTTCCTCCAACAAGCGTCCCCGCAACGAGACCGGGCTTTGCCGGTGCGAGGTTGTCGAGGGAGTGCGCGCTATCGATATCCGACATGTAAAACTTGTTCGGATCGCTTGTATGGGCGATGACCATGAAGTAATGCTTTCCATTCGTGGTGGCCATCGAATCATACAGTGTGGGGACCGTGACCGAATAGTTCCCCAGGAGCTGGGCCGGGACATTCTTGACCCACTCCCACCCGTAGGAGGTACCCTGAGCGCTCGTCGTGATGGTTGCCTGTCCCTTAAAATCCTTCGTCATGTCAGCCACATGTGAAGTGACGGTCGGAGTGATAATGTCCGTCGGTACTGACCTCCAGATGCTGAAGTAGGGGTATTTGGCAACGTTGTTATCCACGGTGGCGCTAAAGGCAAGCCGGACGCTCCCCCCCTGGTCGAACGGGGTGTCTCCAGCACTTGCGATGAAGACCGGGTTGACCTTCAGCACGGTGAGCTGGAAGTTGACATCGTAGGCGAGGAACTCATTGATGCCGTCGTGGTCAAAGTCAATGCTGCCGGGCATCACCTGAAGATAGTTCGCGGTCTCATAATCGGGTTTGATGGCCCCCTTCTTCCCCTCTTTCGTGAAGAAGAGGCGAATACCGCGCTCTTCCGGCGCATACCCGCCGAAAAAGCTGCGGGTGACGGCGAGATCTCCGAAGCCATCTCCGTTCACGTCGCCGATGGATGAGACGTTCATGCCGTTCTGGTCCGAGTATCCGGCAAAATCGAACCGCCCCTTTGTGTAGGAGAGAAGCTCGTCGCGAACGACCAGGACATCGTTATCCGTCGCAGCCTTCTTCCACGTGTGGTCTCCCTTGAAGATCAGGGCGATGTCCATGTACCAGCCCGGCAGCGAGATATCCGCAATACCGTCTCCGTTCACGTCCCCGGCGTTGTAGACGGCATAACCCAGCCAGAGGTACTGTACAGGGGTCGTGTATTTGAGCCATTCATCGCTCGCCATCAGAATCACGTCGGGCCGGTTCCCCGTATTGAAACCAGGACCCCCGAGGAACACCAGCCCCGCGCCGCAGTTGTACATCGACTGCATGACGCCTTTGTAATTAAAGATATTCACGCTGGAGTAGGAATTCCATCCCGACGTCAGGATATCCATGTACCCGTCGCCGTTGAAGTCCCCCACGTCCATGTGCCAGGGGCTGAAATAGCGGGGAGTAATGGTGTTCGACGTCCCTGTGATCGTGTAGGTATGTCCCCCCTTGTAAACCCAGTCGGGGATGCTATCCATCGGTGAGCCGCCGTAGTAGACCGCGAGCATGCTGCCATAGGCTCCGGCGTAGGTTCCTGCGGTATCGTTCCCCTGGATCTGATAGCAGAGATCTCCAAATCCGTCGCCGTTGAAATCCCCGATGGCCATAGAGGCATACTGCCCCGCGGATTCGAAGACGGTATCCTGGACCGCCCCGCAGATGAGGTCAGGTGCGCTGATTGTCTTGGGCCATGTTGTGCGCCCGAAGACGACTTTCGGCGGGTGGTAGCTCGAATACTGGGAGAGGAATGTCAGATCAGCCTTGCCATCGCCGTTCAGATCGCCGGCGTTGATCACGGTTTCGACGATGAGCCCGAGGTCGATGGTGCAATCCACCGAGTCGGAAAACTTCGTCCCCCTCCAGAGCCAGACGCCTCCCACCATTTTACTGCTCTTGGAATAATGTGCTACAATGTCCTTGTGTCCGTCACCGTTGACATCAGCAAAGATGATATCACCGTTCCAGCCGATGATATTTTCCTTCGCGAATTTCTGCAGCTCCTTGAGAGTCTTGTCGGCTGCAGTGGATGTCAGCACGATGCTCAGGACGAGGACCGCCAGACACGTAAAGCGAACCAGGTGCTTCATTGTTGTAGCTCCCTGTTTGTGTGGTTGGGATGGGATTTATGGAACTGTTGCTGCTTGCTCGTGTGGTACAATGCCGGAATGCCACCTCCTTTCGCGCCGATTGTATGCTCTTGTGGATTAGTCATTCAAAAAAGGAACATACCCTTGAGCGCCTTCCTTGCCAGCAAGGCTTCAAAGAATGCGTGCCACTCTTCGATCGACCCCCTGTGGGTGATAAGGCTTTCATGGGGAATGACACCGGCGTCAAGAATCCGGATAGACCGGTCCCATGAATCATATTTTGTGGAAAGATTGAAGAGATAGCGTATTCCCTTCATCATGAACGCATCGTACGGGAAGTCAATCTTCGCCTTTCCCGTAAGGCCGATCGCCGTCACCGTCCCCAGTTTGCGGACGATCCGCGCGCCTGTCTGTATCGCCGGGGCCGCCCCCGACGCTTCGATGAACAGATCAACCCCCCGCCCCCCGGTGACCCCGGCGACGCAGCGGTCAAGGTCATCTTTCTGAATGTTGATCACATGGTCGATGGCGGGAAGTGTGCGGCAGAGGCTGAGCCGCAACACCTCATCCTCATCCGTCCCGATGATGATCACGCTGCCTGCGCCGGCATACTTGGCAGTGAGCGCGGCCATCATGCCGATGGGGCCGGGTCCCGCTATCGCGACGACGTCACCGGGCATCACGGCCTGTGTCAGCACGACATCGGTGACGACATTCGCCAGGGGCTCGACGAGGGCTGCTGCCTCGAAAGAGAGCGAATCGGGAATCCGGTGGAGCAAGGAGGGCTCCGGGAATCGCATCAGGGGCGCAAAAGCACCGTCGATACCCCAGCCGGGAGATCGTTTCTCGGGGCAGACCTGCCGGTTTCCCGTACGGCAGAGATAACAGGTGCCGCAGGCCATCGTGTGCGGCTCACCGACCACCCGGTCACCCACGGCCCAGCCGGCCACATTCCGGCCCACCGCCGATATCACGCCGCTGAACTCATGCCCGAGTATCACGGGGGGCCAGTAAGGGAATTCATCGTGATAGATATGGAGGTCGGTTCCGCAAATGCCGCATGCTCTCACTTCAACGAGAACTTCCCCATCCCCGATGACGGGTTCAGGAACATCCCGGACTTCGATCAGACCCTTGCCTTTTCCGGTCTTTACAAGAGCCTTCATTCCGCCTCCGTGCTCGAAAACCCGGACCAGCGTTCGATGAAGCGATAGAGGACTGCCGCGGTCTGTTTGATGTCCCGGATGGATATCTGTTCTTCGTCCGCATGAGCGTATTTGAGACTCCCCGCGCCCATGACGACCGTGGGGATGTTAAGCATGGTGCTGTACCGCCACGCGTCGCAGGCGGCTGTCATCGCGGAGATCTCCACCGGGACTCCCGTGTCCGTCGCGGCGTTTGAGAGTTCCTGCACAAGAGGATGGGAGATCGGGAGCTCGTTCCCCTCGTTGTTTAGCATGTTGAAGTGGATCTCGAAATTATCGCGAAGGAACGGATGCTGAGATTTTCTGATGGCATCGACCATCCCCTGCTGAACGGCTTCAATGTCGGTGTTGGGGAGGAATCCGAAGACGCCTTTGATGGACGCCAAGCCCGGGGCGGTCGCGGGCCAATCGCCGGCGTGAAGCATTCCGAACGTGACCGGCATCGGGTTCTCGTACGCATCGAAGAGTGGATTGATCCCCCGTGAGGCGGCAAGCAGTCTGTCATGGTACCCCTCCAGGACGCCCATCGCCTTCACTGCTTCCTTGAGCGCGCTGACCACATCCGAGGCGCGCCCGCTGTGGCCCGGTTTCCCTCGACAGATCACTTCGAACCAGACGGCACCCCGGACGGCGGCGAAGATCTTATGCTCTGAGGCTTCCAGAACGATCGCCCCGTCCGCAGCGACCGGGTGCCGGACCATGAAGAGGGTTCCGTTCCCTCCATTCTCTTCTTCCACGACGATATCAACCGTAAGCGTCCCCCGCGGTCTCAAGCTTAATTTCTTTAAGGCGGAGAGAAGAAGGTGAACGACCGCGATCTGCCCCTTGTCGTCGCACGCCCCGCGTCCGTAGACAATGCCATCCCGGACGACGGGCAGAAACGCGTTCTCCTGATTTTTTGAAGGGGGAACGACGTCGCTGTGTGCGTTGAGGATGAGACTCCGTGACGCCGCCGGAAAGGTCCCATCAAGAGTCAGCCGGAGGTTTTGCGTGTTCCTGTACGTGAGGCCGTCGAGCGGCCAGCTGTAGAGAGGATCCTCCTTGAACGATTCGGGTATCTGCATCAGATCGGCACGGGAGCAGAGCTCCTTCATGCGGCTGTGCACCAGCCTGTTGACAGGCCCCTCGTTGCCCCGCGTCGACGGGATGCGGATCATGTCGCACAGGAACCGGACCGACTCCTCCGCGAGTGTCTCGATCACCGCCTCTATATCGCTGCCGGCCTTTGTCACTTTACGCCCTTTTGTCGACAGGTTTGTTGATCGGAAACCGGGGAGGACGACCGTCGAGATATCTGCGGATATCTTCCATGATCTTCTCCCGTATGCTCCATCCCGCGTCCTCAGAGTACCAGGCAAGATGGGGCGTCAGTATGATGTTGGGAATTCCACGGAGAACGAACCCGGCGTCCGGCGGCTCCTTTTCGAACACATCGATGCCTGCGCCGGCGATCCAGCCTTCTCGGCAGGCACGTGCCAGGGCGTTCGCATCAACAATCGCACCTCGTGCGGTGTTCACGAGGATGGCCGTCGGCTTCATCAGCCGGAGCTCTCTCTCACCCATCATGTATTGTGTCTCATGGGTGAGAGAGGGGTGAATCGTCACCATATCTGCGCTGGAAAGAAGCTCCTCGAGCGGAATACACCGGATACCCAGCTCCTCCTGGCGGCGTGCGCTGAGGTAGGGGTCATGGACCATAACGTCAACGCCGAAACCGCGGAGCATACCGAGCACAAGGCTCCCGATTCTTCCGCAGCCCACGAGGCCTGCCCTGGTACCGGAGAAGCGGCGGACGGGGATCACGCTGCTGAAATCCCATTGTCCTTTCTCGACCGAGATCTCGAGGCATTCCTGTTGTCTTGTAAACCTCCGCCGGCATGTCAGCAGCAGCATCATGGCCTGTTCGGCCACCTCTTCCCGGCAATAATCGGGGACATAGCAGACCCGGATCCCCAGCTCGGTGGCCGCCGGGACGTCGATATTGTCATATCCGACGCCGTGCCGGATGATAAGCCTGCAGCGATGAAGATTCCGGAGGACCTCGCTGGTCATGCCGACCATATTCACCACCAGGACCTCCGCGTCCGCGATTTTTGCCAGGAGGTCCTGCGGCGAAGCGAACTTCAACTGCAGCGCTTCGAAGATGACCGGAGATTGAGCGAGCTGTTCACGCTCCCACCCGAGGTCGGTCTCGATATAGTCCGTGACAACGATTTTTACCGGCTTCATGGTATTCCTAACGCTGGACGCGGCCTGATGAGTCGCCCTTCATGAGAGTGAGGACTTCCTGCTCTGACACTCTGTTGAAATCCCCCGTGATGGAATGCTTGAGACAGGAGGCGGCCGCCGCAAATTCAAGCGCCGACCGGTCGTCCTGAAATTTGATCATCCCGTAGATCAGCCCCGCAGCGAAGGCATCTCCGCTTCCCACCCGGTCCACAATATCGGTGATCTCATATCTGCGCGAGACAAGAAACTCGCTTCTATTATGAAGGCAGGCAGACCAGGCGTTGCTGCTCGCGCTGATGCTTTCCCGAAGCGTGATGGCGATCGCGCGAAGATCGGGAAATTCTTCCAAAACCTTCGCAGAGAGTATCCTGTACCGCTCGATGTCCAGATTTCCCGAGTGGACATCGACATCGATTTCGATGCCGAGTGATTTTTGGCAGTCTTCTTCGTTGGCAATCGCAACATCGGTGCGGCGCATCAGGTTCTTCATCACCTCCGGCGCCTTCTTGCCGTACTGCCAGAGTTTGGCACGGAAGTTCAGGTCGCAGGAGATCGTGACGCCCGCTTCCCTCGCTGCATCCATCGCCTCGAGACAGAGGTCCGCTGTTTCGGCGGAGAGAGCCGGTGTAATCCCGCTGACGTGATACCACGCTGCGTTGTCGAATATCTTCTTCCAGTCGAAATCGCCGACGCGGGTTTTCATGATCGCCGAGCCGAAACGGTCATAGATAACAGTTGAAGGGCGTTGGTTGGCTCCTGCCTCAAGATAGTAGATGCCCATCCGGTCGCCGGAAAACTTCAGGAATCGCGTCCCGACATTGAATCCCTGGAGCGCCCGAGAGCAGGCATGTCCTATGGGGCTGGGAGGAAGCGCCGACACAAATTCGACGGGCACGCCGAAATTCGCAAGCGAGACCGCCACGTTTGCCTCACCTCCGCCGAATGTGGCTTCGAGCAATGGGGACTGAAAAAGACGTTCGGCGCCCGGTGATTTGAGCCGCAGCATGATTTCGCCAAACGTCACACAGTATCGGGGACTGGACACAGTGCACTCATTCTGATGAGCGTGGACCGCAGGAGAGATCAGGCCTGAAGCAAGTGGATAGCAAACCCGCCGATCTCTTCTTCAAGATAGACAGAGACGAGTTTACCGTCTTTCTCGGACGCCGTCTCGGGACGGAACCCGTATCCGCGTCGCTCGAGATATGCCCTGGCCCGTTGTGGAAAGTTGGTGCCAAGAGCAAGATGGCCCCGTTCGCCGGGGAACTTCTTTTTCGTGAATTCGAAACTCGTGCCGACAAAAAAGGATGAGCTCCCGGCCTTGGTCGGCATCTGGGTTAGTGCCGCCATGAGCTTTGCGTTCGACTCTGCTTCAGTTTCAGACGTTCCGTTTATGCCCACATGTTTGAGGGCGAAACCCAGCATGAGTTGAACCGCTTCTTCGGTGAGGCGGCGTATGACATCGAATCGCCCTGCTTCGATCAGATCCGGAGCCACCATCCAGCTCCCCCCGCAGGCGAGAACCTTCGGGAATCGAAGATAGTTCAACAGGTTGGCCGGCTGGACCCCGCCGGTAGGGACGAACCGGACATGATGATAGGGCCCGGAAATCGCTTTCAGATAATCGATACCCCCTTGCGCTTCGGCGGGAAAGAACTTCACCACGTCCAGGCCGTACTCAAGCGCACTCTCGATATCAGACGGCGTCGCCACGCCGGGGAGGACCGGGATGTCCTGCGCGAGGCAGAACTCGACAACCTTTCTATTGAACCCGGGTGCAACGATGAATGATGCGCCCGCGCCAAGCGCGGCCCTGGCCTGTTCCACCGTGAGCACCGTCCCGGCTCCCACATCCACATGCGGGAGAAGTCGGGCGATCGACTCAATGGCCTTCACGGCCGCCGTCGTTCTGAAGGTCACCTCGGCGCACGGGATCCCGCCGTCGGCCAGAGCGCGTGCAACATCGGGAGCGTCAGCCGCCTCCTGGAGGACGACCACAGGGACAACACCGTAGAGCTCCAGCCTCTGAAAGATCGGGTGCATGGTTGCCGCTCACAATTCCGAGAATACCTTGTCCAAAATGGTAATTGCCAGATCGCATTCCGGTTGCTTGATGGTAAGGGGGGGGGCGACCCGGATGACATTGCCGTAGATGCCCACCCGCCCCATCATCAATCCGTATTGGACTGCGCCGAGAATAATCTTCTGGCACAGTGCTGCCGACGGGGCCTTCGTCGTTCTGTTTTCAACGATCTCCAGGCCGAGCGCGAGTCCCATGCCCCGCGCATCGCCGATGCACTCGTATTTTCCCTTGAGCTCGTTGAGACGGCTGAGGAGATACGTGCCCATCTCGTGGGCGTTCTCGGGCAACCGCTCTCTTTCCATTATATCAATGACGGCAAGGGCGGCAGCCGACGCGAGGGGATTACCTCCCGTGGTGCTCGACATTTCCCCCGGCTTCATGCAGCTGAATATTCTGCTTTCGCCGGCCAGTGCGGAGGCCGGCATGCCGCTGCCGATGCCCTTGCCGAGGCAGAGCATATTCGGCTTGACGTTTTCCCATTCAATCGCAAACATTTTGCCGGTTCTGCCGAAGGAGGATTGCACCTCGTCAACCATGAAGAGGAGTCCCCGATCATGAGACCAGCGCGCCAGTTCGCTCAGCCATCCCTCGGGAGGATTGATGAACCCTGCCCCCCCCTGATAGGGCTCTGTCATAACAGCCCCGAGGTCTCCTGAGGAGGACGACTCGACAATACGGTCGAGCGCCTTCACACAATAGAAATCACACTCCGGATATTTCTTCTCATAGATGCAACGGTAGCAATACGCGTACGGCGCGACGATGCCGCCTGGCACAGGAGGACCGAATTTGCGTCGCGTATTGCTGTTGCCTGCGACGCTCATCGGGCCGTAGGTTCTCCCATGGAACGCTCCGTAGAACCCCAGGATCTCGTGCTTTCCGGAATACCGTTTCGCGATCCTGATGGCGGCTTCGGTAGCCTCCGCACCGGTCGTCAGCAGAAAGATTTTGTCCAGGTTGTCAGGAAGTTTCTCCGCAAGGCGCGCAGAGAGTTGAATCCGTTCCGGGGTTGGGAACGAGTAGCAGTTCATCAACCGTCCGGCTTGCCGGCGGATGGCCTCGACGTGATCGGGATGCGAATGCCCCACATTGGCAACGAGGACGCCCGACGTAAAGTCGAGATACCGATTGCCATCGACATCGACGACCCAAACGTCCTCGGCATGATCCCATACGAGTGGAACCTGGTCGGCCATGCATGCAGGTTCGTGCTCCTTCGAGAGCGCAAGAAGTTTCTCTGATTTCGGTCCTGGTATCTGACGTTTGACGGGGTTCATAGAGTCGCGCAATATATATTTCGCATCGTGAAACGGCCTTTCACAACGAAGATAAACCACTACTCTCGGATTGTCAAGGAAATTCTGGCAAAAGTGCTCACAAATCTATTATTAGATCATTTCACATCGTGGAATTCCAAGAAAGTCCTTGACATTTTCTTTGGTGTTTGCTACACTTTTGAGGCACCGTTTCACCATATGAAACATCTCTTCTCATCCAGGATGGCAGCATGGGAAATCCCATCAAGGTTGTCGCAAAGACGTTCAAAGTGATTGAGCTCCTCAATGCGGAAAAGGAGCTCTCTCTCAAGGAGCTCTCGGAACAGGCTTCTCTCCCCAAGCCGACGGCGTATCGCATTCTGGATACGCTGAGCGGACTGGGATACATCGAGCAGGATTCCTCCACACAGAAGTTCACCCTCGGATCCAGGTTCCTGACATTCATCAGGAGTTCCGGACCGGGCACCGATATCATCGCTCTCGCTGAGCCGTACATGGAAAGACTCTCGAAGCTCTTCGGAGAGACGGTCAATCTCGCCAGGCTCATCGACCACCAGATCATCTATATCCGGATCCTTGAGTCCCGACACGCATTCCGCATCAGCGACAATATAGGCGACCGTGCGTACGTCCACTCAACCGCGATCGGGA
>Ga0315276_10003156_pt1 | contig 15124 bp, 12 predicted proteins | sample YL17G05_0_MG_FD_204542 | JGI IMG/M metagenome (GOLD analysis project Ga0315276, IMG submission 204542) | Sediment microbial communities from Yellowstone Lake, YNP, Wyoming, USA - YL17G05_0 | ecosystem: Environmental > Aquatic > Freshwater > Lake > Sediment | place: USA: Wyoming | collected...
TCGTGATCGTCTCGCCGTTCACGACCGCCACGGCCGCCAGGTGCTGGTCGTACCAGCTGGCGGCGCCGGCGCCGACGAGGAGGAGGATCGCGACGACGACGACAGAGCCGAAGCCGACGGTGAAGTAAAGGTTCCGGCGGTGATCGGACTCGTAGCCGCTGCGGCGGCCGGTCCGCGTCGTCGGGCGAGCGCGGAAGGTCATGGTTGCTCTCGTATCCGTTCGGGGTTCATGGGTCGGGGGCGGGGTTCCTGGGTCAGGGGCGGCGGGAGCGCCGAGCCCGGCGCATCGTACCGCACCGGGCGGGGAAGGCCGGCTGCCCGGACGCTCGATTCGCGGTGAAGATGCCTCAGCCTGTCAGCACGCCACCCGGGCCCCGCCGCGGCCCGGCCCCGCCGCGGCCCCGAGTCGCTCCCCTGCTCCGAGTCGCGCGGAACCCACTACCCTTGGCGGCGTGAGCGCACCACAGGATCTCCCGTCCGGGGCGGATGCCATCGGGGGCCGCCGCATCCTCGTGACGGGCGGCTCGGGAACGATCGGCGCCCGCCTCGTCGACCACCTGCTGGCCCGCGGGCCGGAGGTCGTGCGGGTCTTCGGCCGGGACGAGACCAAGCAGTTCTACCAGCGGCAGCGGTACCGCGACCGGAGCGACCTGCGCTTCCTCATCGGCGACATTCGCGATCGCGACCGCCTGGTGCGCGCGACCGAGGGCGTCGACGTGGTCTTCCATTGCGCGGCCCTCAAGCATGTCGAATCGGGCGAGTACAACCCCTTCGAGGCCGCCCAGACGAACGTGACCGGCACCCAGAACGTCATCGACGCCTGCCTGGCCGCGGACGTCGGCACGATGATCCTCACCAGCTCCGACAAGGCCGCCAACCCCACCTCGGTGATGGGCGCCAGCAAGCTGCTCGCCGAGAAGCTGGTCACGGCGGCCACCAACTACCGCGGGCACCACCGGACCGTCTTCGCCAGCGTGCGGTTCGGCAACGTGCTCGGGTCGCGCGGCTCGGCGGTGGAGCTGTTCGCGGCCCAGGTGGCGGCCGGGGGGCCGGTGACGGTCACCGACCCGGCGATGACCCGCTTCGTCATGAGCACCGACCGGGCCGTGGAGCAGGCCATGGAGGCTGCTCGCGTGGCCCGCGGCGGGGAGGTCTTCGTCTTCAAGATGCCCGCCGCCCGGCTGGCCGACCTGGTCGCCGGCGCGATCGCCGTCTTCGCCCCGCGCCATGGGCGCGCCGCGTCGGAGATCGCCGTGACCCGGATCCCCGTCCGGCCCGGCGAGAAGGCCTACGAGGAGCTCATGACCGAGGAGGAGTCGCTGCGCGCGCGCGACATCGGCCCCATGTACGCGGTCCTCCCGGCCATCGACACGCCGCACGACCTGGTCGAGGCGTATGCCCACGCCCCGGCGGCTCCCGTGGGCGCCTACCGGTCCGACGGGGTCGAGCCGATGTCCGCGAACGAGGTTGCCGCCGTCCTGCGCGAGGCGGTCGACGGCCTCGAGCCGTGAGGGTCGTGGTGACCGGCGCCGCCGGCTTCATCGGACGGTGGGTCGTGGGCGAGCTGCTGGAGCGCGGCCACGGGGTCCTCCCGGTCGACAACCTGAGCCAGGGCGACCCTGACAACCTCGCGGCGTTCGCCGGCCATCCCGGCCTGGAGGAGCTGGTCGTGGGGGACGTCCGCGACGGCGACGCCTGCCGGCGGTGGCTGTCCGGTGCCGACGCGGTCGCCCACCTGGCGGCCTCCATCTCCGTCCAGGACAGCATCGATGACCCGGGCGCGACGTTCGACAACGACGTCGTGGGCACGTTCCACCTCCTCGAGGCGGCCCGCGAGCACGGGACGCGCGTCCTCTTCATGAGCACCTGCATGGTCTACGACCTCGCCTCGGCCCCCGAGGGCATCGCCGAGGATCACCCGGTCAAGCCGGCGTCCCCGTACGCCGCGTCGAAGATCGCGGGCGAGGCGCTCACCCTCAGCTACTTCCACGCCTACGGACTGCCGACGACCGTCGTCCGGCCCTTCAACACGTACGGGCCGCACCAGCGCTCGGTCGGGGAGGGCGGGGTCGTCGCCATCTTCACCCGCCGCTCGCTGGCCGGCGAGGAGCTCCGCATCTACGGCGACGGGACCCAGACCCGGGACTTGCTCTACGCGGGCGACTGCGCCCGCTTCGTCTGCGACGCCCTCGTCTCCGACGCCGCGACCGGGCGCGTCCTCAACGCCGGGACGGGCGCCGACGTCTCCGTCAACGCGCTCGCCGCGCTCGTCGAGCCCGATCCGGCGCGGGTTGTCCACGTGCCCCACATCCACCCCCAGAGCGAGATCGCCGTTCTCCGCTGCGACGCCCGCCTGGCCGGGCGGCTGCTCGGCTGGCGGCCGGAGGTCGCGCTCCCCGACGGGCTGGCGGCGACGCGCGCCTGGATGGCCGAACGGCTGGCGGCCGGGCAGCGGGTCCCGTGAGCGGGGGGTGGGTGCCGTGATCGGCGAAACGGGGCCTGCGGCCCGCGGGAGCGACCTCGCGATCCGCGGTGGAACGCCCGTTCGGGCGACGATGCTCCCGTACGCGCGGCAGGACATCTCCGACGACGACGTGGCAGCGGTTGCCGCAGCCCTCCGGTCTGACTGGCTGACGACGGGCCCGCGGGTGCCGGCCTTCGAGGAGGCTCTCGCGGCGGCGACCGGTGCCCGCCACGCGGTCGCGTTCAGCAGCGGCACCGCCGCACTCCACGGCGCCATGGCGTCGCTCGGCCTGGCCCCCGGGGCCGAGGTGCTGACCACGCCGATGACGTTCGCCGCCACGGCCAACGCCATCCTCTTCGCCGGGGCCGAGCCGCGGTTCGCGGACGTCGACCCGGGGACGCTCCTGCTCGACCCGGCGGCGGCCGCGGCGGCCCTGGCACCCGGCACGCGGGCGCTCGTCGCGGTGGACTACGCCGGCCAGCCGGCCGATTACGTGGCGTTGCGCGCCGTCGCGGACGCCGCCCCCGGCGGCCCGGTCCCGATTGTCGCCGACGCCGCCCACTCGCTCGGCGCGGCGCGTGGCGGCCGCCGCGTCGGGACCCTCGCCGACCTCACGGTCCTCTCCCTCCACCCCGCCAAGATCCTCACGACCGGGGAGGGCGGGGCCGTCCTGACCGACGACGGCGACCGGGCGGCGTTCCTCCGGCGGTTCCGCAACCACGGGATCGGGACCGAGCTGGCGGCCCGCCGCGACTGGACCTACGCCATGGTCGAGCTCGGCTACAACTACCGCCTCACCGACGTGATGGCGGCCCTCGGCACGAGCCAGCTGGCGCGCCTCGACGTGTTCCTGGCCTCCCGGCGGCGGCTGGCCGCGCGGTACCGGGCCGCCCTCGCAGGCCATTGGGCGCTCGACGTGCAGGCCGTCGCCCCGGAGGCCGATCCCGCCTGGCACCTCTTCGTCGTGCTGCTCCGGCTGAACCGCCTGCGCGTGGACCGGGCGGCGGTCTATCACGCCCTCCGGGCCGAGGGGATCGGGGTGAACGTCCACTACATCCCGGTCCACCGCCACCCGTTCTACCGGGAACGGTACCCGGACCTCGAGGGCCGCTTCCCCGCGGCGGAGGGCGCCTACGAGCGACTGCTCACGATGCCGCTCTTCTCGGCGATGACGGACCGCGACCTCGACGACGTGGTCGCCGCGCTCGACAAGGTGACCGCCGCGTACCGCGCGCCCTGACATGCGGGTCGTCGCGGTCATCCAGGCGCGCACCGGCTCCACGCGGCTGCCGGGGAAGGCGCTTGCCCTCGTCGGCGACCGGCCGCTCTTCGCGTGGACGATCGCGGCGCTGCAGGCCGTGCCGGCCGTCGACGTCGTGGTGCTGGCGATTCCGGACGAGCCCGCGGACGACGGCCTGGCGGCGGCCGCGGCCGGGCTCGCACTCGTGCACCGCGGATCGGCGCGCGACGTCCTGGCGCGCGTCTGGGACGCGGCGTCCCCCCACGCCCCGGACTTCGTCGTCCGCGGCACGGCGGACAACCCGTTCCCAGACCCCGAGGTCATCGGCGCCCAGGTGGCCGCCTGCGCCGACGGCGGCTTCGACTACGTCGGCACCTCCGGCTACCCGCTGGGGATCGCGGCCGAGGTGGCCCGGGCCTCGGCCCTCGAGACGGCGGCCCGCGACGCCACCGCGCCGGCCGAGCGGGAGCACGTGATGCCGTTCCTCTACGACCATCCCGGGCGGTTCCGGGTCGGGAGCCTGCCCGCGCCTGCGGCGCCACGCCATTCGCGCTATACCGTGGACACGCAGGAGGACCTCGCGTTCGCCCGGGCCCTCGCGGCGCGGATCGGCCACCCGCCGCCGGTCCGGCTCGCGGAGCTCGAGGCGATCGTCGCGCGGGAGCCGGGCCTTGCCGACCTGAACGCGGACGTGCGCCAGAAGCACTGGCAGGAGGTGGAACCGTGAACGTCGTGCGGATCGGCGACCGCCTGGTCGGAGAGGGCGCGCCCGTCTACGTCATCGCGGAGGCCGGCTCGAACCACGACCGCGACCTGGACCAGGCGAAGCGCCTGGTCGACGTCGCGGCGGCGGCGGGCGCGGACGCGGTCAAGTTCCAGACCTTCACCTCCGACCGAATCGTCGCCGAGACCCGTACCCGCGCGGCCTACCTCGACGCGATCCTGCCGCCCGACGAGACGATGGCCTCGCTCTTCCGCAAGCTCGAGCTGCCCTACGAGTGGCACGTCATCCTCAAGGAGCACGCCGAGTCCGCCGGCATCGACTTCATCTCGTCGGCCTTCGACGAGCTGGCCGTGGACCTCCTGCGCGGGCTCGACGTCAAGGTCTACAAGGTGGCCACCTACGAGCTCTGGCACCTGCCGCTCATCCGCTACATCGCCCGCCTCGGCCGCCCGATGATCTGCTCGACCGGGATGGCGAGCATCGGCGAAGTCCAGGACGCGGTGCGGGCCGTGGAGGCCGAGGGCAACCTCGACAACCTGATCCTTTTGCACTGCACGGTCAACTACCCGCCGCCCTTCGCCGACCTGAACCTGCGGGCGATGGCCACGATGCGGACGGCCTTCCGGGTCCCGGTCGGCTACAGCGACCACAGCCCCGGCTGGACGGCGCCGGTCGTGGCGACGGCCCTGGGCGCCGCCGTCATCGAGAAGCACTTCACGACCTCGCGCGACCGGCCGGGGCCGGACCACAGGTTCGCGCTCGAGCCCGACGAGCTGGCCGCGATGGTCCGGGCCATCCGGGACGCCCAGGCCGCGCTCGGCGACGGCATCAAGCGGATGGCGCCGGCAGAGGCCGACCTCTACCTGACCGCCCGCCGGAGCCTGCACGCAGCTCGCGACATCGAGCCCGGCGAGGTGCTCGACCACGACGCCATTGCCATCCTCCGTCCGGGAACGGGCATCGAGGTCCGTGACCTCGACAACGTGGTCGGGCGGACGGCGCGGCGACGGATCGAGCGCCACGAGCCACTCGCGTGGGACGCGCTCTGAGCGGCACCGTGCTCACGATCCTCGCGACCGCGGGCCGCGGCGAGGGCCGAGGGCACCTGGCCCGGGCGCTCGCGCTGGCCGAGGCGGCGCACGAGGAGCGGGTTCCCTGCGTGATCGCACTGCTTCGGGGCGAGCCGTCCGCGGCCGAGCGAGGGCGCGCGCAGGCGGCCGGGGCCACGTTCGAGAGCCCGGAGGCACTGCGGCGGCGGTTCGCCCCTCTTGTCGTGGACCTGCCCGACCCGAACGAGGCGGGCCCGGCCGTGCTCGGACGGGCGACGGTCTTCGACGACCGGCAGGTCCTCGCCTCCCCGGCGCGCTTCGTCGTCCAGCCGTCGCTACCCTCCTGGACGCCTGCCCCAGGGGCGGGTGCCGGCCGCGCGCTGATCGGGTACGCGTTCGCTCCGCTCGGGCAATCGGTCCTCCGTGTCATTGGGGAGCGCCGGCCGCGTCCACCGCGCCGGGAGAGCGCCGACCCCCGCGTGCTGCTCTGCTACGGCGGGAGCGATCCCCACGACGTGACCGCGCGCCTGGGGGTCGCCCTGGCGGCCGACCCGCGCTGGGCACTCGACGTCGTGGTCGGGCCGGACTACCGCGGCGCCGCCGAGGCGCGCGGGCTCGCCGTCGTGCGGGAGCCGCCCGACCTCGCCGAGCGACTCGCCGCCGCCGACGTGGCCGTCCTCGGGGCCGGGACGATGAAGTTCGAGGCGGCGGCCCTCGGCACGCCCGCAATCCTCGTGGCCGTCGCGGACGACCAGGTTCCCGTCGGCCCGCCGTTCGCCGCGACCGGCGCGGCGGCCTGGGCCGGCGACGGGCGGGACGTGGATCCCGCGTTCGTCGTCGAGCTGCTGGCGGCACTGGCCCTCGACCCGCCGCGGCGTGCCGCCATGGCTTCGCGCGGTCGCGAGGTCGTGCCGGGCGACGGGGCACGCCGTATCGTTGCCGCGACCATGACGGGGATCGGGACGGAGGGCGCGGATTGACCAGCGAGGCCGAGGCGGAGCGGGTCAGGGCCGTTGCCGGGGCCGGGCGCGTCGAGGCCGAGGCGGCGCGCCTCGAGGGACTCTGGCGCGGTGCGTTCGGCGACGCGTACGTGCGCCGCAACGCGACCCTCGACGACCGCCGCGGGGCCTTCTGGGCGGCTCTGCTCGGCGACCGCGACATCGCGAGCACGCTCGAGGTGGGCTGCGGGCAGGGCGGCAACCTGCGCCACGTCGCCGCGATCCTGCCCCCCGAGGCCGTCTGGGGCGTCGACCTGAACGCCGAGGCCCGGGCGAGGGCGCGGGCGAACGCCCCGGGGACGAACGTGGTGGCCGCGCTGGCCCGGGCGCTGCCGTTCCGCGACGGCATGTTCGACCTGGCGATGACCGTCGGCGTCCTGATCCACCAGCCCGACTCGACCCTCCCCCTCGTCATGGCCGAGCTCGTTCGGGTCAGCCGACGCTACGTCCTGTGGGCCGAGTACCACGCGGACGAGACCACCGAGGTCGCCTACCACGGCGAGCACGGGGCGCTGCTCAAGCGGGACTACGGGCGCATCTACCGCGAGCTCTTCCCGGAGCTGGAGGTGGACCGCGAGGGATTCCTGGGCGAAGACGCCGGGTTCGACCGGGTGACCTGGCAGCTCCTCCGCAAGCCGTAGGTCAGGACCGCGACTCGGGCTCCGCTGCGAAGGCGGTCGCGTCTGCTTCGAGGACGAGGGCCGCCGGGTGGCCCGAATGGTCGGCGCCGGGCGCGGCCACGACGCCGGCCGCGGCCACGCCGCCAGGCGCGGCCACGCCCACGGGAACGAAGCCGGCGCCTTCGAACAGCCGGCGGCTCGGCCGGTTCGCCGCCATCACGACGGCCCGCACCCGGCCGATCCCGAGCTCGCGGACCGCCGCGGCAACTCCCATCCGCAGCACGGCGGGACCCAGGCCCCGGCCGCGCGCCGCCGGCGCCAGCCCGATGGAGACCGTGCCCAGGCCGCCCGGCGTGCGGTCCACCCGTAGCTGCCCGACGAGGACCCCGGCCTCCTCGGCGATCCAGAGCCGCCGGTCCGGGTCGGCCAGGACGCCCGCCAGCCAGGCGACGTGCACCGGCCACGGGATCGGCGCGCGATCGAATGACGCCGCCCGCGTCGCCGGGTCGTTGGCCCAATCGAAGAGCCGCCGCGCGTCGTCGGGACGGGCCAGCCGGAGGCGCAACTCGCCGGGTGGGCCGGCCACGCCCCCCCGAACGCTCACGCCGGCGCTCGGAGCGCTGCGGTGATACGGGCCACGATGCGCTCACTTGCCGGGCCCGGCTCGAGGTGCGCCGCGAGAAAGGCCTGCCGGGCCGCCTCGTCCGGGGGCCGCGGGTCGTCGAGGGCGGCCCGGAGGTCGGCGGCGTCGCGGATCGGCCGGGCGACCCCGGCGGCGACGTACCCGAGCAGGTCCGTATGGGCCTGGTCGACCGCGATGAGGTTGGGCGTTCGGGCGGCGACGGCGTCCGTCAGGACCGTGGAGAGGAGCCCCAGGTGCGCGTCGGCCGCCCGCAGCAGGCGATAGAGGTCCACGTTCCGGGCGACGGTGATCGGCGGCGGCGCGAAGCCGCCGGCCCGGGCCAGCCCGACCAGCAGCTCGCGGTAGGGCCCCTCGTCCGACTCGCCGGGATGCTGCTTGAAGACCACGTGGATGCCGGGGACGGGCTGCCCGAACAAGCTCTCGAGGGACGCCGCCAGCACGAACCGCCGCTGGAGGGGCAGGAATCCCGTGGAGACGACGAGCATCCGGACCTCGTCCGCGACGCCCATCTCCCGGCGGACGGCCTCCCGTTCGCGCGGAGTGAGGGGGCCGGCGGCCGTCGAATCGTCCATCTCGAGCCGTGGCGAGCCCACGACGACAACCTCGTCGGGCTCGTAGCCGCCGTGCCGCAGGAGGACGTCGCGCTCGAATGGCCCCGTGACGAACGTCGCGTCCGGGAGGAGGAGGCGAGGGTCGCGGGGATGGCGATACCCCGGGTGCGTCGGGTAGATCATCCCGTGCTGCACGGCGAAGGTGGGGATGGAGCGATCGCGCGCGACCTGCAGCCACGGGGTCTGGATCGACTCGTGGGTGAGGACGAGGGCCCGCGGCCGCAGGGCCTCCGCCAGGCCATCGATGCGGGGGGCCTGGCGCAGGATCGTCCCGACGACCGTCGCCGCCTGCCCGCTCAGCCAGGCCGTCAGCGCGGGAGCCAGGTCGACGCCGTGGACGTCGAGGGGCACCGCCGCGGCCGAGCTGACCCGCTCGCGGACGAGATCGGCGGCCTGGGACGCGGAGGCCTCCGGGCCGCGCCACCGACGGAGCACGGACTGGGGCAGGAGCCGCGGGTCCGAGGCGATGGCGGGCCAGTCCGCGTCCCGCGACTCGTCCAGACCGAGGCCGATCACGACCGGGTCGAGGCCGACCTGGCGCAGGCGCGCGATCACCGGGCCGAGGTTCGGGTCCTCCATCCGCCGTGCCCCCGGATCGCCGATCCGTTGCTGCAGCCGGGTGTTGGTGAGGACCAGGATGGGGCCCGGGGGATCGGCGGCGAGGATCCGCAGCCGCTCGGCCAGGATCCGCAGCCGCTCGGCGAGGATATCCGCACGCAGGACGGCAGGGGCGCGCTCCGGCGGGCCCCCGACGAGGCGGCGCACCCGGCCGGCGAGCCGCTCGATGCCGATGTGGCCCGTTCCCGTGCGGCCGGCTCCCGGGGCCGGGTCGGCGTCCGGAGCCGTGCCCGCCGCAGCGGCCGGCGGCCCCCCGGCCGGTGGCCCCCCGGCAGGCCCGACGACGTCGACGCCGCGGGCACACCCCACCGCCGCGGCGACCCCCAACAGGGCCGTCTCGTGCTCGGGCACGACGATCGACGACAGCGCGGACGACCCCGCCGCGGCCGCGATGACCCGTTCCCAGATGAGCCGCTCGTGGAGCCAGTGCCACGCGATCTCGCGGAGCCGGAACCAGTAGGTGACGCCGTCGGTCGCCAGGAGGTCGACCATCCGCGCTTCCTGCGCCCAGCCGTCCAGGAGGCCGAGCGCCTCCTCGAAGAGGTCCTCGGCGCGGAGGACATCGCCGGCGAGGTGCCGGAGCGGGATCGCGTCGCCCCGCTCGCCGGGACCCGGCGTCCACGTCGTATCGAGGACCACGCGGATCGTGTCGTTCCCCGGCGGGGGCGCCTCCCCGAGGGTCGGGGCGAAGACCAGCCGGGTCGCCGTCACGCCACGACGGCCGGCGGGCGCGCGGCCTCGAGCGGCGCGACCGCTGCCAGGATCTCCCGCGCGCGGTGGTCGAAGGTGTGGCGCGCGAGCACGGCGTCCCTCGCCCGCGCCGCCCGCGCCGCCCGCGCGTCCGGGTCCCCGAGGTAGGCCTCGACGAGGGCATGCAGCTCGGCCCGGCCGTGGTACGCCACGACGCCGTCGTCGAACTCTTCGCGCAGGCCGTCGATCGCGTCGCTGATGACGAAGGCGCCGGATGCGGACGCGTCGTAGAGCCGATTGGAGAGGAAGCCCTCGCGCTGCATGTCCGTCCAGTGGTCGTTGAGGACGATCCCGGCCGCCGCGTAGAAGCCGGCGAGGATGTCGTTCGGGACGAGCTCGCCGGCGAGGTACCGGGGATCGAGCCGCTCCGGCGTCCAGCCTCGTCCGTAGACGGCCAGTCCCCGATCCGTCGGCAGCAGGTCGTCGACGATGTGCCGGCGGACCCCCCGCGAGTTGGCGACGAAGAGGAGCTCGTGCGGCGGGCCGTCGCGCCCGGGTGCGAAGCGGGCCGGATCGGCCGCCTGGTGCAGGGACCGCACCGGAACCGACACCCGGTCCCGCATCCAGCCGGCGAAGGGGTCCGAGGCCACGAAGACGAGGTCGTGGCGCTCGTAGAGCTCTGGCGAGGCCATGTCGGGATGGCTGATGTGCCACAGGATGTTGACCTGGCCCGGCGCGCACGGGGGTTCGCTGACCCCGAGCAGGTTGATCGCCACGTCGTCGCGCGCCGCCCACGGCTGCCGCCACTCGTCCCGGAGCTGGATCCGCGTGGGGCGGCCCAGGCGACGCAGCGCCCGCTGCAGGTCCCGGGCGAAGTGGTGATCGCCCCACGAGGCGGCCACGTCCCACGACGGCGCGGCGCTCCGGATGGTAATCCGCTGCGCACCGACCCACGCCACGAGCGCGTCGCGGACGACGGGCGGGGCCAGCGGATCCGGGGCGACGGTCACGGGAATCGCGATGGCGGCGCCGATGCGCTCGGCGGACGCGGCGTCCGCGGCCACGACGAGGTCGAGGTCCGGGAGCCAGGGCGCGGCCAGCCAGGCCTCCGCGTCCGCCGTCTCGACGATCCCCACCCGGACCAGCCCGCCCGGGTCGGAGCGGGGATCGTGGGCCGGATCGGCCACGAGCAGGATGTCGAGCGGGGGCTCCGCCTCGCCGATGACGGCGTCGGCGGCGAGCTCGCCGACGGTCCACCCGAGCTTCCGCAGCGCGTCGGCCCGCTCCGCGACCACGGGGACGGACCGGGAGGGCACGATTCCCACCTGGAGCGGAGCGCGCCAGGACCCGCCGCCCGCGATGGCGTCGAGCAGGGTCGTCCGGGAGAGCCGGCACGCCCACGTCCCCACGAAACGCTCCAAGTTCGCCGCCGAGCGCTCACGTCGGGCGGCCCGGTCGTCGAGCACGCGGGTCGCCGACTCGTGGTGCCAGAGCACGGCGCGCCCGTCGTACACGAGGCGCCAGCCCGCGGCGCGCAGGCGGAGGGCCAGGTCGACGTCTTCCTGGCCGTAGAGATAGCCCCCGTCGAAACCACCGACGGCCTCGAACGCGTCCCGCCGCACGAGCAGGCATGCCGCCGTCAGCGCCGGGACCTCGCGCACTGCCGCGGCCACCGCACCGTCGGGATCGCCGCCGGCTCCGATCGGGCTCGCCTGCGGCGCCCCGTCGCGAGGGGCGAACCAGACGCCGCCGTGCTGGAGCGTGAGATCCGCGAAGCGGCTCCCCGCTCGGGGGCCCGCGGCGACGAGCGGATAGACCAGCCTCGCGCCGACGGCCGCGACGTCGGCCGCCTCGATGGACTCGACGAGATGGCCGAGCCAGTGCGGCCCGACGGGCTGGACGTCGTTGTTGAGGAAGAGCACCAGGGTCCCGCAACACGCCCGGACGGCGGCGTTGTTGGCGTCCGCGTACGACTCGTTCCGTTCGTTGCGGATCACGGTCACGGGGAAGCCCGGAGCATACGAGGCCAGCACGCCGGCCGTCTCGTCGGTGGAAGCGTTGTCCACCACGATCAGTTCCACGTTCGCGTAGGCGCCGCTCGCCAGCCCGGGCAACGTCCGCCGCAGGTGATCGGCACCATCCCGGGTCAGCATCACGACGGAGACGAGCGGGCCGGTGGTCCGGGCGGGCACCTCCGCTGCCGCGGCGAGGCGGGCCTGGGTCGCCGCGGAATCGATCGCGGGCGGTCGTTGCGCGGGCGGCGCGGGCGGGGCCGGGCGCCGCCCGAGCGCCGCGCGGAGCCGCCGCATCCGGTCGGCGAGTGCCACGCCGGCCCGCACGGAGCGGCGGGCCCGGAATGCCGTGTGCTCGCGACGGAGCGCGGCCCGCTCGGCTTCCGACTCGCGCAGCTGGGCCCGCGTCACCCGAACCGTCGCCGCGTCGGCCCGCCCGAGTGCCCGCTGCACCTCGACAAGGCGCCGCAGCTCCTCGACCTGCGCCGCGAGCTCCTCCTCGGAACCCGCGAGGCGTGCGCGGTCGTCCATCACGTCTCCCCGGACGCCGATCCGCGCGGGACCGACGTCAGCTCCATCCCGCTCCGAGGCGGAGCACCTGGCGCGTCCGGGGCGTCCGGCCGCGCGACGCGTTGACCGTGTCGAGGATCAGGTCCGCCCGGTCGTAGACGGCGGCCAGGTCGATCGCCCGGTGCGCGGTGACGATGACGACGAGGTCGGCCCAGCCCAGGAGGTCCTCGAGGGCCACGGAGTCGTCGGTCCGGCCGGCGGCATCCCGGAACCGGGCGATGTGGGGATCGTGGAAGCGGACCTCGGCCCCGCGCTCGCGGAGGAGCGCCAGCACGTCGGCCGCCGGCGCCTCGCGGGCGTCGCCCACGTCCGGCTTGAAGGCGACGCCGAGGACCCCGACCCGGGCGCCGCTGAGCGCCCGCGCCCGGTCGTTGAGGGCCTCCGCCGCCAGGTCCACCACGTGGCGCGGCATCCCCACGTTGACGTCGGCGGCCACCTCGATGAAGCGGTCGGTGAAGTCGAACGCGCGGGCCCGCCAGGAGAGGTAGTAGGGGTCGACCGGGATGCAGTGCCCGCCCACACCGGGTCCGGGCGTGAACTTCATGAACCCGAAGGGCTTGGTGGCCGCGGCGTCGATGACCTCCCAGACGTCGAGGCCCATCCGCTCGCACAGGAGGGCGAGCTCGTTGACGAAGGCGATGTTGATGTTCCGGAAGACGTTCTCCAGGAGCTTCGCCATCTCGGCCGCGTCGGGCGACGAAAGCTCGACGACCATGTCGTTGATGTTCCGGAGCAGCGCGGCCGCCCGTGCCGTCGCCGCCGGGGTGGAGCCGCCCACCAGGCGCGGGACGAGCTTCCCCGAGCTTGCCGGGTCGCCCGGGTTGACGCGCTCGGGGGCGAAGGCGAGGTCGAAGTCCTGGCCGGCCCGGAGGCCGGTGTCGCGCTCGAGGACGGCCCGGAAGGGGCCGGTCGTGGTGCCCGGGAAGGTGGTCGACTGGAGGACGACGAGGTGTCCCGGGCGGAGGCCGGCGCGGACCAGCTCCGCGGCCGAGAGGACCGGCCCGAGGTCGGGGTCGCGGGTGGCGGTGACCGGCGTAGGGACGCACACGAAGACGGCGTCGGCGGCCCGGACGACCTCAGGGTCGGGCGCCACGGCCCGGAACCCGGCGGCGAGGGCGGCGCCCAGACGCTCGTCGGTGATGTCCTCGATGGGCGAGTGGCCCTCGTTGAGCTCCGCCACCCGCCACTCGCTGCTGTCGACGCCGGTGACCCGGACCCCCGCCTCAGCGAACCCGAGCGCGAGAGGGAGCCCGACGTAGCCGAGGCCGATGACCGCGATGGACCGATCCTGTTCCACGACGCCTCCCCTGGCGTGATCCGTTCATTCGGTCAGGAGGATACCCGGTCGCGGGCGAGCTCCTCGACGATGGCGACATAGCGGGGCGCCTCGCCGTCCCAGGCCAGCTCGCGTGCGCGCGCCGCGGCGCGACCCGCGACCGCCGCGCGCCAGGCGGGATCGTCCACGACCCGCAGGATCGCCCGCGCGAGATCAGCCGGCTCGTCCGGGGCGTACCAGGCGAGCATGTCGGCCTCGAACTCGGCGCGGGCGGCGGGAAGGTCGGCGGCAACGACCGGCTTCTCCATGATCGCCCCCTCGAAGACCTTCGTGGAGAGGCTGATCTCCGAGAAGCGGTTCCGCCGGATCGGGGAGAGCGCGATGTCGCATTCCGCCAGCGAGGCGGCGACCGCGTCGAGCGCGATCCTGCCGTGCAGGACCACGCGGTCGGCGATCCCCCGCTCCGCCGCGCGCTGGCGCAGCTCGTCCTCGGAGTCGCCCCGGCCGTAGAGGTGCAGCTCGACGGCCAGGTCGGGGCGCCGCTCAACCAGGATCGCGAGGGCGTCGACCACGTCGACGAGGCCGTAGAGCGGGGTGAGGGCTCCCGCGTAGGCCAGGCGGAGCGTCCCGTCGGCCATGAAGGCACGTCGCGGGTGGGCGTCGGGGTCGAACCGGGCCACTACGGGTCCATTCCGGACCACCCGCAGCTTCCGGGCCGGAATGCCGAGCGCGACGAGTCGCTCGTGGCGCGCCTGGTTCACGGAGAGGACGCGGTCGGCGATCGTCGTCGAAAGGCGCTCCACGACGGTCAGGGTGCCGATGGTGAGCGGGTTCGTCGCACCGGGCCAGCGCGAGCGGAAGAACTCCGGGGTCGCCTCGTGGAGGTCAAGAAGAAGCGGGACGCCCGCCAGGCGGAGCGGCAGCGCCGCGAACGCGAGGAAGTCGGGCGGCGTGTGCACCTGGACGAGGGCGTAGCGGCGGCGCCGGTGGGCGTGCGCCAGCGCGAACGCGGCCCGGACCAGGAAGGCCGAGTACTCGGCGAGGTACGTCGCGATCGGCGATCCCTGGTGGCGCTGCACGTCGAGGCGGGTGATCCGGACCCCCTCCAGCGTCCCCGCGGGCGCGTCGCCGGGGCGGCGGAGCGAGAAGACGTCGACGGGGCGGCCGGCGGCCACGAGGGTCTCGGCCTGGCGGCGAACCCGCGGGTCCTCCTCGTAGTAGCTGTGGACCAGCATCGCGACCGGCCGGCGCCGGGCCGTCACGGGGCGATCCGTGGCCGTCACGGGGCGATCCGTGGCCGTCACGGCGCGATCCCCGCTTCGCGATCGCGAAGCCACCCCACGAGCACGGCGGCAATCCGCTCCCCGGCCCGGCCGTCCCAGAGCGGCGGTCGCAGCGGCGGCCGCCCCGGCGCTGGCGGCCCCGCGGCAAGGACGCCGGCCACGGCTGCGGCCAGCCCGTCGGGGCCGATGAGGCGGTTCGTCCCGTGCGTGATCGTCACCGGGCGCTCGGTGTTGGGGCGGACGGTGAGGCAGGGCACGCCCAGGATCGTGGTCTCCTCCTGGACGCCGCCCGAGTCGGTGACGACCACGGCGCTGCCGGCGAGGAG
>Ga0315276_10003160_pt1 | contig 15120 bp, 11 predicted proteins | sample YL17G05_0_MG_FD_204542 | JGI IMG/M metagenome (GOLD analysis project Ga0315276, IMG submission 204542) | Sediment microbial communities from Yellowstone Lake, YNP, Wyoming, USA - YL17G05_0 | ecosystem: Environmental > Aquatic > Freshwater > Lake > Sediment | place: USA: Wyoming | collected...
CTGAAGACCTCGGCACTCAGTGGCGGCGGCGATTCAAATCCTTCGACGACTCGCCCGCGGCGGCGGCTTCGATCGGACAGGTGCACCGCGCAGTCTGGCGAGATGGACGCGAGGTCGCGGTCAAGATTCAGTACCCGGGTGCGGCCAAGGCGCTCATGTCAGACCTCAACCAGATCAGTCGAGCCGGTCGGATCTTCGCGTCCTGGATCCCCGGCCTCGATCTCAAGCCGTTGCTGGCCGAACTCAAGGAACGCATCGCCGAAGAAGTGGACTACCTACGCGAAGCAGATGCACAACGGATCTTCGCCGCGGCGTACGAAGGGGATCCGGACTTCGCAATCCCGCACGTGCTCGCGGCCGCGCCACGCGTCATCGTGAGTGAATGGCAGGAAGGTCGTTCGCTGTCCCAGGTGATCACCGACGGAACCAAGGACGAGCGGGACACGTACGGAACGCTCTACGTGCGCTTCTTGCTGTCGGGGCCCGCGCGCGCAGGCCTTCTGCATGCCGATCCGCATCCGGGCAACTACCGCATCACCCCGGACGGCAGACTCGGCGTCGTCGACTTCGGTCTTGTCGCTCGGTTACCTGATGGACTGCCACCGGCGATGGGTCGCCTGCTGACGATTGCGATGCGCGGGGACGCGGCCGAAGTGCTCGAGGGGCTGCGAGCCGAAGGCTTCGTGAAGCCGAACATCGACCTGAACGCCGATGTCTTGCTCGGCTATCTCGAGCCATTCATCGAGCCGGCGCGTACGCCGACTTTCACCTTCGACCGCGAGTGGATGCGCAGTCAGTTCACCCGCATCAACGATCCGCGCAGCGCGGATTTCACGACCGGTTGGAAGATCAACCTGCCACCGTCGTACCTACTTATTCATCGAGTGTGGATTGCGGGCATCGCCGTACTCTGCCAACTCGGAGCGACCGTGGCCTTCGGCGAGGAGTTCGTACACTGGGTGCCGGGTTACGAACTCCCCTAGTGCGATCCCCCGGTAGAGCCCCATAGGTGCTACCAGTGCACCTCATCGAGTTTGCCCTCGATACTGCGCAGGTTCAGCCGTGAGCACGTCGGGCAATATCGAAGGAACCGCGTGCCTTCGACCGAAGTAGTCCACGTCAGTGCGATTGCCGGTTCGGATTCTGGATCCGCCTCGGAGCCGCAGTGCGAGCACACCCACATGATGCAATCCTGCCTGGTCACGCATGTCATGCCGCCGTTTCACTGGACTCGTCGTAGTCGGCGAGTCGCTGAGCGAGGGCGGTGCTGGCGGCTCGCGCCAACACCGCATCGTCTTTGCGGGGGCGCCCGGGACGACGGCGTCGAGCCACGATGCGGCCGCCTTCGAACACCTCACCACCCCAGATCCCCCAGGGCTCCGCACGCTCAAGAGCCCCTTGCAGGCACTCGACGCGCAGGGGGCACGCACGGCACACCGACTGCGCCTGGGCAACGGCCGCCGGATGATCGGCGAACCACAACTCCGGGTCATGAGTGGCGCAGGGCATCTCGACGTCGGCTATCAGGTTCGCCGTCGAGTCCGGTCTGATCAGAGTCTCGACAGTCATGGATCGTTCACCTCCAGGTGGTTGTTCTCTTCTCGCGTGAACAATGAGAAAGGCCGCGCTCCCGGTGTGGGATCGCGGCCTTCGATGGCTCCGGTGGACTTACACCGGGGTCCTTCGATGATCCAGATCCCTGGGCACGAACTGCGTGCGACGAGCGGTGGACTTGCCGTTGAACTTCTTCTGGTCGCCCGTGACGGTTTCCGTCAGCCATCCGGATGTGGCGCACGTCGCCGAAGGCGTGACCGCACGGCGGATCGCGACGTTGGACGTCGTAGTGATCTTCACCGGGCCACCTCCTTCTTCCATGCGTAGGCCGTGTCGTTTGCCGACGGAGTCGGACGACTGACGGCTCCGGGGACGGTACGCCACCGGCCGCCCGTCGAGCAACGACATTTCCGCCGACCGGGTGTTCGTGATCATTTCGTGAGGTTCAGACGGGCGGACTTCCCCACGTGGGCTGGTGGTCCGTCAGTCCTCCGGGTCGAGCGGGTCCGGGGGGTCGTCCCCACCCAGTAGTGCAAGCATGCACTGGCCGTAACGGGCCATCTTGGCCGGGCCAATGCCCGCAATCCCTTCCAGCGCAGGCGTATCCGTTGGCATCGTCTCAGCGATCGCAATCAACGTTGCATCTGTGAAGATGACGTACGCCGGAACTGCGCGCCGCTGGGACTCGGCGTATCGCCAGCTCTTCAATCGCTCGAACACCGCTTCGTCGTAGTTCGATGGGCACGAACTGCATCGACCGAGGGAGACCTCGTGCCCGCCGACGAGGGTTCGGCCGCATACCCGGCACGCTCGCGAGTCGCGTCGTCGAGATGTCGGGCGCGGTCCTCGCGCTCGCTCGCCGCGTGCCGACACCGACGTCGGCAATGCCTCGCCCACGAATCGAGACACGCGTCGAGAGCCGCGCTGCCCGGGGTTGCGTGCCCGCGCCCAACTGAGCCCCAGCTGGCGACGAGCGCGTGTGACCCCGACGTAGAAGAGTCGTCGCTCCTCGTCAACTCGTTCATCGGTGTTGGCGTGGACGATCGGCAGGGTCCCTTCGACCAAACCGACGATGAAGACCGCCTCCCACTCGAGGCCTTTGGCTGAATGCAGGGTCGCGAGAGTGACGCCGTTCGTGCTCGGCGCGTGCTGAGTCTCACTGCGTTGATCCAACTCGGTGACAAGCCGGGCGAGCCCGACAACCTCGTCGTCGGCGCGTGCCGAAATCTCCTCCGTCAGCGACACCAACGCTGACAGCGATTCCCACCGCTCACGAACCGCACCCGTCCCGGCCGGGGGATTCTCGTCCCAGCCCATCGCGCCGAGAATCGCGACCACTGTTGCGCGCAGCGACTCGCCGCCGTCGAGTGACAGGTCTGACCCGATATCGACACCGCCTCGCGCAGCACCCCGAAGTCGGGTGATCGCCTCGCGCACTTCCGGTCGATCGAAGAACCGCTCGCCACCACGAAGCGTGTACGGAATGCGCGCGTTGGCCAGCGCCGCTTCGTAGGGCTCGGACTGCGCGTTGATGCGAAACAGCACGGCGACGTCACGCGGCTCGACTCCAGACTTCACCAGCGCAGCAATCTTCCGCGCCACGCCTTCAGCCTCCTCGGACTCATCGGCGTACGCCGTGATCGTCGGAGTCGGACCATCGGGATTCTCGGACGTCAGCGTGACGGTTGCAGCGCGCGTTGCGGCGGGCGCCGCTGAAAGAACGCGGTTGGCTATCGTGACGATCTGCGGGCTGCACCGGTAGGAACGCACCAGTCGTACGGTCGTGGCGGCTGGGTAGCGCGCCGCAAATCCCATGAGTTGCGCCGGATCTGCGCCTGCAAATGTGTAGATCGTCTGAGCTGCATCACCGACGACGCAGACATCGTCTCGCTCACCGAGCCAGAGGTCCAAGAGCCTCTGCTGCAAGGGATTGACGTCTTGATACTCATCCACAGTGAAGTGTCGGTACTGCGATCGCACCTGCGCAGCGATGTCCTCGCGGGCGTCGAGGAGGCCAACCGTGAGCAGCAAGACATCCTCGAAGTCGATCAACCCGCGATCGCCCTTGAGCGCGTCGTAGCCGGCGTAGACCTTCGCCACCGCGGGCAAGGTGAGTTCTCCAGGCGCCACTCGACCGGACTTCTCCGCGGCGATCGGATAGTCGTCCGGCGCGATCTGCGACACCTTCGCCCACTCGATCTCGGCAGCGAGATCTCGCACGGTCGCGGGGCTCGTGGGGATACGCAGTCTGGTCGCGGCCTCATTGACATACCTGGCCTTCGAACTGATCAACACTGGGAACTCGCCACCGACTCCCTTCGGCCAGAAGTAGCGCAACTGACGAAGTGCGGCCGAATGGAAGGTCCGGGTCTGGATGCCGACGACACCCAGCTGACGCAACCGCTCGCGCATCTCCGCCGCGGCGCGGGTCGTAAAGGTCACCGCCAACGTGCTCGCCGAGTCGTGGGTGCCGGTCGCGACGGCATACGCGATCCGGTGAGTGATAGCTCGCGTCTTGCCGGTCCCTGCCCCGGCCAGGACCACGACCGGGCCGGCAACGGACAGGGCGACGTCTCGTTGCTCGGGATCCAGGTGGTCGAGGATCTCGTGCGGCGTCATCACCGTGGCATCCTCCCAGTCAGCTCTGACGCGTCGCGCGGCCCAGCCTGGTACGCCTGGGGACACGTGAACTGTGACCCAGTGAACACGGCCCGGTGGAACAGGATGCGATGCTGGGGTGTTCCCAATCCCATGAGCACAACGACTCTGACGGACGACCTGCGAAGGATCGACTCGATGGCCCTCACGATCTACTCGACGACCTGGTGCGGACCGTGCCAGCGACTCAAGGCGCAGATCGCTCGCGAGGGCATCCCGTACACGGAGATCGACATCGAGGACCACCCGGACGGGGCCGAGCTCGTCATGGAGATCAACGGGGGCAACCAGACCGTGCCCACCGTGGTCTTCGCCGACGGTTCGTCAATGACCAATCCGTCGCTGATCGAAGTCAAGTCACGCCTGGCCGAACTCGCCGCAACCGCCTGACAAGCGCCCTAGGGCCGGTCCCAGTGGGTCGGGAGGTCGTCGCCGTACCACCGCTGTACGAGGCGACGTGAGATCGAGACCGATGGTGGCAGCCGTACGGTCCCGTCCGCGCATGCCGCCGCCAACTCCTCGCGACTGAACCAGCGGGCCTCCGCAATCTCGTCACCATCGACGTCGACGCGTGGATCGGCCGCTCGAGCGTGGTAACCGAGCATCAGCGACGCGGGGAACGGCCAGGGCTGAGAACCGAGATACACCAAGGATTCCGGGTCCACGATCACTGACGTTTCTTCGGCCACCTCCCGTACGAGCGCTGACTCCGCCGACTCACCCGCCTCAACGAAACCAGCCAATGTCGAGAACCACCCCGGCGGCCAGTCCTCGCGTCGCCCCAGCAACGCACGATCCTGGTCATCTCGCACGAGCATGATCACGGAGGGATCAGTACGCGGGAAATGAATCGATTGATCAGCGATGCACTGGCGCGCCCAGCCGGCGTTGATGGCACGGGTCGGACCGCCGCAGCGCGGACAGTGCAGATGGCCTTCGTGCCAGTTGGCCAGCGCCAGCGTCGTGGCGACGAGTGCAGCGTCACGATCCGAGATGACTGTGCCGATTTCACGCAGCCCGACCCAGCGGCGTACGTCGTCCGTGACCTCGTCACCCATCGAGTCGATCTCGCCAGGCAAGACATGCCCGAAGTACGTCGTCCCTGCCACGTCAGTGCCGAGCAGGACGACGGTCCGAGACTCCGCAGCCACCTCGACAACGGATCCGAGGTGGCTCACCCCAACGACGCCTTCATCGATGACGAGCACCCGCCCGCGATGCATCCAGACGTGGCGCGCTGACGCATCAGCCAATGTCGCCGCCAACCAGATCTCATCCGTACGCCGGTGACCGAGGCGATCGAGGTCGCCACCGGTCAACGCGATATTGCGGATGAAACTCCGGTCCAGATCACCTGCCCCGACGTTCGCCACGACGCCAACCTAGCCGCGCTAGGGTCCACGGGAGTCGAGAGGGAAGGGCCGCGCATGGAGGCGTTCATTCGCCAACTCACCGGTGTGCGATTCATCGCGGCTGCGTGGGTGATGCTCTACCACTTCCAACTCCCCCTGGACAACGTCCACCTCTTGCTCCCTGTGCTCGACGATGTCTTCAAAGTCGGTCGACTCGGCGTGGACTTGTTCTTCGGACTCTCCGGCTTCATCCTCACCCACATCTACCTACGGAAACTCGGCCCGAAAGCGACGTTGCGAGGCAGTGCACATTTCTGGTGGCTGCGACTCGCGCGCATCTACCCCGTGCACTTCGTCACCCTCCAGATCGCCTGGGTGGTTGTTCTCCTGCAACCAGCCGCGGACTCGTCTGTGACCGACGGTGCGGGCGCGGGCAAGGATTGGCTCAATCCGCTTGACTACGTCAAGCAGCTCCTTCTTGTTCAAGAGTGGGGCGCCAATCCGTCGCGCGGCTGGAACTTCGTGGCCTGGTCCCTCTCGATGGAATGGCTCGCCTACCTGATCTTCCCCTTGCTCGTGCTGGGGCTGTGGCGATTCCACCGGTCGATCCCGACCAACGCCCTGGTCGGACTCTGGGCCGTCGCAATGACCCCCCTGGTCGTCCTCGCGATCACCCGGCAGAACGATCCCTACTACATGGACGACTGGGCCTCGACGATCCGCATCCTGACGGAGTTCACGGCTGGAGCATTGACCTACCTCATCGTGCAGAGATTCGCGCGAGACGGTGAGAGGGATCCACGCCCTCGCGTCGAACGGCTCGCGACGACTCTGTCGGTGGCGATGCCCGCCCTCGTCGTCCTCGGGGCGGTTGCGCTCGGCAGCATCCCGAGCCTTCAGTGGCCCGGCCAGCCCACGTATCCAGCGCGCATGCATCTACTGCTCGTACCGCCACTCATCGTCTGGCTAGGCGCGCTCTCCCTGTCGCGCCGCGGACTCGCGCGCGGACTCAGTACGCCCACGCTCCTCCTCGGCGGGTACATCTCGTTCTCGCTCTATATGACTCATCGATTCGTGTACGGCTTCTGGCGCACCGGCATGCGCATAATCGGCATCAAGGGTGGCGTCCTCTACTTCCTTGGAGTCATCGGGCTGTTCGCGTTGTGCATCGTGGCGGCGTACGCCATGTGGCGCTGGGTCGAGGAACCAGCCCGCGAGTGGATGCGACGACTGATCGGCGAGAAGCCCAAGCCGATTGCCGAGCCCACCCTCGGCGCGACCGTGTGATGAGCACTCGACTACGCGTCGCGACTTTCAACACCCTGCACGGTCTCGCCCTCGTGGGCGCCCCAGATGCGCAGAGCCACCTCGAACCGGCCGACTCCCACGCGCTTGCAGCCGCCGCGGCAACTCTTCGAGCCGACGTGCTCGCGATTCAGGAAGTCGATCGCCATCAAGAGCGAAGCGGAAACGTCGACCAGAGCGCACTGATCGCAGCCGTGATGAACACCGACCAGTGGCGATACGTTCCGAGCCTCTATGGCACACCCGGCCTCGAGGACTGGCGGGCCGCTCCCGTGGGCGCGCTGGTAGGCCCCGACTCCGAACATGCGGGAGCACAGTTCGGAATCGGCCTCATCTCGCGTCATCCGGTGCGGTCCTGGCACAGCACCCAACTGAGCGGCCCGCGGATCTCGATCCCACTGCCCACTCCCGGCGGCACGAAGCCGCGCGTGCAGTGGATTCCCGATGAGCCCCGCGTTGCGCTCGCAGCCGTCATCGACTCGCCGCTCGGTGCCATCACGGTGGCCACGGCGCACCTGAGCGTCGTACCCGGGGTCAACGTCCGACAGTTGCGCGCGCTGCTTCGCTGGCTCGAACCCCTACCGCGCCCATTGATCCTCATCGGCGACTTCAACCTGCCAACACCACTCGTGCGACGCACGACGAGGTGGGCCTCACTTGCCCGCGGATCGACATTCCCGAGTTGGAATCCGCGCATTCAACTAGATCACGCGCTCGCCGACGGACTCGATCCGGTCACCATGTCGACATCGATCAGCGAGATCGTGCAACTCGACGTCAGCGACCACTGCGCCGTGGTCGTCACGCTCACAGCAAGCGCTCAACCTCAGCACGATCCGGCAGATCCGAGGGAGTGACGAGGTCGCCGGTACGCAGATAGAAGAAGCTCGCCGAGATGGATTCCATCGGAATGTTCATCGCTTCGGCCCACGCAATTCGATACACGGCGAGTTGAAGTGGGTCCGCGTCCTGCACGCGATTGGTCTTCCAGTCGACGAGTTCCCATTGATCACCGTCACGGAAGACCGCATCGATGCGCCCTTCAACAACGGTCCCGGCGAAAACCGCTGTCACCGGCGCCTCGATGGCGTAAGGCTCACGGGTCGCGTACGGCGAGCGGTTGAACACATCCTTCATTGCATCGAGCTCGCTGTCAGAGTCGATCTCGGCGTCGCGCGCGCCTGGCAGATCATCATGCGGGAGCAATGGCTGCTCACCGAACTTCGATTCGATCCAGGCATGCAGGGCCGAACCCCGTCGAGCGGCCAGGACCGGCCGACGCGGCATCGGCCGTCGCAACGACCGCGCAAAGGCATCCTCGTCCTTCGAGAGCGCCATGACGGCCGTTACTGACAGGCTGCCTGGCACCGGAACGACCCACTCGGTCATCCGGTCACGGCGCAGCGAGTCGAGCAACAAGGAGACGTCGTGGTCCCACTCCGCGGCCAGTACGCGTTCGGTCGCCGACAGATCACGACCCTCGTCGGTCACCGTCGCGGATTCAACTCCGGGCGTGCGTCGATCGGACACAGACCTGGCCACGCCACGTCGACGCGACCAAGCACCGGGGTCCGGTGTGACCGGCCAGGACACCGTTGCCCCGACGTCGATCAACGGATTCGACTCGCCAGGTGCAGGTTCGTCCGTCCATACGTCAACGCGACCCCCGCCGTCCTCGCAAACATCTCGCAGGATCTCCAGGTATGCACTCGCACCACGCCGGTTCTTCTGCGTCGGACCCCACCACGACCCACTTGCGATGAGTCGTCTTTGTGCCCGCGTGATGGCGACGTAGGCGAGCCGCCGCTCGTCGAGTTCGTTGAGACGTTTGCACTCAGTCTTGAACTTCTCATGATCGACACCGCGCGGCTGAGCGGACGACGGGAACGCCAACCGTGAATCACTCAGCAGCGCAGCACTTCCCGAGGCTTTGGCGATCAGGGACAAGGGGGGCGTCCGCGAAGACGTGGGCCAACGCGGCAAACCCTGCTTGCTCGGGAAGACGTCCTTGGAAAGGAATGGAATCGCCACAACCGGCCACTGCAGACCCTTGGCCTTGTGCACGGTCATCACCGACACCGCATCCGTCGCCGGTTCGACCTCGACTCCGGGATCGTCGTCCAGTCGGGCGAGGTCACGCAGCCACGCGAGGAAGGCTCCCAGACTCGCCTCCCGATCCAGATCACGGAACTGCGCCGCGGCATCGACGAGAGCCGCGATCGAATCGCGGCGGCCGGCAGCAACGGCTTCGGGGCTGGACGCCAATTCGACGTCGAGACCTGTGACGGCGATTACTCGGTGAATGAAGTCGACAATGGGATCACCGACGTACGTGCGCAACTGCACGATCTCTTCGGCAAGCACGCTCAGCCGGTCACGGGCTTCCGAGGAGAGCGGCGTACGAGCACCGAGATCGCTGAGTGCATCCGCGAGCGAGACGACGTCGACCGGGTCGGTACCGGCGACCGCGTTGTCCAACTGAACGTCGACCGAGGACTCGTCGTCCTCGGGTCCCGGCTTGTGCCGCTGCCCAGGATCGCCCTCGACAAGTTGCGCGGCGCGGCGCCCGAGCACGGCCAGGTCGCGCGGTCCGATCCGCCAGCGTGGACCGGACAGGAGCCTGAGCAGGGCCGCATTGGCGCTCGGATCGTGGATGACCTCCAGCATGCTGACGACCTCGACCACCTCGGGCAGTTCGAACAGCGGCGCCCGCCCGACGATGTGGGCGGGAACCCCACGGGTGACCAAGGCTCCGTGTACCAACGGAATCGTCTTGCCCTCGCGACACAGCACCGCGATCTCGCCCCAGGACGAGACATCGGCCTGCATCGCTGCGATCTGATCGGCGATCCAGTCGATCTCATCGGGTTCGGTGTTCAACAGGGCGACCGAGATCTCCCCCGGGCCGAGGTCGGGCCGACCGACGCGCAGATCGGCCACCTCGGGATGAATCGCATGAAGCGGTTCGGCAACGGTGTTGGCCAGCTTCAGGATGCCTTCGGCGGATCGCCGATTCACCGAGAGCGGATAGATGAGTGCCGGCGTCCTGGACCCGTCCGCCGCGACGACCGGAAACTGCAGGGGGAAATCGTCGATGTTGGCGACTTCGGCACCTCGCCACTGGTAGATCCCCTGACAGGGATCGCCCACCGCGGTGACCGGATGCCCCTCGCCGAACAGCGCTTGCATGAAGACCCGCTGGGTGATCGACGTGTCCTGATACTCGTCCAGAAGCACAACCTGATAGCGATCGCGCAGCGCCTCAGACACCTCCGGGCACGAGAGCGCGAGTTCGGCGCACAACCGCAACTGATCGGAGAAATCGATCACGTCGTGCTCGCGCTTGGCAGCCCGGAACTCCATGACGAGTCCGGCCAACTCGATGCGGGCTTGAGCAGTCTGGATCATCTCCTTGCCGATGCCCTGCTGGTCAGCGGACAGGAGCTTCGTGAGCAGTGCCTCGTCGGCAGCGATCAACTCCGACGGAGTAACCATGCGCTCGGCCAGATCCGCGTCCAACCTCGCGATGTTCTTGGCAACTTCGCTCGGACCCGAGCTCAGCCACCTGATGCTCCGCGCGGTCCGGCATGCGACCCGGAACGCGAGTTGGTAGCGGGTTGCATCTGTCACCAACTGGGCGGAGGGCTCGATTCCCAGACGTAGACCGTGCTCCTCGATCACCCGATGTGCGAAGGAGTGGTACGTCGAGATTGTCGGCTCACCCACTTCGCGCTCGAGTGCCGCGTGAGCTCCCGACCTTGATGCGATCATGCTCAGATTCGCGCGTACGCGCCCGGACAACTCGGCGGCCGCCTTGTTTGTGAACGTGAGCCCAAGAGCGCGTTCAGATTCGACCAATCCGTTGGCGACCAACGCGGTCACGCGGGCCGCCATGACCGCGGTCTTTCCGGAACCGGCGCCAGCGACGACGACGGCAGGCCGCAGCGGTGAGTCGATGATCGCCATCTGTTCGTCAGAGAAGTCGATGCCCAACAGTGACGACAACTCCCCCTGAACCAGTGGCGCGCCCCATCCGTCGACGCGGTTCACTCACACCACCTCCTGACCACGCGGCCAGGCCGGACACAGCCGTCGGAATTCGCAGTATTTGCAGGTCGCCTCGTCTGGCTTGGCCTCGAAGATCTCATCGCGGACGAGCGCGGCTGCGACGCCGAGGGCCTCATCGATCCATGTGCGTTGCTGCGGGTCGTCGGCGTCACGAGGAGTCAGCGGGTCCTGGGTCTGCTCGATGGGCAGTCCCGGAGCCTTCGCCGCCTCGGAGCGCAGCTGGACGAGTGAGGCACCACCTAGTGCCTCCAGCCCGCTGTATCCGTCGAGCGCACCTTCGCGAACCGCAAGTTGGTAGACACCCAGTTGGCGATGCGAGGTCACTTCGTCGGCCGACGGTTTGTTCTTCGACGTCTTGTAGTCGCTGACCACGACCCGTTCCGAATCGTCGACGTCGACGCGGTCCATCGAACCGGTGAGCCGAACGCGTTCGTCCTGGCCGTCGGGACGTCGTACGTCGAGTTCGAGATCGAAGCGCGCTTCAGTCGCCACTCGCGTGAAACCCTCGCGCGCGCGCTTCTCGTCGAAGGCCAGGAATCGGCGAGCCGCGGAAAAGGCTTCGTCCCGTTGCTGCTCGGACTCCCACGGCGCGTCGTACGGCATCCGCGGCCAGATCTCATCGATCGCGCCTTCGATCACCGCCGCGTCTCGCTCCAGATGACCTCGACTGACCTGATCGGCGAGGACATGGATGACGGAACCGAACCCGAGGGCAGTCGTGCTCGGAGTCTCGCCTCGCACCTCATGGGACAGGAACCAGCGAAGCGCGCATGTGTGCAGTCCTTCGATCCCAGAACCGGAGAGCCGGACAGGCGCATCGATCGGGCGTACCGGGATGTCGGAAACGGTGAAGGCCTTCGCGCCCCACCAACGGTCTGGATCGGCCGCTGGAACCAACAAATGCCCGGCGGCGTCCTGAACCGAAGCCAGCGCTGCGAGCCGATCGACGGCTGCCTCGCGCAGGGCCGCTGACACATCCGGATCGACTGCGGCACAGCGCAGTCGCGCCACGAGCGAGGCCGGTGACAATGCGCGCTCCGGCCGGCCGACGACTCGCGTCGTCTCGATGCCCAGGTCCGCAACGAAGCGCGAGGGCTGCGGCCCGTCGTCCTTGACGGTGTCGACCGAGGTGACGATCAGGCGTCGTTGCGCCCGAGTGCAGGCGACGTAGAAGAGACGCCGCTCTTCGGCCACGAGTTCGGCCACGCTCACGGGAGGTATGACGCCGTCCGATCCGAGCCGATCCACGGACAGCAGGGAGCCACGGCGTCGTGTGTCCGGCCACGACTCCTCTTGTACGCCGGCGACCACCACGAGCGGCCACTGCAGACCCTTGCTTCGGTGCGCGGTCAGCACGCGCACGGCTTCGCCGCGAGTTCGGTGCTCTTGCTGGCTCTGCGCCGGGATCCATTGGCCCTCGAGTTCGGCGAGGAACGCGGCAACACCCTTGCCGCGACCCGCCCGCGCCGTCACATCGGCGGCCGCATCGAAGAGGGCACACACCGCGTCAAGGTCATGGTCGGCTCGCCGGCCCCAGGCGCCACCGCGTAGGGCAGCGCGCTCCAGTCGGGTCGGCCACGACGTCCCGGACCAGATCGACCACAGGACCTCTTCGGGCGTACCGCCGTCGAGAACGAGTTGGTGAGCGTCCTGGATGAGCCGATGCAAGGCCTCGATCGATGGGACCGCCGATCCGACCTGGTCGGGATCGACCAACGCCAAGATCTCGACGTCTCGCACCGCCTCACGAATGAGCTCCGCCGACGGGCGGGGCCGTGGACCAGACGCTGGACCATCAAGATCGAATGCGCCTTCGCGATCCAGTCGCCGCAGCGCACGGCCGAGCCGGCGCAACCCGCCCGGGTCGGCCTGGATCAACGGCGACAACAGCAGATCGTGAACGCAGTCCGGGGTCAATGCGGCGTCTTCGACAACGAGTCGCAACACCGTGAGCAGTGGTGCGACCGCCGGCTCCCGATGCAGGGGCATCTCGTCACCGGCGACCTCGGCGGGAATGCCCGCCGCGATCAACGAGCGCACGATCGGACCGATGTCGCGAACGCCCGAACGCACCAACACGGCCATGTCGCTCCACGAGAGCGGTTCGCGTTGATCTTTTCCCAACTCGTACGCCTGGGTTGACTCAGCCCGGGCACGACGGAGCAGTTCCGCGATGTGATCAGCCTGAGCGCCGACCGAGTCGAAGGCGAGGACGTCCACACGGCCTTCGCCATGGTTGTTCTTGTCGCATGTGGGACCACGGTGCCTGCGGATCTCGTCAGCGGCGAAGCCAGTGGGCACGCGGCTTCCGAGGATTGCACTTGCGGCCGTACGGATCACGGGCCCGAATCGGCGAGTGCGTTCCAGCACGACCAGCGGTACCTCAGAACCGTTGCGGCTGAATTGCTCCCGGAATTGCGAGATCCCCTTCACATCAGCGCCGCGGAAGGAGTAGATGGCTTGATCGGGGTCGCCGACCGCGACGACGGTCGCGTCCGAAGCGGCGATCGCGCGCAGCAACCGGACCTGCAAGTGATCCGTGTCTTGATATTCGTCGACGTAGATCGCGCGATAGGTCAGGTGCAGTCGTGCGCGCACCTCCGGTGTCTCGGCGAGCGTGACCGCACGGTGCAGGAGTTCGGTGTAGTCGAGTACGCCTTCGGCGTCTAGCACGTCGAGGTACTCCCCCAGGAACTCACCGACTGCAGTCCAAGCTGGATCACCTTGCGACTTCCCGAGGGCCATCAAGTCATCGGGATCGAGTTGTAGGGAACGGGCCCGGGCGATCAGTGACCGGACCTCCTCGGAGAATCCCCGCGTGCCCAACGCGGGTCGCAATGACTCAGGCCATGCGATTCGTGCGAGGTCCACCGAGCCGTTGATCAACTCACGGACATGCAGGTCCTGTTCGGGTCCGGTCATCAATCGCAATGGCCGGGCGAAGTCGCTTGCGTCGCCGAAGGACCGCACCAGCGAGTAGCAGAAGGAATGAAAGGTCGACACGATGGGAACAAGACCACCGCCGATCCGCGCGGTGACTCGCTCACGCAACTCGTGCGCGGCGCGGCGTCCGAACGTCAGACCCAGGATCTGGTTGGGCCCAAGGGGATCGGTTGACCTCGTCAATGCCGAGACGATGGACTCGACCAAGGTCGTCGTCTTGCCGGTGCCAGGACCGGCGAGGACCAACATCGGCCCACCTCGATGCCCGACCACCCGACGTTGCTGGTCGTCCAGGACGGGAGCTTCGACGGCTACCCGAGCAGTCCGGTCCAGTCGGACAGGCAGCAAGGAGGTCGCGGTCACATCTCCCCCTCTCGCGGCGACGTCAGACTGAACCCTGCCACCCGGCTCGGGAGTCAGCCGAAACAGATGACACCACGCAGGTACGACAGTTTGTCGAGTCCCCGGCTACGAAGGCGCCTGCGGACCAGCCCATCGAGCCGCGTGCATCCGCACCCGCGACCCATCCGCCGTCAGCGGAGTTCCCTCCTCGCGCCACCGAGCGCGAGCCTGAGCCTCATGTCCCGGCGGAGGGGTCCCATCCGCGTGGATGACCCGATGCCACGGCACCCCGGCGCCGAAACGGGCCAGGGCGGCCCCGACCTGGCGGGGTCCCCCGCCGCCCAGCATGCGCGCGACATCGCCGTACGCCAGAACCCGTCCGGCCGGGATCCGAGCCACTAGGTCCAACACCTGCTCGGCGAACTCCGTCGGGACACCCCGCTGGCCGGCCTCGGACATGGGTACATCGTGGCTCACGTCACCGCGACATCGACCCAGGTTGACGGAGAGGTGAACGCCTCCTGAGCGTGCTGTCTGACACGATTCCCACGTGGCGGACATCAGTACGGAGTCGCCCGCGCCGATCGTCCCCGAGCCAGCCCGACCCGCAGCGGCCAGCCAGCCCGCGACACCTGCGGATCCGGTTGAGCCCGTGGACGCCCCCGCGGAGACGACACTGGTCATCGAGGACGGTGTCATCCCGCCTCGGGTGCGTCGCCCCACCGACCTCGTCCGCCTGCTCATCGTGCTGCTGGCCATGGCCGGCACGGTGCTCGTGGCGTACTTCGCGACGAGCACCACGTCGGGTCTGGACGCAGACCTGTCCGAGGCGTCCAAACGACTTGGCTCCCTCGCTGTCACCCTGCTGAATCTGACAAGTGGCCTGGGCGGCCTCGCG
>Ga0315276_10003161_pt1 | contig 15115 bp, 15 predicted proteins | sample YL17G05_0_MG_FD_204542 | JGI IMG/M metagenome (GOLD analysis project Ga0315276, IMG submission 204542) | Sediment microbial communities from Yellowstone Lake, YNP, Wyoming, USA - YL17G05_0 | ecosystem: Environmental > Aquatic > Freshwater > Lake > Sediment | place: USA: Wyoming | collected...
CGCTCTCGTCCGCCATTACGGCCTCAAAGAGCGGCATCCGCCGAAAGGCCTGGTAGTCGATCGACTCCACCTGGCCCACGATCGTGGCCGATTGCCCAGGTTGTAGCCGGTCGATCTTAGTCGGCTCAGGGGAAAAGACCCAGTCCCTGGGGAAGTACTCCAGGAGGTCTGCGACCGTTCGTACCCCCAGGTCCGCGAAGGTCGCGGCCCTGGCCGGCCCCACGCCCTTGATGAACTGGACTGGGGTGGACGCCGTCAGTTCGGAGTTCGGAGTTCGGAGTTCGGAGTTCTTACTCTGGGAATCCATATTCACTTACCGGTATCCCCTTTTTGTCATGCCTGCGAAGGCAGGCATCCACTGGTCATAGAACCTCATAAAGGTCCTTCCAATTCGGATTCATGCCTTCGATCAGGTCGATCTTCCACTGTCTCTTCCATTTCTTCAACCGCTTCTCCCGGGCGATGGCGTCATAGACATCGCGGTACATCTCATAGTACACCAGCCAATGTACATTGTACTTCTCTGTGAACCCTTCGATGAGTCCGTTCTTGTGCTCATAAACCCTTCTCCTCAGATCATTCGTCATGCCGATGTACAACGTACCGTTCCTCTTGCTGGCCAGGATGTATACAAAGAACTCCTTCATGTCCTGGTTCCCCAGTTCGACTTGTCACCCCTGTGAAGCTTGTCCTCGACCACAATCGGGGACCAAGGGTCCATAGACCTCGTAAGGCAAAATGGATTCCTGTTCCCTGCCTTCGCAAGGACAAGTTTCGCAGGAATGACAGTGTAGGGTCATTCCGCTCTAATCACCGCCATCCACGCTGCCACCATACTCAGCAGGCTAACGACACAAGCTCCCACTGCAATCCACCAATTCCGTGTAGCTGTTCTGCACATGTCGATCATCGTCCAGGTCTGTAGTGTCTGTTCTATGTTGTGGACGATCTCTGCCTCATGCGCTTCCCGGGCAGCCATTACATTCATCTTAGTCCCATCGGGTGCTGGCGACGTGATGTCACTGTCTTTGAAGGGAAATATCCTATATATGCTGGCCCCAACCTCCTTTGCCAACTCCTTCAACTCCTTCCAGCGGCCTTCTATATCCGTCTCTCTGAGTATTTTTGTCAACCTTCTCCTGTATTCTTCGATTTCTTTACGTGTCATAGTCCACCTCTCTTGCCCCTTCATGAGCATTGATTCTGGACCCCTGCTTCCGCAGGGGTGACAATCTGTGCCCCTATTCCTCAAAGCCATGCTCTCCGATCAGCCTGACGAACCGGACTGCACACAGGTCGCTCTGGACCGCGCCGGTAGGGGTCTTGCGGTACAAGACCAAGGTCTGTACCGTGGCTGAGCCAACAGGGGCGATCAATAGACCGTCTAACTTCAACTGATCCAGCAGCGGCCTAGGGATCTCCTGGACTGCCGCTGTTACCATGACGCGATCGAAGGTCCTGGCTGCAGGCCAGCCGAGAGTACCATCGCCGATATGGAACTCGACGTTGTCCACACCCAACTGGCCCAGCACCCTTTGGGCGAACCTGGATAGGGTCTCCAGACGCTCCATGGTATAGACCTTCCTGGCCAGCCTGGCCAGGACCGCGGTCTGATACCCGCTGCCTGTGCCGATCTCCAGGACCTCGCAGTCCGGAGTCACTGCCAGGGCCTGGGTCATCAGGGCCACGATATAGGGCTGCGAGATGGTCTGGTCCATGCCGATGGGCAGGGGCCCGTCGTCGTATGCCTGCCCCTCGTATTCGGCGGGAACGAATCGCTGCCTAGGGATCTGGGCCATGACCTGCAGGACCTTAGGGTCGGTGATATCCCTGCCCCGCAGATCGAACCACAGCATGTGTTCACGGGCCAGGGCCCAGCCGTCCAATCGTCCGTTGATCCGTTGCCCCTTGTGCTGAGAATCCTGCATCACTATCGACTTCCTGCATATGCTCTTGGCCGGCCTGTCAAGGCGATAGGCCACGGTCGGCAAGGCTTCAATATGCCTCTATCCTACGCTCCTTGGTTCTTACGGGCAAGGAGGCTATCCTGGACAATGTGCCGTGTAGACTATGACCATGTCTGCCAGTTAATCAACCAGCTAAGGTCCAATCCAAATGTTGCGTCCAGAGTGCCTCTTGATTGGCCCTAAGTCATAAGGTACACTGATGCCATGAAGACCGTTCGATACACCTACTGGCAAGACGGGACCATGTGGCTGGGATACTTGGTGGAATACCCCGACTACATGACTCAGGGCGAGACCCTTGAGGACCTCCAGGAGAACCTGAAGGACCTGCATGAGGAGTTGACCAGCGGCCGAATCCCGGGTGTGCGCCGGGTGGCGGAGCTGCAGATAGCATGAAGCGGAAGGACCTGATCCGGCAATTAGAAAAGGATGGATGCATCCTGCTCAAGCCCGTCACGGCGGCGATGATCAAACGCGGTCGCGGGATCGCCAGACGCAAGCCGGACGACAAGCCTTTTGACCAGTGGTGGGCAGAACACAAGGCCGGGGAGAAGGCATTGGAGGAGGCCAAGTATGCCCGCAGCACCGGTGATCCGGAGTTCAAGGCAATTGAAGGCGAGGTCAAGATTCAGTGGCTGGAGTAGGGGCCTTAGCCCGTTTCAATCCCTCGACCAGCGGCGGCCATTGGGTCCAGTCCTTCTTGCCGCTCCACGTAGTGAACAGGTGGCCCAGCATCCTCGGGTCATCCACGGTCCGGCTGTATTGGATCAGGGCCTCCGTGGCATCCACCTTGTTCCATCCGCTCGGCAGTACGCGGAATCCCTTCTTTACGAACATCGGGACCGACGGGTAGTCCGTGCGCCTCTCGTAATTCCAGTCGCAGATGATGATGTCCTTGGGGATCAGGTCTATCGCAGGGGCCGTTCCATTTTCTGAGGACTCCCATGCCCCATAAGGGCACTGCCTGGCATCGATCAACCGGTCGCCCCACATCAGCATCTCCACGCAACGCCTGCCCTTGAGGTGGGCGTGCAGGTCGTTCACGGCCTTGGCAAAAACCACGGCTGGGTCCGCACCCCGGGTGGCAGGCGACTTCTCTGAGCCGATCAGAAAGACCTCGTCCATGCCCACGTGCACGGCGTCCGCCTGGAATGCCTCAATCAGCTCGTCGATCAAGGCAAAGACGATCTTGTTGACCCGCGGATCAAGAGGATTCCACTCCCGGCAGTAGAGGCCCTCGTTGTTCGGGAATGCCCCTGGGGTCAGGTCCAGTTCCGGGTACTTCGTCAGCAGGGGAAAGGTCTCCTTGGCCCAGGACTGATGCCCCAGGCAATTGAACTGGGGGATAAGCCGGATGCCCAGGCCCCGGCAGGTCCGGCTGAATCGGCGTGCCCCATCCGGAGTGATAGGGTGGTCCCCCATGCGGAGCTCCTGGTGCGATCGAAATTCGAAGCCGTAGTTGACCTCCAGGATCAGGACATTGATGCCCATCCGGGCCAGGCTGGGCAATTGCTGCGTTAGGTCATTCAGATCTGCGTCCGATCGGTAGTTCAACAGGTGCAGTCCCCGCCATGGTCCTGGCGTGGCATGCGGTCGTGATGGCACGGTGGAGCAGCCTGAAAGCCCGACCAGGGCCCAGGCCAGTATGAAGACGGCCAGGGCGACGCCGAGCGTCTCCAGTACAGTGATGAAGACAAGCCGTGGATTCCATCGTGGATGCATCTCAAACCCTCAGAAAGACCTTCTTGCGGTACAGGATGTAGAGGAACAGAATCTCGACCAGCAACAAGGCGGCTGCATTGAACACCCCGCCGATCCCCTGGCCGTGGACCTGGAGCGAGGTCACGGTGTTCAGGTACCCGTTGATGCCGCCGAACAGCCGCTGGGCAATGCGGTCGAAGTCGATGAAGCCCGATCCGATGTAGATCACCAGGGGATTAACCCCGATGACCGTCAGCGCCAGGGCCCACCTCCTCCACTGCCACACGTCCACGATCAGGTAGAACAGGGCCAGAAGCAGCATCGCCCATCCCCCGGCAAAGAGCACGAACGAGCTGGACCAGCAGTTCTTGATGATGGGGAATCCTCCGGCCTGAACCCCCAGGGCCAGCACCAGGGCACACACGCCGCCCGCCGCCAGCCCCCCCACCTTGCGGACTCCTGATCGCCCCGGGTCCATGAGCCACCTGCCGGCCAACGCACCCATCAGGGCCAGGGCCGCGCCGGAGACCGGCAGGAACAAGCCCTCCGGATCATGCGTGGGCAGATACGCGCGGCCGGGCAACAGGTGACGATCGATGAACCCTGCAAAGAATCCCTCGGGCGTGACCACGCCGGCCTGGGCAGTCCCGCCGTCCAGGGGAGGCACGGCGATCCACTGGCTGGCCGCCCAGTAGCCTAACAGGATTCCGCCCATCCAGATCACCTGGCCTCGGGCCCGGGTGTTCAGCACCACCAGGGCCGCGAACAAGTACGACAGGCCGATCAGACCGAGCACGCTGGCAAATCGAAACTGCGAAAAGTTGAAGTACTCGCCGCCCCACTTGAATCCCAACAGCCCGTTGTAGACCATGCCGAGCAAGACCAACAGGAGGCCCCGGCGGATCACGCGGGCGTACAGCCTGGCCTTGGGCTCGCCGCGATCGAGCCGCCGCGTCAGGGTCAGGGGCATGGTAACCCCCGAGAGGAAGAGGAACATCGGGAAGATCAGATCCTCGAACACGAATCCTCGCCACGAGACGTGCTCCAATTGGACCTTGGAGAGATAGCCCAAGGGGCCCCAGTCTGTGTATTCCGCCAGGGCGTGGAAGAGCCGGTCGCCGCCGATGATCCAGAACATGTCAAAGCCCCGCAAGGCGTCGAGACTGGCCAGGCGAGCGGTCGTGACCGGCTGGGAACGTTGGATCTTGTCCTCTTGGCTCATGATGACTCCGTGGATAGAAGTCGGTTAGAGCGGATGCTCGAATACGCCCAGAGGCCGCCTCTGCCTCCACTTTCCACGGGTGAAGTCTGGAAACGGGATGGACTCGCCTTTGCGATTGACGGATTGTTCGCTCACAGGGAAGATCCCACTCCATGTGACCGAGTCATACACGTCGATGTCCGGTTCCACGCCCTGACGCAGGGCCTGGATCAGACGATAGTCCTCGATATAGTCCATACCGCCGTGGCCTGCGTCTTTGGATTTCTGGGCAAGTGTGGCCGTTACCGGATGTTCGTACTGTTTTGTGTACCCCTCCATGTCCTCCCACTGGTCATTGGGGCTCCTGCCTTCGATATAGACCAAGGGCGTGGGGTACTTGCGGACGAGTCCCTTGGTGCCTTGGATCAGAAAGTCCCGGCTGTACGGGCGCGGCAGGTGCGTGTCGTGCTTGACGACTATGGTCTTGCCGTTCGCCGTACGGATCAGGGAGGTGTTGACGTCGCCGAGGCGGAATTGCTGGTTGGCCCACTTGGGGTACTTCTCCTTGGCGTAGAGGTTCAGGCCCACGGACTTGGTGCTGGCAGAGGCCAAGGTCTCGAAGGTATCGCCGCGCAGGATGTCCATACACCAGGCCACGGGCCCGATCCCGTGCGTGGGATAGGGGTTGCCGCTGCGGTGGATCGCGAAGTTCAGTCGCCACATGCCCTGGTAGTAGGTGGGCGAGAGCTTCAATCCCCGCAGGTCGTGCAGGTATCCACATTCGGCATGGAGGACCTCACCCAGCAGACCCTGGTGGATCATGTTGAGCGTCACCATCTCGTGGAGATCGTAGCAGCAGTTCTCCATCATGATGCAGTAACGCTGGGTCTTCTCCGCGGTCTCCACGAGATGCCAGCATTCCTCCAGGCTGGTGGCGATCGGCACCTCGGAGACCGCGTGCTTGCCGTTCTTCATGGCCGCCACGCACACCGGGGTGTGCCACTGCCAAGGTGTGGCGGTGTAGACTAGGTCGAGGTCCTCGATTTCGCACATCCGCACAAAATCCCGTTCGCCGGCCGTATACACCGAAGGCTCCGGATGGCCGGCAGCGGCGATCTGCTTCCTGGCCCGCTCTGCCTTCTCAGTCCTGATGTCGCAGACCGCAGTGATCCGGCAGCCATCGACCTTCAATAGGTTGTTGACGTGACCTTGGCCCATATTGCCGATGCCCACGAATCCGACCTTGACCAGGTCCTTGGGTTTGTGGGACCAAGCCGCCGGGACCGGTGCCTGCCGCAGGGCGTCCGAACACCCGGACAGAGCGAATCCACCGATACCCGCACCAAATCCCGCCGCTGCCGTTTGCCTCAGAAAGTCCCTACGATTCAGTGTGTCGCTCATAGATCCATCTCCTTTAAGGTATACACGACGTCTCGAGGGCCGTCAGGTCGTCGTAAGTCTCTCGCCGTCGGATCACGGAAAAGCGGTCCCCATCCACCCATACCTCGGCCGGTCGACAGCGGGCGTTGTAGTTGCTGCTCATGGTGAAGCCGTAGGCCCCGGCCGTGAAGATGACCAGCAAGTCCCCACGTTGGACCGGCGGCAGGGCTCGGTCCTTGGCAAAGAAATCCGCGCTCTCGCAGATGGGACCCACCACGTCCACCATCTCGGTCCCGTCGAACAGGAGGTTCTTGCCCCTGCGTACGGGGACAAAGGGCTCGGCAACCTCAGCGGGCCAGATGAAGTGGAAGGCGTCGTACAGGGCGGGCCGGATCAGGTCGTTCATTCCAGCATCGACGATGACGAACTTCTTACTGCCGCCCTGCTTGATGTACAAGACCCGCGTCACCAGGATCCCGGCGTTGGCACAGATGCTCTTGCCAGGTTCCAGGATCAACTTGAGCTCCCGGCCTTTAAGCAGAGGGATAATGCCCTGCGAATAATCCTCGGCCGAGGGTACCGTCCCCGATTCGTACTCCGCCCCATACCCGCCTCCCAGGTCCAGGGCCTCGATCACGAAGCCCTCCTTTCGAAGCCGATCGATCAGAGGCAAGACCTTTTCCACGGCTTCAATGTAGGGGTCGATCGTCTTGCCGCCGCTGCCCAGGTGCACGTGGACGGCGCAGAGCCTGACCTTGGGGTGATGTCCGTAGGCATGGAAGGCAGCGGCCGCCCGTGCGATATCCACTCCGAACTTGGTCTCCTTCTTGCCTGTGGTGACAAAGGCATGGGTTTGGTAATCGACATCTGGATTGACCCGCAAGGCAACCTTAGTGGGTCGGTGTTCATGCTCAGCCAGTTTAATCAGGTTCTCCATCTCGGCCTCGGACTCGATATTGAAATACCCGATGCCGGCCTTCAAGGCCTCCCGGATCTCCTGATCGGTCTTGCCGACTCCGGCATAGACCACCTTCTTGGGGTCCCCGCCTGCCTGGAGCACACGAAAAAGTTCGCCGCCGCTGACCACGTCAAAGCCGCTACCCGATTCGGCCAGGAACCGCAGGATGTGGATATTCGCACAGGCCTTGACCGAATAGCAGACCGTGGTGTCAACCTGGCGGTAGGCCTCCTGAATCCTGGACAGATGGTCATGGAATGTGGCCTTGCTGTACACGTAGACCGGGGAACCTATGGTCTCCACGATCTGCCGGATCTCCGTATCCTCGACCCATAGCTTGCCAGTTTTGTATCGAAAATGGTCCATACCGTGTCTCGAACACAACTTCCGGCCAATCCATGTTGCGCGGTTGCCGTCGTCTCGCGTAGTATAGGCTCACCCCCACAGAATACAAGAGGCCTCACATGCCGTCTTGCCTCTCGCTATGATCGGATGTCAAAAAAAGAGAGGAAGGCTCCTTCCTCTGACAGAAACCTTCCTCTTTTAGACCGGTCGTTTTTTTTGTCACCGTGTCGGCCCACCGGACGATCTTTCAATGGTCGGCTCGCGAGGCACCCACACGGCAGGTCCGTGTTCTATTTCTTGGCCGTCTTCTTCTTAGCGGTCTTCTTCTTTGCTACCTTCTTTTTTGCCACCTTCTTCTTGGCGGCACCTTTACGCTTCGTTGCTTTCTTGGCGACTTTCTTTACTGGCATTATTTTCTCCTTTCAAAACCGTGAATCCTTTCATCCGGAGACGCCCATTAATACTGGCGATCCGTGAAAGCCCAGGTCGACTCAGAATCCTGAATACGACTTATAATCATATGCATATTGCTTATTATCGTCCAAAAGTCAATCCGTCCTTCATAAAAATATTCGCAGCGCCGTGTTTTACAACTCCATTGCAAGTTCCTATGATGAGCCATGATGAATGGTCGTGTTGCTGAACCTATTCAAAGAAAGCGGCGAATAGCCCTGTTTGGCGGCACGTTTGATCCAATCCACCTCGGCCACACCGCGGTAGTAGCGCAGGCCAGCCGCCACTTGGCCGCAGACGCCGTAATCTTCATTCCAACCAGGCGATCACCTCTCAAGAACACATTTCCCAAGGCCACCGATGCCGACCGAGTCGCCATGATCGCCCTGGCTTTGGCCGACCATTCCGCCTGGCAGGTCAGCGATTGTGAACTGAAGCGCCCTGCTCCAAGTTACACGCTCGATACGATCCGGCACTTCAAGGCCCTGTACGGTGATGAGGCCTCGCTCTATTGGCTGACTGGGGCCGACGGTATCCGGGAATTGCCGCACTGGCATCGAATCGAGCAGGTGCTGGATCTGTGCACGATCGTGGCCATGGTCCGGGCGGGCTGCCCACTGCCGGATTTTGCCCAGTTCATTTCGCTCTGGGGAGACGAGCGAGTTCGAAGGCTCCAGGACCACGTCATCCAAACCCCCTTGGTGGATGTCAGTAGTACTCTTATCCGTCAGCGTCTGGCAGCCGATCAGGATGTTGCCGGCATGGTCCACCCGGCGGTCCTGGAGTACATACAGCGTCATGGGCTGTATAGGTAGGACGCCATCGATGCCCCCATCATGGAAAAATAATCCCAGCTTGGTACTCTTGGGAATGCCCCTGGTACTCGCCCTGGTAGCAGGGTGGCTTGTCGGGTGCAACCGGAAATCCAAAGACCAGGGCATCCCGGTCTGGCCGTATCAACTCGTGCGGACCTTGCCCCACAGACCGGACGCCTTCACACAAGGATTAGCGATTGATGAGGGATTTCTCTATGAAGGGACCGGGATCTATGGCCGTTCATCGCTATGCAAGCTCCAGATGGATACCGGCGAGATCCTTCAACGCTGTACCCTGCCCGAGGCCATGTGGGGCGAGGGTGTGACGGTCTTCGGCGACAGGATCTACCAACTGACCTGGCAGGACCACGTCGGATTCGTGTATGATAAGCGCACCTTTGACCTGATCCGCAAGTTTACGTATCCGACCGAGGGCTGGGGCATCACCCACGACAGTCGCCAACTGATTGTCAGCGACGGCACCGACATCCTGTACGTCTGGGACCCCAACACCTTGCAGACAGTCAGGACGATCCAGGTCCGTGACGACAAAGGGGCAGTGGCCAACCTCAACGAGCTGGAATTTGTGGAGGGCAGGATCTATGCCAACATCTGGCAGACCGACCGGATCGCCGTCATCCATCCTGACAGCGGTCTTGTCACGGCCTGGATCGACCTGGCCGGACTGAAGGCCAAACAGCCATCCGATGTGGATGTGCTCAATGGGATCGCCTATGATCCCCGGAGCGGCCGGCTCTTTGTGACCGGCAAGCTGTGGCCAAGCCTGTACGAAATCAAGACGGTCTGCGTTCCGGCAGGCACAGCAGCCAGTCAGAAGTGAATTGACGCATCCCGGTCCAGGACCTAAAATACCACCTTTTGTAGTTTTGCTCTAATGAGGACAGGTCCCATGTCGCAGACCAACAAAGGATATAGTCACACACTGAACCTGCCGCAGACCGCCTTTGCCATGAAGGCGGGCCTTGTCGAGCGTGAGCCTCTGACGCTCCAGCACTGGGCCCAGATCGATCTGTATGGCCTGATCCGAAGGGCCAGGCAGGGTCGCCCTTTATACGTCCTGCACGACGGTCCCCCCTACGCCAACGGCAACATCCACATGGGCCACGTGATCAACAAGGTCCTCAAGGACTTCGTGGTCAAGTACAAGACCATGACGGGCTTTGACGCCCCGTACGTGCCGGGCTGGGACTGCCACGGCCTTCCCATCGAGTCCAAGGTCGTCACCGACCTGGGTTCCAAGGCCGCCCACATGGACAAGCCCGCCATCCGGTCCGCCTGTCAGGAGTACGCGGCCAAGTACGTCCAGCTCCAGAGCCAGCAATTCCAGCAGCTCGGCATCCTGGGCCAGTTCGACAGGCCCTACCTGACCTTCAATCCACACTATGAGGCCAGCATCCTGGAGGTCTTCGCAGAATTGGTGGGCAAGGGCCTGGTCTTCAAACAGCTCAAGCCCATCCACTGGTCCGTGGGGTGCCAGACCGCCCTGGCCGAGGCGGAATTGGAATACAAGGACATTGCGTCACCGAGTATCTTTGTCAATTTCCAGGTGACGCCCCAGGCCGTCCAACAATTGATCAACCTGGGCCTAGTTGACAAGGCCGACGCCGAGAAGGCCCGGATCTGCTTCATGATCTGGACCACCACACCCTGGACCCTGGCCGCCAACTTGGCCGTGGCCGTACATCCTCACCTGGAGTATCGGGCCATCCGGTACGAGAAGACAGGCCAGACCTTTGTCTCGATCGTGGGTACGGACAGGCTCCAGGCCGTGATCGCCGCAGGCGGCCTGGCCTCGGGCCAGTATGCAGTCAGCCCGAAGACGGTCAAGGGATCTGAGCTGGAAGGCCTTCGCTACATGCATCCCTTTGTGGAGAAAAATCCCACGGACAAGGACGCCTACAAGGTGATCCTGGCCGAGTACGTCACCACCGAAGACGGCACCGGCCTGGTCCACATTGCGCCCGGCCATGGTCAAGAAGACTACGCATCTGGCATGCAGTACGGCCTGGCCGTGTACTCCCCGGTCAAGGATAACGGCTGCTACGACGACACCGTGCCACAGTGGCTGCGGGGGCAGAACGTCCTCAAGGTGGACAAGGTCGTGAACGACCACCTCAAGCAGATTGGGCTTCTATTCCATGAAGACCGCCTCACGCACAGCTACCCGCATTGCTGGAGGAGCAAAGGGCCGGTGATTTTCCGGGCTACCGAGCAGTGGTTCGTCAGCGTGGATCGTAAGGTCCCGGGCCTGGACAAGAGCCTGAGGGAGCTGGCCATGGAGAATACGCCCAAGGTCCGCTGGATCCCAGGGTGGGGCCAGAAGCGGATCGAAGGTATGCTGGAATCAAGGCCCGACTGGTGCCTCAGCCGTCAACGCAGTTGGGGACTTCCGATCCCCGTGTTCGTCAACCCGGATGGCAAAGCCCTGTTGACCAAGGAATCCGTCCTGGCTGTGGCCCGGCACGTGGTCCAGCACGGCTCAGACAGTTGGTTCAAGGACACTCCACGCCAGATCCTGGGGGAGGACTTCCCCCTGCCTGCGGGCTTCGACATGGACCAACTCCAGAAGGAGCAGAACATCTTCGACGTCTGGTTTGAGGCCGGGTGCAGTTGGTACAGCGTGTGTGTCAAGGACGCGAAGTGGCCTGTCCCTGTTGATCTGTACCTGGAGGGGTCGGACCAGCACAGGGGCTGGTTCCAGTTGTCGCTCCTGCCTGCCCTGGGCGTGATCGGGCAGGCCCCGTTCAAGGCGGTCCTGACCCACGGCTTTACGGTCGACGAACAGGGGATGAAGCAATCCAAGTCCCTGGGCAACTACGTAGACGCCCAAAAAGAGGTCGCCAAGTTCGGCGCGGACGTCCTCCGCCTGTGGGTCGCCAGCGTCAACTACCAGGAGGACATCCGCTGCACACACGAGATCATCGGCCGCACCCAGGACGCATACCGAAAGATCCGCAACACCTTGCGATACCTGCTCGGTAATACCTCGGACTTTGATCCTACCCGCGACTCCGTACCCTATAGCCGGATGCATCCGGTCGACCAATGGGCCTTTCAGCAGTTACAGAGACTGATCTCCGAGGTCCGGACAGCGTACGACGACTTTGTATTCCACAGGGTCTTCTCTCTGCTCTATAACTTCTGCTCGGTCGAGATGAGCAGCCTCTACATGGATGTCCTCAAGGACAGGATGTACTGTGACGCCAAGGCAAGCCCCTCCCGTCGTTCCGCCCAGACCGTGATGTACCGGATCCTGGATGCACTAATCCGGATGCTTACACCGATCCTGGTCCACACCGCAGAAGAGGCCTGGGCTGCCATGCCTTACAAGTCCCAGCCCGTGGACAGCGTCCATCTGGCCCTCATGCCTGAGACCGACCCCTCCATCGACTGGCAGACATATCAGCCCCGGTGGGCCAAGATCATGGAACTGCGGGGTGCAGTTCTTGAAGCCACAGAGATTGCGAGACAGAATAAAGAAATCGCTAGCAATCAAGAGGCTAGGGTGCTGATCTATAGCGATGACAACGATTTGATTTCCATTATCAAAGACCTCGGGATAGATGTCTTGGTCTCACTTTGTATCGTTAGTGAGATAACGCTACAGAATTATCCGGATGACATGCGTAAGGAAAATGAAGAGACCAATAGCCTAACAGGGACATCTGGCATGCCACCTCTTTGTGTTGCTAGTAAAAGTAAGAACAACAAGTGCCAGCGATGCTGGAACTACTGGCCCACGGTCGGGCAAGACAAAGACCACCTGGACCTATGCCGACGTTGCGTTGAGGTGATAAAGGGACTCTAATCAAACGGTCCTGCCGCGGTCTGCGAACAGGCGTCTGTAGACCTCCAGTATCCAGGCGGCCTCGTCTTCGATGCGATAGTGCTCGGCGACCTTTTCCCTTGCGCGAAGGCCCATCTGTACGAGGCGTGCCGGATCTGCGGTCACTTTCAGGATGGCCTCCGCCAAGGCGGACACGTCCTGACAGGGAACCAGATATCCGTCTTGCCCCTCGCGGATCAGCTCCGGCCATGCTCCGGTGCGTGTGGCCACCACAGGACAGCCCGATGCCATGGCCTCCAGACAGGGCAGGCCGAAGCCCTCCACACGGCTGGGACAGACGACCACGCTCATCGCCCTATACCATCCTGGGACATCCTTTGGGTCTTTGAGGAAACCGGTGAATAGAACACGGTCCGCCAGACCGGCCTCTTGAAGGCGGCGGCGGAGCCGCTGCTCAAAGGGGCGGAATTCCTCCGTGGTCTGGCCGATCAGGACCGCTGTCCAATCCGGTCGTTGGGGCAGGACGCGGATCATGGCCTCCACGAAGTCCTCGGACCCCTTCTGGGGTCTGATGCGGCCGAATACGCCGATGCCGTATCTCCCAGGCAGACCTCGTCTGGCCCATTCGGCCTGGCGATCCTGTGGCGGGTGAAAGACCTGGGTGTCAACGCCATGGGAGACGACGACCGCGGGCCTATCCAGAAACGAGGCGGCGATTGCGGTTGTGGCGATCAGGGCGTCCATCCGGTGTACGTACCAGCGGGTGATCCAACTATGCCTACGTTGCGCCGCAGAGGTAAAGACGAGAAAGAGCCTGAATCGGAAGATCCGCCGCAAGATCAGCCCCACCAACATGTCTATGTTGCGGCGTGCGTGCCAGATCCCCCATGGGCCTCGCCGGCCTTTGAGCAGGAAGTGCCGGATACGGATTTGAGGGATATCCGATGGTACATGAAAGCCCATCGCCGCGATGGGGACGTACTTGCCCAGCTCAGGCAACACCGCGATCATACTCGCGTTGATGCCGGAGAATCGTTTGCCCAGACAGGGGGCGATCACGCGACAATCTGAGGGTTCCACATGACGATCCACAGCGCATACTCACATGCAAAAAGGCTCGACGTTCATCCGGTTTCTTGCATCAATGCAGGGGAGTTTAGGCCGGACGAAGGACCGAGTCAACATCAAAGACCAATATCACATGGAGTCGCCGCCGCTTGATTCGGCTGCGTCAGGTCTGTACCATACCCTGATGGCAGCAGAGGAAGTAAACAACCCCTCACCCTCTCGCCGGCGTCGGCAGCGGTATCCCGGCACCCATCCGCGCCGCTTCCACCAGCGGTACAAGGAGCTCAACCCGCAGGCGTACCCGGGCATCCACGAGCACCTCCGCAATCGCGGGAGGACCCCGGCCGGGACGCACGTACCTGTGCTCCTGGGCCAGGTCCTGGACTGCCTCCGCCCTGCGCCCGGTGAGATTGTGGCTGACTGCACAGTCGGTTACGGCGGACACGCCATGAAATTTATCCAGGCCGTCGGGGCAGCGGGAAGGCTCGTCGGCATGGACGTAGACGGCCTGCAGCTTCAGAGCACGGCCCAGCGTTTGGCGAGGCTCGGTGCATCAGTGAGCCTGCACCACAGCAACTACGCCGGCCTGCCTGCCGTGTTGGCCAAAGAAGGCGTAACCGTCGTCGATGTCGTGTTCGCCGACTTGGGCGTCTCCAGTATGCAGGTGGACGATCCCGAGCGGGGCTTCAGCTACAAGCACCCGGACAGCCCCCTTGACATGCGTATGGATGACCGCCTGACCCGCACAGCCTCCGACCTGCTGGCGGATCTCTCGGAACAGGAGATCTCGCGGGCCCTCTTTGAACTGGCCGATGAGCCCGACCACGAGAGGATCGCCCAATTCATTGTGGCGCAGCGACGGGTGTTGCCCATCACCCGAACCGGCGATCTGATCCGCCTGATCTTCGCTGCGTGTGGCACCACGGAGAAGGCCTGGAAGAAGCACAAGACCTACGAAGACTCACACCCGGCGGCCCGCACATTCCAGGCCCTGCGAATGCTCGTCAATGACGAGCTGGGCTCGCTTCGGGAGTTGCTCCGCGTGGCCCCCCAATGCCTGCGGCCCGGCGGGCGGATCGGCATAATCAGCTTCCACAGCGGCGAGGACCGCCTTGTCAAGCATGCCTTGAGAGAAGGCCTGGAGGCCGGCCTCTACCAGGACGTTGCTCCCGAGGTCATCCGGCCTGATCCCCAAGAGGTCCGGTCCAATCCCCGCAGCAGCTCTGCACGACTGCGATGGGCCGTCAAGGCCAGCCTGGGTAAATAAGGTCGGGTCTTGGCATGGAGGGCCTTGCCATCAAGGCTGGCTGTGGTACAATACACGCGAGAAAGGAGTAAGGTGATGAAGATCGTCATTGCAATCCTGGCACTGGCCTCGGCCATCCCTGTCGCAGGGGGAGAGTTCATGACCTACCAGTG
>Ga0315276_10003162_pt1 | contig 15112 bp, 16 predicted proteins | sample YL17G05_0_MG_FD_204542 | JGI IMG/M metagenome (GOLD analysis project Ga0315276, IMG submission 204542) | Sediment microbial communities from Yellowstone Lake, YNP, Wyoming, USA - YL17G05_0 | ecosystem: Environmental > Aquatic > Freshwater > Lake > Sediment | place: USA: Wyoming | collected...
CTAATCATCACCCCCACCTTAATCCTCCCCCATCAAGGGGGAGGAAAGTTTTTTAGAGAATTAGATGCCCCGCAGCTCTGCTGCGGGGTACTTCACTTGCAATTTGGAATTGGGTTATTGGTATTTCCCCACTATTCCATTATTCCAACGTTCCATAATGTTTTAGCGAAGGCCTCGACAGGCCTTCACACAGACGCCACAGATATTATGGCTGAAGTGGAGAGTTTTGGCAAAGGTTCTCAGTTGCTCGTAACATCGGAGATGATCAAAGTCCTCCTGCCGTTCCTTAATCGCTCTTGCGGGGCAGACCGATGGGCATCTCCTGCAATCGCCGCAATCTTTTGAAGAAGGAGAGTCGATCCCAAGGGGAATGTCGGTCAGGATGGTCACCAGACGGATTCGAGATCCGAATTGCTTATTGACGAGGAGGTTATTGCGGCCGATCCATCCGAGTCCTGCTGCCCTGGCCACATGCTTGTGGGAGAGATGGCCTCTTTGGGTTTTCCAATCGACAATTTGAGAGGCAGGAACGGGCATCGCCTGATATCCAAGGTCTTGAATCGCTGAGGTGACGATCAGGCCCATCGTGTCGAGGAGGATATTGACCCTCTGGTAATGGTGAAAATAGAGAGGGGTGGGTTGGTTTTCAATTCCTTCCAGAATGACGTCGGAGAGGTGAAATCCCACTGAGATGCCGAAGGAAAGGTGGTCGATTAGGGAGGAGGGGAGAAGGATTTCATCTTTTTTGAAGGAGCGAAGATCTGCCACTCCAAATAGGGAACCTCCCCATTGATGGCAGAGTGACTTCAACTTTTCAACGTTTTCAAATTCGGACATGTTTACAATGGTTACTCCTTTAACAGTTTATTGAGGTGTCTTGATTTCGGATTTCGGAATGTGGATTGCGGAATCAATACTTCGGAGTCGTTAATATTAAAGTTCCGAACTCTAAACTCTGGACTTTAAATTCCGCATTCCGCAATCTACAATCCGCAATTATGTTAATGAGCTTTGATCTTCAGTTCCTTCATCTTTTTCCGAAGGGTGTTTCGGTTGATTCCTAAGAGTTCGGCAGCAGCGATCTGGACATGATCAACCCTTCTCAAGGCTGATTTGATCAGGATCTTCTCCACCAAGCCAATAATATCGTAAAAGATGCCCATTCTTGTCTTCGATTCCACATAGGGATCAATCTTATTCAGAACCTCAACCAGCTTCTCCTCCAGAATCTCATCCAATACTGAGAATTTTAACTTCGCTTTTCCCGATCCGGTAGGAGTCTCACTCCTCTTCACTTGATAATTCTTGATGACCGGAGAGAGGATGGCTGAGAGAGTGGAGAGGAACTGAAAATCCTCAACAAATTCATTTCGGAGTCCATAGAGGGGATTGATATTGAGCACACCGATCGGCCCATCATCCGCAATGAGAGGGATACAAAGCAAGGGGGGACGGAGCTTCTCGATCCGTTTGGTTCCTTTCATCACTTCCTCATAGAGTGGTTCATGATTCAAATTCTGAATCACTACGGGTTGTCGAGATTCGAAGGCTTTAATCATCAACCCTTTTCGGCCGCTGAAACCGTGGGGATGTCCTTCTCTTCCTATCCCATAGAGGGCTTCCACCTGTAGGGAATCCTTTTTAGAATCGTGAAGGAGAAGCACGGAGTACCCGATTGGAAAATATTCAGACAGTATCCCCATCACCCCATGGAAATAATCTTGAAGGGTGGTCTGGGGTTGGGGGAGCCGGGTAATCTCGTAAAGACTCCTCAATTCAGGATTTGTTCGAAGATCGATGGCGGATGGGGAAAACATATCAAACTCCTATGAAACTAAACTTGACAGTTGCAGGGATCGAAAGAGCACATGTCGGTAACTCTCCTTCTAAGTTTGCGCGCGCCTCAATTCTATCCCGACTAACTTTCGCAGGGAGGTGAGCTTCTAAGGCTTTGCAAAGCGGTCATTCATGAGATTTATGGGTAACAAGACGTTTTCACCTAGGGTGAGTTCTGAAAAGGGCTTGAAACCTCTGGAGCCATACGTTAAAAGGTTACGCTTCAAAGCCTTTTCCGCCCACCTCCCTGCTCTTTATGCGGCGTTTTTAATGCAATGTTAAGGTAAAGTAAGGAAAGAGATAGGTAGATGAGGCTAAAGGATAAAAGGGTAATCGTTACAGGGGCAGGGCAGGGGATTGGCCGAAGCATTGCCTTGAAGATGGCCCAAGAGGGAGCAGATGTTGTCATTGCCGAGATGAATCCTGATACCGGAAACCAAACCAAGAAAGAGGTGGAGGCTTTAGGTAGAAAAGCCCTCTCCTTTCCTGTCGATGTAGCAGATCAAAAACAAGTTAGAGGTATGGTGGAGGAAGTTTTAAAGATATGGGGAAAAATCGACATTCTGGTCAACAATGCTGGCTTTGACCGGGGGGCTACTCTTCTGAAAGTGAAGGAAGAGGATTGGGATGCGGTATTGGGTGTTCATCTGAAGGGGACCTTTAACTGCATTCAGGCTGTTGCTCCCCACATGGTTGAGAACGGGTATGGAAAGATTGTCAACATATCCTCTGTTTGGGGAAAAAGCGGGGCAGTATCAGAGATCAGTTACAGTGCTGCCAAAGCAGGAATCATCGGTCTGACAAAGAGCGTAGCCAGGGAACTGGGCCGAAATCAGATCAATGTTAATGTTGTATTACCAGGATTGATCTTGACTCCTACGGTTTCTGAAATGGCGGAGAAATATCTGAACAGGATCATTGAAATCACTCCGTTAAGGCGAGCAGGAAAATCCGAGGAAGTTGCAAATGTCGTAGCTTTCCTGGCCTCCGATGAAGCAAGTTTCATGACGGGAGCCGCGGTGGAGGTCTCCGGCGGATGGAATATGTAGGACAGGAACAAAAGGTAGAAGGTTAAGGCTGAGGTTAAGGTTGAGGCATTGAGTTTTATTTTTAGAAGGGTGAGAGTTTCCAAATGGTTGATATCGAGCAAGAGAGACAAGGGTGGAGGGAAAAAGCAAGAGAGGTCGCAAAGAATGTTGTGGCACCTCGGGCGACAGAAATCGATGAGACGGGCGAATTTGCTTGGGATCTTGTTGCGGAGTATTCCAAACACGGGTTTTTAAGTCTTCTCATTCCTAAAGAGTATGGAGGAATGGATGCAGATATTACCTCCTTTTGCTTGGTCGCAGAAGAGATTGCAAATGTCTGTGCTTCTTCAGCTCTTCTCGTTATCGTTCAAGCCGTCGGGACGATGCCCATTGTTTTAGGGGGTTCACAAGAATTGAAGGAGGGAGTCCTGACGAGATTAGCTAAAGAGAAAGCCCTGGTCTGCTTTTGTTTGACCGAACCGGAAGCGGGCTCAGATGCAGCTTCCATCCGAACGAAGGCAATTCTAAAAGGTGACCATTATATACTGAATGGAAGGAAGTGTTTTATCACCAATGGCGGCGTGTCCGACTTCTATACCGTTTTCGCTGTCACCAGTTCAGAGAAGAAGATCGAAGGGATATCGGGCTTTGTGGTGGAGAAGGGAACCCCTGGCCTTTCCGTCGGGAAGACAGAAGAGAAGTTGGGAATTCGAGGTTCAAATACCACGGAAGTGATTTTAGAAGATGTCCGGGTTCCTTTAATCCAACGGATCGGTGCGGAGGGTGGCGGTTGGTGGCTCATGATGAGAACACTGAATCGTTCGAGACCGGCCATCGGTGCTCAGGCCGTGGGATTGGCACAGGGGGCTTTGGACTATGTCATCCGATTCGTTCAGGAAAGAGATGGGGCAGGGAAAAAGAACGACACCCTGGGAGTTCAGTTTATGCTGGCCGATATGGCCGTAGAGATTGAGGCCGCCCGAGCGCTGGTTTATAAGGCTGCGAGGATGATGGACGAGAAGGTGAAAGGCACACCGGTCCAGATGTTCTCCGCCATGTCAAAATACTTCGCTTCCGATGTGGCCATGAAAGTGACAACCGATGCAGTCCAGATCATGCAGTGGCATGGTCTTGTTCGCAACCATCCTGTTGAGCGGATGATGAGGGATGCCAAGGTCATTCAGATCTTTGAAGGAACGAATCAAATCCAGAGGATGGTGGTGGCGCACACCTTGCTGAAATCAAAATAAACCCGACAGTTGCAAAACGGACACGGGCAAACCGCCCTTCAAGGCTTCGGAAGGCGGTTGTTTTGAAAATTTAAGGGTATCGGAGGACATCACCTCAAGTGAATTCCAGCAGGGGAAGGGGACGAGAGTGCCGATTCGGCCAAAGGTTCGCCTCGAAGCCTTTCCGAACGGCTTGCCCATGTTCGTATCGTCAAAAGTTTATGCAACGTTAAGGTAAATTAATTATTTGAATTTAGGAATTGAGGAATTCCGGAATCAAATCATTCTTAAATTCCAAGATTCCTAAAATTCCTCAATTTATTAATCCCAAAATTCCTAAATTCCTAAATCCTACTCTGGTCAATCGATTCTCGAAGGCGGAGGGTTACCATGCTTACACCAGGCGAGCGAGAAAGGTATGATAGACAAATAATGATCCGAGAGATTGGACAAGAAGGGCAGGAAAAGCTTAAAAGATCGCGGGTGGCTATTGCAGGTGCCGGGGGGCTCGGTTCTCCGATCGCCATCTACCTGACGGCTGCGGGAATAGGAATGATTCGGATGATCGATCATGAGCAGGTGGCGTTGAGTAATCTGAACCGACAGATCTTGCACTGGGAAGAAGACATCGGGAGAAAAAAGATTGACTCCGCCAGAGCGAAATTAAGAAATCTGAACCGAGCCGTGGAGATTGAAACGATAGCAGAGACAATAACGGAAGGCAATGTTTCCCAGCTGGTTGATGGCTGTGACGTCATCGTTGATGCGATGGACAACTTACCGACTCGCTACGTCTTGAATCGCTGTGCGATTGAGAAAAAGGTTCCCTTTTTCCATGGTGCAGTAAATGGCTTTGAGGGAAGAGCAATGACCATCCTTCCTGGGAAAACAGCCTGCCTAAGGTGTATGTATCGGGGTCCGGTGCCACAAGAGAAGTTTCCTGTGATTGGCGTTGCTCCAGCCGTCATAGGTAGTATTCAGGCTACGGAGGTGATCAAATATCTCGTTGGGATTGGCAAACTGTTGACCAATCGGTTACTCATCTATGATGGACTGAAAGTTACTTTTAGCGAATTTACAGTCAACAAAAACCCAGATTGTGATCATTGCGGATCTCCCCTCACCCCATCCCTCTCCCCAGCCGGGGAGAGGGGAGGGTGAGGGGGCCACGAAAGGAGTAAGACATGCCTGTCAAGATACACATCCATTCAACTCATCGACAATTTACCAACGGCTTGGAGGTGGTAGCCGTAGAGGGAAATACAGTAGGTGAATGTCTGAACCAGCTCATCAAGCAGTTCCCTGGAATGGAGAAAGCGCTGTTTGCCAAAAAAGATAAACTGCTCAACATCGTTGAAGCTTATATCAATCATGTCAGCGCGTACCCCAATGAACTCGTTAAACCTGTTAAGGATGGCGATGAAATCCACCTCATCATTATGCTGGCTGGAGGGTAAGAGAAGAAGCTAAGTAACGGAGGCATTAAAAAGGGCTGGGAAAACTAGCCCCTCTCTTTCACTGACGAGGCTCATTGATCTTAGCCAAATTCCAATCATCAAATCCCAAGTTCCAAATAATATCCAACCATCAAGAAATTTTAAAGTTTTGGAATTTCTTTCATTGGAATTTTGGTGATTATTTGATTATTGATGCTTGAGATTTGGTGCTTCGTAACTCATCAAGATTTTTTCAAAAAACCAAATAAATTTTCGGGTTCGAAGCTAAATTATGCACTTTACTAAGATAGTTAATTGTTGTAAATTAGGAATATATAATGTTTAATATATGAGGGTTTTTTATTTATCATTTTTATAACCAAAAACCTTAAAAAGGAGGGAACAATGAAAAGATATACTAACTTAGAAAAAAAACAGTATTGAAAATAGGTATCGGGTTGTGGCTTCTTTTGTTTTGTTTCTATATTCCTGGGTTAGCAATCGCAGATGATGTTCATGAGATAGAGAGAGGGTGCATAGACAAATGCTCTCAGGATCGTGCAGATAAACAATGGACTGAAAGTCAGTATACTGAATGCATAAATGGTTGTAAGTTATTTGTCGACTTATTGAAAAATCAACCTGATCAACAAGTACTTGGAAAAAGGAAATATGATAAATGTATGAAAGATGCTGATATAACACTGGAGGCGTGTTTAAAGACTTGTGGCGCTGATCTTAAATGCATTGCGTGTCATACAGCCTATCTTATTATGTATTGGTTGTGTCAAAAGTATAAATAATTGTAAAAGGGCGTTTTCATTCAAGACCTTGGATTAAGCGGGAGCAACTGGGGTGGGTCAACGAGTGAACGAGTTGGTTCATATACTACTTTAAAAGTCAAAACCAAAGCACTTCCCTCATTATTTTTAACTATCTTAAGTAATTGGGAAAATGATTGATGGATCCTTTCGTCCATGTCCATAGCCTCTTAGAATTGTTTCAATCAACAACCTCGGATGAAAAAACCAATTGCTGAAATTGGAGGTGTCCCTGAGATGAAACGGGTTCCCAGCTTTTTTGTGATAGTGGTAATGGTTGTCACCTTAGGTATTGCACTTGGAGGTAAGGCCGAAGAGCGAGATATAGAAAAAGCAGAAACAAAATTTATTCCTGGAGATGATATCCATATTGCCTACAAAGTGGGCGGCCAAGGATCCCCACTTGTATTGATAATGGGCTATAGCGGAACCATGGATCTCTGGAGTCCAGAATTGCTGAATGAGTTGTCCTTTTATCACAGGGTCATTATATTCGACAACAGAGGTATGGGTAAAACAACTGCTTCCGAAAAAAATTTTCCATGGAACTGTTTGCAAAGGACACCGCCAATCTCTTAGACGCCCTCAACATCAATCGTGCACATGTGCTGGGTTTGTCAATGGGCACAAACATTGCACTGGAATTTGCACTGAGATATTCCGCTAAGGTGGATAAGCTTATACTGTATGCAGCGGACTGCGGCGGCAAAGAAGCCATACAGCCGGATCCGAAGCATATGAAGATGATGATTGATACATCAGGCACAGCCAGGGAGAGGGGTGAAAGACTTCTTAAGATTCTGTTTCCTCCGAAATGGTTAGAAGAGCACCCAGATATATTCTCGTATTTTCCAAGACCGAGTGAGACGAGTTCCGCAGGGAACATTGACCGTCAAACCAAAGCCATGCTGGGATGGAAAGGTGCGTTTAGTCGTCTCCCAAGGATAAAGAAATCTGTTTTACTCATAACCGGTACGGAGGATGTCCTTACTCCCCCAAAAAACTCCTTCATCATTGCTCAAAGAATTCCAGGATCGTGGGTGGTTCAGCTTAAAGAGGGTGGTCATGGTGTCATGTATCAGTATCCAAAACAGATGAGCAGAATTATACACACCTTTATCGAAACCCAATGATAAAAAAGGAATGAGCAAAGCCCTGTACATAAAGGCAATCTGGCAAAGCCGATGGCGGTTTAGCCGAAGCTTGGCGTGGAAGCCATTTAATGGTAAATATTTTTGGAGTTGGACTCGGGGCTATTGCCTTTGCACAAAACCCAGCCTGTTATGGTCACCAAAAATTAATCCTTCCCAAGGGACCAAGAACACCTATGGAGATCCGGCACATCGTTTTATGAGGGACCCATTAGAAAATCAGCAAGGCACGCGGCGATATCGCGCAGGAATGGGGTAGAGAATTTGGAGTCACCCATGCGTAATAAAGTATTTTCCCCTTCTCCCCCGAATCAGCTTCTTCTCTCCCATCCCGACTTTCAAAATCTAAATAACCCCAAATCAAGGAGGGATTGAGACGACATTCGATGCCGTGAACGATACTTAATCTGACAGATGCTGTCGAATCACTTCTTGGCTAACGAGTACACCTACTATCCTTCAATAGTAAGTTAATCTGGGACTTGATGATTACGGATTGAAAGTGTAAATAACACTTCGCCTCAAGTGGTTGGTGGGGGCGACTGGTTGAAGGCTAAATCCACTTCACGCTCTTTAAATCCCTCTTGATCCCCCTCTTATATTTATACTTTGGATAACCCACAATCATGGAGGCCACCACTCTGTTCTTTTCAGGAATCAAAAACATCCTTCTCAATTCTCGATTTCGCTCTATTGTAGGAGGGATAATATCCATAGCCGACCCTCCTAATCCCAATGCATGGGCTGCTAAAAAACCATAACTTAAGGCGATGTAAATATCGGCCTCATAATTCTCCTCGTCTCGATTAGCATGAAAAATAATCATGGCAGGGGCATATCTTGTGATGGTGTCTTCAACGCCCATTTTTAACTCAGGTAACCGGCTTTTCATCAATGGAACAACATGATTTTGAATAGTGTTGAACGTTTCTTTGCCCACCCGTTGCCTAATAAAAAGACGCATGACCGGATTATTCATGGTTTTAACTAGAAAATCATACACCTCGATCATATAGGGCAAAGCCTTTCGGATGAGTGCTGTATCTTGAACAACCACGACCTCGGTTTTGATTGGAGGAAAACTGGGAGGCGCAAAGGCTATGACCTGAACTATCTTCTCCAGCAACTCTCTCGGCACCGGCTTGTCTTGGAAATTCCGGATGGCTCGCCGATTGGCTATCATCGTCAAAAAGGAATTTTCAAGAGAGAAAGTCTCTGAGATCTCAAAAAAGTCTCTCTCATAAGATAAGCCGTCAATGAGAATGGATTTTGTTGGACAAATAGCCATACATTGACCACACCTAAAACATAAGGGCAACCTGTCTTCCCGAAATGAAATTCTGTTAGAGGGGTCCTTTTTTATGATCTTATTAGGACATACTTCTCCACACAAGGCGCACAGTTTACATGTCTCGGGATTAATATTGATCGTTTTCTTCATGAAGCACACTCCTTAATGCAGCAATGGCTTTCCGTTTTGAGTAATTCTAAAACCTTTTAACTTTTCTTCATTTGCAGTTGTAATATACACCAAAATCATACTTTAAGGAAATGGAAGTTACAGGAAGAAGGGGTCCACTGACTTGACAGTGTTTGGAAGGTCAAATCCTAACTTTCACATAAAAAAGGGGCTGGTTCTACCAGCCCCTTTTTACTTTGCAGATGACCCCCTCATCCTTCCCCTCTCCCCTCAGGGAAGGGGATGGGGTGAAGGGCATTCATTTTAGATCGATTCGACTTAGCGTGATTCTGACTCTAAGGCGATAGCCTGTCTTTGGGCGGCAGTGATTTTCTCGGCGGCTGCTTTCTTCTTAGCGATACTCACCCGGTCTGCATCCACATAATCTACGGCTTTGATTTCACAGAAACGAACGCACTGCGGATCTCCATCACAGAGATCGCACTTGAAATTCTTCCGGTCAATAACATTAAAACCCATAGCGCCGAAGGGACAGACCGCTACGCAGGAACGGCAGCCGATACAAATATTGTAATCTACCATTACCCTGCTGAGTTTCTCATCCCGGGAAATGGCCTTTACAGGGCAGACGATCATACAGGGAGCGTCCTGACACTGCTGGCAGGACATGGGAATATAAAGGCCTTCTGACTCCCATTTCATCACCTTAATCCGACTTCGAGCAGGATTGGATACGCCATCATGAAAGACGGAGCAGACTTGCTCGCAGAGCCTGCAGCCTGTGCACTTTTCTGGGCTGATTGCAAGAACTTTACCCATAGGTTCCATTAAGTTTCTCCTTTCATTACCCCCCACCCACCCCCCTCAAGGGGGGAGGGTTAGGGTGGGGGTGGTATTTACAGTAGGTGGGATGGTTCATTTTGCAGGCCAAGCCTCTTGAGCGTCTCCGGCTTCGGAACGCCATTCTTGTCAAGGCCCTTGTATTCATAGAATTCATCAACCATCTTTTTAAATTTTTCCCGATCGATGACCCTGCCAACAACATCGGGTGCACCTCGTCGGGCGGGCTCATCGAAGTAGCGGTGATTGAGCATATCGCCCTTCTTGAGGTCCTCTCTCGTTAACCCTTCGCGGAGGTTAAAGAGGCGCTCGATCATATTACAGCGCTCGGCAATGTCCCAAATCTCTCGAGGGGTAAACTCCAGCCCGGTATTGTAGCGAATCGCTTTGGACCAATCTTCAAAATTGGGAAGCGTCGCACCCAAAAAAACGGTGTGATATTTACAGATGCCGAGGCAATCGACCGCCATATAACAGTTCTCATGCCAGAAGACCTGCCACGGCTTGCCAATGTATTCCGTATGTTCTGAGCTCAACGGTCCATCGTAAGGGACTGGGCTGCTGTAGATCTTTCTCATTACTTCTTGCGGCAAATGGTAAAGGTCAATCGCCGGCCGGCTTCTCAAATGGTCCGAACCTCGGGAAGCCGTCGCAATATTAAGCGCAAGGCCGGGTGTTGCTCGCTCATCAGAGTGAAGGTTGCTCACCCCTTTTACCTGAATCAGGTAGTCAAAGGAATTCTTTCCGATCTTCTCAGAAGCGAGGATTCCCCCTTCGGCCAAGGTATCTCCCAGCCATTCTTTTCTAAAACAAATACGTTTTACCATCTCCAGGAGGGCCTCATCATTTCCAAAGCTTAAGTCCAAGCCATCGGTCTCTTTACTGGTCAGGATACCCAGTTCATAGAGCTCCATCGCCCAGGAGATAATGCTTCCGGTTTCGAGGTTATCCATCCCATACTGATTAACCAGGTGATTACCCACCAACAGGGTCTCCAGGCTCTTGCAGTCCGGCTCACCGCAAAAAGCGCCCTGGGATGTATATTCTGGACCCTCGTCATATACTCCCGCATAAGGCCCGGTAGGAATCTTGTATTTGGCACGGCAGTGGACCTGGCAACCAAAGCAACCGGCCATATGGTAAGGCCCCATCGTTTCTGCACAGGCTTCATCAATCGCTTCCGGCTCAATTTCATCGCAATAGAGTTCCTGGTTGTACTGAAAATTTCTGCATCGGACACCTCCCCAGGAGTTGGTGGCTCCCCAGATGAATGGGGTACCGAGCGTTCCCTGGGTTTGGTTCACTTTAGCGCTCGTGATCTGATCAATAAAGCGTTTGTTATATTCGAGAGCTTCTTTCGGATGGGCAATCTTTATATCCGTGGTGCCGCGAGCAGCAATGGCTTTCAAATTTTTTGAACCCATGACTGCTCCCATTCCGGTTCTTCCGCCGGAATTCTTGATTCCGGTCATGACATTTGCAAATCTTACCAGATTCTCACCCGCCGGACCGATGACCAGACTCTTAATATCCTCATCCCCTAACTCTTCACGGATCGCCCATTGGGTTTCTGTGGTCGTTTTTCCCCAGAGGTTTCGGGCATCACGAATCTCGATCTTGCCGTTTTGGATCCACAAGTAAACGGGCTTTTCCGACTTGCCTTTGATGACGAGATGATGAAAGCCTGCCCAGGCTAATTCAGGAGCAAAGAAACCTCCCATGTTACAGCTTCCCAGCATACCTCCCAACGGGGATTTAGCCATTACATGGGTCCTGGCGGTTGCTGAAGCCAAAGTCGCGGTTAAAACTCCGCCGCTGACCATGATCGTATTTTTGGGGCCAAGAGGGTCACACCCTTTCTCCGTGTGATTATAAAGCAGATAGGCATCCAGTCCTCGGCCTCCCAAGAATTTTTTCCGCACATCGAGCGGAATAGGCCTGATTTCTATTTTGCCTGTTGAGAGATCAATATATGCTATCTTCCTATTTAGAGCCATCTTGCTTTTCCTCCTTCATTTTTCTCTCAAACGCCTCTTCCGCTATTCTTTGGTTCACATCCCATACCGGTCCTCTGATCCGGGGAAAACCGCTTTTGACCCAAACCAGACGGAATTCGGAACCACAAACAGGACATTTCACATGGTGCGCCCCAGGTTGCGGCTCAAGTCTTCCCATGCAGCTGGGATTATGGCATCTGACCTGACCATAGGTACGGGTTTTTCGTAGACTCTCAGCGGTTGAAAGTCCTTCTTTCTCGTTTCCCATAACAACCTCCTTTCTTACTTAGATAAGAATTTCGTCTCAGAGTAAGCCCAGATGTTGCAATATCAAACCCGGGCAGGGATACTTCCAAACCCTTGCAATTGCGGATTTTTCGTAAATGAAGGGTTACAGAGGATCTCATTTTACGTGAAGTCCCGGTTTTGCTTGGAGACGCATGCAGCTAACTCCTAAAGGTGCCGCTGCAAGCCTTTTCCAGTACCCCCGCCCGGTTTCGATATTGTTTTTTTTCAACTGGCGGGTAAGGGTAACGATGCCCGTTTCGTCATTGGGTTATGTTATTGGTCTTAAAAACTCTGCGTAACCGTCTAACCTTAGACCAGACGGGCCTCCTAACCGTAGCCTTAACCTAAAAACGGATGACGTGTCCGCCATCAAGGATTGACGTGAAAAAATGAACACAACGCTTTGCAGGTTTCCTCACCTCAGGAGTCATGTTCACTATAGTGAACGTTCAACGTGAAACAAAAAAGCAGTGTTTTACATTAATATAATACATTTATTTCTTTGTCAAGAACTTGATACGTTCGACGGCGCCAAACCCCGATTTTTAAATCGGGATAAAAAGCGCCGCTCAGTATCAACCCTGAGCATACCCCGGGCTTCAGACCGGGGAGTCGAATGGGTTGATTTCCATAACCTTTTGCTTTGCGGGTCAAGTTCACAATAGTGAACTTATAAAATATGAGACGGATTCCACCATTCTATCCAGGTTCCGCCCCTGCTGAATGTAATGCCTGTCGTCGATTCGATCTGTCGGATCCAGTCTCCAAGGTACGAAGTGTGGTGTATGATGAGCGGCGTGCTGTGTTCGGGGAGGATATCTTCAAAGAATCGGTGGAGAAATATATTTCTGTCCATTTCCTGCAGCGTTTCGCTATCATCCCAGGGCGTAGGGCGAATAAAACCGTGATTCGCCCCCTCATCTCGCCGATAGAGGAAGTGGCTCCCGAATGAGTCCTTCAGGCGGCGCAGCGTTTCGACACACTTCACGATATCTGCCACTGAGATCCCTTTACAAAAATATTGAAGCAATCGGTCGGAGAATGATTCAAACCCGATCGATGCAAACATGATTTTGATATCCTGCCTTCGTGCAAGTGACAGAATTTCCGTGAGGTCAGAGGCATGAGCATTAATGTCATCGACCCGGCAGACCAGATTGATCTGTGAGAGCTTGATCTTGTACCTTTCAGTGCCCTGGAGCAGCTTACCGAAGGAGCGGATGGGATATTCGTCGATGAGTTCGAAGGGGATCTTCCTTCCATCGGCCTCGGGCAGCCCTACAACCTGAGTAATGAGCCTGTCGGGCTCTACGGAGCCGTGGTAACCCTTGTCCCGTGAAACATCGCAGAAAATGCACCCCTCGCTCCGAACTTCCAGTCCCGGGATACCTCTTTCCCGAAGGTTGATCGGTGGCGGAAGGATTACTTTCTGGAGCTGGGAGGCGTATGGGCAGCCAATTGCGTTCAATACCTGTCCCATCCGGACATCGATCTTCTTGAGGGTATCCGAGAATGTATAGATGTTCGACCAGTCGACCTCAAGAAATATGTTCTTTGTCCACGGATATTCGAGGAGTATATCCCTCATACCCAGATGTTCAGATCTAAGCCGATCGACCGGGCCCTGGAAGGCGACATCGACAATCGATTTCAGCCCCCTGAACCGGTGCGGGTGCGAGTCCGTGTCCGGCTCGCCGTGGTAATCCTGGCGAGCCTGTGGTCCTCCCAGAATAGTAATAAAACCTTCCTGCTTCAACTTCTGGGCCAGGCCAATGATATCACTTCTGCCACAGAGATGTGAGAAGGCTGCTACCTTTTCCGTCCCTGTGTAGTATTCATCTATGAAATGAAACAGTCGTTCCTTAGAGAAGTCCCTCTCGATCCCAACTACGATTGAGGGGATCGAGAGCTTTCGCTGGAGGAAGGTTGCCGCCACCTGAGCCCCCAGTAACCCGTGGGGCTCGCCCGGATGGTGTGTGAAGATGATCACGCTTCTTTAACCGCTGGCGAGCAGCAGCATGAAGATGAGTTGATCCCCTTCATTCAAGGGGGAAATGAAACCCTCAATGTCAAATGACAAAGTTCAAATGAACCCCAAATGTCTAAATGTCAAAATCAGAAGAAAGCGAGATCACAAATATCTTGCCATTTGACATTGATTTGACATTTGGATTTTGAAATTTGACATTTCCCCCTGCTACAAAGGACAGGGGGACTTTGTTATCTGACTTGTTTCATTGATTCAGCGTATTTAAGAAAGGCCTCTCGCTTTTTGGCCATGTTCGTCTTATCCACATCCGTAAAAGAGATGGCCTTGACATCACAGAAACGAACGCACTGCGGATCGCCGTCACAGTAATCGCACTTCACCGTGATGCGTTCCTGGATATCAAAAAAAGGATGGCCAAAAGGGCACGCGATGATGCAGGTTCTACATCCGATGCACAGTTTCTTGTCGATGGTCACCCGGTTATTATTTTCAGGCTCCCTGTGGCAGGCCTTTGTCGGGCATACCTCCACGCAATAGGCTTGTTCACAGTGATTGCAGGCCATAGGAAGATAAAACCCCACATCTTCCCACTTGACCACTTTGACTCGAGAACGGCTTGGATTGCTTGATCCCGTGTGGAACACAGAGCACACCAACTCGCACAGGCGGCACCCGGTACACTTCCGGTGATCGACGACCAATACCTTTTCGTCCATCACTCTCCTCCTTCCCTTCTCAAAACACTTAGCGCATAGAGCATAGCGCAAAGCGAATATTGATATCTATTCCGAAATCCGAATATCGAAATCCCTGCCTTCGCCGAAGCGGCTTCGCGCAGGCAGGCGAAACAAATTCAAAATTCGTAACACTTTAGTTTTTTGAAAGAGGTCTGATCAAGATATCATAGTATCTCAAATCCCCCTCAATCCCCCTTTTTCAAAGGGGGAAGTATTTCTCCTCCCTTTGGCAAAGGGAGGTGGGGAGGGATTTTATGGAGACTTTTTCAAAGAACTAATACTACTACGTTAAGTTAAGAATCATCAAAAATGAGCGTATTGCAGATCGGACATATGCCT
>Ga0315276_10003163_pt1 | contig 15111 bp, 13 predicted proteins | sample YL17G05_0_MG_FD_204542 | JGI IMG/M metagenome (GOLD analysis project Ga0315276, IMG submission 204542) | Sediment microbial communities from Yellowstone Lake, YNP, Wyoming, USA - YL17G05_0 | ecosystem: Environmental > Aquatic > Freshwater > Lake > Sediment | place: USA: Wyoming | collected...
AACTATGACGACTTACGCCACGCTGCAATAGATGCCTGGCAGAATGTTGCTCTTGATCCTGAAATTATCAAATCTGTTTGCAGGACTTCTTATGCAGAGCGCAAAAATTAAATACAATTGGTATAATTATCTTTTTGCGCTTGGTGATTTGGTTTATCAGTTACCATCTTTGGAGATACCCGTGTATTTGGCAGATTCAGTTCTTTGGCCTAAACGAATGGGACGACAGATGCTATTAAGTATTGAAGGGGCAGTTGAAGTTCCTACCTCTATAAAGACTTTCTTTGTACCTAAAATTTGGGTGGACAATAAAGGTGATATGATGAGACGGGCAGCCCCCCTTGTAGAAGAATTAGCACATCAGGGCTGTATGCCGTCTGAAGCGATGGAACGTTTCAAAAAAGAAGGCCTGGTATTTCCACCTCATGAAAAAGTGGTTCTTAATTTTTACGAAAAGATTTTGGAGTTGGAGAAAGAGGGCAAGAATGGTATTTGGGCACGTTTTCTCAAAAATGCATTTGCACCGATGGCTGCAGAGAAATTTGAGTTTGTTGTAGGTAATCCGCCATGGATTAGATGGGATTATCTTTCACAGGAATACCGAGAGGCGACACTTGAAATGTGGAAAAGTTACGGTCTTTTTTCTCTTAAAGGTTTTCAATCGCGTTTAGGCGGCGGCAAAAAGGATTTTTCCATGCTCTTTACTTACGCAGCGGCAGATCATTATCTCTCCCGAAATGGGAAACTCGGATTTCTTATTACGCAGGAGGTTTTTAAATCAAAAGGAGCCGGTGAAGGGTTTAGAGGTTTTAAGTGGGGAGCAGGACAGGAAAGTAACTTCATCAAAGTCTTAAAAGCACATGATTTTTCATCTTTTCAGCCGTTTGAAGGAGCGGCAAACAAAACCGCGGCGATTATTCTTAAAAAAGGTGAAAAGACAGAATACCCTTTGCCCTATTATGTCTGGATTAAGAAAAAAGGCATTGGGAAAATACCAACAGATAAATTACTAAATGAGATATTGCCAGCACTTCAAAAGAAAAAACTTATTGCCAGACCGCTTAATGCAGATAGGCCGGAAAGTGCTTGGCAAACCTTCTTTGAGGAGTTTCAATTCTTGTCGAAAATAAAAGGTAAAAATTATTACAAAGCTATTTTAGGTGCCAACCCGAATCCTTATGGTGTTTTTTGGTTACAGATTAAACAAGTATTGTCTGATGGAAATATGATTATTCGCAATTTAACTGAAAAGGGAAAATTGGAAATCCAGAAAGTAGAAGAAACCATTGAAATCGATTTGGTATATCCAGCCATAAGGGGAAGAGATATTGAAAGATGGGGCACTAAACAAGAGGTTTTTATGCTTGTTGTACAAGACCCTGAAACTAGAACTGGATTGACTGAAAAATATCTAAAGAGTAATTTCCCCAGAACTTATGGTTATCTTCTAAGGTTTAAACATATACTGTTAGACAGAGCACTTTACAAAAAATATCATCAGGAATCAAATGCCCCGTTCTATAGTCAATTCAACATATCAAAAGAGACCTTTTCTCATTACAAAGTTGTGTGGCAAGCAATGTCTAATGACATTTATGCGACCATTACATCCCAAATCAAAACATCCATTGGTTTCAAAGTAGCCATTCCTTTGCACACAACTTCCTTTTTTGCTACTAATAGCGAACCTGAATCTCATTATCTTTGTGCAATTATAAATTCAATGCCTATAAGGGATTTTATAAAATCGTTTTCATCTGCCGGTCGGGGTTTTGGCACGCCTTCGGTGATGGAGAATGTAGGAATACCGAAATTTGACCCAAAGAATAAAATTCATCAAAAACTTGCGGATATTTCCAAAAATTGCCATCAATTAAAATCCGAAAATAAAGATAATGAAGTCGCTAAATTAGAAAAGGAAAATGACGAATTGGTTAAAAAGCTTTTTGGATGTTAAGATAGCAATTGAATAAGGACGGACAAGCGGCGATGAGGTATTTACGATAGGGTTTCCGAACGTAGGATTGCAGGGTTTTGAGCCAAAGTATACCAAGGGGAATATAAGCAGCGTAACAGGCGTTCAAGACGACACCAGATATTTTCAAATAAGCGTTCCAGTTCAGACGGGCAATTCCGGCGGGCCATTGGTTGACAAAAATGGTAACGTTATCGGTGTTGTCGTCGCACGGCTGAGCGATATTGGAACATTAATTGAAACGGGCGGCCTTCCTCAGAATGTTAATTATGCGATAAAAAGCTCATTTGTTCTGGCTTTATTAGAGACAATGCCGCAGGTTTATAATGGCCTCAAAGCCGGCAGCGAGGAGAAAGCCGGTCAAGGCGATTTGGTTGAAGGGGTGCAGAAATCTGTGGGGCTTATACTGTGTTATTGAATGCCGCACTAAAAACCGGCATACTCTTTGTGTTCGTCTGCGGTAATGTAAAGTGAGGATGTTGGGTGTTGAGAAGGGGGAAGTATCCCCCTTTGACCCTCTCGGAGAAGGACAGGGGATTTGTAGAATAAGCGATTTGTCTACATTCATTCTGCCGAGCCTGCATTACTGGGTTTCTGCCGGTGCGGGAATAACCCGCCTTCGTCCCGACAAACAGCCTGCCACAAAGAAGACGGGTAAACATTCGAGGGCAAGGGGTTTAGGAATCGCGTGCGCTGAAGCGCATCTTACCTGCCGGACTCCAGATAAAAGCATTCTGGAGTCTCCGCTGCGCTACGATGTTACGGCGACGACTTGTTTAACTTCCGGCAGTTTGGCCTTGAGTATCCGCTCGATGCCTGCCTTGAGAGTCATTGTAGCGCCGGGACAGCCGCAACAGGCGCCCTGCAAACGCACCTTTACGGTATTATCTTCATCGACACCGACCAGCTCAATATCGCCGCCGTGACTTTGCAGATTCGGCCGAATATCGTCAATTATTTCACCAACTTTTTCCGCCAAGGTCAGTTCCTCGCTGCCGCCGCAGCCACATTTATCGCACATAAAAAGCTCCTTGAATTAGTTCATTGTTCATAGTAGAAAACACTTTTTTCTTCGGTTTTAGATTGCTTCGTCCCGATACGAAAATCGGGACTCGCAATGACTTTTTTACTCTGCAACACAGCACAGGTATTTTTGATAAAAAACCTGGATTCCCGCTTGCGCGGGAATGACAGAACAAAGCTGTAATATATCAAAAATAGCCTTTGCAAACCATTGTTTTTTGCCTCAAAAGCAGGTTTATTTTCTTAAGAAGCTATAGATATATACGAAAATTGACGAAAAATAATTGACAGAAACTGATTATTTTTGTATGATTCTATCGTATTTGCGTGAAAACACGCGGATACAGCCCTGAAACGCAGATAGGCTGCGGTTACGGGTTTATGGCAGGGAAAAACCTGCGGATAGCTGGTCGTCCCGATTATATCGGGGCGGATGGCTTCCGAAGTTGCCCGCAAAGCCATAAGTTACCGGAATAATGTCGGCGGACAGAGTATGGCGGAAAGGTTGGCCGCTGTTCGCTGGATTTATCAGGAAAGGACAAAAAAGATGAGAACAGAGTCTTCCTCTTCGGCTGCTCCAGCCAGCCAATCCCCATTAAAAACAGGCGCCCAAATAATAGTCGATACACTTGTCGACCAGGGTGTCGATACGCTGTTCGGCTATCCCGGCGGGGTTGTGCTGCCGCTGTTCGATAAATTATACGATGGGCCAATCAGGGTCATTGTTCCCCGTCACGAGCAGGGCGGCTGCCATATGGCAGATGGTTATGCGCGTGCCAGCGGCAAGGTCGGCGTTGTAATTGCCACCAGCGGCCCCGGTGCGTGCAACTTAGTTACCGGCCTTGCAACCGCAATGATGGACTCGATTCCGGTTGTCGCCATTACAGGCCAGGTGCGGACGGAGCTTATCGGCAACGATGCATTCCAGGAAGCCGACACCACCGGCATTACACGCCCGGTCACAAAATACAACTGCATAGTCAAGGACGTCAAAGAGCTTCGCCGGCTTATCAAGGAGTCGTTTTACATTGCGTCCACGGGTCGGCCCGGGCCAGTGCTGATTGATATACCTGTCGATGTTTCAGTTGCAAAGCACAACGATAATGAGCCGGCTGATATGAAACTGCCGGGCTATCGTGTTCAGACCAAGGGACATGTCAGGCAGATAACGCTGGCAGCGCAGGCGATAAACCAGTCTGAACAACCTCTGCTTTATGTGGGCGGAGGAATCGTCAGCGCCAACGCCAGCGAAGAGCTGCGGGCGCTGGCTGAAAAAGCGCATCTGCCTGTAACAATGACGCTGCTTGGACTGGGGACTTTTGACCAGAACAGGCCTGAATCCCTTGATATGCTGGGGATGCACGGAACAGCCTACGCCAATTATGCGGTCCAGGAATGTGACCTGCTGATTGCGGTCGGCGCTCGTTTTGATGACAGAGTAACGGGAAAGATAAAAACCTTTGCGCCCAACGCCAGGATAATTCATATTGATATCGACCCGGCGAGCATTTCGAAAAATGTTCACGTCGATATACCGGTTGTGGGCGATGCGAAGTTTATTCTCGATGAGCTTGCCGGACAGGTAGAGTATAAGGAAAGAAAGCCGTGGTTCGAGAAAATAGCAGGGTGGAAGAAAAAGTTCCCGCTTCGATATGACAGGAATTCATCGAATATTAAGCCGCAGTATGTTATTGAGGAACTTTGCCGCCAGACCAACAGCCAGGCGATTATAACCACGGGTGTCGGTCAGCACCAGATGTGGACGGCGCAATTTTATAAGTTCAGCAGACCGAGGCAGCTCATAAGCTCGGGCGGACTTGGCACAATGGGCTTCGGTCTGCCTGCGGCGATAGGTGCGCAGATTGCCAGGCCGGACGCCACCGTCATTGATATCGACGGCGACCACAGCTTCAATATGACGATGACGGAGCTGGCGACAGCCGTAGAAAACAATCTGCCGATAAAAGTCTGCATTATGAACAATGGTTATATGGGATTGCCGCGGCAGTGGCAGGAATTGTTCTACAACAAACGTTACGCAATGAGCGCGCTGTCAAATCCGGAGTATGCAACTGTTGCGCGCGCATTAGGTGCAGCCGGAGAGACGGCAGACAAAAAAGCAGATGTCCCCAAAGCGATAAAGATGATGCTTGACGAGAAGCGGCCGTGTGTTGTTGATTTTAAGATTGAGCGCGAAGAAAACGTTTGGCCGATGGTCCCAGCGGGCAAAAGCCTGAACGAGATGAACGGGCTCGATATACTGGAAAGTATGGCGTAAGGAAGAAAAGAGGCGAGACCTATGAAACATATAATAAGTGCGCTGGTTGAGAATAAACCGGGGGTTCTGGCTCACGTTGCGGGAATGTTTGCCGCCAGGGCGTTCAATATCGATTCGCTGGTTGTCGGCAGAACGGAAGACCCCGATTTGAGCCGAATGACGATAGTCGTCATTGGAGACGACAGGGTCGTTGAGCAGGTCAGAAAGCAACTGGCCAAGATTGTCCCCGTCGTCAAGGTCCAGGACTTTGTCGGTAAGCCCGTAGTGGCCCGCGACCTTATGCTTATAGCCATTTCCGCACCGCCTGAAAAACGCCCCGAAATCCTGGCGCTGATAGAGATGTTTAAAGGCGAGGTTGTTGATATAGGGCAGAAACAGCTAATGGCGGAGGTCAGCGGGCCGGAGGCCAAAATCGAGGCGTTTATCGAAGCCTGCAAGCCTTACGGCATAAAAAGCGTCGCCAGAACCGGCACCATTGCAATGCCGAGACAGGCGCAGGAAGCGTGAAGCAATTGCCGGGTTTAGAATGTCGATTGAACTTTGGAAAATTGCTTGCCTGATGGGCGGCTTTCAATATAATAGGCACATAAAATAGTTTTAAGTGTTAACTTTTGAGTTAATAGGAGAAGTAACTTGGAGAATCATCGCACAAGTAAGATAAAGAAGCTGCGAAAAAGCGGTTTTCGCGCAAGAATGCGTACTCACAGAGGTCGTAAGACCGTAAGCAGAAGACGCAGGGTCGGCAGGTCGGTCAACTGCGTATAAAAGCTGAAAATTGACAACGAAAAAGCCAAAGTCACAAGCTTGAGATTTTTGAGCCTTTCGTGGTTTGCATATTTTGCGAGGAATAAAGGAGAATCAAATAATGGCACTGAAAATTTATTATGAAAAAGATGCGCCGATAGACGCCCTGAAAGGCAAAAAAGTGGCGGTAGTCGGCTACGGCAGCCAGGGTCACGCACACAGTCTTAATCTGCGGGACAGCGGCATAGAGGTGGCGGTGGCGGAACTGCCGGGAACTGCTAATTACAGTCTGGCGGAAGGTCACGGCTTCAAGCCGACCAATGTAAAAACGGCTATCAGCGGTGCGGCACTTATTATCGTAACCGTGCCGGACGAGATTCAGGCCAAGGTCTACAGTCAGGAGATAGCACCGAATCTTGTGCCGGGGCAGACGCTGGGTTTCTGTCACGGGTTCAATATACATTTCAAATATATTGTTCCGCCGAAGGACATTAACGTTGTGATGATTGCACCGAAGGGGCCGGGACATCTGGTCCGCAGCGAGTTCGAAAAGGGCGGCGGCGTGCCGTGCCTTGTGGCTGTCGGGCGAAATGCCACAGGCGACGCCCTGACAACGGCTCTGGCGTGGGGCAACGGCGTCGGCGGAGCAAGGGCGGGTATTATCAAAACAACCTTCAAGGAAGAAACCGAAACAGACCTGTTCGGCGAACAATGCGTGCTGTGCGGCGGCCTTACCTCGTTAATCAAAGCTGGCTTTGAAACGCTCGTCAACGCGGGATACCAGCCGGAGATAGCATATTTCGAATGTATGCACGAGGTGAAACTGATTGTCGACCTGATGTATCAGGGCGGGATGAACTATATGCGATACAGCATATCGAACACCGCTGAGTACGGCGACCTGACCAGGGGGCAGAGAATCGTAAATAACAAGACAAAAGCCGAGATGAAAAAAATACTGTCGGAAATCACATCCGGCAAATTTGCTAAAGAGTGGGTGAACGAATACCGGACAGGCCTGAAAAAGTTCAACGCACTTTATAAGAAAGACCACGATTGCCAACTGGAAAAGGTCGGCAGGAAACTTCGCAAGATGATGAAGTGGATTAACGCAAAGGAAATTTAATGAGAGCGGCGAAAATACTTGTGCCGGCCTGCTGCCTGATTTTATGCGGCTGTTCGATTGTGGAGTTTTTCACGCCGGAAGGCCCGCCCTCAGACCAGCAGACTTCAGCCTGTTACCAAAAAACCAAACTGAAAACCAGCAGTTCCGCCGATGTGCTGGCTGCGATTAACATACCGGAGTATGAGCTGGTCAGCCGGAGCAAGAGTGTTGTTGCCTCAGCAGGACAAAAAAAGAAGGGCTATAAAAGCTGGTTTACCTTGATTGCCTTTGATGAAAACGAGTCGACCGCAAGGCGAAAATACCTTTTTGTCGTGGATGAAAAACCCAAAATCTTGTTTGTCGAGCCGCGTGAGGGCTTGAAGTTTGACTGCGAGGTGGCGTTGGGCAGCGATGTGCTTGGCAAACCTTATGCCGAAGAAAACGCCAGAAGAATTGCCATACTAAAAGACATTCTGAAAAACTTCCGCAAGGACATAGGCGAGGTAAGCCCGGACAATAAAGAGCTTGGAATCGACGGAATGCTCGTCAATCAGGCGTTCGAGGCCGTTCTGACAAAACTGGACGACTCTCCTGCTCTGGCGGCCAGGCTTAACGAGCCGGATGGCATCGACTTTTCGCACATCAGTTTCGACAAGGGTAAAATCCGAATGGTTGTTACCGATGATGTTGCAGCAATCAAAATGAAATTAGGCTCGTCTGCCCGGAAGTTTAATGATGAGCCGCAGAATGATGCGAACTCGGTCTGTCCCCGAAAGAATTAAAATCGTCAATCATCAGTCGTCAATAATCAATTGAAAGAGCGGGTCTGTAAGCCGAGTTCTGTCTTGGGCAACCATTTATCTTGGCCGACCGTTGCCGGTTGGCTCATAGCGACCTACCCGCTGGCTGAAACGGCTTTTGGCCGCTTCACGTCCGGGCCGAACTGCCGGCATACTTGGTCTTGCAGGCGGTGGGGTTTACCCTGCCGGCGCCGTCACCGACGCCGCGGTGCGCTCTTACCGCACCATTTCACCATTACCCCACACCTACTTTGACATTTCACGACAGGTGCTGTAGCTTACAACTTAGCGGCAGTTATATACTGTCGCCAACGCTGCGTGAGACATCAAAGTAGGTGCGGGGCTGTGTATTTTCTGTGGCACTTTCCCTTCCCGCACCTATTTGACTCACTTTCTGCGACAAACTTACCTGTCGACATCATTCACCTATAACACCGAGGAGAATGCCCTTCGGTCGTGTACCAAAAATGTGCGGGAGGTGGCCGTTAGCCATCACCGTGCCCTGCCCTGCTCGGACTTTCCTCCCCGCACCTATTTGGTTCACCATTACGGCATACTCCAATTAACATTATGGCCAAACGATACTGCCGGATAAATTCGCCATATAAAATGAGCCAAATAGGTGCGGGGCGGCTGCCCGACCCACTCTTTCAATTGACAGTCGATTGCTTCAAATTTCATTATACCAGAAATGCAGGCTATTTTCCAGTGGTGATTTCGATATGTTTTTTGAAATGCTCATCATCGATGTTGGGGAAATCGCCTCTGAAGTGAACGCCGCGGCTTTCCTGCCTGGACTGTGCCGAGCGTGCCATCAGTAAACTAACGGTAAGCATATTCTGACATTCCCAGCCGTCCGGCGAATCGAATGTTTTGTCCATCACATACCGCTGCCAGAACCTGATGATTTCCTGCGCCTCAGCGAGCGGCTGAGCGGTTCTTGTAATGCCGACATTTCGCCACATAAGCGCCCGCAGCGAATTCCGCACATCCGTAGTATCGAGCCGTGTGCGGTTCGAGTGCGGAATCTGGTATTTCATTGCGGGGTGCCTGATGTGAGAGGCTCCGCTTTTTTTCCGGGCGGAGGCGCTTTGGCCCACGATTTTACCGAAGACCAGCCCTTCGAGCAACGAGTTGCTGCCGAGCCGGTTTGCGCCGTGCAGACCTGTGGCGGCGACCTCGCCGCAGGCGTAAAGATTCTCTATGTTTGTGCGGGCTGTAATGTCGGTCTTTACGCCGCCAATCATATAATGTGCGCTGGGCCGGACAGGAATCAGGTCTTTGCCGATGTCTATGTCGAAACTTTCACATAACTCGTTGATAAGAGGAAATCTCTTTGCGAAATGCTTCTTGTCAAAATGCCGAATGTCTAAGTATACGTGGGTGGCGTTGGTTTTGAGCATCTGGTTGAGGATGGCCCTGCTGACGATGTCCCTCGGCGCCAGCTCTGCGGACTCGTGGTAGTCCTTCATAAATTGCCGGCCTTCACTATCAAGCAGAATGGCCCCCTCGCCACGCAGCGTTTCGGTAATCAGCGCACGTGAGGCGCCTGCGATATACAGCGTTGTCGGGTGAAACTGCATAAATTCGAGGTCCTGCAGCAGCGCCCCCGCCCGGTAAGCCATAGCCAGGCCGTCACCGGTTGCAATTTCCGGGTTGGTGGTTTCGCGATATATTCTGCCTGCCCCGCCGGTCGCAAGTATTGTGTTTGCCGCCCAGATTATCTGCGGCTCGCCCCGGCTGTCGGCGCCGACAAGCCCCACGCACTCGTTGTTGTGATTGGTGAGCAAATCTATTGCGAAAAAGTTCTCCATCGCCTTTATATTTGGGTTCTGCCTGGTTTTTTTTATTAGGGTCTCGGCGATTATCCTGCCGGTTTCATCGCCGTGGGCGTGGGCGACGCGGGGATGGGTATGACCGCCCTCAAGAGAGACGGCGATATTGCCGTCATCCATATCGAACTCTGCGCCCCAGTCGAGCAGTTGTTCAACAAGCCCCGGCCCCTGCCGGACAACCAGTTCAGCCACCCCGGGGTCGCTCAGGCCGCAGCCGGTTTCGAGCGTGTCGGCTATGTGCGATTCGAATGAGTCTGTTTTATCCAGCACCGCCGCAATACCGCCCTGTGCGTTCCAGGTATTGCTGTTTTCCAGGGAGCTTTTACAGACAATGATAACATTTCGGCGTTGCGCCGCCTCGATAGCCGCACGAAGACCTGCAATCCCCGCACCTATTATCAAAACGTCGGTAAAAAGCTGATGCGTGGAAATTGAGTTTATATTTACAAGGTAGCGTCTAAATTCCGGCTGGGTCGTCATAAGATTTTTTACCTTACATCAGATTTTTTTGGCATTGATTCAGCATTTTATCATTTAACACCGCAATAGCAATCACCTTAATGCCGGCTAAAATTTGGTTTGCAAAACCACCCCCAAAAAGCGATTATTAAGGTATTGGTGGTCAGAAGAGAACGGACAATCGGCTAAAAACCGCCCCAAATTTTGTGTATGGAATGACTAATCGGAACAGCGTAAGAAGGAGGCAACAGAGATGAATCTCGTTTACATCGATGAATCCGGCAATACAGGGGCAAATCTGAAAGACCCTCAACAGCCTGTGTTTGTTTTAGCCGGTATGATATTGCCTGATTCAAAATGGTTTTCGCTGGAAAAGAGTTTTTTGGATATAGCAAAAAAATACTTTGGCGAAAACCTACCGGAACCATTCGAACTCCACGCAATCTATCTCAAAAGCGGGCAGGGTATTTTCAAGCAGTTGACGTTTGAAGAAAGGCTTTCTTTACGTGATGAAGCATTGCAGCTCCTTGTTGATAATGGAATCGTGATTATTTATCAAAGGATTATCAAAAATAAATTTGCCGCATTTTGTGAAAAGAACTACGGGCCGGGCATAAAGGTAGCTCCTTATGTTATGGCATTGCCTTTTGTATGTATGGAAGTGAATCATTATCTCAGACAAAAAAATAATGAGCTGGGGATGCTTATTTTTGACGAGCAAAAAGAATATTTGGACGATGTAGAACAATCCCTGCGAACTCTCCGGCTGGATTCCGCTTCAATTCTCAAAACAACCAATATTATAGAAAAAGGGTTTTTTGTGGATTCATCCAAAAGTACCGCTTTGCAGCTGGTGGATTTGGCGGCATATTATATTCGCAAGTATGAGGAAGATAAGCTGAAAATCAAGGTGAGTGATTTTGACAAACAAACTTTTGCGAAAATTGAAAAGATTGTATCAACAAATGTTCGCCCGCGGATTGTCGAGGATGTTCTTGAGTGGTTCCGTGAACATAAAATAAAAAAAGCGGCCGCCCCCTAAGGGTGGGTCGCCATATAGGCGGCCACAGGCAGTCGCTATAAAAAGTATCGTCTAAAAAACACTAAAAGTCAAGCAAAAAAACAACTTTTTTCAAAGAGGTTGGATTGTCAGTAACGAGATGAGCGACCATTATGGTTATGTACGACCGGGAAAAAGAGGACAAATTCGCCAAAGTCCGCGAGAGAATGCTCAAATTTGACCTCAAAGGGCGGGATATAATCGACCCCGATGTATTTAGGGTAATGGCCGAAATCCCGCGGGAAGAATTTGTGCCGAATGCGTATCAGTCGCAGGCTTACGCCGATGGGCCGCTGCCTATCGGTATGGGCCAGACCATTTCCCAGCCATATATTGTTGCCCTGATGACGCAGGAGCTGCAACTGAAGCCGGATTGCGATGTCCTGGAGATTGGCACTGGCAGCGGTTACCAGACTGCTATTCTTTGCGGATTGGCAAAAAAGGTCTACACCATCGAGAGATTTGCAGAACTTTCTGAAACAGCACAGGCCGCCCTGGGCAGACTGGAGATAAAGAACGTTGAATTTTATATCGGCGACGGCAGTTGCGGCTGGCCGACAAAGCAGACCTTTGACAGGATTATCATCACTGCAACAGTGCCTAAAATCCCGCAGCCGATTTTCGACCAGCTTGCTGACGGCGGCCTGATTATCGCACCGATTGGCATCGCCGGCGTTCAGCAGCTTGTGATTTATGAGAAGAAAAAGGATAAATTGACCAAAAAAGTGCTGTGCGATGTGAGATTTGTCAGGCTGATTGGCAAATATGGTTTTGAGGAATAAAAAGACTGGATTCCTGCTTGCGCAGGAATGACAATAGTGCAGTAAGCGGGAATAACTATAGGTGTGGTGGACATTTCGGAGAAAGTGAAACGATGACACGCAAAGAAATCGAGGGAAAGAAAAAAGGTCTAGCCGATATTTTGAGGGAGGAAAACACAGAGGTCAGGCTGAAAAAGCTGCAAGAGCTTGCAAGAGAAGTTGGAGCGAGTGTAACGAGGATAGAAAAGGTCGAAACGCAGAAAGACATACACGGCTACATACATTCCAAACCCTCGAATGAGATTACGGAAATGGAGATAGTGCATAATATTCAGGTGGCGCTTCAAACAGAGACTATGATTGATATGTGCAAAACAGCCTCTCGTAACTTTATAATAGCGATGGTTGCTTCGATAACAGCTTTTTTGAGCATGATAGCTGCTTGGGTCGCAGCGTTGTTGAGACACTAAAAGCTCTCTTATGTCATTCCCGCGCAAGCGGGAATCCAGGATTAAAGTGAGTCAATACTATGTTTACATACTGGCAAGCAGGAAAAATGGAACCCTTTACATCGGAGTAACAAACGATTTGCTTAAAAGAGTATACGACCACAAAAATAACCTTATTGAAGGATTTACTAAAAAATACGGCGTTCACGACCTCGTATATTACGAACAGCATAACGAGGTCGGAAAGGCAATAGCCAGAGAAAAACAAATAAAGAAGTGGAAAAGGAATTGGAAGATTGAATTGATTGAGAAGACTAACCCAAACTGGAAAGATTTATACCTGGACTTGATGCTTTGATGGATTCCTGCTTTCGCAGGAATGACAATTATGCAGGCGGTAAACGAAAAGACGGAGAATAAGTTCAGCGATTCGATGGCGGTGCAATATTTAAAAGGGGTCGGGCCGGTCAGGGCAGCGGTCTTTGAGCAATTAGGGGTCAAAACCGTCAGCGACCTGCTGGAGTATTTCCCGCGGGACTGGAATTTTGCGCCGCCGGCCATAAAGATAAACCAGATAGAGCCGGAGCAGACAGCCACCATCATCGGCCTGATAGAGTCAACGGATTTTCGGAGCTTTCGCAAACCACAGATATTCGAAGTTATGCTGGCCGATGATACAGGCCTGTGCAGGGCCGTCTGGTTCAACGGGAGCTACCTGCGCAATCAGCTAAAGCCAGGCCAGGTCCTTATGGCGTCCGGCAAGGTAGCTTTGTACAAGCACCAATTACAGTTGACCAACCCGAAATTTCTGATACTCGATGAGAAGGTTTCAAAACCGGACGAATATTTCGGCGGCGGTGTTTATCCTGCCGGCGGCAGATTAAGCAGTATGCAAATCAAACGGATAATCAGGCCGCTGCTCGATAATCTCGATGGCCTTATAGATGAATTTTACGACAACGATTTCCTTAAAAAAAATCATCTTGTCGGCAGGAGGGACGCCTTCAGATGGATACACCTCCCGCCGGACGAGGAGAAGCTGGCGGCGGCAAAACGCCGCCTGAAATACGATGAGTTGTTCCTTATGCAGTTGGGCCTTGCGCTTCGCAGATACAGGATGCAGCACTTCGCAGCGGCAACACCGATGAGCTGCACCGAAAAAATAGACCACAGAATCAGGAGACGATTCCCCTTTCTGCTCACCGAAGACCAGAACAACGTGATACAGGAGATTGTTGCGGATATGGCTAAACGAGAGCCGATGAACAGGCTGCTTCAGGGTGACGTCGGGTCCGGCAAAACGGTGGTTGCGCTTTATGCTGCCCTGCTGGCAGTCGCCAACAAACAGCAGGTGGCGATTATGGCGCCGACCGAAATACTGGCGGCACAGCATTTCACAAGCATTGAACGGTATTTAAAAGATAGCGCCGTAAAAAGAGTGCTGCTTACCGGCGGATTAACGGGCAAAACCAGGGCTGGTGTTATGAGCGAAATCAGCAGGGGACATATCGACATTGTTGTGGGGACGGTTGCGCTGCTGGAAAAGGACGTGGAATTCAAAAAACTTGGGCTCGTTGTTATTGATGAGCAGCACAAATTCGGCGTTGAACAAAAAGCGCAGTTGCGGAAACATGCCTGCCCGCATTGCCTTGTTATGACCGCCACGCCCATACCCCGCACGCTGGCGATGACGGCCTTCGGCGATTTGGATGTCTCCATAATTAAACACTGCCCGCCGGGCAGAGGCGCCGTTATTACCCGCTGGGTCGACAAAAAAGACCGGCAAAATGCTTATGAATTTATCCGCCAGCGACTCAAGGCCAAAAAGCAGGCTTATTTTGTCTACCCGCGAATTACAAACACCGACGAGAACGATGACATCAAGGCCGCAACCGAAGAGTGGAAAAAGCTGCGCAACGAGATTTTCCCGGAATTTACAGTCGAACTGCTGCACGGCAGGATGTCTTTCGAGAAAAAGCAGCAGATTATGGCGGATTTCCGCAAAGGAAAGATAAACGTGCTGGTCTCGACCATAGTGATAGAAGTCGGCGTGGATGTGCCGAACGCAACGATAATGGTCATAGAGACAGCGGACAGGTTCGGGCTGGCACAGTTGCACCAATTAAGGGGACGCATCGGACGTGGCGAGGCAAAATCGTATTGCCTCTTGTTTGCGGAAACGGAAAGCGAATCAGCCAAGGCCCGTATTGAGATAATGACCAGAAGCAATGACGGTTTTGAAATCGCCGAGCACGATTTGCGGCTTCGCGGGCCGGGAGAACTGTTCAGCACACGACAGCACGGCCTGCCGGACCTGAAAATAGCGAATATCATCGACGATTATGAACTGCTTGTTATGGCCAGAAGAAACGCCTTCGAGACCGCCCAACAGGACCCGATGCTGATAAAGGCTGAACACAGGAACATTCGCAAGGCATTGCTGACTAGGTTCGGCGATTCGCTCGGCCTGGCCGATGTGGCATAAACTGCCAGTCATACCAATTGTATTTAATTAATGCGCCTATAGGCAAATAGCCGATATAGTTCATGGTAGTCATTTGATAATATTTTAGCATGGAGGCTATTATGAACGTTAAAACACATCACACATTAAAAGAACTG
>Ga0315276_10003165_pt1 | contig 15107 bp, 21 predicted proteins | sample YL17G05_0_MG_FD_204542 | JGI IMG/M metagenome (GOLD analysis project Ga0315276, IMG submission 204542) | Sediment microbial communities from Yellowstone Lake, YNP, Wyoming, USA - YL17G05_0 | ecosystem: Environmental > Aquatic > Freshwater > Lake > Sediment | place: USA: Wyoming | collected...
ACAAGGCTAAATATCAGCTAGTCGGACCTGGTAAGATCGCTGGAACACTTTGTACGAAGTCGGAATAGTGGCTGGTGCGGCAGCTGGTGTCACTGCTGCCTTATCACCGTATCCGATGGATACCTTATTCGCTGCAGGCGTTGCGCTTAACAGCTTTGCTCTTGGGCGGTTTTTTGACGGACTTGGTGATTACCGCAATGATCCTGAGGTAAAGGACATCAGGAAGAGAAACTATGCAGAAACTGCCGTGGACGCCGAGTCGCATGGAAACCTGAAAAAGGCAGGTTGGTATTATAGCCGTGCTGGCCAGGATGATGAGTCTGCACGTGTTAAAGGACAGATAGCTAAAAGCGGATGGTGATTTATGATGAGCGCTATATGCAACTGCAAGTTTTACAAAGGCGTCTGCAAAGATGCCAAGAAATTCATTTCTAATACTGTAAATGGAACGTCCGAAACCGTTGAGAGTCAAAAGGTCAGGATGACTCACAATATAGAAAAGACATACTGTTTGGGTAACCAGAAGGAATGCCCTATATACCAGCTCAAGAATGTGATAATCCAACTCTATGAGCGCGGCGGGATGACAGAGAAACAGCTGAACGACTCATATGGATACGAGGATGCGTTCTTCAAGTAGGTGATTTATGATGGCGAAAAACGACAATAAGAAAACGGTGTATAAAGGAAAAGGAGTTATGACTTATAATGCGCCTATTGTTTTAGGTGGCGCAGCTCCAACCGTGGTTGACACAGTTTACAGAAATAAAATTATACCTTTTTATGCACAAACCAATGAAAAGGGCACACTGCTTGCTGGGCTTCAGTCTCCTGTACAGAGCGAGACGGAGAAGCTGTATCTGGCGAAGTTACAAGAAGAGGCAGACAGACTCGCTGAAGCTAAACTCAATGATATAGCAAAAGACAGAGCAGACTTTAATCATTTTATTCAACATAAGGCTCATATGGGGCCTGAATACAAAGCAAGCGACTTCTTAAATAAGGATATAGATGAACATAAAGCAAAAGCCGAAGAGGAAGAGAAGGTCGGAGAAGCCTTAGAATACATGGCTAAAAACGGATGGTGATTATGATGTCAAAAATACTAGATGGTGCAAAATACGTCGGTTCGAACATAGCATATTGGGGAAAAGAAGTGGTCGGGATGGGCTACTCCCTGATCGGGGATGCAATATTGGGCCAGGATTACTCTGTTCTGGACAACGAGCAGAAAGCGATAGAAAGAAGCAGGAAATACTGAAGTTTTTACAGCTGCGGTGGCTTTTATGGATGAAAAATACGAATCTGTGGAAAAGCTAAGAGAAGACATACGGGCAAACATAGACCCGTCACTTCTGGATCCTGAAAGATACCATCATGTTTGCGTGGAAGCTATACCGGACGTATCCTTATACAATGAAATGAGGTCCTGCGGCTTTCCTGAAGATTCTATTATAACTGTTTTCGAAAAGACATTCAACAACAACAATGACGGCATTTATGGACACCCAACAATTTCAGAGCAGTACAATAACTGCTTGATTAAGATCCGCATGATGGAAGAACATGGATTTCCTGCTGAAAAAATGAATATAGAGTGGCTCTCAGGCCATTATCATAGAGCTGGAATGCATCTTGGATCAATGGAGTCTTTCAGACATCATATAACCAGTCACAATCCTATTAAAAAAATGACAAATATAAGAAATAAGGATATAGACGTAGAAGAAATCAAGAGAGAGCTTCCGGATTATCTGAGGGTATTCTTAGAACAAAAAGGTGAATGATATGGAGAAAATACTTCTGAACCAATATATGCCGTCTACAGACCTGATAGACATCGTTAAAAAATACTGTGCAGAATATGACACAACGATGGAGGACGGTAAATTCTACCATCAGTCAATTCTTGAAAAGTTCGACGGCAAGCTCCCAAAGAGAAACCTCTACCCGGAAACGCCGTACATATACTGATTTAAGCTTTATTTCTCATTTCTATAAAAGGTGCTATTATGGCGAATGACTTGAGGATAGAATACAGGGGGTCTGGCGGCTGCTACGACTGTCACATCATAAACAGGCTGTTCTTTGACCTGTGCCTAGGCCAGCTCGGGGTGAAGTTCCCGAAAGAGCCGAAATACCACCTGCTGATCGACAAGAAGGACGGCGTCGTAAAAGCGCATTCTAAAGACCAGTGGATCGACTGCATAGGAAGGAACCTGGCCAAAGACTACGATTACAGATATGTCGGATATAATCCTGCCAGAGAGTAGAATGGTGGGCCCGCCGGGATTTGAACCCGGGACTTCTTGCTGTCATCGCCTCGAAGGCTCAAACCTTCTATAAGCATAGAAGGCAAGCACTCTGTCCAATCTGAGTTACGAGCCCATGCTTATTTTATTAGAGAGGTAGCTTAATAAATATAGAGTTAAAACATGTGATTCTATGGCGATACAGGCTATCGAAAAAAAGTGGCAGAAGAAGTGGGAGGAAGCCAAGGCTTTCGAGACCGAGCCATCCAAGAAGAAAAAATACTACATGATGTTCGCCTACCCGACTGCTTCCGGCAATCTGCACGTAGGCCATGCGAGATCATATTCCATACCTGACATCATAGCACGCTATAAGAGGATGCAGGGCTTCAATGTCTTCTTCCCGTTAGGGTTCCACGCAACCGGAGGCGACTGCCAGAAGATCTGCGACAAGATAGCCAAAGACCCGTCATCAGGAGAGGCGTACGGCATACCAAAGGCAGAGGGTAAAACCCTGAAGACTGCAATCGACGTGGAGCGATATTTAGAGAAATCGATGATCAACTCCTTCAAGACGATTGGATTATCGCTAGACTACAGGCCGGCTGTATCTACTATTGACCCGCAGTACGGCAAGTTCATAGAATGGCAGTTCAAGAAGCTGAAGGAATTGGGGCATTTGACACAGAGAGCATACAGGCTCGCTTGGTGCCCGAAGGACAACGGACCTGTCAGCCTAGATCCGGCTGAATCTGATATTTCTGAATGGAAGGGGGCGCAGATCAAGGACTACACGATAATCAAGTTCAAGTCTAACGGGCTAGTATTCCCCGCTGCGACGATGAGGCCCGAGACGATATTCGGCGTCACAAACATCTGGGTGAACCCTAATGACAAGTATGTCAAAGCAAAGGTGGACAACGAAGAATGGGTTATTTCAGAGAAAGCCGTCGACAAGCTGAAGTATCTTGGTAAAGAAGTCAATGTTCTCAGCACTATGCGCGGAAAAGATTTCTTAGGGATGAAGGTATTCAACCCGATGACTGAGCTTAATGTTCCTGTCATGTACGGCGAGTTCGTCAGCACAGACGAGGCGACGGGCATCGTCATGTCTGTTCCTGCTCATGATCCGTTTGACTATATGTACATGATCAGGGCAGACCCGCACGCCAAGCCGATAAAAGTTGTAGACCTGCCGGGATTTGGAAACTCGCCTGCCGGAGAGCTGATAGAGAAGTATCATATTCACGACACCACGGACCCAAGAATAGAGGAAGTCAAGAATGAATTATACAAGATGGAGAACGAGGCCAAGATGCACACCACAGCAGGGAAGTTCGCCGGTATGCCTGTGAAGGAGGCAAAGAGGGCTATAGCCGACTGGCTGTTCAAGGGCGGAAACGCAGATTATATTTATGAGCTATCAGTAAAGCCGATCTACTGCAGGTGCGGCGAGGAGATCATAATCAAGGCCGTCAAAGACCAGTGGTTCATCGATTACGGCGACCCGAAATGGAAGGAGCAGGCGAAAAGGTGCGCGGCAGAGATGAACCTGTATCCGCCGGAATACAAGAACGAACTCCCAGGGATAATAGACTGGCTTGAGGCGAGGCCCTGTGTAAGAAGAAAGGGGCTGGGAACCAAATTCCCGTTCCACCCGGAATGGGTGATAGAGGCGCTGTCAGACTCCACGATATACATGGCGTTCTTCATAGTGAGCAAGCACTTCAACGCAGGAAAGATAAAGCTCGAGGAATTAGATGACAAGTTCTTTGATTACGTCTTCTACGGAAAAGGACTGCCCAGAACTCCTGCATGGAAGAAAGTACGAGACGAGTTCATGTACTGGTACCCGCTGGACCTCAACTGCGGAGGTAAAGAACATAAATCTGTACATTTCCCGTTCTTCATATTCACGCACGCGGCGATATTCCCGAAGATGCACTGGCCCAAAGGGGTGTTCGTCAACTGGCACGTAATCGCATACGGTAAAAAACTGTCAAAGTCAAAGGGGAACGTGGTGTTCTGGAAGGACGCGATAGAAAAATACGGGGCAGACGCTGTCAGACTTTATATGGCCCACGGCAGCAACCAGTGGTCCGACTTCGACTGGAAGAACGAGGAATGCGAGATATACTCGAAGCATGTCGACGCCTTCTACAAGATGTTCGAAGAACTGCTCAGCAAGAAGAGCACCACCAAGAGCGCGATGGACAAGTGGATGCACTCGCGGTTAAACCACATCATCGAAGAAGCAACCCAGGCGATGGAATCCATGGAGATAAAGAAAGCTGTGGACAAGATGTTCTTCGGCGTGATGAACGACCTCAGCTGGTACATGAAGAGGAACGACAGATACAATATAGAAGACGTGCTTGAAGCTTGGGTGAAGATGCTCCTGCCGTTCATGCCGCATGCGGCTGAAGAGCTGTGGAACAGGCTCGGCAACAACAAATCTGTAATGCTGGAAAAGTGGCCGGCCTACAGCGCTAAGGCGATCAACCTCAAGGTCGAGGCCGGCGAAGAGATAGTCAGAAAGACGATGACCGACATAGAGCACATAAAGATGCTGTCGAAGATAGCCAAGCCGATGAAGATAAGCATATTCATATCGAACCTGTGGAAGTATGAAGTCTATGACCTTGTGCTCAAAGGCAAAACAATGAAAGACATCATGAAAATAAAGAAGTACCAGAAACTGGGAAATGTTGTTCCTGGATACATCAACAAACTATTGAAGAGGATGCCTCTTGACGAGCTGTTCCTCACAGAAGGAAATGAGCACAGCCACCTCTCTGAAGCAAAGGGCTTCTTCGAGAAGACCTACGGATGCAAGATAGAGATTCTGGGCGGCGGAAAGGCGAATCACCCGAAGGCCGACGCAGCAGAGCCCGGTAAGCCCGGAATACTAGTCGAGTGACCAGATTCCCAGATTGTGGTATTGAGCGAATTCTTCAGCCTTCTCGAACTCCTTGTTGTGCTTGCTGATAGGAGCTATCTCCAACAGCTTACCATAACCATCCTGCAGCATGGCCAAGTTCACGAAATGTTCATCCGCATAGACGTAGCGCAGGAGCCTTCCGTAATCATCTTTGTCACGGACGTCCCTCTCCAATCTGAGCTTCCTGTGCATCACAAGCTCGCTCAGCCGCTCTGTGGCGTTATCAGCAAAAGGCTCCCCGATCTCCGGGGCATTGTAGCCAATCAGCCTGACTTTGTCTCCGTTGTCCAGGACAAACGTGTCGCCGTCGATGATGCGCTCAGCCATGTATGTCTGCTCTGCTATGCAGCCGCTTGACATAATTATAAGAACCAAAATAAGGGCTATCCTCATTATAATTGATATTGCTTCAGAATGCTTAGAAAGAATTCACCACTTCAGGTGATATCACAGCTTATCTGCCTTTTCCCACATGTCTTCGAACTTGTTCTTGTAATCCGTGGGCTTGTTCAGGAAGAAAAATCCTCTGTCGGCCCCGTCGATGCTCAGCCCGTGCTTGCCGTCGACCACTATAAGGTAAGGCCACGCCTTCGCAAGCCTCATCTCTATTCCTATCTTCTTGAGCTTGTTGACCATATCTGGATGAAGCTCCTCGGAAATGATCTTGATCTTCGTTCCCCTCTCGACAGCCCTGCCTATCGCATCTAGAAGTATCACATCGTCAAAGAATTTGTTCGTCGTTATGAAGACCTCTTTCTTCGCCAGATCGAAAAGCAGCGCAGCCTTATGCACGAAGTTGCCCTCGTATTTCTCATACACCTGTTCGTTGCCCCAGACTTCAGTCGGTGTGACAAACTTCTCATAGGCCTTTTCTAAGTCGAAAAATAATCGCTTCTTGGCCAGGTAGTCGTTCGTGGCCATGCTGAACAATCTCGGGAACGGGTTAGTTGAATGCGCGAGCCAGAATATCTTGTTCTTCCCCTCGCTGGATTCCACCAGACCCTTCTCCTGGAGAGCATAAAGATACTTGTAGGCGTTAGTCACAGACAGGCCGGCCTCCTTCGCGATGAAAGCGGCCGTCACTTTATAGTTCTTCGCCTTATCCAGCTTGAGCAGAGCCCTCAATATGCGTATCTCCAGCTCGTCGAACTGGTTGGTCTTCTTCAACATCTCGCAGAATTCATCGGTGAAAGCTAAAACCATATTATGTGTATGGAAAGAATAGTTTAAATGCCTATGCTTTTTAGAAATTATATTCTCTCTTATAATCACAGCCATCAGAAAGCTATTTAAACTATGCCTGAGCAATTAAATGCTATGCAAAAAGGAGATTTCGTGAGGGTGGCGTTTTCCGGCAAGCTGAAAGAAGGCGGGCAGCCGCTGGACAGCTCTGAATCTACACCATTGGTGCTCGGGGAGAGGTGGGTCATAGTCGGAATAGACGATGCGCTGCTCAGCATGAACGTAGGCGAGAAGAAGACCATAGAGTTAGAGCCTGACAAGGCCTTCGGCCCGAGAGATGCGTCGATGATACGACTGGTGCCTGAAGCAGAGTTCAAGAAGCACGGCACAAAGCCGTATCCTGGCATGATGATCAATGCGGACAACCTGCACGGCAGAGTACTGACTGTATCCAGCGGAAGAGTCAAGGTGGATTTCAACCATCCGCTCTCAGGGAAGACTGTGATATACGACCTCAGCATCAATGAGAAGATAGAGAAGCCAGAAGACAAGGTGAAAGCTCTCTTAGAATACTACTCGAGGGTGCACGTGAAGGACCTCAAAGTCACCATACACAACAAAGACGTCGAAGTGATAGTCCCGCCAATGATCAATTCTGTGATGAAGAAGAAGGCAGCAGACGACATAATGAAATATCTGGGCATGGAAAACGTCAAATTCTCGGAAGTCTACCTCAGAAGGCATGAAGAAGAGAAGAAAGAATAGAAATTTTCTCTTTACCTATAAGCAACGTGATTCTTTAGTAAATTATACGATTATTTATAAAAATATAATACTGGTTTAAATATCATCATGCTGATTGTTGTTCTATAAAATGTGATGTGACGATTATCAAATCACATATAATTTTAGAGGGGTGAATGATATGGCAGTAAGAAATCCGATGGAATCTCTGGACCAGAAATCCAGCACTGTGGATGAAGACCTGAGAAAACTGTTGGAAGCAAGGAAAGCGGAAATAAAGGTTGTCGGGCTCGGAGGAGCAGGGAACAACACTATATCTAGAATGATGCAAGTCGGCATCGTAGGCGCTGAGGTAGTGGCGATTAACACCGACGCGCAGGACCTTTTGTACACGGATGCTGACACTAAAGTCCTTATTGGCAAAGAGTTGACAAGAGGGCTCGGAGCAGGAGCTGACCCGCACATCGGAATGGAGGCGGCGAAAGAAAACAAAGACGACATAAAGGACGCCCTGCAGGGAGCTGACATGGTATTCATAACATGCGGTCTCGGAGGCGGAACAGGAACAGGATCCGCGCCGGTAGTCGCCGACGTGGCTAAAAAACTCGGAGCGCTGGTGGTCGGTATAGTCACGCTTCCGTTCACGATGGAAGGGAAGCAGAGGATGGACAACGCAAGAGGCGGACTGGAGGAACTTGAGAACCAGGTGGACACTCTGATCGTCATACCGAACGACAAGCTATTGGAGATAGTGCCCGACGTCTCGATAGTGACCGCATTCAAGGTTTCTGATGAAATCTTAGTTAATGCTGTAAAAGGGATAGCGGAACTGGTAACGAAGCCGGGATTAGTCAACTTAGACTTCGCAGACATCAAGGCAGTCATGGGCTCTGGCGGAATGGCCATGATAGGAATGGGCGAGAGCGACACTGAGAACAGGGCTCTTGAAGCTGTAGAAAAGGCTCTGAACAACCCGCTGCTTGACGTTGAGATAGAAGGCGCAGAAGGCGCATTGATCAATGTCACAGGCGGAGCTGACGTGACAATAAGAGAATGCCAGGAGATCGTGGAAGCTGTATCGTCTAAACTAGCGCCAGACGCAAAGATAATCTGGGGAGCGCAGATACAGAAGGAGTTGGGAGACACTGTGAGAACTATGCTGATCATCACAGGCGTCAAGAGCTCTCAGATCTACGGCGGCTCAAAGACCTTCGAGTCTGACAAGCAGAAAGAGATCGAGAAGATACTCGGAATAGACTTCGTTTAAGACCGCCATTTGGCGGTTCTTTTTCTATATTTTTTTATCAATCTCTTCTAGATAGGTTACACGATTCCTTCTCGGGGAGCGATTCTTTAAAGATGCCTTCTTGGCTATCCTCTTTGTGAACCTCGTGATGCTGCTGTAAATCCCGTAGTTGTCAAACCAGTATGGTTTAACATTATCCGGATGGACATTGAAGTCGCCCAGCAGATCAAGCTTCTTCATGATGTTCTCGTGCTTCTCCTCATATGTCAACCCATATTTTGTCTTACGGGCATCCGCAGACATGCCAACCTGATAAATAGAAACAATCTGCTCTGCATCAAGTTTGAGCTTCCTTCCCTTGTTCCAGGCTTCTGGATTAGGTATGTTCATTGCGACATCATATCCGACCATCGGCGCTATGGCAGGTATGAACTCGTCATTGGACTCGTAATGGTCCTTCAAAACACAGCCTTCTGGCATATAGAATTCTAACATCTGAAAAGGATTTAAGCGTTCCTGAAAGGGGAGAAAAACCTTTAAATAGTTGCCTATAATAATAAGATTAGTTCTCGGTGATTTTAAATGGACCAAAACGAAGAATCCCAAAATCAGAACATACAGCCACAGGAACAGCATAAGCAAGAGCAGCCCAGACATGAGGAGAAGAAGTTCGAGCAGCCGAGGAAGCCAGGTATATTTTCAAAGCTGAAAGACACTCTTGTCAATTACAGAAGGGTGATAGACGTCTCCAGGAAGCCTGACAAAGAGGAGTTCATGTCGGCGGCGAAGATCACCGGAGCCGGAATACTCGTGATAGGGCTAATAGGATTCATAATATTTTTGATGTATTACTTCATAAGCACGGGGGTCGGAGGAGCATGATATACACTTTGAGAACCACGGTAGGGCGAGAGAACGCCGTTCTGGTAAGCTTAGCTAACAGAATAAAGAACATGGCATCTAACGTAAAATCATTGTTTCATCCCGAGGAGCTCAAAGGCTACATATTCATAGAAGGCGAGCTGCATGACGTGGAGAGCGCCGTCCAGGGAGTGCCTCATATAAGGGGCATTATAAGGAAGGAAATAAAGCTGATTGAATTAAAGAAGTTCCTTGATGTCAAAATGGTCGATATCAAGCTCAACAAAGGCGACATCGTGGAGGTCAGAGGCGGGCCGTTCAAGAACGAAAGAGGAAGGGTCACCAGGGTGGACGAGGCCAAGGAAGAGATCACGATAGAGCTCCTTGAGGCCGCGATACCTATACCGATCACCGTAAGCATCGATTCCGTGAGGCTAATCGAGGCTGCTGAGAAAACAGCATGATTTAAATGTTTTAATGTTGAAGTGATTTGAATGGCAGAGAAGATTGTGAACGCGTTGGTTGAAGGCGGAAAGGCAGTGCCAGGACCGCCATTGGGGCCAGCGCTGGCTGAAGCCAAGGTGAACGTGGGCCAGGTAGTGGCCGCCATCAACGAGAAGACAGCGGCTTTCAAGGGAATGACAGTACCGGTGGAAATAACCATCAACACCACGACAAAAGAATTCAAGATCAAGGTAGGAACTCCTCCTGTCTCTTCGCTGATGAAGAAGGAGCTCAAGGCTGAGAAATTAGCAAGGGCGGCGTTTGGAACATACACGCCAAAAGAAGGCGAGACTTATGTTCCTTTCACGGGAGACTTGAAATTCGACCAGATAGTGCATATAGCCAAGGCGAAAAAAGATGTTCTAAACACTCATATTTTCAAGAATGCAGTGAAGCAGATCGTAGGAACGTGCGTCAGTTCTGGATGCACAATCGAAGGAAAAACACCCAAGGAAATAATAAAGGAAATAGAGCAGGGTAAGTGGGACGCCAAAATAAAGGAATAGAGCCTAAACGTAAACAAATTTCTTATGCTTGTCTATAGCATCTTCCATCACTGAAATGGTGCTTTCGCATCTTGATATGCAGTCTTCCACGTCAGAGACCGTCGTGCCTATGTAGTGCTCCGGCTCGAATATCATCTTTTTGACATTATCAGAAGCGTCCTTCAGCGCCTTCTGAACAAACTCGTCCTTCTCTAAAACTTCACTGAACTGAGCATTCTTCTCGACGGCTGTCTCTGTGAGCTTCCTGACATGCTCATGGGTGTCGATAAAGTCTGCGGAGTTTCTGCTCGCCCAGTCCTGCAGGTATATCTGCAATGGCTCGGCACATATCAACCCCTTAGTTATGCCCATGTTCTGCGCCATCTTCTCTTTTCTCACCGTCATCTTTTCAGCGATCTCGCTCCCTTTCTGAACCATATACAGCGCCGTGTTGCATAATCCGAAGAGATAATACCTCTTGTTGGAGGAATCCCTGAGATCCCTCTGGAAATCTGTAATGCTGTCTTCGAGGACCTTCATCGTCTCCGACTTCATGTGCCTCCACTGCCCGCCGGCTATGTTCTCGCAGTTGATCGGATTCCTCTTATGAGACCCTGTGGACGATCCTACCTGCCCAGGCAGCGTCTGCTCCGCCATCTCCCCGATCTCTGTCATCTGGTAGTTCCTCACATTCTCGGCAAAGTTGGCGATCCCTCCGCACATCGATGCAAGCCTCGTGAAGTAATCCGAATAATAATGCTGATGCACAGTCTGCCCGGTCATCCTGTCCAGTTTCAGACCCAGCAACTCTGAAAATTTTTCGTTGTATTTCCAGTAATCCAAGTTTACTCCTCTTGCTTCGGCCAGCAGCTTCCTTCCAGCATTGTTGCCGACAAAGCCGGAATTCTTGGCTCTCAGGTCGTCTGCCGACTCCATCACCTTCAGAGAGGGCGGCGCGATGCCTTCCAGCATCTCGCAGAAGAAATGACCGGCTGTCGTCGTCTCAGCGTGCTGCTTGTGCGTCCTGCCCATCATTACCGTTTCTTTATGATTGCCTGCCTTCTTGATCAGATGCCTCATCAATTTTATATCCGCAGGCAGCAGAGCCTCGTAGGTGAAGTCTCTCAGGGCCATGCTCTGCGCGCTGTTGATCACGTCGTAGCTCGTGCTCGGTATGTAGAAGAGGCTGCTGGCCTTGTCTGACAGTATGTCCTGGCTCGCCCTGACGAGCCCCCTGACATCATGCCTCAATTTATTCTCGTATTCGTTTATCTTGGCGAAGGGGACTAACTCCCTTCTGAGGTTGGTTACAATCTCATTCGTGACATCATCATCAAGCAGACCAAATTTGTTGTCCACTTTGGCCTTTGTCCTCAGATATGCCAGCCCGTAAGAAGACTGAGCGTCTGGAGACATATATTGTATAGCTTCCACTGTCAGGTACCTTGAAGCTGACGGCGGCAGAAATCCCTCCAGCTTCTTTATGTCATCATACCTTGCCTTTGCCTCTTCGAGAGGCATCTGCGCCGGCATTACAACTCCTCCCCTGTGAGCATCTTGTGCAGCTGTATGTAGAGTTCGCTTGTTTTCTGCACCATCTCATCCGGCAGAGCCGGTATCTCTGGCTCAGGCGCGCCCACTTTTCTGGCCTCCATCAAGCTGGCGTGGTAGCCTGTCTGCTTGTAGTACTGCCTCACGAGCTCCTTGCTCACTTCCACTGTCGTCCCGTTTTCTTCATGGGCCTTCTTATCCCAGAATCTGTCCTCGTCGCCGGTCCCGAAGGTATCTACTATCATCAAATTCCTTCCTTCCGTGAATGCGAACTCTTTCTTGCCGTCGGCGTGGATCAAACCTCTCTGTCCGACCTCTCTGGCTATCACATCATCTATCTTGATCGTGGCCTCTTTGATGCCCTCATATTCCCTGTAGGTCAGCCCTGTCAGCTTGAGCGTCTCGCGCATGCTCAGAGGCCTGTCGAATTTCTCGAACTTTGTAGTCGCCTCAAACAGTGGCTCCGGGAGCTTCTCACCTGATTTAGGAATGTGGTCTAGCCCAACTTCTTCAGGCTTTATCTTGCCGTCCTTCATCCTGTCGATTAGTGAGCCGGCCGCATAGTACCTGCATATGAACTCGGCCGGTATGAAATAGGAGTCCGTCCTTCTAGTCGGCTTCTTCATGACATCGGCTTTCTTGACCTTCATCCTGCTTGGTGAGACCATCCCAATATATTCCGTATCGCATATTCCAGCATCTTTCATCTTGATGAGCCAGTAGGCGGTCCCCCTGCAGATGGCCTCCCCTTTCCTAGGCACCTGCGAAGGTATGACCTTGTCGAAAACAGAAATCCTGTTCGTGAAATCGAAAAGAAGCTCCTGCCCGTCAGGGCTCGTATAAACATCCTTGACCTTCCCTTTCTTCAAAAAATTATAAGCAACTCCGTCTTCAGCCATCAGCACATTACCATTAATCGCCATTAGAAAACCCCTCCCTCTCTTTACTATTTGACACTAAAGCTTAAATGCCTTATGAAAAATGAACCGTTTAAATCCTTTTCTGAGGAATTCTATCTATGCCATTGTCCAAGATATTCTGGCTCTTGAGCTTTCTGACGCTGATATCGATAGCGCTGCAGATACTAGGCAAAGACATGATGCTAATCATAGTGCTGCTCCTAACGATGAACGTGATAAGCGTGGAGCTCAGCAGGCAGCTAGAGAAGCACTCGCTCAGGACAGAGATCAAAGGCGAGATGGTGTCGAAGATAGAAAACATAGAGAAGATATGTGGCAGCATGATGTACCACCTCAGCGGGCAGGTTCCTGCGGCCGAGCAGATCACATTTGTGGTGGACAGGAAGCTGGAGCAGCACAAGGAAAGCTTCAAGGACGACCTTGATAAAATAGCGAAGAAGATGTGCGACATAGAGAACAACATGACGAAGCTGAAGAGGCTGATGGCAGGAGCTGTTGCCAGCCTGGACGACAGGATAAAGGCCGTGGAAGACGATGAAGTCGAAATCTATCCCAATCTCTGAGGCTAAGAAACTCGCAGAAGCCGACCCTGACATGGCGGAGTACATAAGGGAAATGTACTTTTGCTCGATGTTCGAGAAGGACATTGTCACACAGAAAGAGATCAGAGACAACCTCGAAAATGTATGGAGAGAGTACGGCGACAAAGTTACCGACTCAAGGAGCTTTTTAGGAAAGATCAAATTCTACTTCAACCTTACCACAGGCCACCCGCTGAACGACAATGAGATATTCTACTTCGAGAGGGCCGATGGCGGAACGGCCAGCGGATCCTTCTACATGATAAGGAATGCAAAAATAAGGGAAGGGTAGGGCGTCAAAACAGATATCTGCCCGAACTATAGTCGATGATTGTCTAAATATTCTTCAAGATCTCTTCTTCTATTATACATATCTTTAATCTTTGCCGATAGCTTATCAATCATCTCTTCTCTTCGCTCTGCTTCAGAAAGAGTAAGATTGCGATTGTTTTTATAATCGCTAAGTTTATCTTCCATAGCAGTAATATTGAAACCTGATCTGTAGTATTCGTCCTCATTGCTCCATCGCTCTTGTCTTTCTCTGATATATTTATGACCGAAACTTTCCTCTTCTTCTGACATTTTCATCACCTCTTAACTATACGGCCCATCCGGCCTGTCCTCAAGCTCTCTTTTTTTGCGAGATGCTTCGTTTAACCTTCTCTGTATATCAGCACGGTTATCGATATCAGCTTGGGTAACATTCCTGCCATTGTCGATATCTTCAAGTCTCCTTTTTAAATTATATTGGCTGCTAATTGCTTCTCTGTATGTATTTTGCCTGTCCCATCTTTCTGCTCGTTCTTTGTTGTATCTACTGTTGAACTCAGTAAGACTTTCTTCTTCTGACATTTTCATCTACCTCCTTTTTGGAAAAACTAAAAGGGCTGTCGATAAGCCCTTTCATAATCGTTCTCCTAATTACAGTGTTTGCGGTGCGGTGGCATACCATAAGTCACTTTTTCAGTTTCCACCTTCTCTATGCTATACACTATCTCGTCTTCCTGCATCCGATTCACCTCCAATCAAATCATACTGTTCCTATATCGTGCAGTGTCCTGCAGACTTGCAACGGTCTTGTATATCAGTGTCTACCAAATCAATCTAACAACCAAACTTGGCGTGTGGTGGCATCTTGTAACTCACCGTGTCAGTTTCTACCTTTTCTATGCTATACACTATCTCGTCTTCCTGCATTCATTTCACCCCCTTTTCAAATATCTCACATGCTTGAGGATCCTTACCATAGATATTTCCATTCACCAGAGCGTGCTGCCTGCAGCCGCCTTTGCATTCCTTGACAGCGTCGCAAGACTTGCACTCGGCGAGCTCATCGACCCTTATTCTTTTTTTGCTCTTCCAGGCCTCTTCCATGGGCACGTCATTAATCTTACCCAAAGAATCCATCATCAGAGCGCACGAAGAGTAGGTGCCGTCGGGCATCACTACAAAGAGATTGGTGCCGCACGTGTACTCTCCGGAAGACTTGTGCGGGCCTTCAGTAACCATAGAGTACCTGGTGATTATCGGAACGGCGGTCTTCACACCGACTTCATATTCATGATTCTCCTTCCATCTGCCTGCCTCGCAAGGAGAAGAAACTATCCATTTGTCTATCCCATAGCCAGTCAGAAGCTTTTCCATGTCGTCAAATTCATCCAGGTTCTTCTTGTGAACCATCGTGGCTATCGATACCTTCTTGCCGGCTTTGATGAAATTTTCTATGCCATTTATGGCTTTCTTGTAGCTTCCGCTGCCTCTCATAAAGTCATGGCCCTCTTCCATACCGTCCAAGCTGACCTGTACATTTGTAATATTCAGCCTCTTCGCATCATCTTCG
>Ga0315276_10003166_pt1 | contig 15105 bp, 15 predicted proteins | sample YL17G05_0_MG_FD_204542 | JGI IMG/M metagenome (GOLD analysis project Ga0315276, IMG submission 204542) | Sediment microbial communities from Yellowstone Lake, YNP, Wyoming, USA - YL17G05_0 | ecosystem: Environmental > Aquatic > Freshwater > Lake > Sediment | place: USA: Wyoming | collected...
CCGGTGGAAATGGTATCAGCAGGCGGTGGAAATGGTATCGGTAAGTGGTGGAAATGGGGTAAACAAGTGGTGGGAATGGTATCAGAAGGTGGTGGAAATGGGGTGAGCAAGTGGTGGGAATGGTATCAGAAGGTGGTGGAAATGGGGTGAGCAAGTGGTGGGAATGGTATCGGTAGGCGTTAGAACAGCATCCCGGTGCCGAAAAATGACAAACGGGCAGACACGGGGGTCTGCCCCTACGGAAACCATATATCCGATTATGTCCGTTAACAATTAATAATTGACAATTGACCATTAACAATTATTCCTTTAAAAGGGCAAACACGCGGGTTTGCCCCTACGGAAACCTGGATCGGGGAACCGATTCCACTCTTCCTTGCTTTTTATTAACTCCCTGGCTTCTTCTCTTCCATTTTTTTCCACTCTTCCTCGTTTCCTTTTTTTGCCGGCGGCGGCGGTTTTTGTTTTGAATTTTGAACTTTTGTATTTGGGATTTGTTTGTAATTTGTGGTTTGTATTTTGTAATTTCCCTTTTGGGTTCGTGCTTCGGATTTATTATCGGTAGGGCCATCGGCCCTGGTCAAAAAACGGGCGAACACTTTCTGATGTATGAAGGGGATTTTAAGATAGCGGCAATATAAGGTTCGAAAATCTTCGCTTTCCTGTATTTTTCGTCCAGGAGATAGTAGCCTCTTTTTAGCCGGTGGATTTTTTTTTGTTTTAACCATCGTGACAGTTGCAATTCCACTTCGCTTTTGTTTTTGTATAGAAGATGTAAGTATTGAGATTCGATAACCGGCCGGTCTTTCAAGTCGCTGTAAAATTGTTCCCATTTCATAGCATTATCTTAGCAAAAATGCCATGTAAATGCAATGACTTTTTTTAAAAAAATCTCCTGTAGAAATAGGAACCCGCGAAACACGCGAAAAACACGAAAGAGTTGAAAATTCGAAATTCGAAATCGCGACACTTGAAATCCGAAACAAACCCAAATGTCCCAAAACTGTAAAAAGATAAAATGATGAATGATGAATGACGAATGATGAAGAAAAAACAGGAAGCGCGGAAGAGAGGAAAAGCGGAAGAAACAATCAGTGATAATCTGTAATACTATTTGGCAATTTCTGGTTTTTTTAGCTAAAATTTTCAAGCAGCGGTCTGGAAAACGTTTATAGAAAGGTATTACAGGCACCCCAAAATGGCTGTAATTATTTTTTTTTATCTTGCTTATTCCGACTGCCGACCATTGACATAATTTCGCCGGGGGGACATGGAAAGGTGGTGGTTGGGGGGTTTGGGGGGATAAGGAGGTGCCTAATTCCCCCCAATTTACTAGCCACTCCCGTAGGGAGGCCGCTTTAACTTTGGTTGCGGCTTACCGCGATGTGTAAGCTGTGGACAGGTGTTGTTTTCATTCGTGAAAATTCGAGTAATTCGTGGGCCTGCTTTTGTTTCTTGTTTTGAATTTTGAACATTTGTATTTTGAATTTGTTTGTACACGCGATTTCGTGCTTCATAAGGCGTGCTTCATGTTTCGCGATTTATTATTTTTCCGTCATTTAGGCTTAACGAAGCAGTAGTAGGGAACTGGCACTGCCTGTTCCTCCGCGCTGAGTCCGCGGGCGAAGGGTATAAAAAGTCTCCCAGGGCTTTAGAAAAATTTTCCCGGCGGGATTTGGAAGCAAAGCCTTGATTTAGCTGCGATTAAAGAGTTAGGATGGGGAGAATCGATTGTGAGTTGAATTACGCAAAGAAATGTGTATAATGATATTGCTATGAACGATCAATTTAAAAAATTTTTAAGTGTCCTGGAAACCCTTGATAAGGAGGGGGTGGAATACATCCTGATTGGAGGTGTCGCGGTGATTCTTCATGGTATTGAACGATTGACCGGCGATATCGATATTTTTGTTAAAATGGAAGATGAGAATATCGCACGCCTTAGAAATGCCTTGCATTCTATTTCCGAAGACCAATCCATCGATGAAATTACCCTTGAAGCATTGCAAGAATACGCAGTTATTCGTTTTGGGGCAGCGGACGAATTTTATATCGATATTATGGCGCGTCTGGGTGAAGTGGCCGTTTATGAGGACCTGGAATTTGAAATTCTTCTTCATCAAGGCATTAAAATAAGAATCGCCACCCCGGAAACTTTGTACAAACTGAAGAAAGATACTCTGCGACTAAAAGATAAATTTGATGCGGCTTATTTGAAATATCTAATCGATATCAGACATTCCAATAACACCGAAAAAAAGAACCCAATCGAGAGGTAAACCACATGCCGGTACAAAAATTTAAAACATTTGAAGATGCGGATAAAGCCTTATTGAATGCCCACCCTGATGACGCATACTTTGCCAGGGTTGCGGAATTATGGAATTTTGCCGATAAACTAAACCGGATATCTTATCCCAAAGGGATTTTTAAGTTCAAAACCATCGAGGAAGCCAATAGACATAGAGAGGAATTGGAACTTGCCCATATAAGAAAAAAGCAGGAAGAAATACGGACGAACAAGGCAAGCACAGATTTCACTAATTATTAACACGTGAAATCCCGACATTTTTTGCAGGGTTTGAAAAAAAACCGAAATCCGAAACAAATCCCAATTTGTAATTTCCCTTTTGAGTTCGCACTTCCTGCTTCGAATTTATTTCTCCCGGACTACCGGGTTGGTAAGATACCCGAGTTTTTCGATGGAAACCGTAACCCGGTCCCCTTCCTTTAAGAAAACCGGCGGCTGACGGGTAAAACCTACCCCTTCCGGGGTTCCTGTTATTATTACCGTCCCGGGCAACAACGTCATGGACCGGCTCAAATCGCTCACCAATTGAGCCACATTAAAAATCATGTCCGCTGTGTTGGATTCCTGGTAAATGGTTCCATTTATCTCTGTCTGTATGGCCAGGTTGTCGGGGTTCGGGATTTCATCCGCTGTCGCCAGGTAAGGACCCAACGGACAAAAGGTATCGAAACTTTTCCCGCGGCACCATTGTGTTTTCTGCTTCTTGATCTGCCAGTCCCTGGCGCTGACATCATTGGCGCAGCAATAACCGAAAATGTAATCCTTTACCTCGGAAACGGAAACATTTTTGGCTGCCTTGCCGATCACGATAGCCAGTTCAACTTCGTAATCGACTTCATCCGGCCCGGCTTTGGGCAGAATGATAGGATCGAGATGACCGGTCACGGCATTGACGCCTTTGAGGAACATGATCGGGATTTCCGGGTGACGGATATTGGTCTCATCGGCGTGTCTGGCGTAATTGAGCCCGATGCCGATGATATTGGGCGGAATTATGGGCGGTAAGATTTTTTTTATGGTTTCCTGTTCTCTCGTCACGGAAAAGGCTTCGAAAATATTGCCCATGATGATACGGGCGGTTTGATCTTCCTGGGTTTCGATTACCCCATAACGGATATCATTGGTTCCTGTAAGAAAACGAATCAATTTCATGGTTATGTCCTCATATTTTTGTTTTAGCGGTTCTATTATTATAACATATTGGTATCTCAAAAAAAGGAGTGTTAAGCGGAATTTGAATCTTTGAAAAGATGTTGACCCATGTGGGAGTATGTGGTAGAATAAAAAAAGGAGGTGTATGTGTTACCGAAGAATAGACCCCCAACACATCCAGGGGAAATGTTACTTAGAGAATTCTTAGAGCCAGCGGGAATACCACAATCCCAACTGGCACGTCATCTTGGGTGGCCATACGCGAAACTCAATGAAATTATAAACGGAAAACGCTCTATCTCCGCCGATGATGCGCTGGCTATTGGCGAAGCATTAGGCGTTGATCCTGTTTTCTGGTTAAACCTTCAAAGAGATTGGAATCTCTGGCACAGTCTCCAAAAACACCACCATATATCGCCAATACAATCCTTTTCATCCCCAGTTCATGCTTCGATATGATTAACAAATCCAACATCCCTGGCCTGTTCTCTCACTTCCGTTAAAACAACGCACTCTTCTGCTCAGGCATCGAATAAGCCGACAATTACTGGAGGTCCGAAATGGAGGGATCATTTTAGCCGCTTAAGTTTTGCCTCTCCCTATGGCAGCATCATTTTACTACTTCTCTACATGGTCACATTATCAAATACTACTGGATTTTCCCCATTTAAATTGTGGTAAGGCTATTGACTTCTTACAGGGTTAGTATTAAAATTTCTAATCATGCCTGAAACAAATATGTCAACGAGTCAGCTTAGCAAAAAAAAAAGATGGATTTTTCATCAAAAAAGTTTTCTAAGTTATTTATCTGTGCTGGCGCTGTGGTACTTGGCTTCCAGGTTGGGTTGGTTTGAATCCACGATACTTCCTCCTCCCACTGAGGTCATAAAAACCTTGATAAATTTGATTGTATCCGGTCAATTGTTTGCAGATGCGGGTATAAGCATATGGAGAGTTTTGGTAGGGTTCACAATTGCAGCGATAATAGGTATCGGTTTTGGAATTTTAACAGCTTCAAGCAGCCGTTTCAAGGAATACGGAAGTCCACTTCTGGAAATATTACGTCCCATCCCCCCGGTGGCATTTGTGCCGATATCGATTCTCTGGTTTGGAATAGGGAATGGCCCGGCGTATTTCCTGGTTTCTTTTGCTGCATTTTTTCCCATATACACCAATACTCTTGCCGGAATTCTTTCAGTGAGCCAAATTCATTACGATGCGGCTCTATGTTTAGGTGCTAAGCGACGACTTCTGTTAACTGAAGTATCACTCCCGGCTTCAATGCCTTATTTACTTGCCGGTTTAAAAACGGGACTTGGAACGGCATGGTTTGTTGTAATTGTGGCCGAACTTGTCGGCGCTCAATCTGGATTAGGATATATGATTCAATTAAACCGGCTGACACTTCAAAGTGAAAAGGTGTTGGCTGGAATGATTGCCATCGGTTTTTTGGGGTTTTCCATGAACAGGGGGATGTCCTTTTTACAAAAAAGGTTTATTCCCTGGTATGCCGAATCTTAATTACTATGAACTTGAACCCAAATAGACAAATTGAGAACTCTGATTTGAAGATAGAAGTTGTAGACCTTCATATGGCCTATCCGATAAATGGGAATTCGATAGGAGCAAAGGTTTTAGACGGAATTTCTTTTTCGGTAAAAAACGGCTCTTTCGTCTCTGTGCTTGGGCCGAGTGGATGTGGCAAAAGCACTCTGATCAAAATCATTGCCGGGCTTTTACTTCCTACTCAAGGCATTGTCAAAGTCGACGGTAATGGAATCAAAGGGCCCAGTTCCGATAGGACGGTGATATTCCAGGAATACGGATTGTTTGAGTGGAAGACGGTTATTGAGAATGTCGAGTTTGGGTTAAAAGCAAAAGGGATGCCGAAAAATGAAAGGTTGGATATCGCCCAAAAATACATAGACATGGTTCACTTGCGAGGTTCGGAACGGAAATATCCCAGGGAGCTTTCCGGGGGAATGAAACAACGCGCCGCAATTGCCAGGGCACTTGCTGTAAACCCTGAATGTATCTTGATGGATGAGCCTTTTTCGGCGCTTGATTCCCAAACGCGGCTTTTATTACAAGAAGAGATACTTGAAATTTGGGAAGTCACCAGGAAAACCATTCTACTTATTACTCATAACGTTGAAGAGGCTGTCTTTTTATCGGATCGAATTATCGTACTGTCTAATATCCCGGCCCGTGTATCCCATGATATCGATGTCGACCTTCCCCGGCCGCGGTCTGCAAATCTGCGTTTTGACAGGCGCTATAGAGATATAGCTGACTGTCTCTGGCAATCGTTACGAAGTGAGAGCAAACATGACGAGAGTTTTAAAAATAAATATATCGATAAGGAGGAGTGCTTGAATGAAAAGTCAAACAATGAAATTATTGGTTTTTAGTGTAATAGTCTCTGTTTCAATAGCAGGACTGCTGGGATGTCGGAAGACCGAGGAATCTAAAAAGGACTTTACATCTGTCAAAATCGGTTGGCAGATTCCACTTGCCACCCAAGGCCAAGTTGTCCAGGTACTTAAGCAAACCGATCTTCTTGAAACGCATGGCTTAAAGGCAAATTTTATTCCATTCAGTTACGGTGGGCCGCAAAGTGAAGCAGCTCTAGCTGGTGAGCTTGATGTAATATTCGTTGGAGATCAACCTGCCATTAACCTGATTGCCCGTGGAGGGAAGTGGAAAATCGTATCTCGCCTTTTCTATACAAAGACTGCGATTATGGTACCGCTGAATTCCTCCATCCGGAAAATAGAGGATTTACGGGGGAAAACGGTTGCCAGCCCTTTCGGCTCTGTGTCTCATAGGGAAGCGATATTGAAGGAACAATCGGCAGGGTTGAATGCCGACAAGGATGTGAATAATATAAATATGGATATATTAGAGATCAGTAATGTGGTTCAGTCCGGCGGTGACAAATCATGGGGAAAGATCGATGCAGTTGGAGTATGGGAGCCATCGACCTCACTTTTTGAAGCAAATAAACTTGCCCGCGTAGTGGACTACACTCGTACTTTAGGTGTCGTGGCTATCTCAGATGACTTTATTGCCAAACATCCTGGAGAAACCGTACAATTCCTTCGGGTTATCCTGGATGCCTGGGCTTATTTTGCCTCTCACACGGATCAAGTGAACCAATGGTATATCAAAGATGCAAAACTATCTTATACCCCAGAAATTCTTAAAATGGCTGCCGGTGTGGAACCCAATTATAATGCAAAGTCAATTAAGGATATTGACCTCAATTTGAACGATGAGCACATCAAGACCCTTGAAAAAGGTGCAGAATGGTCTTTTGAACGGGGTTTTTCAAAAAACAAAGCCCTGATGAAGCCGGCAGTTGACACATCGTTTTTATCAAAAGCCTTGAAATAGGAATTTGTAATCATGAAAAAAAAAAGCCGAAGAGAAAGCGAAATAAGTGATAGATTGCTAAAAGGTATTCCTAGCATTAGCATTCCCCAATTAGTCTTATTGCTAATAGGCATTTTAATAGGGTTAGGTATATGGTTTTTTCAGCAGTATCTTGCAAATTACATAACAAAAAAATATTCACTTGAGGATGTAGGTAGCTATTTTGCTATTGTCATCTGTGTTTTAGTTTCTTTTTATCTTGGATTCTTCTTATCTTCCATTTTTTGGCAAACAAAAAAAAAGATACCATCCATTACAGACAAGATGGAAAAAACTTACGATGATACAATTTTAAGGTTTCAGGATTTGGAAAAAACGGCAAGCGGTGTACTTAAAGAAGCTCAAAAAGTGATTTTTAAATCAACGTGGATAAGCCAACCTTGGGAATACATAACTGAAATCGAAAGAGCAGATAAGGAAGTTTCTGGGAAAAATGCTGCATACACGCATATTAATTCAATTACATTATATGGAACCATGGTCGGTTTTGCTTTTCTTTTGCCGGAAGCTTTAAGAAACCATCTCTGTAGAGCTAAAAATCAATTCCATACTTTATGGCTTTATGCCTCAGATGCAAAACTTGCTACTATTGATGGAGAAAAACCTCTTGTAAATTATCCCCTCTATCTAACAGCACAATTGGTATCTATATTACTCGAATGCAAATCATTCCTTGAGCTTTTAAAATCCGATGATTTTCAATTCACAATAAAAATCGGCTATTTTCCTCATGATCTTTTTAATGCAGTCATACATCTAGCGAATCATGAAATTGCTATTCTACAAGCTCTTGACAGAGATGGGTTGGCCAGAATCCTCAATGGAGAGGAATTACAGTATGGAACTCGTTTTATTAATACTCCAGAAGAAATAGGAGCATATGAAAGATTCGCAACTGCAATAGCAAACCTCAATAACACTTTCAAAAGGAAAAGAGAAATATGGACTATTAGAGCTTGTGGAGGCAAAGATACTCCAGTGATAAAAATTGAAAACCCTCATTGGAATTATAATAAAGTAAAGAGAGAGGCTACTCTCATTTTATCCTCTGATAAGTATGATGAGACTAACACAGAGATATCATTAAAAGATTTAAACGAAACAAGGGAGTGCCTAAATGCGTTGATTTATGGGATAAAATTTGAACCGGAATCAGGTGGAGATATTAGGTGTTTAGATGGTTTAGCTGCCACAATGAAATCTTCCCATAATATGAAATGTCCCTGTGAGGAGGAATTGACTCCGAGCACTTCTACTTGATTAATTAATTTTAAATAAGGAATAAAATTGCATGAAAACTCTAAGAGGTACCCCGAAGCATTTGAGTAAAACCGGTGAACTGGAAGGATTTACCTATCTCATGTTAAATTTTCCCTTCTCATGTACTTACCAATGTTTGAAATGCTTCAACCTGATGGATAACCATCCGAATACAACCGGAAACCCATTGTCTCTTGAAGAAATCCGACGTACAATAAACGAAGCCAATGAACTTGGGGCGAAGGCCGTTGTTATCGCTGGGGAGGGGGAACCGACGTCACATAAAAATATCATCGAGATTGTGTCTCTGATCGACCAATTGGAAATGATCCCAATAATTTACAGCAATGGGAGCACTTTAAATTCCAGGTTTGCCCAGAAATATCATGATTTAAACGTTTGCCTCGTGATTGCCCTTGATTCACTGAACCCCCAGGTATATAACCTGTTAACCAACAATAAAGGTGATGTTTTATCTCAAGTTTTAAAAAATCTGGCAAATATTCGTCACGTTTATTCAGATACCATAGAATACAAAGATGACTTAAAGATCGTTCGCCTTGCCCTTAATATGACGGTATGCAGCAGAAATATGAGTGAGATCGAGGATATTAAAAAAATTGCGGGAGACGACATATATTTTGTATGTAACCCCCTGGCAAGATCTGGTAATGCTGTAGCCAATTGGAAAAAATTGGTAGAAAGTGAAGCGGATTTTGAAGATTTTCAAAAACTCGCCAGGAAGTACTCGGAATCCGGTGGCCCACTAACTCTTAATAGTTCAGGATTTTGCGGTTATTCACTGAATGGAATCGGAATCGGCCCTTTTGGGCACTATATGACATGCGCATATACAACGGAAACAAATGGATTGCTGGGAACAATACGGGACCGAAACCTTCAGGATGCATACAAGTTAAAGACAAATCATGAACGCAAGCACTATGAACGCCATGGTCAAATTCCATGCCTGGTTCGCGATTTGTCTTTTAAGGATTTTCTGAATTCATTAAGATTAAAAGTGTAAGGATATACTAATTCCAAAGAAAAGATTTTCCCCTGTTGGGAAAAAATGGGGCATAAAATGATTGATAAAACCATCATTGTTAAAGCCGCTGTAGTTCAGGCAGCGCCGGTGCTTTTCAACCACGATGCTACAGTAGAAAAAGCTGTAAGCCTGATCGCTGAAGTCGCCCGGCAAGGTGTAAACCTGGTTCTTTTCCCTGAAGCATTTATTCCTGCATACCCCCGCGGTCTGACTTTCGGCACAGTTGTAGGAAACCGAAGCCCTGCAGGCAGGGAAACATGGCAGCGGTATTGGGATAATTCGATAGATGTCCCGGGACCAACCACAGATCGCCTGGGCATTGCAGCACGGGAAGCAAATATATATCTTGCCATAGGTGTTATCGAAAGGGACAGCCGCACCAGGGGAACACTGCATTGCACAACTCTCTACTTTGGTCCAAATGGTCAATTGGTGGGAAAACATAGAAAACTAAAACCCACAGCAGCAGAACGTATTATCTGGGGCGAAGGCGACGGCAGCACCCTGACAACGCTGGATACAGAAATCGGTAAAATCGGCGGCTTGATCTGCTGGGAAAACTACATGCCCCTGGCCCGCATGGCCATGTACAACCACGGGGTCGAAATCTACCTGGCGCCTACAACGGATGCACGGGATACCTGGCAGGCCACGATGATCCATATCGCCTGCGAAGGCCGCTGCTTTGTACTGGGCTGCAATCAATTCGTCACCAAAGACATGTACCCTAATACTTTACCCGGGATCGAAGAACTGGCAGACCAACCGGATATTATGTCCCGCGGCGGCAGCGTGATTGTCTCCCCCATGGGAAAAATCCTGGCCGGTCCGCTTTTCGACCGCGAAGGTATCTTGTACGCCGATCTGGATAGGGCAGAAGTAATTAAGGGGAAAATGGATTTCGACGTCATCGGCCACTACGCCAGACCGGATATCTTCCACTTAACCATCGCTAACCAACCTGGGCCGATTAAAATTAAAATGATGAATGATGAATGATGAATGATGAATGATGAATGATGAATGATGAATGATGAATGATGAATGATGAATGATGAATGATGAATGATGAAAGGAAAAAAGGAAGAGCGGGAAAAGATGGAAGTTGAGAAGGTGAGAAGGTGAGAAGGTGAGAAAAAAGAAAAACAATCAGTGAAATCTGCGTAATCGCCCATACGTGGACGAATGTTTTTTTCTTCGCGGTCCTTCGCGTTCTTCGCGGCTATTTTTATTCGTGTTAATTCGTGTAATTCGTGGGCATGATACTTGACATAATATCATTTTTTTGTAAGAATGGGATATGATATTTTTAAAGCCGGGTTTTGAAACCTGTGAGCAAAAGGAGCATCTACCATGAACGCGGAAATCTGGGCCATCGGCGGCGGTAAAGGAGGCACGGGGAAAAGTTTCCTGGCCTCCGGACTGGCTATGTATTTAGCGGGCATCGGGAAAAAAGTAACCCTGATCGATGCCGACCTGGGCGGCGCTAACCTCCATACGATTCTTAAAATGGAAAAACCGGCAGCCACCCTGAGCGATTTCTTCGAAAGAAAAGTTTCCCTGGAAAGCATTAGCCAGGAAACTGAAATTCCTAATTTGCGACTGGTTACCGGCGATATTCACACCTTAAGCCCGGATACTATAAAATACGGGCAGCGGGTCAAATTGTACCGCCATATCAAGAGTATGACCGATGATTACGTAGTAATCGACCTGGGCGCCGGATCAAACCTCAATACGTTGGATACGTTTCTCCTGGCCGATAAAATGATCACCATCACGGTCCCGGAAATTACCTCCATCGACAACATGTACCATTTCTTGAAAAAGGCATTGTTTCGTAAACTAAATGTCTTCCTGGCAGACCACAACTTGAAAGATGCGGCCAAAAATACCTGGCGAACCCGCGATGAAAACGATATCAGGACCATCAAACACCTGGTGGACCACTTCAAAACTATCTCACCGGAAGTCTGCAATATGCTGGACAATGAATTTTCCCGGCTCAACATTTATGTCGTGGTCAACCAGGTCAGGCATACCCCCCACAGCCATATCGGTTCTTCGATCAAAAGCGTTATCATGAAGTATTTCGGCGTCCCTGCTTATTACGCGGGGTCTATTTCCTATGATAATTCCCTCTGGAAATACATGGACCGCGGGGAAGCTTTTTTCGGTATGACTTCCACCGCGGCCATCATGGAAGAGATCGGGAATATTGCCTGGAACCTTATGGAAAATAAGCAGGTTAAATTGTCGGATATTTCCTCAGAGGTGCTGCTATGAATAACGAAGACCTTAAGAAATACTATGAAATACTGGAACTGGACAGCGATGCGTCCAGGGAAGATATCGCCAGGGCATATAAACACCTCAAAAATCTTTACTCTAAAACTTCGCTGGCCACCATCCCGGTAGACAACGAATGGAATGAGTCTGATAAACGGGGCATCCTGGAACAGGTGGAAGATGCGTATCTAAAACTGCTGCTTGTTCCACGGGAAGAAAAAGCGGATGAATTCCCGGAAGGCGAAGGCCCCACCATGACTCCCCTGGAAGAATTTCAACCAAAGGAAGAACCGGTAATAGCCCGGGACGAATACCGCCCCCCTGAAGAACCGGCGGTCTCTATCGACTTTGACGAGGAAGAACCGCCAAAACAGGAACCGGGAATTAAAGAAGAATTGTTCGATAGTTTCGTCGAGGAAGAGGTACTGCTTTTTGACCTGGATACGGAAACAGCAATTGAAGAGGAAACGGAAATCGAGGTGGAAACGGAAATCAAGGAAGCTGCGCAGGAAAAACAAGTGGAAAAGGAAGTAGAAAAGGAAGATACCCAGGCGGAAAAATTCATCGGCGGGGTTGATGCGCAGCCGATCACCGGCGCTGTTCTAAAAGAATTACGAGAAAAACAGGAACTGGGACTCCCGGACCTGGCCGATTCTACCCAGGTACCGATGGAAAAGCTGGAAGCCATCGAGGCGGAAGCTTTCGATAAACTGCCGGAGGCCGGGTACCTGAGATATTATGTGACCTCTTATGCCAGGGCGCTGGGTCTGCCTGATCCCAAAGACGCCGCGGATCAATATATGAAACGCTTCAGGGATCAGAACAAAGGGTCGGGAGCCGCGGACTTATCATGAGACCTACGCTGCGATTTTTAACGGATGAGTCGATCCGGGAAATCCTGTCTGAAGCCAGGGATTTACTCTGTAAATTAGGTATGAAAATTTACCATAAAGAATTGCTTGCTCTTTTATCCGATCACGGGGCCGCGGTGGACAGCGGCAGTAAAAATGTAATTTTTACCAATGACATCATCGATAAGGCTTTAAAAACCGTACCCCCATCCTTTCAATTGTATGACGTGAAGGGAAACCGGACGCATGATTTTTCTCATTACAATGTACATTTTACGCCGGCGTCATCGGCTTTGAATATTATCGATGCCGGGGCCGATGGGATGCGCAAGCCCCACACCCTTGATTTTATTCGTTATGTAAAAGTGGTCAACCGCTTGAAATACCTGGCCGCGCAGAGTACGGCCTTTATCCCGGCGGATGTCAGCGAGAAAATCGCCGACAGTTACCGGCTGTACCTGGCTTTACTTTACGGGGAAAAGCCCGTGGTGACCGGTACTTTTAATGATGGGGGTTTCGCCGTGATGAAAGCGATGCTGACAGCGGTGAGGGGGACGGAAAAGGCTTTAAAGGATAAGCCGCTGGCTATTTTTTCCTGTTGTCCCACCACGCCGTTGAAATGGAGTGAGCATACTTGTGCGGACATTATGGCGTGCGCCCGCTGCGGCATCCCGGTGGAGTTGGTTTCCATGCCGTTGGCGGGATTTACCGGGCCGGTGACGTTGGTGGGTTCCCTGGTGGGGCATACGGCCGAGACGTTGAGCGGGATCGTTATCAGCCAATTAACCCAACCGGGTGCGCCGCTGCTTTACGGCGGGGCGCCGGCAGTTTTCGACGTGCGTTATGAAACAACCCCCATGGGCGCCGTGGAAACGCAGATGATGGATTGCGCTTACAATGAAATCGGCAAATTTCTTAATATTCCCACGCAGGCTTATGTGGCGTTAAGCGATGCGAAAGTCCCGGACGCCCAGGCGGGGCTGGAAACTTCCATGGGCGCCGTGATGGCGGTTCTTTCCGGGGTCAATAGTATTTCCGGGCCGGGGATGTTGGACTTTATTAATTGTTTTAGTTTAGAGAAATTGGTGTTGGATAATGAAATTTGCGGCATGGCGTCCCGGTTGGTAGAAGGGATTGAGCCCAGGGAGGATTTCCCGGCGGTTCCCAGGTATGAGGAGTTGTTAAAAGAGCAGCATTTGTTGATTTCGAAGCATACGCGCCGTTATTTGAGGCAGGAGCATTATTTTCCCGGTCCGGTCATCGATCGTGCGTCGCATGAGCGGTGGCAGGAGCAGGGAAGTTTGTCCCTGGTGGAGCGGGCGCACCGGGAGGTAGAGCGTTTGATCGGTGAATATGAGCCGTCGTCCCTGGCTCCGGAGGTTAAGACGGAGTTGACAGGAATTATGGAAGCCGGGGCCCGGCGCTGCGGCATGGAAAAGCTGCCGGATTGTTATTAAATAAATGCCTCCGGCGGCAAGGGACCTTTTTGAAAAAAGGTCCCTTGACCCCCCAAAAACTTTTGATGAATAAAATAATAAACATTCCAATCGACAAAATCAAACCTGACGTCACCGGCGTCTTAAAAACGCAAGGGATCCCTCCCCCACCCGGCCCCCCGCCTCCCGGGCGGGTCGAATTTCTTTACTATTCCGCGGAGGATCTTTTTTTGAAACTGGCGACCCCTACTGCCATCATGGCCGATATTACCATCGAGCAATTTGCCGAAGTATTTAAAGGGAATGGCCGGAATGAACCCGATACACCCCTGGGAAAAATTTTCCCCAGGGCTTCTCACCTTTCCTTGTTTGCTTTCACCCTGGGCCTGGAGGTCTGCTTTGAAATCGAGGAACAACTTAACGTGCACAACTTCGCCCTGGGCTATATGCTGGATGCGGTGTCCTCTTACAGTGCGGACAAAGGCGCCGGGGCGGCGCAAGAAATTTTTTTAAACCTTCTTTCTTCAATGGGACGGGGACAGGTAGATGACTCCACGCGGGCGCTGCTGTATAGTCCCGGTTACTGCGGCTGGCATATCAGCGGTCAGCAGAAACTCTTCGAATATTTGAAACCTGAGGAGATCGGTATCCATTTGAATAAAAGTTTCCTGATGATACCGTTGAAATCCATCTCCGGGGTATTGGTGGCCGGGAATAAAGAGATTCACCGGTTTAAAAATAGTTATCCTTTCTGTTCTCGTTGCCGGTCCGTGAATTGTAGGGAAAGGATTGCACAGGTTTTTAAATAACCGTCACGGATGGACGGTTCCCGGACCTCCCAAAAATTTTCATTAAAATTTGACATTTGCATACTTTATATAATATCATTAATCTCATTTAGAGCATGACGAGGAAGAAAATGACAAAAAAATTTTTAACTTGTGTATTGATGGCATTGTTTTTGTATTATCCGTTGGCAGCGGAAGATGCGGTAAAAGCGGAAAAAAACGAAGAAAAGATGGAAAAGGAGGAAACGGAAGAAAATCAAGCAAACACCCCCTTTTTTAAGAGCCTGTGGCAAGACGAAGGTCGTATCCTCTCGTCCCCTCTCCGCATGAAAGGAAAAGATTTTGCCATCTGGGGCGGTGTGGCCCTCATGACCGGCGTCCTGATCGCCAATGATGAGACGATTTACAGGGAATTCAAGGAGTACCAGGGCAAACACAAATGGGTCGATGACGTTAGCCCCAAGATAACCAACCTGGGACTGGGTCAATGGACCCTGGGCGCAGCCGGGGCTTTTTATCTGGGCGGCCTTATTTT
>Ga0315276_10003167_pt1 | contig 15105 bp, 15 predicted proteins | sample YL17G05_0_MG_FD_204542 | JGI IMG/M metagenome (GOLD analysis project Ga0315276, IMG submission 204542) | Sediment microbial communities from Yellowstone Lake, YNP, Wyoming, USA - YL17G05_0 | ecosystem: Environmental > Aquatic > Freshwater > Lake > Sediment | place: USA: Wyoming | collected...
AATTACAAGTTAAGCCCCCTCACCCTTCCCCTCTCCCCCGCAAACGGGGGAGAGGGCGGGGGTGAGGGGGAAGGATAAAAAAGGAAATTCCTATACAATTAAATTATGAAAAAATATTCCAAATCGGCCTGAAAGGAATCATCCAGGAAGCCGAGGAGCGGCTGAAAGCAATCGATCGAGAGGTGCCGCCCGATTACGTCGAGCAAAAAGAATTTCTCCAGGCTCCCTTCATCGCTCTCGATACGGCCGTGAAATTTATCGCATGCCCTGGACCAAACATCCCAGGGAAGAGCATATCCAGCGTCTCCAGGAAATCGCCTCTGAGATGGGCGTAACAACTACCGTGGGGAATTGACGGGATTAGGTCAATTTGCCGCTGGCCTTGAATTCGTCCAGACTATTCTTCTCGACTTGAACGGAGCGCCCCAATTTTACGGCTTTCACTTCCCCCCACTCGGTCAATTCGTAAATTTTCTTGCGGCCAACGCCTAAATACTTGGCCGCTTCCGGGACGGAGAGTAAACCAGACGTAACATAGGTCTCTCTGGTATCATCTCTTTCTTTTTTAGCGGCCATCTGGACCCTCCTGTCTTTTGCCCTCTTTCATTTATCGAAAGTTTTTACAATCTTTCCCTCTCCCCGTTCCCCAAGGGCCATGAAGAGCGGAAAAGGCTCTTGGATTAATAATTAGTGCCCATCCGGAAACCCCCTCTCCCCTTGCGGGAGAGGGTCGGGGTGAGGGGGAGCAAAAAGGACTCCTTAGTAATTTTGGCGTCGTTCGATGGGATAGCCTGCCGTCCGCCAGGCCTCAAAACCACCCAGCAACGGATATACATTCTTGTAGCCCTGTTGGATCAATTTCAGCGCCACACGGGCGCTGGTGCCCTCATTTCTTCAAGTTCAGTAGGTGATGATCAGACACTCCCTGGAAACCGGCAATTCTACATGGTCGGAGGCTAAGATTGACTCGGGATCATAATAGGTCGCCCCCTTGATCTGGGAGTCATCGGGGTGGCGGCGTACATCGAGAAAATAGAGCGGCTCCCCCTTATCCAGGCGATCTTTGACTTGCTGGGCCGTTAGACGGGCCATCTGCGATTCGGATGCGGGAGCTGCCATGAATTCTCCCTCCTTTTACTTCCCTCAATAAGATCGAGGTTCGTTGGAAAGCCCGAAATCTAAGAGATTGAAAATGGGGAAGAACTACTATATTCTCAAATTATAGTATTCGAACCTTCTATAATCATAGGATGGCATCAAATTTTTAAAATGTCAAAGATGAGAGCCTCTGAAACAGATAGACCCGCCCAAAAACCGGATCTTCCAGATGCCGGGCCTCCCCAGGAGGAAATGGCCCCCTTCGGATACCGGCAGGTCCCGGCCCGAGAAAAGCGCCAATGGGTTCTCCGCCACTTCAATTCCATCGCCCGGCAATATGACTGGATGAACACTGTCCTCAGCTTTGGCCTTCAGCACCATTGGAAAAGTGCGGCCATTCGGGCCTTGGAATTAAAGCCCGGCGACCGGGTCCTCGATGTATGCGGCGGAACCGCCGACCTTTCCATCCTGGCCGCCAAGGAAATCGGGCCCGAGGGGTCGGCCGTTCTTTATGACATCAACCGGGCGATGATCGAGGCGGGAAAGCCCAAGGTAGCCAGAACTTCCCCCGCGTCGAGGATCTGGTACGTTCAGGGCGATGCGGAGCAGCTCGCCTTGCGAGATGGGCAATTTGAAGCGGCCTTCGTGGGCTTTGGGATTCGCAACCTGACCCGGATGGAGAAAGGGCTGGAAGAGCTGTACCGAGTTTTGAAACCCGGAGGGAAACTGATGTGCCTGGAGTTTTCCATTCCCACTTCCGACTGGTTCAGGTGGCTCTACCATTTTTATTCCTTCCACATCATGCCCCTTGCGGGCCAGATCCTTGCCGGCAGCCGGGAGGCCTACACGTATCTTCCGGAGTCCATCCGCAAATTCCCCCTCCCGGGCGAATTGGCATCGATCCTCGAGCGGATCGGGTTTTCGAACGTCACGTACCGGCCCCTCACAAACGGAATCGCCGTCATCCATCTCGGAATAAAACCCAACAAAATCTTTGCCACAGAGGACACCGAGAACACAGAGAAGGCCAAATGATTTCTTTCGCTAAAAAGGACTTAATTGACAGGTTTGAAAACTTTCATTTAGCAGGATCATCAGTGAACCCCTTACGCCTCGCGCCTGCCGACTTACGATCCTTGGTCATTATGACTCTGTGTTCTCTGTGCCCTCTGTGGCGATAAATTCTTATTCCTTGATCATAAGTTTTCTCCGCGTTCTCTGCGCTCTCTGCGGTGAATGATTTTTATGAAACTGAACTGGGCCGAACGGTGGGTAGTCAACAACCCTTCCCGGGTTATCCAGCAGCGGGTGGAGATGCGCTGGTTGAGAAAAATGAGCCATCTCAAAACCGGAGCTGTCATCCTGGAGGTAGGTTGTGGCCGGGGCGCAGGAGCCGGGCTTATTCTCAAGGAATTCCAGCCCGCAGTACTCCAGGCAATGGACCTCGACATCGAGATGATTGGCAGGGCCAAGGATTATCTATCTCCGGAGCAGGTGCGGAGAATCTCTTTCTACGTGGGGGATGTGCTGCGGCTTCCTTATAAAGACGGGGTCCTGGACGCGGTTTTTGCCTTCGGCGTTTTACATCACGTTCCAGACTGGCAGGGCGCTCTTGGCGAAATTGCCAGGGTCCTAAAGACCGGCGGGACCTATTTCTTGGAAGAAATCTATCCTTCCCTTTATCAGAACATCATTACGAAACACATCCTTCTGCATCCCCGAGAAAACCGTTTCCTAAGCCAGGATCTGAAAGAAACGATGAAGGAAGTGCAACTTCACCTGAAAAGCCATTTAGAGATCGAAAAAATCGGCATCCTGGGGGTTTTGATCAAGGAAAATTGATCCCCGCTGAATATCGGGAATCCGCCGCCTGAATGATGAGCGTTGAAAGCTTCATTTCTCTTTCGCGATCGGAAACGTGATTTGCGCGCCGAACCAGCCGATGGTGGTTACCATAGGAATAAGGGATAAGACCAGTAGCAAGTAGAGGATTCCAAATCCCTTCAGGGAAACCAAGACATCTGGGTTCGTGATTCGCCAGATAAAGGCCCCGGCCGATGCCACCATCAACAGGATTGAGAAGCAAATCTTGATGGTGACTGGCCTCATCGGCTTGGCCAGATAATTCAGCCACCAGGTGAACCAGCCCGTCAGAATGGCCAGAGGGGTGAACAGGATGCCACCCCCCAGGCAATGTACGGCAGTGAGCTCAAAAGAGCTGATGCCAGTAAGGAGATAGAGGAGGTTGAATAGCGGCGCCGCGAACATGAAAACGATGGGGAAGTGGACCAACATCGGATGCGGATGACGCCTGAGGGTGGGGTAGCGTGCCAGGAGCTGGGATAGAAATTTCGGCATCGGCCTCTCAGAAACTCCTTCCTTCTTCACCACCCCCACCTGGGGATATCGGTCCAGGACTTCAAGGCCGTGAGGAGCCGCCTCGATATCCGCGGTCAGGTCGCTGCCGGCCTGGTGGCGTTTCATGTGAACCCCGGTCTTCCAAAGCTTGCTCTGGCTGACGTCGATAACTCTTCCCTGGTGAACGATGTATACCGCGTTCCCATCCTGGCCGTTGAACCTGGACAAAGATGCCGAATCGAATTCCTTCATCAATCTATCCTTTTAATTGGGATGCGGATTTTCACAGATAAACGCAGAAAAGGATCTTTTACTAAGGAGTCCATAATTGACCAGGCATAATCTTCCAAAATCTCCCCTGACCCCTCTTTTTCAAAGAGGGGGAATTCCTCCCTTTTGTAAAGGGAGGGAAGGAGGGATTTAGTCTTCGGTGTCTATACAATTATGGACTGACTAATAACAGAACAGAAATGATATAGAAAATTCTATAGCCGGTTCGTTATTTACTTTTTGAAATCCTGAAAATCCGTTTTTATCTGCGTCCCGACAATCAGATCACTCAACTAATCTTCTCATTTTTCCCGGAGGGATGGCAAATAAAAAATTCGGGCTCGCCGGGACAATTTAATAGCATCGGATGCCCACCTCATAGTATATTTTCAAAATGGGTTTGAAATCCCCCGGGGGATTCCTTATAATTTTTTATAGACCATTCAGCTCCAATTCTTTGATTATTTTATACTGACCTGAGGAACGAGGAATGGGAAATTTTTCGCGTCGGGACTTCTTGAAAGCCGTTTCTCTTACGGGGACCGCCGCCGTGGTGGGTTGTTCCTCAGAACCCGCCAGGAAACTAATTCCCTACATCATCCCCCCGGAAGATATCATCCCCGGCGAGGCCACCTGGTATGCCACCACCTGCCGCGAATGCCCGGCCGGGTGCGGCCTGCTGGCCAAAAATAGGGACGGCCACATCATAAAAGCAGAAGGCAATCCCCTCTATCCCGTGAATCAGGGAAAACTCTGCGCCCGGGGCCAAGCTTCGGTACAAGGGCTTTATAATCCGGACCGCTACCGTAATCCCCTGCGGAAGAAGACAGATGGGAGCTTCGAACCCATCTCATGGGAAGCCGCCGAGCAACACCTCCTGAATAAGCTCGCGGAGCTTAAAAAGAAGGGAGGAAGAGACCGGGCCGTCTTCCTGACGGAATTAATCACGGGAACGCAAAAGAACCTGATCACCCGCTGGCTGGAAGAGCTGGGCGCAGGGGGACCTGTACTCTTTGAACCCTTTGCCTACGAACCCCTGCGGAAGGCGAATGAGGTGGTTTTTGGTCAGGGCCGGATTCCTACCTATCATATCGATCAGGCTGACTTTCTCCTTTCCTTCAGCGCCAATTTCCTGGAGGCGTGGCTTTCCAACGTCCAGTATGCCCGGCAGTTCACGTCTTTTCATGCACCCGGTGATAGTGGCAAGAATCTTTTCATATACGTGGGCCCCCGGCTTTCCATGACAGCGGCCAATGCCGACCATTGGATTGCTGTGTCTCCGGAGAACCAGTCAGTGGTAGCTCTGGGGATCATCCATCTCCTCCTTACCAAAGGCCCGACTACACCCACTAAAGGAGAACAGAGAGCAGCCCTGGAGGCGCAAGTCAGCAGCTTCTCCCCCGAGATGATAGAGAACAGGACGGGGGTGAAAGCCCAGACGCTCCGGATGGTGGCCGAAAAATTCTCGAAGGCCAAAAAGCCCTTGGCCCTCGCGGAAGGGCTGTTCTGTTCAGATACCCGGGCAACGGAAACGGCGATTGCAGCCAATCTCCTTTGTGCTCTCTCTCCCGACGTAAGACAAACCATAGATTTTGCTGATCCTTCTTCCTTGGGAGAAGCCGTTCCGGCGGAGAAGATGAAGGAATTGACGCAGAAGATGTTAAACGGAGAGATTGACCTGCTGTTCATCGATCGGGCCAATCCCGTCTTTCATCTTCCCCCGGCGGGGGAATTTCTCAAAGCCCTGAAGAAGGTCCCGACGGTAGTGAGCTTTTCCAGCTTCCCCGATGAAACGTGCGAGCAGGCCCACCTGGTCCTCCCCACTCACACGTTCCTGGAATCCTGGGGGGACTACAGCCCGAGGAAAAATGTGGAAGGGCTGCTGCAGCCGGTTATGGGGGCGATGTTCGATACCCGGCAATTGGGTGACATCCTTCTTGCAACGGGGAGAAAATTGGTGGGGGAGAAAAAGTTCCCCTGGAAAAATTTCTACGAAATGCTCCGCGCGGAATGGGCGCAGAAGGGAAAAGGCAAGGAATCACCCGAAACCTTCTGGCAGGAAAGCCTGCAAAGAGGAGGGGCCTGGAGCGCGCAAAGCAGAGAACCGGTTCGGTCACTATCGGGCTCATTAAATATTACCTTCACCCAACCCTCATCGCCTCCTCCCGGAAAAGCAGAGAAGCTTTTCCACTTTGTCACCTACCCTACTGTCCAGTTCTTCGACGGCCGCACCGCCAACCGACCTTTCCTGCAGGAAATGCCCGACCCCATGACCAATATCACCTGGGGAGGATGGGTAGAGATAAACATGGAAACGGCCAAAAAACTGGGGATCTCTAAGGGGGATGTTCTTACGCTGCGGTCGCCGCACGGAACATTGCAGGCTCCGGCTTACCCTTATCCGGGGATTCCCGAGGGAACACTGGCCATGCCCATCGGGCAGGGACATGGGGCCTATGGCCGTTTCGCCGATAGCCGGTCGGGCAACCCGGTACAATTGATTTCTCCGGGCACCGATCCTTCATCGGGCGGAATCATCCGGTCGGTCCCGGAAGTGACCGTAGAAAAACCGGGTCATTCCATTCCCCTGGCCAACACCGACGGCAGCCTTTACCAGCACGGGCGAAGGCTTGCTCAGGCTATCTCTGGGCAGGAGTACCAGCAAATGGCCGGCCAGAAGCCGCCCATCGTTCTGCCGCTCCCCGAAGGGTTTACCAAACGAGATGATTTCTATCCTCCCCATCAGCACTCTGAATACCGCTGGGTGATGGTTGTGGATTTAGACCGTTGTATCGGCTGCGGGGCCTGTGTGGTGGCCTGCTACGCGGAAAACAACGTGGCCGTCGTGGGAAAGGATGAGGTTCTCAGGGGCCGGGAAATGTCCTGGCTGCACATCGAACGCTATTTCGAGCCCGAGAAACCGAAACCAGAGGAAGCGCCCGGGATTCGCTTCCTCCCCATGCTCTGCCAGCATTGTGACGAGGCCCCCTGCGAAGTCGTTTGTCCGATGTTCGCCCCCAATCACAGCCGGGATGGGATTAACAACCAGGTTTACAACCGCTGCATCGGCACGCGCTTTTGTTCCCAAAACTGCCCTTACAAGGCGCGCCGCTTCAACTGGTTCACCTGGTCCCGTTATGAATCGCTCAACTGGCAGCTCAACCCCGACGTGACCGTGCGGCATAAAGGGGTGATGGAGAAATGCTCCTTCTGCATTCAACGGATCGTGGCGGCCAAGGTCCAGGCCAGGAGCGAAGGCCGCAAGGTCCGCGACGGAGAATTTACCACGGCCTGCGCCCAGACCTGCCCGGCGGATGTCTTCACCTTCGGCAATCTTAAGGACCCGGACAGTCGGGTAGCAAAACTGATTCAAGACCCCAGGGCTTATCAGGTATTAGGCCAACTGAATACGAAACCGGCAGTTATTTACCTGAAGAAGATCGTGCAGAAGATTTGAGACCGTAAGTCGCAAGTCGCGAGAGCGCAAGTAGTAAGTTTTCATCCGGAAACTCCCTCTCCCCTCGCGGGAGCGGGGCGGGGTGAGGGGGAATAGAAATGAAAAGCCTTTATATCCCGATCGCCATCACCCCCACCCTGACCCTCCCCCGTCAGAGGGGGAGGGGAATTCCCGGGTTTCCGGATGGAAACTAGTTAAAACCCCTTACGACTTGCGCCCTCGCGGTATTTTAACTTCAGGCATTCAAGGTATTCAAGGCATTTTATTTTAGGCCCCTTCCATGGAGCATCTCAGTTATCACGATGTAAACCGGGAAATATTGCGGACCCTCTCCCGGCCGCCGCGGTCTTATTATCTTATCGTAGGAGCGTTGTTCCTCGGGATCTTATGGGCGGGCATCGTTTGGTACTACCAGATCGTCACGGGCCTGGGGGTTACGGGGCTTTTACACCCGACCATGTGGGTCCTTTACCTGGTCAACTTCGTCTTCTGGGTGGGGATCGCCCACTCCGGCACTTTGATCTCCGCCATCCTTTATCTCTTCCGGGCGAAGTGGCGCACCCCCATCGCCCGCAGCTCCGAAGCCATGACCATCTTTGCCGTGATGATCGCCGGCCTGTTTCCTCTCGTCCACTTGGGCAGGGTCTGGATTGTCTACTGGATGATTCCCTACCCCAACCAGCGGACTCTGTGGCCCGATTTTCAGTCTCCTTTGACGTTTGATTTTCTCGCCATATCTACCTATCTCACGGTAAGCGTCCTTTTCTGGTATACGGGGCTCGTCCCGGATCTGGCGGCAGTTCGGGACCGGGCTTCGGGAATCCGGCGCAAGATTTATGGTTTCTTCTCCCTTGGCTGGACCGGCACCGACCGCCAATGGCACCATCACGGCACGGCTTATCTTCTGCTGGCCGGGCTGGCCACTCCCTTGGTCGTCTCGGTGCACAGTGTAGTCTCCTGGGACTTTGCCCTCATCATCGTTCCCGGGTACCACAGCACGATCTTCGCCCCCTATTTCGTGGCCGGCGCCATTCATTCCGGCCTGGCCATGGTTCTCACCCTGTTGATTCCCCTGCGGCGAATTTTCCACTTTGAGAATATCATCGCCGTCAAAGACCTTGAGTCCGTCGCCAAAACCACCATCCTCACCGGGCTGATCGTCGGCTATTCTTACATCATCGAATATTTCATGGCCTGGTACAGCGGGAATATCTTTGAAAGGCAAACCTTCATCTTCCGGGCCTTCGGCCATCATGCATTCATGTTCTGGCTCATGGTGTTCTGCAACGCAGTGGCGCCGCTCTTCTTTTTCTTCAAGACGGTCCGCACTCGCCTATGGTCCCTGCTGACCATCGCCATCCTCATTAATATCGGCATGTATTCCGAACGCTTCGTGATCATCATCGGGTCCATGGCCCAGGATTTTATTCCTTACAATTGGGGCTTTTATCATCCCCGATGGGTGGAGCTGAGCATCACCGTGGGATCTTTCTGCCTGTTCCTGTTTCTTTTTCTCCTCTTCGTAAAATTCCTCCCCTCCATCTCCATTGCCGAGATCAAGGAGGACCTGACCCCTTTCCTCAGGGGAAAAGGAAAGCGAGACCACCATGGTGCATGATCCCGCACTGTTGGGCGTTTTCCCCTACCTGGATGACCTCCTGGATGCCCTGAGAAAGCTAAAGGGAGCAGAACGTAAGATTCTTACGGTTTTCTCCCCCATTCATTTCTCCGAGATCCAGGAGATCATAGGGTATAAGCCGAGCATTGTGAGATATTTAGCCCTTGTCGGGGGAATTTTGGGGGGCACCAGCCTGGTGGGTCTGGCCGTCTATGCCCATCTAAGTTTTAAATTAATTACCAGCGGCAAGCCCATCATACCCCCCATTCCCTTTGTTGTGCCCTTCTTCGAGGGCATGATCCTCCTGGCGGTTATCTTTGCCGTGGTCTCCTGGGTACTTAAAGGCCGGCTGCCCCGAGTTCAATTGCCTGCGGCTTATGATCCCCGCTTTTCGGAAGATCGTTTTGGAATCCTCGTCGCTTACAGGGATGGGGAACGGGATGAGCTTTTAAAACTGATGAAAGATGCCGGAGCGGAGGAGGTTCGCGATGTCAGCGGGTGAGAACCGGCGTGACTTTACCTCTCCCCCCATTCCCCGGGCCTGGACGGCCATTCTGGCATTGCTTGCCCTGGTGGGTTTGATTGCTTTTTTGCTGGGCATCTCTGGAACTCAATCGCAAAGGGCCTGGCAGGTGTATTTAATCAATTTCGTCTACTGGACGGGCCTTTCTTTCGGGGCCGTCCTGTTCGTCGCCGTTTTGAACATGGCCAATGCCCAATGGGGTCGTCCCTTGAAACGCCTGGCCGAAGCCCTGGGAGCCTTTCTGCCCGTATCTTTCCTGCTCTTCTGGATTCTGTATCTGGGAAAGGAAGAGATCTTTCATTGGGTCCGCCAGCCCCTTCCGGAAAAACAGTTCTGGCTCAACTCGGCCTTTATGTTCGCCCGCAACGGAGTGGGTCTTTTCTTGCTTACCGCCCTTTCCCTGGCCCTGATCTATTATTCTGTGAAGGGGGATAGAGCGATGACGGGTCGCCTCATAGGAGGAAGGGAGGAGACCCCAACCGAAGAATCTCAAGCGCGAGATTACTGGCGGGCCCAGCGGGTTCTCTCTCCCATTATCGGCATCGTCTATGCTTTTGTCTTAAGCCTCCTGGCCTTCGATCTGATCATGTCCCTCGACCCCCACTGGTACAGCACGCTTTTCGGGGCCTATTATTTTATGAGTTGTTTCTATACCGCGCTGGCGGCCCTCTATTTTCTTTCCCTGATCTCCCTGAAGGCCCTGGGCTTGCGGGAAACGATCCATCCTCATCACCTCCATGACCTGGGAAAGCTTGTTTTCGCTTTCTGCATCTTCACCGGCTATCTCTTCTATGTGCAGTTCCTGGTGATCTGGTATGGAAATCTCCCGGAAGAAACCCGTTATGTGATTCTGCGCGTCAAGCTGACCCCTTGGGAACCGGTCGCCTGGACGGTTCTGGCGATGATCTTTGCGATTCCTTTAGTATTGCTGCTCAGCCGCAAGATAAAAATGAAACCCCTTCCCATGATAATCCTCAGCGGGATCATTCTCGCGGGCATGTGGCTGGAGCGATTTATTCTGGTTGCGCCTTCAATCTGGAAAGGCCAAGGAGTCCCCATTGGCCTGCTGGAGGTCTTGATCACGGCCGGTTTTTTCGGGATCATGGGGCTCAGCATCATCACCTTTCTTAAAAGAGTCCCCTTGCTGCCGATCTCCGACCCGCTTTTCCAAATATCCATCGAACCACATGAAGAAAAGGGAAAACCTTGAGAAAGAAAGTGCCTAAAGTTAAGAGTGCCTAGAGTGCCTAAAGTTGATGTTCTCGTAAAAAGTCCTTTTTGTCCCATTTTCGTCATTCCCGCGAAAGCGGGAATCCAGTTAATTCAAGTAGTTCTGGACTCCTGCTTTCGCAGGAGTGACGGCTTTTCTGAGTTTTTACGATTTCATCAAAGTTGATTTGGAAAACATGAAAATAACGCCTGGACGGGGATTTGTTTGGCTGGGGATTGCGGGGATTCTCCTGGCCGTAATGCTCTATCTCTACTATTCTTACCCCTTCGTCGACCTCGGCCCGCAGCAGCCCATTTATTTCAGCCACCGGGTGCATGCGGGGGTGAAGGAGATCAACTGCCGGTTCTGCCATCCCTTTGTGGAACGGTCACCCAATGCGGGAATTCCACCGATGGAAAAATGTTTTTTCTGCCATAAATATATCATTCCTCAGCACCCCCAAATTGCCAAAGAGAGGGAACATTTTGAGTCCAAAAAGCCGGTCCCCTGGGTGCGCATCTTCTGGGTTCCCGATTTCGTCTATTTCAACCATATTCCCCACATCAAGTGGGCCGGGCTCGATTGTACCGAATGCCACGGAGATGTCAAAAGCAAAGACCGCTTACAGCCGGTTAAATTTGAGATGGGCTTCTGTATTACCTGCCATCGGAAGATGGGGGCGAACCTGGATTGCTGGCTGGCGTGTCACAGATAGAGAATGCCTTAAATGCCTAAAATGCGCTTAAATGCCTTAAATTGGAAATGCTCAAAACATAGAGAATGCCTTAAATGCCTAAAATGCGCTTGAATGCCTTAAATTGGAAATGGCTTAAATGTACGACAAGTTGAAATTTGCCAAAGAGCTGGAAAAAAGAACCCGGGTATTTGCTGTTCGCATAATTCGGTTGTCGAGTAGATTGCCGAATACACCAGAAGGCAGAGTTATTAGAAGTCAAATTACTAAATCAGGAACATCTGTCGGGGCCAATTACCGCGAAGCGAATCGCTCACGCAGCAAATCGGATTTCAAAAATAGGATCTCCATATGCGAGAGCGAAGCGAGTGAAACTCAATACTGGATGGAAATAATCGTTGAAGCAAATTGGTTGACCAAAGCGCAAATTGAATGGGAGTATAATGAAGGAACAGAACTCCTAGCCATATTTACAACCATCGGCAAAAAGATATTTTAAAATTTTCTAATTTGTTTTCATCCGGAAACTCCCTCTCCCCTCGCGGGAGAGGGGCGGGGTGAGGGGGAACAGAAATGAAAAGCCTTTATGTCCCGATCGCCATCACCCCCACCCCTGAACCATGTTAGGTTCAGGGCTTTGTCCTGCACCCTACGTGGTGCAGGGCCTGACCCTCCCCCCTCAGAGGGAGAGGGGAATTCCCGCGTTTCCCGACGGGAAATAATTTAAGGCATTTTAGGCATTTAAGCGCATTTAAGGCATTTGAGGAATTTAAGGCATTCTCATGACTTTGCAAGATACGAAAGAAGAGACTCATTCCACCGTAAAAGCATTCTTTCTAAGCTCCGCGATCTGGTTCGTCGTGGGTACTCTGGCCGGGTTGATCAATGCCACGCACATGGCTGCTCCGGACTTCCTGGGGAATATCTCGTGGCTCGTTTTCGGTAGACTTCGCCCGATGCATACCAACCTTGTCATCTTCGGCTTCATCGGTTCCGCTCTGCTGGGCGCAGCCCAATACGTGGTTCCTGCCCTGCTGCAAACTCCATTGTGGAGCGAACGATTGGGGAAAACTTCCCTTGGGATATGGAATTTGTCCATCGTCGCCGGGACTGTGACCCTCTCCCTCGGGTATTCGCAGGGCCGGGAATATGCGGAATGGGTCTGGCCGGTAGACGTCAGCGTCTTATTGGCCTTCGCCCTGGTCTTCTATAACCTGTTGCAGACCGCCATTCGCCGCGAGGAAAAGCTCCTTTACGTTTCCAACTGGTATATTTTTGCCGCCCTGATCTTTACCTTCTTCATCTACTTTTTCGGCAATGCCCTTTGGAATCCGGCGACGGGAGCCATTACCGGAATGCCCGATGCCATACTGGCTTGGTTCTATGGCCATGGGGTCGTGGGATTATTCTTGACTCCCCTGGCCATCGGGATCGCTTATTACATCATCCCCATCGTCAGCCGGTCGCCTCTTTACAGTCATACTTTGTCCCTGGTGGGTTTCTGGTCCATCCTCACGATCTACACCCATATCGGCACCCATCACCTGCTGCAGACACCCGTGCCTACCTGGCTGAAGGTCCTGGCCATCACGGGAAGCATCGCCATGCTCGCCCCGGTGATGACGGTACTGGTCAATCTCTGGCTCACCATGCGGGGCCGCCTGGGATATATCCACTCGGACATCGGCGGAAAGTTCGTGTTTGCCGGACTTGTCTGGTACATCCTCACATGCCTGCAGGGACCTTTGCAGGCTTTGCCCGTCATTCAGAGGGTTACCCATTTAAACAACTGGGTAATCGCCCATGCCCACATGGGCGTTCTCGGTTTCTCGGGCACGATCGCCCTCGGCGGCTTGTATTTCATCCTCCCCCGGATAACGAACAGGCCCATCTATTCCAGCCGTCTGGCGGACATTCAGTACTGGCTTGTCCTCCTCGGGATGGCGGGCTTTTTCGGCGTCCTCACCGCAGCCGGCCTGATTCAGGGGAATAGCTGGTTGAACGGCGAGACGGTCTACCGGGTCCTGCCCGCGATTCACTCATACATGGTTTGGCGCCTGGGCATCGGGGTCCTACTCTTCGGAGGAGCCGTCATCGGACTTTACAACGTTTATCGGAGCATCTACGGATCTCGGTGATAATGCAAAACAAAGTTATCAAAAACCGATCTGGAGAATACGGAAAGGCAAGGGAAACCCTCCCCCTTGAGGGGGGAGGGAAAGGGTGGGGGTGGAAAACCGCCCGAGATGCCGTTCTTACCCCTCACCCTAACCCTCTCCCCCATGGGGAGAGGGGAGATAACTTTTGACCAATCGGTCTCGGTCGGAGAGGGACACACCATGAAAATGACCCCGGGCATCATTATTTTTGGAAGCGTGGTGATCTTCGGTATCGTTTTGTTCATCGCTGTCCTCCTCCCGTGGGCCACGATCAGTGAGCAGCCTTCGGAGATTTTTCGCGCCCGGACCGCGCTGGAGCAGGAGGGCCGGAAAATTTACGTCCAGAACGGGTGCACCTACTGCCACACCCAATTCGTCCGGAACATCGATTGGGACCTGGGAGCGGAGAGGGTTGCTCGTTCCGGCGATTATGTAACGGACCAGCCCCATCTCCTGGGGACCGAGCGGACAGGCCCCGACCTATCTCAGGAGGGGGGAGAACATCCCGATGATTGGCACTGGGCGCATTTCACCAACCCCAGGTATGTCCGGCCGGAGTCCATCATGCCCTCTTGGGAGTTCTTGGAAAAGGAAAAGATTAGGGCTCTGATCGCCTACAAACAGAGTTTAGGATTCAAGGACGCGGACTTACGGGTGGAGCGCCAAAAAGAATGGAAGAAAAAGGCCGTCGCGGCTTATGAGTCCGGCCCCGAAGGAAATGTGGCCTGGCTCCATTCGATGGTCCCCGAACCGTGGAGAAAGCTCCCCAACCCCTACCCGACAACGGGTGCGGGGCTGAAACGGGGGCATAAGATCTTCCAGAGTTTTTGCATCGGCTGCCATGGTCCGATTGGGGACGGAATGGGGCCGGCCCAACCGCATCTGTATCCTCCCCCACTGAACTTCACCATTTTGAAGGGCCGGGGAATTTCGGGTGGAATATTGTACTACCAGATCATGAACGGCATTACCGGGACGGCCATGCCTTATTTTAAGCGGGAGCTGGAATCGGAAAAGATCTGGGATGTGGGCAACTACGTAGCTGTCTATTTTATCGGGCAATCGGACGCCGGGATGCCTCCCAAGGGAATCCCGGCCGCTTATGAGACTGCCGGGAGGGAAAAGTAGACCATGTATTTTTTCGGCTGGATCACTCTTGTTGTCATCAGTTTGTGCATCAGCCTGACGGCTTTCGTCTGGGCCCTGCGGTCGGGACAATTCTCCGACCAGGGAAGGGCGCGGTACCTGCCGCTGCGTAATGAACTTCCCCCGGCTCCGGCCAAAAATCCGTCGAAGCTCACCGCCGAGGTCTATGCCCTTCTCTTTATCGGAGGAATGGGTTTGTTGGGCCTATTGGCCCCGGTCTTGTTGAGCCTCTACCGGCTGAAGGGGTAGGAGGGAGTATGCAATATTTTCCCTTAGTGGACTTGCAACACTGGCTTCTGGCCATCTTTCTCGGCCTGGTTTCCCTTATTCTTGTCTACCTTGCTTTTGGTAGTCATGCCAGCCGGGAAAAAGGCGTTGAGGGAGAACGAGCGGAACGTGATGTTCTCTTCGGGGAGCAAGCGGAGAAAAACCCCATAGCGCCCATTCTGATCTTCGTCTATGTTGGAGCGGTTGTTTTTGCCGTGGCCTACTTAATCCTAATCGGTATCCGAGGAAACGCTTTTTGATTAAGAATCAATGCGCTTAATTGCCTAAAATGCCTTAAATTTGAC
>Ga0315276_10003168_pt1 | contig 15105 bp, 15 predicted proteins | sample YL17G05_0_MG_FD_204542 | JGI IMG/M metagenome (GOLD analysis project Ga0315276, IMG submission 204542) | Sediment microbial communities from Yellowstone Lake, YNP, Wyoming, USA - YL17G05_0 | ecosystem: Environmental > Aquatic > Freshwater > Lake > Sediment | place: USA: Wyoming | collected...
AAGCCCAGCACAATTGCATTGAAGAACCGCTGAGGCTGGGAATTCAGATACTCAGCGATTTCACGAGTGCGAGCTTCCTTGAGTTCTCTCTGAATCCAGGTTTTAAGTGAACTGGTTTCCTGGATTTCCTTAACTCGTTTGATACGCTCGGCGATATCTTTGAACGTCATCGTCGTGACGTAATACCACCAATCGCCCATACGAGCGCGCATTGCAGGGAACAGACATGGGCTTTGGGTAGTCATGGCATCTATGTTCCTAACAGAAAGGCCATTTTCTGGTGCAGTTTGCCCGGCATTTCTATGTTGGTTGGAGGAAGGTAGGCAGCAAGCAATGCATCCTCCGTGGGCTCGATCAGAGATTCGTCCTCAATATGGGCGTAACAAAACCATAAATACCCCTTCCATTTGCAGAGCATTCCCGAGATGTGAGGGCGTCTGCCGTCAATCCCCGCCACCTCATCTCGTAGGTACTCTTCATAGCGCACACGGAAATTCCGCGCCGTCTGCCCCACGTATAGAAGATAGGAACAGGCAGGATGGTTTGCGATGCCTGGCTGGATCACAAACGAGTAAATCCCCCTCTGATTATCAGGAACATCTTTAATACGTGTGGCATCGAATGGCACAATTTGCCAGGAAAGATTCACGGACAACGAGCATGCCGCCCATGCTGGTGGGAACAGGATCATGTACTGAACTTTAAAATCCGCTGGACTCTTGGGCTGAAACAAAGCTTGAGTGAAAATATCGTACATGGCGGATTTAATGTTTTCCCCCATCTTTCCAGAATTGCCGGGCAATGCCGGTTAGCAGCTTGCCCTGCAGACGCAGAGCGGCTTCTCCTTTTTTAAACTTGGTATGGATGACGCCACCGAGAATCATCCGTTGCTGAGCATCGGTCAACGTGTGCGGGGAGAAGTGGACGCCGCACTCGGCTAACTCTGCGAAATTGGTCTCGTTGGTGCCGGTGGTCAGGAACTTGTCAGCGTCCTGCGAAGCCATCCACACCGGGAAACCCCACGACCGGCCTTGCCGCGCCAGCGAACTGAGCAGCCCCGCCTTGTTTTCCTTCGGGAGGAGCAGGTGAGCCTCATCCACGAACAAAACCATCTTGAGGGGCTGGATATCGTTCTTAACGGCCAGTTGTTGACTCAGCTTCTTAATCAGGAAGTTAAGAATGAGGGCGACGGCCAACGCCTTGGTGTTGCTGTCAGTGCCGAACTCCTTTAAATCAATCACTATGGAGCTTTTCAGCCACTCCTCCGGACTGACGGCAATTTCCCCGCTGGCGAAGAGGTTGAAGTCCACAATCTTTTTTAGAATTGCCAAATCGACACCGTTTGCACCACGCTGCTCCATTTCCTCGGTGAGCGCCACGAAATCAGGCGCATCCAAGTCTTGGTACGCCTCGCGGATCGCCATTTCCTGTTTCGCGCCCAGCTGCGGCGCAAAAGCTCGGATTAGTGAAGCAATCTCTGAGGCGATCTGCGCATTCTGCGTCGGGTTCGGATGCCGGTAAAGTGGATTGATCGGCAAGCCTTGCTGGATGAGCCGGATGTAGCGCGCTCCGGTTTGCTCCAGAAACTGTGTGCGGTTTTTCCGCTGCAGTTGGTTTCTCGGGTCATCCTCAAGCTCGCCCTTCATGTCGAAGAACACGAAGCGGACGCCAACGGTGGTAAGTTGTGCCAGCAGGTCGAGCGCAAGCTGGCTCTTGCCGCTCCCAGGTTGGCCCGAAATCACCAGCAAGCCATTATTGGTGCCGGGGCCATTCACCGACCAGTCGGGAGCATCCGTCAACACCTTCAGCTTAACTTCGCTTTCGACCACGGGCATGGCCGGCACGGGCGGCCTCACGCCACCAGCAAGCCCGAACTCGCCGCCGGTCAACTTTAGCAGGGCAGAAACGAAACGGACTTGGTCATTGCCGGATTCCGCCCATATCAGCCGGAGGCGATAGCATCCGTACTCGAAATGTCGACGAAACTCCTGCCGGTAGCCGCCTTCATCGAGGGTGCGCCCAGCGCGGTGGTTCAACGCAGTATGCATCAAGTCTCGCAGTTCGTCGCCGACAACCTGTTCGTCGTTGAGCGTCACGCCTTTGGCGTCCTTGGGCTTGAACTCCGGCGGCACCCCTTCACCCAACGCCAGGAAGAGTGCAGCGCGTCCCAAAATTGCCTGATTACGCGCGCCGACCCGAGGAAAGACGCTCTGGATGAACTCGTGAGCTTCGGTACTGGTTTCGAATTTCATACAGCCTTCTCATTTCACAGGTCGTGCCCGAAATAGTCGTTGGTGACTCGGACCTCATAGTCCAGACTGTCAGGTCTGCCGTGCGGGTGCAGCGTGTACACGCGCGCCAGTCGGTCCCTGACCCGGTCAAACAACGGACCTTCTGGATCAACTTCAGAATTGGTGGTGAGTATGACGGACTGATGACCGCTGAGATAGAGTTGATCGAGCACGTTGGCACGCACTTCCTTGTCGAGGCGAGCCAAGGGCGTATCCACCACCAGCGGCGGCACAAGCTTGGCCAACCGCCGTAGCGCCTCGTAGAACGCCAGCATGCGGACCTGTCGTTGGCCGGCAGAGGTGTTGGTTTCTTCCCACGTCACGCGTTTTCCATCTTTGCGTACCAACCAGCATTGCCAATGGCTGTCGAATTCCATTCCGGCGAACTCACGCTGACGTTCGGTAATCTCAACCCACAAATCGCCGACGTGTTCAGAAATCCGTTTGCGCAATTGGATGGCCGCCCGGCTCCGGATTTCACCGGCTGCCTCGCGGTATCGCGCCGCCAACACCGCCAAGCTTTCGCCTTTCTGCGCCTTTTTTACGATCTCACGCTGGTTTGTCTCTTGGCGCTTGATTTCGCCCAGCTCGGTCTCCAAACGCGTAATCTCACCGGCCAACTCGGCGAGTCGCTTGTTGATTTGTTCGCGTCTCGCGATGAGTTCGCCGCGCTTCTGATGCAACTCAGTCCCGCGTTTGAACGCGGCGGTGTTTTGCTGCATCTGCTTTAGCTTCTGGTCGAGTTCCCGCAGTTCAACATCCATCCGCTCAATGCTCACGCACATCTCAGCCAAATCACGCAGTGAACCAACTGACGTGGCGAGCCGCTGCCGAACTTGGGCGCTGGTGTCGTTGCGGTCGGTCGCGAAAACGCAGTCGGGGATGCCCTCTGGCGGTGGGTGAAAGAGTCGGTGCAGAGCGTCCTCAAGTCGTTTCATGAAGAATGCCTCGACGTGGGACTGAAGTGCGTATTCCTCAGGGACTTTACCGAAGACGTCGTCTTTGACTTGGGGGATCTTCGGCTCAACGGCTGATTTGGCACTTTCCCACTCACGCCGCCGCTCTTCGGATTGAAGGTAGTCATGAAGTTCCCGGCGATAACCACCAAGCAGAGCAACCGGGAGTGCTGCTTCCCACGCGTCGGTCAGTTTAGACTCCAACAGCGCTTTTACCTTTGTGAGTTCATCACGGCGGTCCTGTGCCTTCTGAAGTTCTTCGGGGTCAACAGCCCCCAGGGTCTTGAGGTCATCCTCGACCTCCAGCAGCTCTGCCTCGACTTCGTGCAGGTCTCGTTCGAGCGTCTCCCGCTCCTTGCGGCGTGCTTTAATGTGTCCATCAAGACGCATCACGTCGGCTGATAAGTCAACCAGCTTGGTCTCCGGATCTTGGCCGCCCGTGGAACTGAAAACCCGGGGAATCTTCGATTGAATCAGCTGTCGCAGGTCTGTTTCCAACTCCCCATACGTCCACAGACCGAGGATTCGCGTAACGCCCTCAATGATGTCCTGGTGACCCAAGTTGATGCTCTGGCTACGCTCGGCATCGAAGAAGAAAAACCGCGCGAGATGGCGCGGCAGAAACGCGTCGCGCAAGCGTTGGATCAACTGCTCGTCCTCAATATGGCCTTGGCTGCCGGACTTGACTGCTAACGAGTGCCATACAGGTGCCGAATTAGGTCGGAAACGGACATCACGCACAAACTGCACTCCTCGACTCCCAACACCTCTTTCATCTCGCTGGGAAATGCTGACCTCGAGCCGCATGGTATCCTGCCCTTCGGCTTGGGCTCGACGATTCAGAGCCTTATCGAAGATGAAACGAGTTGCCTCTGAGCCTGTCTCCACTCGCTTCAGATCGCCAACGCCAATTTCGCCAACAACGGCAAGGTATAGAGCGCGCAGGAGGTGTGTCTTACCAGCTCCGTTCTTTCCGCCAACCAGGATGCCACCGCGGCCATCGAGGTTGCCGAAATTGAAGGTATGCTCACCGTAGAACGGGCCGAAATTCTCCAACGTCAGGGAGTCGATGTAAACCTCAGGCATGGTCAGTCCTTTGCCCCCGCGTTCTGGGCTTCCAGGTCATCTTTGAGGATGTTGAGAAGGTCGTCGGGGAGGCCGTGGGCACGGTGGCTTTCGCTGAATTCTTCCACCTTGGCGAGCATGCGGCGCAGCGTGTCCGCACGGACGCCGAGTTCCTGGGCTACTTCCTCTTCCATTTCGCGAAGACGGTTTAGTTCTTTTAGGTCGGCATTCATGACGACACCTCGTTGTTTATTGAGGATGCGGGCGACACCCCGGCCGTCGTCGGGGTCGCGCGCCGCTTTCCACAATTGTTGGACCAGAAGTAGTTCTTCGGGCGTGATGAGTGACAAGCCGGTCTCTTCCTGCAGTTTAAGCAAGCGTTTCAGTAGTTCCCGACGGCCTTTGATGAGGAGTGGGCCCGGGCTTTCGTTGCCATTCATGCGGCGGCTGTCACGCCAACCGTTGTCGGGGTTACGGAATTCGAGGAGCGTTTCGCGGAACTCGATGAGGTGTTCCATGCGTTCGTCACCGGCGGCGAGCAGGCCTTCGCTGGCTTTGTCGCGTTCTACAACAGTGCAGGTCCAGCAGCCGAAGCGGGAGTGGCCGCAGGCTGGAGTGCTGGTGTCAATCTGGATGGGGCATTCGCCGTTGGAAGCGTTGGTGTAGAGCTTGTAGAGTGGGCGGTTGTCGCTTCCCCAAGGGTTAGGTTTTTGCAGCAGGTATGCCCAGACTTCCTCCGTTGTAAAAAATTCGATTGGGTTGGAAACCCAGACACGTGGCAGGTCTGGATGACGATGGAGGCCATTACGAATCTCGCGACCAGCCATCGTTTGCGCCCGGGAGGAACTTTCTGCCCGACGTGCCCCCAGGTGCAGAATCGCTTCGCTCCAGTGACCGAGCCGCTGGTTCACGAAGACGGTGACGGGATCAATCTTCAGGCGCTGCGTGCACCAACGAAAGGTTCGGTTAGGAGGCGGGTAGCCACGACCAATAACATTCACCCAAAACGATTGCTCCGGCGGCGGCCTGAGAAGGTTTACCTCGATGCTGAGATCGTTCTGCTGGGAGAACCTCTGCATCCGTGCCAGCGTGCCTTCAACCATCTCTACAATGGCGGGAATTTCCACCCGCGTGTCGGTGCAGAGAACTGATACAGGTTTTTTCCGTTGTGCGGCAGGGATAGACAGGACGGCGTCAAAGATCAGTGATGCGAGCATCGTGCTGTCCTTGCCGCCACTGAACCCAACCAGCCATGGGCGGTCATCCTCTACGTAGAGCTGACTTAAGGTATCTCTAATATCTCTGTAAGTTGTGGTTGGCATGCATTCCGCTCATGTAGATAAAGTTCGACTATGTGAACTTGGCGTTACAGAGCTGGAATAACGAACTTCCGGTTTTCATCCTCCCCCGGAACCCCACAGGTGTATACTCGAACAAATCTTATATCAACTGCAGGATGAAAATCAAGATGATTCTCTATGTTTCTATGGTGATGCTTACTCTGACCTCAAAGATACCTAGGATAAAAACACATTTTCAAGGGTCCCAAATTTTCTCCCAAGTTTTTTCCCAAGTTTTTTCTTGACAAAAACTGAATATTTGTTAGACTTTTCCGGTCTAAAGAGTTGAGGGATAATCAGATATTAAAAGAAAGGGGGTGAAACAGTAATGAAAAAAGGGCTGATCAGCATTGGGATCATTGCAGGGTTCTTGCTCTCCATCATGATAGCCAGCGGCGTTTTTGCAAAGGATGTGGTCGAATATAATCCTTCCTATGGAAAGGTGACATTCACTCACAAGAAGCATGCCGAAACCGTGAAGATTGATTGTGTGAAATGCCACCACACCTGGAAGAAAGGCGAGACCACTGGCAAATTGTGCAAAGACTGTCATAAGGCCAAGCTTGAGGGAAAGGCCATTTCCGCAAAGGATGCCTATCATAAGGACTGCAAAGGCTGCCATGAGGAGGCAAAGAAGGCCAATAAACCTGCAGGTCCAACAGGGTGCACTCAGTGCCATGTGAAGGCACCTGCTAAGAAGTAGACCAAATTCTCTTTAGAACTAGATAAAAAGGGGTAGTTTCTCTTTGGGAACTACCCCTTTTTGCTTGACAGTAGACGATTGTTTATGTTAAATATTTCAATCACTTCCCTGTCTGCCAACAGGCAGGGGCGGGCAGGGGAGATACTTCCAAATTAATAACAGCCATATGCAAGAATTGAATGTCAAGGCCAGCGGAAAAGAAAAGGGATTCCTTGCTATACTCCTTGAACTTTTCCGTTCGGTTAAACTCACTATTTCTTTCCTCATTCTACTCGCCATCCTTTCGATCCTCGGGACATTGATCAAGCAAAATGCAACCAGTTCGGAATATGTCCAACGATATGGGGTTGGCCTCTATGAGGTATTGAATTTTTTCAACCTCTTCGACATGTACCATTCATGGTGGTTCAGCGCGATCCTCTTCCTTTTGGTGATCAATTTGATTGCTTGCTCCCTCCATCGACTGCCAGGGATCGTGAGTCAAATCTCCCGTGGCTCCGGTTCAGAAGAATTGAAAGATGCGATGTTCAAAAGTCTTCCACATGTGGAAAGGATTCAAATTTCAAGTCCTGTAAAGAGGGAAGAGGAAATCCGGTCCTATTTGAGGAGAGGGTTCAAAAACCCAAAAAGGATCGAGACAGAATCAGCCATCACCCTCTATTCTGAAAAGGGAAGATTCTCGAGATTGGGGGTGCCCATTACCCATCTGAGCATTCTCATCATCCTGATCGGGGGACTGCTGGGTTCCCTTTATGGTTTCAAGGGATTTGTCAATATCCTGGAAGGGGAGGCAGTGGATCGCATTTATTTGAGGATGAAAGATGAGGAGATCCCAAAACCAATTGACTTTTCTGTGCGCTGTGATGATTTCAAAATCACCTATTACGACATTCAACGTCCGGAGAAGCTTGTCAAGGAGTATACGAGCCTCCTCACGATTCTTGAAAATGGAAAAGAGGTTTTGAGGAAGACCGTAGTGGTCAATCACCCCCTTCACTACAAGGGATTGGCCTTCTACCAGTCGAGTTACGGGACCCTTCACGATGTCACCTTGGGGATTCAATGGAAAGATAAAAAGGAGAAAAGCCTTTTGAAGACCCTTGAAGGAGAGACCGTCCCGATTCCAAATTCCAATACCTTTCTTCGAGTGCTGAAATATGCCCCCCAAATTCATAACTTTGGGGAAGGGGTTCAGGTGGTCCTCTTGAAGCCCAACCGGGAGCCCCGAGCCTACTGGGTATTGAAAGGCTTCCCGCAATTCAACCAACCGAGGGATGATGAGTTTGTCCTCACTTTTGAAGGAGTTTCATCCAGAGAGTATACAGGGCTTCAAGTGACGAAGGACCCGGGAGTCTGGGTCGTCTGGGCAGGATGCGCTCTGATGGTCTTAGGTCTCATCGTCTCCCTCTTTTTTTCCCATCAGAGGGTGTGGGTCAGAATTCCAAAGAGCTCGGGAGGAGAGATGGTTTTGGCTGGATCCGCTAACAAGAACCAGATCGGTTTCGAAAAGGCATTCGGCCAATTAGTGGATGAAGTGCGGGAAAAAAGTTCGGAGTTCGGAGTTCGGAGTTAAGAGTCATCAATTTTCTAAAAAATCACGAATCACCAACACGAGTCACGAATCACGGAGAGTAGTTGGAAAAGGTTCGTTCTATTGTGATCACGGGTTACGGAACCAATTGTGAAATGGAAATGGCCTATGCCTGCCTTTTAGGAGGCTCGGAGGTCGTTGATATCGTCCACATCAACGAGTTGATCAATGGGGAGAAACGGCTCGATGACTACCATTTCCTGAATCTGCCAGGCGGTTTTTTGGATGGGGATGATTTGGGCGCAGCAAAGGCCGGAGCAAATCGTATCCAATATGCGAAGATATCGGGAAAGTCAGAAAGGCTTTATGATCAGCTTCTTCGTTTTATCCAGGCGGGGAAATTGATCTTGGGGGTTTGTAATGGGTTCCAATTGATGGTAAAGTTAGGGCTTATTCCAAACCTTGATAGCCATGACGGACATCAGGAGGTCACCCTCACTTTCAATGACTCTGGAAGGTTTGAGGACCGATGGGTCTACCTAAGAATCAATCAAGACTCTCCATGCCTTTTTACAAAGGGGATGAAAGGTGTTTACCTCCCTGTCCGCCATGGAGAAGGGAAGTTCATTCCCAAGGATGAGGCGGTTCAGGGGGAGTTGAAGAAAAGGGGGTTGGTTGCTCTTCAATATTCGAACGAAGCGTTTTATGAGCCTGTCATGGAATATCCTCTCAACCCAAATGGTTCGATCGATGCCGTGGCTGGAATCTGTGACAGGACAGGACGACTTCTGGGGATGATGCCTCACCCAGAGGCCTACCTCCATCGAACCAATCATCCCAGATGGACTCGAGAGGAGTTGCCGGAAGAGGGAATGGGTGTTCTCTTTTTTAGAAATGCGGTGGGATATATTCGAAACCATTTACTTTAACCTTTCACCCCACCCTCTCTCCCTGGGAAAGAGGGTGGGGTGAGGAAGAGGAGGGAGGAAATATGAACAAAGCCGAACTCACTACGAAGGTCTCAGAGAAGGCGAACGTGACACAGAGGGTAGCGAAGGTCATTGTCGATACCCTTTTCGATGGAATGAAGGAAAGTCTGGAGAAGGGGGAACGGATTGAGATCAGAGGATTTGGAAGCTTTGTGGTAAGAAGTTACGGGGGTTACAAAGGCCGAAACCCCAAGACGGGAGAGATTGTGGATGTCCCTCCTAAGAAGCTTCCTTTCTTCAAGGTTGGAAAGGAACTGAAAGAGATAGTGAACACCGGAGGAGTTTAAAGGTTCTTCCAGTATCGCCTTTGAATCTCTTTCAATTGAAGGATAAATCGTTCGATTCTGGGATAATTGGTTTTCTCTTTTTCCAGCAAGTCTTCTTTTTCAAGAGGGGAGACCTGAGCGAGTTCTTTTAGAACAGCTTTCACAGACCGACTCTGGCCAGAGACATCGTAGCCCCCCTCGAGGGTGATCACCAGTTTTCCCTGAGCGGTGGCCTTGGCAATTTCCATCAGAATTTGGGTCATTCTTGAAAACCCTTTCTCTGTCACCTCCATCCCACCGAGGGGATCATCATAGTGGATATCAAACCCGGCTGAAACCAGGATTAACTGGGGTTGGTATTCCAAGGCAATGGGCTTGAGGATTTTTTCAAAGATATTTCCATATTCCGCATCACTGACTCCGGTCGTTAGAGGGACGTTCACGTTGTATCCTTCTCCCTTCCCTTTGCCCACCTCCGTCGTCGCCCCGGACCCTGGATAGAAGAATCCATAGCGATGGGTTGAAAAGTAGAGGACCTTTGGATCTTCGTAGAAGGAATGTTGGGTGCCGTTCCCATGATGGACATCCCAATCCACGATGAGAATCTTCTGGAGGGAGAAATTTTGGATGGCGTATTGGGCACCGATGGCCACATTATTAAAGAGACAAAAACCCATTGCCTTGTCTCGTTCCGCATGATGGCCGGGAGGTCTCACCAGTGCAAATCCATTATCAAGTTTTCCCTCCATGACACTCTTGATCAACTCGAGAAGACCTCCAGCAGCCAGTAGAGAAGTTTCGTGGGATTTAGCGCAGGTAGAAGTATCCATATCGAGTCGGTAGTAGGGCTTGCCTGCCGTTGACGCGACCAAATCAATATAGGCAGGAGAATGGATCGTCTCCAATTCAGCTCGAGTGGCTGCTCGAGGGGGCACCCCTTCGAGATGATCTTTCATCTCTGCTTCTTCGAGCATCTTGTAGATAACTCTTAATCTTTCCGGGCTTTCCGGATGGCCAGGGTCCATCACATGGTCCATATAACGATCATCCTTCACAATCCCTGTTCGGTTCATCTGACCTCCTCCGGCCTTCAGATTTAAAAAACATGCTAAGCGCTCTGCGCATAGCAATAATAACTGGCATCTTTATTCTAACCCTTTGAACAAATACCTCAAAGGCATCTCAAAGATATAAATCCAGCCTATCTTTTTTGTCCAACCTTGTCAAGAACAGGGGAGTTTTTTGTCATTTAAAATTTAAAAGTAGAGACCTAATCCCCTTGTAACAAGCATTGCCCACTGATTAACCCCGATATGAGGATCAGATGATCAAAATTAATAGATCCCCCTCTCCCGCTGGCGGGAGAGGGTTGGGGTGAGGGTGGAATCCATGAAATCCCCCTCACCTTTGTCCTCTCCCCAACGGGGAGAGGATATTAGAAGGTGTCCAGTTTTAAATTCTAGCTAACAGAACAGGGGAGTTTTTCTTGACTTTTCGTCAGGAGACTGAATAAAATGAGAAATTGTAAGGAGGTTCCACTTATGGCCATCACATTTTTGAAGGTAAAGGTGATTAACCCAGAACGGCCGAAAAAGACGAGAGAGTGTGAGTCTCTCGTTGACTCTGGTGCAGTGTATTCTGTTGTACCACAGAATGTGTTAAAGGGTCTTGGTATAAAGCCTATTTCTTTTCAGGAATTTATTCTCGCCAATGGAGAAATCATTAAAAGGCCTATTGGAAACGCTTACTTTGAATATGAAGGGAAGATCAGAGCAGCGCCTGTTGTGTTTGGAGACAAGGGAATATTTTTATTAGGTGCTACGACCATCGAGGCATTTGGGATGATCTTAGATCCTATCCGTAGAGAATTAAAGCCTCTTCCAATGGTCCTGATGAAGGAAGCATAAACTAAGATTTAATAAAAAATCTCACTGGAAAAGTAGTTTATTAATAGAAAATGGATTTTAGAAAGCTCGAAGATCTTCTAAAAAAAGTTAGGTCAGGAAGAACCTCCATTCAAGAAGCCATGGCCCAATTGAAATCACTTCCTTTCGAAGATCTGGGCTATGCCCGAATTGACCACCATCGAAGCTTGCGAAAAGGTTTTCCAGAGGTGATCTGGGGGGAAGGAAAGACATCTGGCCAAATTTTATCAATCATGAAACAGTTAAAGAGAAAGGGCCAGAACATCCTCATCACGCGTTTGGAAGAGAAAAAAGCTAAAGCTATACAAAAGATTTTTTCAAAGAGCCGATACTATCCTCAATCAAAGGTTCTGACCTACCTCACCCATCCAGTGAAATCTGAAGGGAAGGGAACGATTCTGGTCGTCACCGCAGGGACGACGGACATCCCTGTGGCTGAGGAAGCCGTCGTCACATCTCAATTTATGGGGAATCGCGTCGAGACCCTTTATGATGTTGGGGTAGCAGGGATTCACCGGCTTCTTTCCGAAAGGGAGAGGTTGGAAGCAGCCCGCGTCCTCATCGTCGTGGCAGGGATGGAAGGGGCCTTGCCCAGCGTCATAGGTGGTTTGGTGGATAGGCCGGTGATTGCTGTTCCCACCAGCGTCGGATATGGGACAAGTTTTGGAGGTATCACTGCGCTATTGGCCATGTTGAATTCATGTGCCTCAGGTGTGGCAGTGGTCAACATTGATAATGGGTTTGGAGCTGGCTATATGGCCAGCCTGATAAATCGAATGTGAACCCTGTCCCCTCACCCATCCCTCTCCTCTGAGGGGAGAGGGCGCCGCCGTCCAGAGCCGGACTTTGGCGCCGGACGGGAAGGGTGAGGGAGGTCTAACGGGGTGAAGAGAAGTGGATGTTGTGATGTGGATCAAGTTGATCAATGAAGCAATTTCTTTCTTTCTTCTCATTGGTTTGGGCTTTGTCCTTTACCGGGGACTCAAAATAAACCAGTCGCTCCTCTCAGAACGAGAGGAGCTGTTAAAACGTTACCTTCTGTTTCGAGGAGATAGACAGGTCCGTTTGAAGATTTACGGAGGGGATGAGAAGATATATATGGACCTTCTCAAGAACATTTCGAGTAGTTGGAAGAACTTCAAGAAGGCCTATGATGAATGCCTCCTTTCCTTGGCTCAAAATACTTCAAAGACCAAACGCTTTTTACAACTCATCACCCTGGGCCTTTTGATTAACACAGTGAGGCTTTTCATAGAGGATTACTACTTTTTTGGTTTGGAGACCCACTTTTTCTATACTACGGCAAGGGAGCTCTCCAGTTATGTTCTGGTGGTCCTCAGTTTCTTTTTATTGAGAAATCAGACCTATAAATTTCTTACCTTGAAAGGGGAGGTCGTGAAGATGGATCGGGAGATCCTCTTCTTCCCGAACAATATGGAGGCCCAGGAAGAACATGAGGGTCTTTATAATGAATTTGATCCTCTCGAGGCAAGAGGAGGAGAAGATGGGAAAGAAGATCAGAATTCTCGTGAGTGACCTAAAGATCGAAGCCGAACTGAACGAATCAAAGACCGCTCAATTGATCTGGGAAGCCCTGCCCATTGAGGCGAAGGCCAATACCTGGGGTGAAGAGATCTATTTTGGCATTCCCGTCAAGACTGGCATCGAAGAGGGGGCAAGGGAAGTTGTCTCCACGGGAGAACTGGGCTATTGGCCCACAGGACATGCCTTCTGTATTTTCTTCGGTCCCACCCCAGCAAGCCGGGGTGATGAGATTCGGGCCGCCAGTGCAGTCAATGTGATCGGAAAGGTCTCCTCCGACCCCAAAGTTTTCAGAAAAGCCAGAGATGGGGAGAAGGTCGTCCTCGAAAAGGCCTAAGGTCAAGAACCAAATTACAAATGTCAAAGTTCAAATGTCAAATAAATCTCAAATGAGATAATGTCAAAGTATGAAATCTATTTTTATTATTATTCGAGCTTCGAAATTTGAAATTGTTTTTGTTTGATTTGGACTTTGAGCTTTGACATTTGACATTAGTCTAATACTCGTCTCACCAAACAGTAATGTCTCCGGGATCTTACCACCGAATCGATTCCTTCGGAAGAGTTGCTCCTTGCTACGATGCCGTTCTCGATCTGATTACCTTTGGAATGTACGCCCGGTTTCTGAGGCGGGCGGTTGAGATTCTCGCTCCCAGAAAGGGAGAGAGGATTCTGGACCTCTGTTCAGGCACAGGGAGAGTGGCCTCATGGATCGCACAGGCCGTTGGGAAAGAAGGTGAAGTGGTGGGGATGGATATCTCTAAAGGTATGGTGGAGTGGGCAAAGAAGCGGTACGGGGGATTAAAGAAGGTAATGTTTCTCCATAAAAATGTGACGAAATCATGGGAATATCAAAATTATTTTGATGGTATTTTTACTTCCTTTGCTATCCATGAGCTCCCCGAAAAAAAACGTTTGGCGGCTTTCGAACATTCTTATCTGGCATTAAAAGAGAAAGGGAGGATACTGATTGCAGACTTTAATCCACAAATATCTGGGCGCGGAAAGACCTTCCTTCTTGTCTTTTTCAAACTTTTTGAGAGGGAAAACCTTAACTTTTTCTCCTTTGATCAGAACGAAATATTGAGGAAGACGGGGTTTAAAAGGATTAGAACCTTTCCAGTTTTGGGTAGCCTCTTTCGGATCACCCTCGCTCACAAGAGCTGATATATCATCGTTGTAGATTTCACCAAGTCTTCCCTCGACTGTCATCCTGGAGGTTGACGATTACGATGAAAGCAAGCATGAGAATAAGTTCCAAAAAATAAAGGCAGAGCCATCTGCCCCTGCCTGCTCTTTGACAATTGAATATTGACCTCTTTTTTGGAAGAGTGAAACACTCCACCAATAAATATTGCCTGAAATTTTGACCTTGAAACACTCTAATTTTTTGGTAAAAGACCTATTAATAATACTGGAACTTGTATTGTAAGTGAAGACATATGTTCTAAAGCATAGTTAAACGATGCCATGTTGATTATTCTGTTTGGGTTAAGGTTTGGAAAAAACTTTACTGGGTCAGTAGGAACAATTAAGACTACTAAAGTCAAAAGTTTATTAGCAAACCCATAATGAAATTTATAATAATCACAATATAATGTAGATGAGTTCCCAAATTGTATTTCAACAAACACACCGTTTTTCAAGAACTCTCCTTTGTGCATAGGCTTTTGAAAGATAACAGTCGATGTCTGCCACCCGCCTATCTTCTCAAAAGTAATTTCAAATAAACGATTGTAGGCTTCTTGCCAAGCAATATCTTTGCCTGTTTTGTATTTAGCAGTTACTTTATCTGGAAACCATCGGACAGATTTTATAGCAGAATAAATTTCTTGAACTTCTTCAAGCGAATCAATTAATTTATTTTTGCAAAAGATATATTCTGTGATGAATTGCATTTGTTATTAATCCTGTCTCGCTCTTTGAAAATTGAATAGAATTTATTTTTTTGACGATTACAAAGCGTTGAAATCTATGGGCAGTGAAAATTGACAATTAACGAGTGAAAGCGTGCATCGGACAGCGTCCGTGGAAAAAGCGAAAGAGGATTTGATTTTCTCGGCTATCATTTCGAGCCTGAGGAAATTTCACCTGCCTGAAAGACAATCAGTAATTTCATTAAAAAGGCTCTCCGGCTTTATGAACAGGAGCCGCCCCACCGAAAGATGAGGCGGCTCGGAGAGTATGTCCATAGATGAGCGTAGCCGGAACTACCAGCGATTGCGTCCGCTGCCACGACCGCCCCCAAAACCACCGCCGGATCGACCACCGCCGCGAGGACTCTTTTCCTGCGCCTCGTTAACCTTAATGGTCTTGCCATCAAGGCTCGTGCCATCCATCTTGGATATCGCCGTTTTAGCATCGTCATCCTGAGCGAAGGTCACGAATCCAAAGCCCCGGGAGCGCCCCGTATCGCGGTCTGTGATGACCTTGGCTTCAGTGATTTCCCCATAGGACGCAAACGCCTGGCGCAGGCCGTCGTCCTTCGTGTCCCAGC